>ERZ791884.2018-NODE-2018-length-12408-cov-9.332551_pt1 | contig 12408 bp, 14 predicted proteins | sample MGYA00509941_ERZ791884 | MGnify/ENA primary metagenome ERZ791884 (study PRJEB30046, sample SAMN00792095) | human gut metagenome | study: EMG produced TPA metagenomics assembly of the A metagenome-wide association study of gut microbiota in type 2... | reverse complement strand
AATAAATAATTCTAATATATTATTAGTAATACTAATATAAAAAGAAAGGAAGTAGATATATGTATGAAAAGAATTCAAAAATAATAAATAAAAGCATAAATTTAAATAGGTGGTTTAATTATGGAAGGAGCCTATTTGAATAACATTTCATTTAAAGATCTTATTTTACAATATCTTATTGAAGAGATAATTAAAGAGCAAAAGGAGAATCATTTAGCTAATGATTTGCAATAATTTTATTATGGTGTTATCATTCATTTGTCTTAATACCCAATTAAGTAAAGGAAGGTAAAATGAATAATAACTTAATTGGTAAAGATTTCAATACTGGAATCTATATAAGATTATCTCAAGAAGATAAAGACAAAAAATATGAATCTGATAGTGAAAGTGTAATTAATCAAAAAGAATTATTAAGAAGTTACGTAAATAGTAATAATTTTAATCTAGTTGGAGAATATGTTGATGACGGATTTTCTGGAACTGATTTTGAAAGACCTGGATTTCAAAAATTACTTGATGATATAAAGAATAAAAAGATAAATTGTGTAGTAGTAAAAGATTTATCAAGGTTAGGTAGAGATCATGTTATGACAGGATATTATATGGAATCATTTTTTCCTGAAAATAATATTAGATTTATTTCAATACTTGAAGCTTATGATAGTTTTAAAAATCAGGCAAGTAACGATTCTTCAACATTTATAATGGCTTGTAATGATTATTACAGTAAACAAAATTCGATTAAGATTAGAAATGTTTTAAATGAAAAAAGAAAAAATGGAAAGTTTGTTGGAAGTTTACCATGCTTTGGTTATATGCGAGACCCAGAAGATAAAGGTCATTTAATTCCTGATCCTGTAACTGCCCCAATAGTAAAAAAGATATTTGAATGGAGAAAAAATGGAATAGGACCATCTCGAATTGCAACTATGTTAAATGAAAAAGGATATCCTACTCCTAGTTGTTACAAAGGAACAAAATATTCAACTAGACTTATAAATAGAAACACTTGGAATATTTCTTCGATAAAGAAAATTTTATCAAATAGAATATATACTGGTGATATGATACAACATACACAAACAAAGATTAATTACAAATCAAAGAAAAAAATAACGTTAGATAAAAGTTTGTGGATGGTAGTAGAAAATACACATGAACCATTAGTTAGTAAAGATACATTTGAATATATTTCTAAATTAATAAAACAAAATACAAAAGATGTACAGCCAAAAAATAGAAGAGAGAAAAGACTATTGGAAGGTAAGTTATTTTGCAAAGAATGTGGCAATAGACTTAGTGTTCTATATAGAAAAAATCATGATTATTGGACTGTTAATTGTAATAGGTATGCAAGAGATCCAATTAGAGAACAATGCCAATCTCATTTTTTTCCATATAATTATTTAGAAGATCAGATAATGGACAAATTTATTAAAGATATATCAGTACAATTAAATAATTTAGATTTAAAAGAACTTAATAAGACGGTACAACAAGAAGTTGAAAAACAAACAAGAACTTTAGATAATAACATAAATAAGTTATTAAGTGAAAAAGAAAGCATTACAAAGAGATTAACATCTTTATATGAAGATAAATATAATGAAGTTATTACTATTGATACTTATAAGGAGTTAGCCAAACCATATGAAGAAAAATTAAAAGAAATTAATTTAAGTATAGATAATAATCAAATGAGAAAATATGAAGTAAAATGTAAATTAAATGAATTGCCTGACTATACTAAAAAAATAAAAAAACTATTAGATTTAAATAAGCCAAGAAAAGAATTAGTTCATTCGCTAATAGATAGAATAGTGATTGATAAAGATAGAGTAATAACAACACAATATAAGTATGGAGTAATACCTGATAATACTTTTACATATAAAAATTTAAATTTAGCTCGAAATCCTTATGGTAGAAAAGGTAAAAATCAATATAGTAAATAAGTAAGACCTCACTATTCATCTAGTTGGGTCTTTATTTTTTTGCTATAAAAGAATATAATAGTAAGCCAAGAAGGTGATTAGCATGAAATATATAAGAATAATATTACTTTGGTTATGTATTTTTATTATATTTTTATTATGTCCATGGTTTTTAGATAAGATAGCAAATTTTCTAATATGTATAGGAATAATTGATTATTGTTCTAAAAGTTCATATTTATCATTTTATTCAACAATTATTGGTGGTGCAATAACCCTTATAGGTGTTTGGATAACTTTAATAAATGATAGAAAATCAAAAAAGAATGATGATAGTATAAAATATAAACCCATATTAAGAGTTTATGGAATTAATAAACAAGATAATTGTCTTTTGAGAGAAGTTCATTTCAATATGCCATTTAGTTGTAGAAATGATGATCCTGAATCTGAAAAAAAACAGGAATTGTTTTATAAACAAACTCAAAGTACAAAGCCTTTATTTAGAATAGTATTTAAAAATATCGGTAGAGGTGAAACATATAATGCGTTACTTGAAAAAGCAGAAATTAGTAATGTAAGTTGGGACGATAAATCAAATCTTAGTTTTTCTGGTGGATGGAATCAATATGTTGGTGAAATATGTCAAAATGAATTATTTGGAGTAGATTTTTATTTACCACAACATTTATTTATAACAGAAGATTTAAATGGAAGATATTATCATGAAATATGTATAAATTTAATTGTTAACTACAGCGACATGTTCAACAGAGTAAAATACCAAGACATTATACATATTAAATTAAAAGTTATAATTGATAAAATCCAAGAAAAAGAGCCATATTATTATAAAGATAATTTTAAATGGGCTAAGGTAGAGTATAAAATAATGGAAATACTACCTCAACATAATATTTATTCTGAAAAAAAGAAAAAATATATTCACGAAGCTTTAATAAATAACAAATAATGCAGTAATCCTTGAAAGGACCAATTTTGTGGTGGCGAAGGTGCTGAAGTTGTATACCCCCTACGCAGTACAGATGTACTTGCTAGAAGTATTTTAGAAGCAATTGGGGAAGAAGGGCAGATTATGAGAAAATACTATCAAAGAAGATTGCCAGAAAATCCTTCTAAAGATTACTATTATATAATGCGTGAAACTCCTAACACCACATCTTTATTACTAGAATATGGTTTCATTGATAATCCCAATGATGTAGTAAAACTACAAAATTATCTATTAGATTATGTAGAAGCAGTTGTAAAAGCAGTTGCTAATTACATAGGGGTTCCATATATCGCGCCAGATGGAGCATTACAAAACACCTATACCGTACAAAGTGGAGATACTTTATATAGCATAGCTAGAAGATTTAATTTAACAGTTGATGCCTTAAAAGCCTTAAATAATTTAACATCAAATAACTTATCAGTAGGTCAAGTATTAATAATAAGTGAAGACAATGATATTAAACCAGATCCAAGTGATGCAATAGTTTATACTGTAAAAAGTGGAGATACTCTTTATAAAATAGCAAATGAGTATGGAGTAACAGTCGCAGAAATAATGGAATTAAATAATCTAGGTACTACCGTTCTAACAGTAGGTGAGCAAATACTAATTCCAAATAAGAGTCAAGATGCAACCACAACCTACACTGTAAAAAGTGGAGATAGTTTATATAAAATAGCAAATGAGTATGGAGTTACAGTAGATGAAATCATTACAGCTAACAATTTAAAATCAACAACATTACAGACAGGTCAAAAACTAGTAATTCCAACAGGAACTATTCAACCAACTCCAACACCAACTCCACCAAATAATAACTATATAACTTATACTGTAAAATCAGGAGATAGCTTATATAAAATAGCAAATAATTATAACACAACAGTAAATGCGATTAAAGAACTAAACAATTTAACATCAAATAATCTATCAATAGGTCAACAATTAAAAATACCATCATCTTCAAATAACACTAGTTATACAACCTATACTGTTAAAAAAGGGGATAGTCTTTGGTTAATAGCAAATAACTTTAATACCACAGTAGATAGTATTAAAAGACTTAATAATTTAACATCAGATAATCTATCAATAGGTCAACAGTTAAAAATACCAAGATAGAGAAAAAAGCTTCTAAAGAAAAAAATCTTTAAAAGCTTTTTTAATGGATTGGAGTACATACACTAGGGTAAGGCTCATAAAAACAATGACTTTTATATCTACCGGATAGTTTTTGATCATACCATAAACTAACACAACTACTATTACCACTAGGGGCATAAAACCATAAAGCATTTGTTGCTGGATAATAATACTCTCCACGAATAACACGCAGAGCTAAATCTTTTTCCTTAGTGGTAGCACTAGAAAGAAACAAATTACTATTAATTCCTGCAAATCCACCAGGAGATTGATAAATAGTATCAGTTAAACTGGTGTTATTTTTAAAGGTTAAACAGTTAGCAATCGTTCTATTTACAATAACATTACCAACCATAAGCATTCCAAGCTCTCCTTCACCAACTGCTTCAGCCCTCATTAACCTAGCTAATAAATCTAATTCTTTCGTTGTATATTGTATAAGCATAATATCACCTATAATAAAATATGAAAAAAATAAATATGTGTTATTGTAATAAAAAAATGGATATGCTATAATACATGACATAGGGGATTAGTTAAATGGTATAATAATGGTCTCCAAATTACTTGGGCCAATTTCCTATTGTCTTATTTAAACCCTTATATTTAATGTATTTAATCTCATACAGGGGATTAGTTAAATGGTATAATAATGGTCTCCAAAACCACTGTTGGGAGTTCGATTCTCTCATCCCCTGCCATTTAGAATTTGAAGCAGCAACAGTGCTGCTTTTTATATTGTTTTTGCAGGTGATGAGTTTTAACAGGACCTATCTTCACCACTAGTAGTCCTATCATCGGGTTAAAACATTTTCTATATTAGTTTCTTTTGACAGTTGTTTGTTATATAAATTACGAAAATATTTTTATTATAAGGAGAATTTATATGACAGAACAAACAATTAATGAATTAACCAACTTTTTTAAAACATTTCAGCAAGGAGAAACAAAACAACCAACGCAAAGTAATCTATTATTTGATGATGCAGTAGCTTACTTTTTTAGGAATATGGAAGAACGAGGGTTGGCTTTACCAACTATGGACTTTTATAAACGAAAACTACAAGCATTCAGAAAGTTCTTAGTGCAAATTAAAAAAGTCCAAAGATTAGAATTACTAACAGGAGATGAAATAAAATTTTATATTGAAAGCAAATATTCTAAACAAAAGATTAATACTTTTAATTGCCACGCAAGGGCACTAAGAGCTTTCTTCAACTATCTAGAAAGAGACGGTTATTTAATTGCCAACCCTGCAAGGAACATTAAACCTAAAAAAGTAAGAAAAGAAAAAATAGATTACTTTACGATAGACCAAGTGCGAAAACTAATTACTTCGTTTGATTTGCGTTATAAATCAGAGCTAAGAAACTTACTATTAGTAATGATACTTTTAGATACTGGTGTAAGAAATAGTGAACTTGTCCGCATCAAACTAGAAGACATTAACTATCAAGAAAGAAGTATTTATGTATATGCAACTAAGACTAACACATTTCGCACGGTCTATTATTCAAAAGAAACAGAGAGAATATTAAATGTTTATAGGCGTGAAGTTTTAAAAGTAGCAGAAAAAGGACCGCTTCTTGTTAAATTTCATTCTCAGTATAATGAACCTATAGTGGATTCAGGACTTAATACAGATATGGTATACAACTTATTAAGTAGAAAAGCTAAAAAAATATTCGGAGATAACTTTAGAATGAATCCACATAAGTTTCGTCATACATTCGCAACTCATTTTGTGATAAATGGTGGCGACCCTTTTTCACTCCGTGATCTTTTGGGCCATACAAACATAGAAACTACTAAAACCTATGTTGATATGTCACCAAAAGATCTTAAAACTAAACACGCCCAACATTCAATAATCTCTAATATAGAAAATTATGGACAAGCAGGTGCAAGTCATGAAAATTAAAAGGCTGTTAGTATATGAAGATTCTACAGATAGGCCATACATACTTTTAAAAGGTAAATGACTTAGAAAAATAGGTTTTGATTTTCATGACAGACTAGAATTAGAACTTTATAAAGACAAAATAATCATTAAGAAAACAAAAGACCCAAAGTAAACACTTTAGGTCTTTATTATTTTACTATCTGCTTGTCTATCGAACACCCAATAGAGGTTTTGGAGACCATTATTATACCATTTAACTAATCCCCTGTATGAGATTAAATACATTAAATATAAGGGTTTAAATAAGATAATAGGAAATTGGTCCAAGTAATTCGGAGTTTTAATCCAAAATACCATAGTCCCACCATTACTTAATTCAAAAAATTATATTTATTAAGTACAATAATGAACTCAATATATAAATTACAGTTTCATTATACTAAAAAGGTTTTCCACAAGCAACAAAATATAAAAAGATTTTTTAATTATTTTTTTCACATTGACCTTTGAGCACGAAAAGGTCAAAAATCGCGGGCTTCGCCCAACAAAGTGGAGTCAAAATCGTTTCTTTCATAAGGTTTATTAAATAGAAATTAAAATCAAAAGGTAAGGTAATTTTAGGGTGTGGGGAAAGCGGTTCTTTTAATTTTATAATCTTATACCAAGTCATTTTAGTAATTACTTTTTTTATTGTTGTTTGAACAAATGAAAAAACTTACTCATTATCTTGAGTAAGCATTTCTTTTACAGTATTAGCAATTTGTTCAGCAAGAACGGGAGGAACGGAATTTCCTATTTGTATATGTATGTCTGTTTTTGAGCCTTTAAATATATAATTATCTGGATAACTTTGTATTCTTGCTGCCTCTCTTGCGGTAAGACCTCTATTAAGATAAGGATGAATACATCTAGAAGAAGATATACAGGCAAAATTTCGTGTTATAGTCATACCGGGTTCGTAAGGATTTAATCTAGCATATGTATTCCCATAGCCTGAAGTTGGTTTTAGTTCTTTTGGCATATCTTTAACTTCCCAAGCACTCATACCAGTAGGAATGTATTTCATCATTTTCTTTGCTCGTTCATTATGTATAGGAGGTTTATGATTAGTAATGAAATTACTATTTTTTCTCATTAATTTTTGATAACTATTTTTAGGTTCATCAGTATAGTTAATAATTTCTTCAGTATCACTTTGAGGTAAATCACTTATTGCATCCCATAAATTCAAAGCTTTTTTATATCCTTTTTCACCAGATAGAGAATGACTTTTTTCTGGATATTTAATTTCTACATCTAATCTTGTACCTATAAATATTGTTCTTTCTCTTTGTTGTGGAACACCATATTCAGCTGCATTTAATAATTTGTATTTAAGTTTGTACCCAATATCATTAAATGATTTAATAATATTCTCTAAAACTTTCCCATTTTCCATACTTAGTATTCCAGAAACATTTTCCATTACAAAAAATTTAGGGCGAATATCATTTACAATTCGTACATATTCTTTAAATAATTTATTTCTTGGATCATCTATGAATCTTTTTCCTAATGTGGAAAAACCTTGGCAAGGTGGGCCACCAATAATAACATCAATATCATCCTTAGTATATTTTGTACCTTTTAATAATTCATCACCATTAATATTTGCGATATCTTCAACAATATATTTCACTTTAGGATGATTTACTTTATATGTTTTACAGGCAGGTTCCCATACATCATTGGCAGCAACAATATTAAAACCGCTTTTTTCAAATCCGGTTCCTAATCCACCAGCACCGGCAAACAATTCTACACAATTAAATCTTTTTGTTTTTGCCATATACATCACCATTTACAATTATAACACAAGTTTTAAATATTTTTCCTTATAATATCGAAAAAACAAATAATATGTTATAATATTTTCAGGTGATGAAAATGTTTACAGAAAAATTTATTCAAGAAAAATATGATGAGATTAAGATATCTTGGGAAAAAAATTTAAAAGAATATGGTGTTAAATTATCTTCACTAAAAAATAGTGATGGTTCATATACGATTAATGCTTTGGTTTTAGTATATTTATATGTTAATTTCAAAAAAGTTGTATCTAAAGAAGAATTAACCGCGTTCATAAGAAATATGGGATATGATGTTATAGATGTCCAACAAGCAAGACATTTAGCTACTCAAAATGGTTGGTATATTATTTCAGGTCAAAGAGGCGATGTTGAATGTAGCCAATATGGTGTATCTTCTGGACAATATATGTTGATTTCTATTGTGGAGCCATATCCTCAGTACAAAGACAAAAAAAGATTGGAACATTTGAATGCAGGTTCTTGGGAAGAACTAAAGAACCATTATAATAATAGATGCGTAAGTTGCGGTTCTGTAGAAAATGAAAAAAATTTATTATACCCTAATTCAATAACAAAATTACAACAGGGACATAAAGATCCTAGTAAACCTTTATCTATGGATAATATTATTCCTCAATGTCAATTCTGTAATGGTGCGAGTCAAAACTTTTTCGTTTTTGATAATAAAGGAAAAGTAATAAAAATATATAATCCACAATTTATACTAAAATCTGATGAGGAAATCCAAATAGAAATGTTACACATACTAATGGAAGAAGATATACAAAGAGCAGAAGAAATGCTAAACAAAATAAAAGAAGAAATAAATAAATAAAAATTTTATACTTTTATTTAAGTTTATATTATATAATATATTCAAGAACGAGGTGCAATATGTCATATTTAACTAGAAAAGAACTATATAAGCAAATAGAAGAAAAACGAAGAAAGCCTATAATAGCTTATGTTACTTCAATTAGAACAGGGTGTTCAGCTCAAATGGCACAAGATGTAATACCAGAAATTATTAAACAAATTAACAAAATTGACTCAAATAATAAGGAAGTTGACTTATTAATACTAAGCAATGGAGGTGATCCAATTGTTTCTTGGAGGATTATTTCACTACTTCGTGAAAAGTTTGATAAAATTTCAGTTCTAATACCGTACACAGCGTATAGTGCTGCAACTTTACTAGCTTTAGGAGCGGATGAAATTATAATGCATCCATTTGGGAACTTAGGTCCTATCGATCCCCAAATAAATATTTCTAATAACCAAGGTCAAACAACGACATTAGGGTATGAAGATATTACTAAATACATTGAATTTGTAAAAGGTATAGGAATTACGGATCAAGAACTTGTTGCGAGAGCTTTTGATAAACTTACTTCTGAAATTCCCCCTACATTAATTGGATTTGCAAAGAGAAGCTCACAATTAGGACTATCAATGGGAGAAAAACTTTTAAAAACACATATGAAAGATGAAAATAAGATTAAAGTGATTTCAGAGACATTAAATACTAAATTTTATCATCATGGATATCCGCTTGGTAGGAAGGAAGCTAAAGACATAGGATTACCAATTCAAGATGTATCCGATGATATTAAAGATTTAATGTGGAAAATTACTGAAGACTTTATGGATGAATTGGAGTTTGATAAGCCATTTAATCCAAATATTATAATTCAAGAAAAATTATCACAACAACCACAACCAGAACCTAACATTCCAAATGTTATAAGTGAACAAGTAAAACATGTTTGTCTAGAAAGTATAAAAATGAATAGTTATACGGCTTTAGATATTGTAGCGACATATGTTATGCAAGAAGATACATCTTTAAATACTAATATAATGATAAATAGTGGTCCTTGGATAAATGAAGAAGGAGAGGAATAAGTATGATAATTGATTCTTATAATACTGTTATTAACTATAATTTAAAAAACAAAGTTATTTCTAGTACTAAAAATCAATCGCAAAGTATACCATACTTTTATAAGATAGTAAGTCAAAAGAAACAAGAAAATTTTTCTGATAAATTATCAAAAAATGATTCAAAATCGACAAATAAAAACAAATAAATTAATAAAAATATAATATTATTCTATTGAAAGGATAATATTATGAGTAATTATATAAATTCATGTATAAATATAATCTGTGATTGCCCTAGATATACATCATTTATTTACATCAAATATAATAACTTTAATTCCTCAAATAAAATGTATATTGATTGGGAAAAATTGATTAAGAAATAGTTTTTAAATTTATACATAATGTAAGAAAACAATCTAGACTATAAAAATTAAAGAATCGCTTTCAACACACCCCATTGCGATTCTTTTGTTTTGATTTTAATTTCAATTTAAAGATAAAAAATAGAAACGATTATTTTAAAAAAGCGAAGCCCGCGATTTTGACCTTTTCGCGTTCAAAGGTCAATGTGGAAAAAATAATTAGAAAATCTTTTTATATTTTGTTGTTTGTGGAAAACCTTTTTAGTATAATGAAACTGTAATTTATATATTGAGTTCATTATTGTACTTAATAAATATAATTTTTTAAATTAGGTAATGGTGGGACTGTGGTATTTTGGATCAAAACTTCAAAACCACTGTTGGGAGTTCGATTCTCTTATCCCCTGCCATTGAAATTATCGATTTTATTCTTAATTGCAAGAGTAAAATCGTTTTTTTTAAATTTTAAATTTATTTACTGATACTTTAAATATAACATATAAAAAACATATGATATAATGAAAATGAGGTGAGAGAGTGAAAAGAAATTTAATCAGTATTTTTATTACATTGTTAATAGGCTTTATCATTTATTATTTTGCATTACCAGCAATTAATATACATAGTTTTGGCTTTTGGGTATATTTAATTTTATTATTAAGCATATATACAATTACATTATTATGCTTATCAATTGATGAAAAAGGAAGAATAATTCGTTCAGTTAAAATTCTAATCGGAAGTGGTGTTACCATTATTGTTATCATATTAGGAATTATACTAATAGATTTTATTATGTCACCATTATTTCATTCAAAAAGTTATTCTGAAAGAATCAGTATTAATGAAACAGAAGAATTTACAAAAAATATAGCTCCAGTTGACTTTAATAAAATCCCACTATTAGATAAAGAATCAAGCAGAAAATTAGGAGATCGTGTAATGGGCCAAATGCCAGAATTAGTTTCTCAATTTTATGTATCTGATTTATATACACAAATTAATTATAAGGATAGTATAGTGCGTGTAACACCACTAGAATATAATGGACTCTTTAAATATTTATCTAACAAGAAAGATGGAGTAAAAGGTTACATTACTGTAAATTCTGTAACAGGTGAAGCTAATTTAGTGAAATTAGATAAAGGTATGAAATATGTACCATCAGCTATTTTTTCAAAAGATTTGAATAGACATTTAAGATTTAAGTATCCAACCAAGATATTTGGTGCAAGAAATTTTGAAATAGATAATGAAGGTAATCCATATTGGATAATTCCAACTATCAAATATACAGCAATCGGGTTAAAAAGAGAAATTGCATCAGTTATCATTTTAGATCCAATTACTGGAGATTCTAAAGAATACAAAATAAGTGAAGTACCAAGTTGGGTAGATCATGTATATCCTGCTGATTTAATTATCGAGCAAGTTGATGATTGGGGCCAGTATAAAGATGGATTTCTAAACGCCATTTTTGGTCAAAAGAATGTAGTTCAGACAACAGCGGGTTATAATTATATGACCATGAATGATGATGTATATTTATATACAGGAATTACATCAGTATCAACAGATGAATCTAATATTGGATTTATCTTAACAAATATGAGAACAAAAGAAACGAATTTCTATGCTGTACCTGGTGCTGAAGAATACTCTGCTATGGATAGTGCTAAAGGTCAAGTCCAACAAATGAATTATGATTCCACTTTTCCATTATTAATCAACTTAAATAATAGGGCTACTTATCTATTATCATTAAAAGACGCCGCTGGTTTAGTAAAAATGTATGCCTTTGTAGATGTTGCTGATTATCAAAAGGTAATTATTACAGATAGTGCAAAAGGAATAAAAACAGCTGCAGATAATTATTTAAATAATGTTGAGTTGGGAGCTAATAATCAAGAGTCTATTACAAAAATTATTAAAATAGAATCAATTAGTCAGGTAAGTATCGATGGAACTAGTTATTTCTATATAACAGATACTGAAAAGCAAAAGTATTATGTTTCAATAAAGGCAAATAAAAATATATTACCTTTTATAAAGAAAGAAGATAATGTCGAAATAACATATAATGATGTTAAAGAAGTAACAGAAATAACCAATATAAATTTGAAATAAAATGTGTATAAATAGAAAGAATGAGCATATAATAAAGTGTCATTCTTTTTCTAATGAAATTAAAATTTTTAAGCAAAAACTAATAAAAACGAAAAAAGTTGTAAAAAGTCGAAAAAAATCGAATAATTTTCACAAAAAGGGTTGACGGAAAAGAAGTAGAATGATATATTAAATGGGCATT
>ERZ791884.2003-NODE-2003-length-12505-cov-11.062249_pt1 | contig 12505 bp, 9 predicted proteins | sample MGYA00509941_ERZ791884 | MGnify/ENA primary metagenome ERZ791884 (study PRJEB30046, sample SAMN00792095) | human gut metagenome | study: EMG produced TPA metagenomics assembly of the A metagenome-wide association study of gut microbiota in type 2... | reverse complement strand
GGACGCGCTGTAAGCTGTCCTTGATTGCCCAAATCTTAGTTACCGCCAATGAGCAGGTCCCTCAAGCGGTCGGTCTGGGCGTTGATGGCTGCCCCTTCCCGTGCAGAACAGTTCTCTGCAATTTCATCCAGTTTGTCCAACACATCAAATACCCCCTTGGATGGGTGCCCGCCCGGCTCATATCCCAGCGCCCGCTGGCGTAAGTATTCCGAGAGAGACAGCCCGCATCGTTTAGCCATCAGCGTCATTTTTCGCTTTTCCGTGACGCTGACGCGGACATTGATTCCAACCGTTCTGTTTCTCATGCGCCAGCAGCCTCACAGGGGTTCGGGGCTGTCCCCGTAGGCTTTTCGGCGGGTTGCCCTGTGGCAACACTTCGCCCATGCTTGCTTCCCTCAAGCGACCTTAATGACGATGCTGACGATGATGACGATGTTTGTGGGATACCCCAGTGGAACAACTCCGATATATCAATATCATCGTCATCACCGTCATCATCGTCATGGAAGAACTCAAACAGACGTTTCTGCTCTGTTCGGGTATACTTATATTCGATACCACGCGGGCCGAACACATCGCGGGCATAATGCGCCATCTTCCGGGTGAACTGGTTAGGCTTCACATCAGAAATATTCGCTGCAACAAGCAATTCCGTGGCTGTACCCTGCCATTTCCCAACCGAGTCAATGTAGTCTGCAACTTTCCAAAGGTAGTCAGGAATAGCTTTCAACGCCTGCTGTTCTGCGGTTTCTTCCTCATCCAACGTCCAGACGCAGTTTTCTTCGCGGATATGCAGCATTTTCTCGTCCATATCGCGTCCAATTACACGAATTGTCGCAGTTTTACTCATGCGCTGACGATGCATAAGCCATGTCGTATCCGCCACGCCCATAATGCCCGTTGAACCGGAAATTTGGTCGTAGGGGTCTGACGATGATTGTTTGCGCAGATGATGCACCAAAAGAATGCAGATGCCGTACTTATCGGCAAGCTCCTTTAACGCACCAATATCCCTGTAATCATTGGCATACATACTACCATTCTGGTCGCCTTTTCGCACCTTTTGCAAGGTGTCGATGACGATGAGGCTAATATCAGGGTAAGTATGGATGAAACTGACGATTTGTTCTTCCAATCCCTGCCCAATTCCGTGGCTTTCCGTCTGCAAAATGAGCCGTTCCGGGTCTTCTTCTGCATCGACAAGCTGGTAAAGACGCTCTTGCAGACGACCCAGTGTATCTTCCAGCGAGAAATAAAGCACAGTTCTCGGTTCTATTTCACGCCCCCACACAGATTTCCCCTGCGAAATCTGCAAGCAGAGCCAAAGTGTCAGCCAGCTTTTGCCCGCCTTGCTGGGACCGGCAAAGATTGCCAGCCCTGCCGGGAGCAGACCAGGAATAATCCATTTTACAGGAGGTATAGGCGTTGCAAGCAGCGCACCGGCAGTAATGGTTTTCGGTAATCTTGTGGTAGTCATTCACATCATCCTTTCCGTTTTGGTGTACATCTATTATCTCATATTATCGTAATTTTGTGTGTAGTAAGTTTTACTCTCCAGTAGTAAGTTGTACGGCTCACGCCGCCCCACAGCCCCACAAACGCGCCAAGCGGCGGTTTTGCGGGTGATGTCGCGTCCGTGTGCGATGCAGAGCATCCGCCCCACACAGGGCGCGTTTGGGCGAGATGTGAGAGTGAATCAAATTTGATTCACTCAGCGTGTCAAAAAATCACATTCTTGGCCTATTGAATGTGTAGGGGCGACCATTGGTCGCCCGCCGACTTGGCGCAGCAACGCGTTTTCCCGGAAAGATTTTTCACAGACAAACGGGCACGGGCGAGCAATGCTCGCCCCTACAAGAGTTTTTTGACAAACTGAGTGAATCAAATTTGATTCACTTTTTCGGTTTTACCACCCCAGAGTGAATCAGTTCTGATTCACTTTGGCGGTCCTCGTGCGTATTTTGCACAATCTCTCAGAATTGGTCTAATCATAAGTTCACTACCTTTCCGTGCAGTATCGTTATTCTGTATAACCCTTTTGAATACACTTTCCGGGGGAGAAAAAAGAGCCCGGAGAACCTTACCGATTTGGTAAGGCCCTCCGGGCTCTTATATATTATCTCTGTTCTATCCGGGCGTAAGGGTACACTTTCCCCGCAAATCTTGATGGAAACTCAATAAAAATCAAACAATACGCATACTAGCGTCAATCAAACGGTTATGTAAATAATAAAAGAAACCGTGTACATCAAAATAAATGCTGAAGAAAAATGTCTAATTTGCCGCTCGCCCCCAGACATGGGAACATAACAGGCAAGTCGCTGGCAACGACCGTACACTGACTCTGCAAGGGTCTTACTTCTTACAACCCAAGCGCGGTCACCCCATCTGAAGCTGTGGGGCATCTGGAGTATCATTATGTTCTCTCCCCGCCGTGGGTTAGGGTCTGCCTTGACCTTGCTGTGCGCCCCACCGGGAAAGTAAAGTACCTGTTATGCTGTGTATTCAGTTGTAAAGGTGCTGGTACAGAATAAATCTGTAAGTCTAGTATACGCCACAGATTAGCAGTCGGTCAACAGTAAGTGCTAATTGTTTACACGACATTCACAATTCAAGGCGACAATCCACCTATGATGGATTTCATTAGAGAGTTTGCTCACCGTCTAATGTATTGTACATAGTCATCAGCAGGGTTCGCTGATGCATCTTTCGGTTATGGATGTCAATCAAGCATTAAGATATCCTTGCCGCAAAAGTCACCGCAAATTTTGCCCCGCCGCCAGGGGTGTCGGTCACGGTCAAGTCTGCATGATGCAGCCGGGCCAGTTCCTTGGCTACGCTTAGACCAAGGCCAAAATTGTGCTTGTCGGTGCGGCTGGGATCAGCGCTGTAAAAACGGTCAAAGACCCGAGCTTTTTCGGCATCCGGTATGCCGGGGCCGTGGTCTTGCACGGCCAGGGTGATTTTTTCCCCACAGTATGTCAAGCACAGTTCCACGGGGGTGCCCGCGGGGGTGTGGTCAAACGCATTGTTGAGCAGGATTGCCAGCAGCTGCTTTACACGGTCCGGGTCCGCCTCTATGGAAGGAACGCTGTCCTCCGGCAGGGTCAGACTTAACGGGTGTTGGCGCTGCTGCGCCAACGGGAAAAACGCATCGTATACTTCTAGGCAGAGGTTATCCGGTGCGATGGGGTGCAGATGGGCCGGCAAGGCATCCAAGTCGCCGTTGGCCAGCACCAGCAGATCCTCCACCAGCCGCGCCATACGGTCCGTCTCCTGCTCGGCATTCCGCAAAAGGGTGGCGCGTTCAGTCACAGGAGTGCGGCACGCAGCGTCCAGGCTTGCTTTTACTACGGCCAGCGGGCTGCGCAGTTCGTGCCCGGCTGCGGCGATGAACTCCTTCTGCCGCCGCATGGCCAATGCCGTCGGAGCCAGCGCTTTGCCGGTCAGCCGCCAGCTGATGATCGCCAGCAGCAGTGTGCCAGTGAACCAGATCGCACCATACTGCACAACTGTCTGGACCGCATGACGGTGTACAAAGCCCATATCCTGTAAAGCGGCCACAAGCAGATAACTGCCTGCTGTGCCGCGCGGCAGCAAGGCTGCGTGGCAGCGGTATTCGTTCAGCGTGAACACCGCGCTTTGCCGCTGCACGGCACCGCTGCTGTCATGCAGACTTGTGTCCAGCAGGGGGGAAAAACCTTCTTCTAACAGAGGTTCAACCGCATTGCGGGCATCGGCGCTGCCCGTGGTGCCCGCAAAATGCAGCGCGGCACCGTTGTCCCACAAAAACAAAAGGCAGCCGCTGTTGTGCTCCTGGTCAGCCAGCCAAGCGTCACTTACGCTGTCGGCGCTGTCCAGCCGGTCAACGATGGCAGAAAAGTTCTGCGTGAGCAGCGTCTCCGCGGCGGTCCTGTACTGGGCGGCGGCATAATTCCATGTCACGACCAGCGCACCTGCCAGCACCAACGAGGTCAGCGCCGTCATCAGCAGGGTCAAACGGCGGCGCAGTGCAGTCAGCATGTCGGTACCTCCGCCTTATAGCCGCTACCGCGCACGGTGGTGATCGTTACCGCACTGCCTACGGCTTTCAGCCGCCGCCGCACAAAATGGATGTAACAGTCCAGATTAGCGTCCTCAACTTCGGCCAGTGGTCCCCAAACCCGCGCCAAAAGCACCGCACGGGTCTGCAGCTGCCCCGGTGTGCGCAGCAGTACCTCTAAAAGATCGGCCTCCCTCTTGGTCAGGGCCGCAGCGGCCTTTGGCCCGCTCAGGGTCAGTTGGGCGGCATCCAGCGTCACGTCACCGCAGCGTATGGCAGATTCGGCAGTGGTGCCGGGGCGGCGGGTTAGTGCCCGCAGCCGGGCCAGAAGCTCCCGCGTGTCAAAGGGCTTGCCCAGGTAATCGTCTGCACCGGCATCCAGGCCGTCCACCCGGTCATTGATGCCGGACAGGGCCGTCAGCATTAACACCGGGGTGGTACATCCCTTGGCGCGGGCGGCCCGCAGCAGGCTAAGACCGTCCAGCCCGGGCAGCATCCGGTCCAGTACACAGACATCGTATGCGCCGCCGCACAAAAGGGTTTTGCCGTCTGCGCCGTCGTGGCAGGTATCTACAGTATAGCCCGCAGCTTGCAGGGCAGGCAGCAGCGCCGTGCAAAGGGCGCGGTCATCTTCGATCAATAAAATCCGCATGGCATAATTCTCCTTTTCCCTTTCTAGTATACACCCCAAACCTTGAAACAGTCTTGAAAAGCCGCAGCTTTTTTCAAGGACAATTCAAGATTCGGGCGGTATACTGGTGCTACACCCGATGAAGGAGGGCACATACTTATGAAACGAATCATCAGTGCCGGATTATGCACGGCATTTATTTTGAGTCTGGCAGGCTGCGCCAGGCAGGACACCACTCCCAGCCTGACCGCTGCAGACACCACCGATACCCAGATGGGCCGCTGGGTCGAGAGCCGCGTTGACCTTGGCGGTGAGCAGCTCATCTCTTACCCGACGCAGCTGGCGGACGGAACGATTGTTCTGTACACCGGCAAGGTGGGGGAGGACAGCATCGAAGACTACACCCGCCGCACCAGCACTGACGGAACCAACTGGACATCGGAACCTGCAGCGTTTGACGTGGGCGATGCGATGGTCACGTGGATCCTCGTTGCGCCGGACGGTGAGCAGGCGCTTATCACCTATGACGGGGAGAATGCCGGGCTGGTTCTGCAGGCACCTGACGGAACCAAAACCGTTGTAGAGGATGACACGGTAAAGCAGGGCATCAACCCCAACACAGCTGTATTTCAGGGGGATAAGCTGGATTTTGTCTCCAACGGCGACACCGTGGATTTTGTGCAGGTCAGCCTGACTGACGGCAGTGTTACGACCGCCGCACTGCCGCAGGATCTGGCGTACAGCCTCAACTCCCTCACGACAGTCGGCAACCAGCTTGTTTACCTGAGCTTTGACAATAATACCGGCGATATTATCCTGAACGCCCTGGACCCCGCCACCGGCGCAAGCACCGAGCTGCTGAACCCGGTCCCCAATGCGACCAGTTCTCAAGCGCTGACCGGCGACGCAGACGGCGCGGCTTATTACGCCTGCACGGACGGCATCTACCGCCTGGCCCCCGGCGGCACCCTGCCGGAGCAGGTCGTCCCTGCCGAGGGCACAGCGATGAGCATTTCCAGCAACTATCCGCTCTCTCTGCTGCGCACGGCGGCGGAGGACTTTATGGTCCTGCTCTTTGGCGACAGCGGCGGAAACGGCGATCTCTATTTCTATCACTATGACGAAACGCTGCCCACCCATGCCGACACAACGCTGACCGTCTGGTCATTGGCGGATTCCGCCACGGCGCGGCTGGCCGTGAACGCCTACAAAAAAGCCAATCCCGAGGTGGACGTTACCTTTGAAACCGCCGTGCAGACCGACACCGATGATGTCAGCGCCGCCATCAACGATGCGCTGACCCAGCTGAACACCGAACTGCTGGCCGGGGAAGGGCCTGATGTGCTGCTTCTGGATCGTGTCGACTACACGACCTATATCAATAAGGGAATGCTGGCTGACATGAGTGACACCGTGCCGCTGGATGCGCTGCAGAGCAATATCATCGATCCGTTTATGACCGATGGCAGGGCCTATGTGCTGCCTGCGCGGTTCATCGTCCCGGCACTCTGTGGTGACGCGGGCACGCTGGACGGCCTGACCGACCTGAACGACCTGCAGGACGCCGTGCTGGCCGCTGCACCCCGCCCCGACACCGAACAGTACAGCGATGAATATTACACGGCTCTGCCCGATGACCAGAAGTATGCTCTGGCGCTGGCCGGCGGCGTTGACTTCGCGAATCTGCTCCTGCCTTCCAGTGCCAATGCCCTGCTGCACGACGGCGCACTGGATGCAGACGCCCTGACCAAGATATTTACCTTTGTGAAAACAACTGCCGACTACTATGGCATGGCTGACTATATCAACACCGAGATGGACGGTGCATCTTCCCAGAGCTACGACAACGCGGACATTGTCAAAATCGATGCACAGCAGGACGAGTACAGCACCTGCAGCCGCGCCAAATTCGGCTGGATGGATGTTGCCACCCCCTACGCCGTCATTGCAATGGCGCGCACCAACGATATTTTTGATGCGGATGCCGAGGCCGTTCCCGTGGATATGATCCCGATGCCCGGCCTGACGCAGGGTGCCTATAACCCGCAGGTATTGGTGGGCGTGAATGCCAACAGCAAAAATCCGGATGCCGCAAAGGGGCTGGCCGCTGCGTTCTTCGGCACCGATGTGCAAAGCCAGTATTGCTCCGATGGTACAACGGTGCGGGCGGACTGCCTGCGGGAAAAACTCGATGCCGTCAAAGCGACGGTAAGCGGCGCAAAAACGGGTAAAGTGACCGGCGCGTATGTCGGCGACCTGGATGCCTTCTACGCCAACTGCACCACACCTGTATTGTTCCCGGTGATGCTGCAGCAGAGCTTTATAAACCATGCCAAGGCCATCATTGACGGCAGCGAGGACGTGGCCGCCGCTGTGGCGGGTGTGCAGAGTGATCTGGCGCTGTATCTGGCAGAACAAAAGTAACATCGGTGCGCGGAGCGGCCATGCTGCCCCGCGCATCGCTTTGCAGGAAAAAATTGTATGCAGAAAAGACAAAACAAACACCCGGACCCTACGCCCTGGCTGTTTCTGGGCCCCAGCCTGTGCGGTGTCACCCTGTTTGTGCTGGCCCCCTTTGTGGAGACGGTGCGCCGCAGCGTGACCGACACGATGGGGCGACACTTTGTGGGCCTTGCCAACTATACGGCGGTACTGGGCAACGATGCGTTCCGACTGGCGGTGGAAAATACGGTGCGGTTTATCGGAGTATGCGTTCCGCTGCTGCTGGCGCTCAGTCTGGCACTGGCTTTGGCGCTACGGGCGAAAGGCTTAAAAAATACCTCCTGGGCCGAGGTCTGCCGCACAACCTTTTTGCTGCCCATGGCTTTGCCGGTGGCAAGCCTTGCACTGCTCTGGAAAGTATTGTTTGCCCAAAACGGCCTTGTGAACGGAACTTTTGGCACCCATTGTGACTTTATGGGCACGGATGCTGCGTTCTGGGTGCTGATCGGTACTTATCTGTGGAAAAACATCGGCTATGACAGCATCCTTTGGTCCAGCGGGCTGGACAGCATCTCCACAGACTTGTACGAGGCCGCTGCCGTGGATGGTGCCAGTGGGTGGCGGCAGTTTACAGCCATTACCCTGCCCAACCTGCTGCCCACACTGGCCGTCACGCTGGTGCTGAGTCTGCTGAACACCTTTAAAGTTTTCCGCGAAGCCTATCTGGTGGCCGGGGCCTACCCGGAAAAAAGCATCTATTTATTGCAGCATTTGTTCAACAACTGGTTCCTGGCACTGGATCTGCCAAGGCTGAGCGCCGCAGCAATCCTGATGGCAGGGGCGCTGGGGGCGGTGATCGCGGTATGCATAAAACGGCTCTAAAAAAAATTCTGCTTTTCCCATTCGTCCTGCTCGTATGGTTCCCGCTATGGTTCCTTTTGATGGGCACGCTGACCGGCTCGGAGGAGCTGGCAGCGACCATCGGCCCGGCGCTTTCCGGCAGCGGGCAGGCTGCGTGGACCCTGCTGCCCAGCTACCCTACGCTGGAACCTGCTGTCAAGCTGCTGCTGGACACACCGGAATACTTTACCACCTATTGGAACACCTGCCTGCAGACATTTCCGCAGTTGGCTGGTCAATTGGTCGTGGGTGCTCCCGCCGCATGGGCACTCTCCCGCTTGAAATTTCGCGGGCGCGGGGCCGTGCGGGGGCTGTACCTTATTTTAATGTTGCTGCCGTTCCAGGTCACTATGGTGCCTGCCTATCTGACGATAAACCACCTGGGACTGATGGATACTGTCTGGGCGGTCATTCTGCCGGGGGCATTCAGCACATTTCCCGTATTTGTGATGCAGCGCGGGTTTGACGCTGTTCCTCTGCCGCTGCTGGAAGCTGCCGCTATAGATGGCGCGACCCCGTGGCAGCAGTTTGCGCGAATCGGCCTGCCAGTGGGGCTGCCCGGTATCCTGGCTGCGCTGACCATGAGCTTTCTGGATGCCTGGAATGCGCTGGAACAGCCTATGACCTTTTTAAAAACACAGTCGCTTTGGTCGCTGTCACTCTATCTGACCGATACTACCCGCGACCTGGCACTGACCATGGCGGCCAGCCTGTTTGCATTGCTGCCCGCCGTACTGATTTTTGCTTTCGGCCAAAAGTATCTGGAACAGGGGATCCTGGCCGGAGCCGTGAAAGGATGAGGACCTATCGAACTGCTTACCGGGATGGACCCACGCCAGCGCCAGCGGCTTGGGTGGATTGTCCGCTTTTTTGCACTGCTGCTGGTGCTGACACTGCTGGCCCGCGGTACAGCAGGGGCAGCCATGGCCAGCGTGACGGTGCAGAGACCGTCCTCCGGCAATGTGACAAAAAGCGTGCGCACTACGGCCACGGTCAGCTTTGCGGGCGGCACACCTTTTACAGTGCCCGCGGGTCTGCTGGTCATGGCAGTACCCGTGCAGGCGGGGCAGACCGTCAAGGCCGGGGACACGCTGGCCGTGTTTGATGCCGCTGAAGTGGACCGCGCCGTAAACGCCAAGCGGGCCGCGTTGCAGCAGGCCCGGACCCAGGCCGCACAACAGACGGCGGGAGACACCGCCGACCCCTACGCCGCCCAGCTCGCCCAGCAGCAATTAGAACGTGCCTACGAGGAAACACACAGAATCTACGCCGATGGTGAAGAGAGCGTTTCCCGTGCCCAGACCAAGCGGGACGAAGCTGCTGCCGCTCTGGAAAAAGCCCGCAATGCCAGCTATGCGGACGACGCTGAAAAACAGGCCGCCGTAGAAAACGCCGCCGCTGCCCTGGAAGCTGCGGAGGATGCCCTGTACAGCGCCCAAAAAGCCGCCGAAGATGCCAACAATGCGGCACTTTCCGCCGCCCAAAGTGCCGAGGATAACCGCAACACCGCACTGCACACGCTGGAGAAAGAGCAGGAAACCACGGAAAAACAGAATGCACTGGACCGCGCCGCTGCTGCTGTAACGGCCTCTGATGCCGAAACCCTGCAGGCCGAACTGGATGCCTTGCTTGCCGTGCAGCAGGCGGGCGGCACACTGACTGCCCCCAGTGATGGCACCCTTGTGTCGCTGGATCTCGTGGTTGGGCAGCCCTCCCCTGCCGTGGGCGGCCAGCTGGCTGCAGATGCCGATTTTACCGCCGAAATTCCTTTGGAAGAATCTCAAGCCAACCTTGTTTCAGTTGGCACTGTACTGCACCTGAGCCAGAGCCGCGCAAGCTGTGATGCCGCCGTGCAGAGCCTTTCGGCCCCGGATGAAAACGGCACCGTTACAGCAAAATGCACCTTGTCCAAAGGGGCATGGTGTGCCGGTGCTGCCAACGCATCGGCCACGGTGCAGGGTGAAAAGCGGCCCTGTGTGCTGCCGGCCAGCGCGGTACATAAAGATAATACCGGCTGCTATGTGCTGGCTATCGAACAAAAAGCCACAATCTTGGGTCAGCAGAATATCGTAGTATCGCTGCCTGTCACGGTGGTGGAAACGGGCGATACCACCGCCGCCGTCAGTGGTGCGCTGGACGCCGATACACAGGTCATTGTCAGCAGTACGCGGGCCGTGCAGGCCGGGGACCGGGTGAAGATCCATGATGCATCGTAAAAGAGGTTGGGCGGTTGCGGCAGTATTGCTGGTAGTTTTGCAGCTGCTTTTGCAGACCCGCGCAGCGCATATTGTACAGCAGAACCCAACCGTGACGGTGACCCTGTCTTCCCCGCTTACAGCCGGGCAGCTTGCCGCTGCACGGGAATGGGAAAAAAGTAATGCCAACACTCAAGCCGTTACTGCCAGCTTTTGGAGCGAGAAAGCAGCAGCGGTCTCGGCAGATTCTGACCGCACAGCGGAAGATGTGACCTGTATCGGCTTTGACGGTACAGCGCAGGACTGTCTGCCTGTGGAATATCTTCAGGGCACAGCACCCGGTGTCGTAGGACAGCAGTGCGCGATTTCTTCGACGCTGGCGTGGACACTGTTTGGCAGCTATGATATTATGGGCTTGACTGTTGCACTGGACCGTACCGAGTATTTCATTTCCGGCGTGTTTAAAAGTAAAAGCAAAACGCTTCTTTATCCGGCGCAAAGCGGCTTTACCCACGCGGCGCTGCGGGGTCTTTCGCCCGACACCCCCAAAACGGACGCCGAACAGTGGGCCGCAGCAACCGGTGCCGGAAAGATCACCGCCATCACTTACGGCCCCCAAAAGGCATGGCTGGCTCAAGCAGCGTGTGCCCTGCCTGCCCTGATTGTCGGACTGGCTTTGGTCGTGCTGTTGCTGCGCTTTATTTGTGCCCTGCCCGGTGTCTTGCACGGGGCAGCCCTGTTTGCTTTAGCACTGGCATTTGCGTGGGCGGTACCCCATTTTCTGCAAACCCTGCCCGGCTGGCTTATCCCCGGCCGCTGGAGTGATTTCAGCTTTTGGCCCACTTTATGGACGAAAATTATGGATACTTGCAATGGAAATATGAAGTAATTTAAAATTTGCAAGCAGAATAAGCCACAGATTGATGATGAAGAAACTTGCTTTCGATATATATTTCGCTGAGGATGTCTATAGAAATCGTTGGGAAAGTTGGACAAACTCTTTGGGATATTTTTGCATGAACATGACAATTAAATGCACAAGCATTTTTGGAATTGAACATAATGAACGGGTTTATATAGGAAAACAGCAAGATGCTAAAGCAAGGGTCATATACCGGGAATAGTGGTACTCTATTGCGTTTTATTTTACATTCTTTGACCACCATTTGACTACTACTGTGCAGACGCACCGTAAAACACCGAAAAGCCCGTTGTGACAACCACCAACAGGCGTTTTCTTGCTTTGGACGCAACTGTGCAGAACCAACAAAATTCACGCTTCAACGTTGGTCTGTACGGGCTTGTCGTAGTTCTCCGACTACTGCGACAGGGCATATTTTATTGCCGTTTTTGTGCGATGTACCGTTGTTTACAGTGCTCAAACTTCGGTAGTCAACGGTGGTCAGACCACGAATTGACCACTACTTGATTTTTGACCGATTTTTCCCTATAATTTCATATGTTGAGAACCGCTGAAAAGCGATTTTTCATACATCTGCGTCTGTAGCTCAGCTGGATAGAGCACTGGCCTCCGACGCCAGGTGCCGGGGGTTCGAATCCCTTCAGGCGCACCAAAAAATCACCTTGCGATGTAGTTTGCAAGGTGATTTTTTGTTTGCTCTATTTCCGTTTTAAATCAGCTTCAGCAGCATATCATCTGTTGCGTCTGTGTACTGCCCTTGTTGAATTTTCTTGTTTCGCAGCTGATTTACAGCGTTTCTTGCAAGACAGACTTCCTCACTGGTCCAAGCAGCCTTTTTACTGGCTGGGAGAGAATCCACTTTCAGTATCAGATAACCTGTTTCACGCCAACCTGTGTTCACAGCTCTTTGCAGGTAGTAGTAATCACCCAATGCTTTCAGCAGGATAATCTTGTTGGCGCGGGTCAGCTTGATTTTTCTCGTCATAATTCAATCGCCTCTCCGAGTTTCTCCTGCGCCTTGCGTTTGTTCTTGTCAAAGGCGTGGGCGTAAATGTCCAGCGTTGTACTGGCCTGTGCGTGGCCCAATAGACTAGCCACCGTACGCACATCTACGCCCTGTGCAATCAGCAGGCTGGCGTTCGTATGCCGTAAGCTATGCACATTCAAATCCAGCGGTAAGTTGTTGGCTTTCAAAATCAGCTTGAAACGATAGGTGAATGTGCAAGGGTTCATCGGCTTTCCGTTAGACTGGCGGAACAGGTAGTCATCCTCGTCCACAGTTTCATTTGCTGTCTGCGCTCTATCCCACTCGCACTCCTTCCGCCACGCTTTCAACAGCTGGCACATTTCCTTGCTCAGGTAAACGATTCTGT
>ERZ791884.1971-NODE-1971-length-12709-cov-3.866603_pt1 | contig 12709 bp, 10 predicted proteins | sample MGYA00509941_ERZ791884 | MGnify/ENA primary metagenome ERZ791884 (study PRJEB30046, sample SAMN00792095) | human gut metagenome | study: EMG produced TPA metagenomics assembly of the A metagenome-wide association study of gut microbiota in type 2... | reverse complement strand
ATGCCGCCGCAGCGGGCAATCTGATAGCCCATGCGCTTGGCGGTGGTCAGGCCGTAGGCCGACGCCTTCCGGGTGCCGACCACGCCGATCACCGGGCTTCCGTCAAAATCCGGCAGCCGCCCCTTGTAATAGAGAACATTGGGCGGGTCGGCAATGTTTTTGAGCCGTGCGGGATAAGCCGCATCCTGACAGGTCAGGATGTGGAGCTTTTCCCGGTCACAGGCTTCCAGAATTTCCTCCGCGGAGGTCAGATTTTTCTCCCGAAGGGCAGTCTTTGCGTCCTCGCTGAGACCGATGGCGTCAAACGCCCCGTCGTCGGCGAAGTAAATGTCCTCAGGATCCCGAAAATGCTGCAACAGTGCCATTTTGTCCCGGTCGTTCAGCCCGGGGCGATGGGCAAACCATACCCAGTGTACCAGCATTTTCTCACCTGTTTCTCTCTATATTATGCCGTTTCTCTATTGCTTCATCTGCCACATGACGATGGCCGCCGCCACCGCCGCGTTCAGGGACTCACAGCGCTTATTCATGGGGATGATAAGCTCCCCGTCGGCGCTTTCCAGAATTTCCCGGCGCACGCCCTGCCCTTCGCTGCCAATGACCACCGCCATGCCGCGAAGGTCAGCATTGCGCAAATCCTTCGCCCGCTGACTCAGTGCCGTCACAGCCACAGGAATTCCGGCAACCCCGCAGGCGGCCTTTACCTCCGCCCAGTCCGCTTTCACCGGCTGGGTGCGGAACACCGCGCCCATGCTGGCGCGTACCGTCTTGGGGCTGTAGGGGTCGGCGCAGCCTTCCAGCAGCGTCACAGGAATGTCCAGCGCGTCCGCCGTGCGCAGAATGGTTCCAAGGTTTCCCGGGTCCTGAATGCCGTCCAGCAGCAGGCAGCCCGGTGTCGGCGCATATGCCTTCTTTTCCGGCAGGCGGCACAGGAACAACGCCCCCTGCGGGCTTTCCATGGGGGAGATGGAGGCCATCACATCCTCCGGCACACGGAAAAGCCGCACCGATTCCGGCACGTCCGCATGAACGCCGTCGGATAAGATCACCGTGTCCAGTCCCGGATACCAGCGGACGGCCTCCGCCAGAAGCTTGACCCCGTCGGCAGCGAACAGCCCCGCTTCCTCCCTTGCCTTCCGGGAAGAAAGCAGCTTTTTCACCTGCTGCAACAGGGGATTTTTCCGGGAGGTGATTCTCTGCTCCGTCACAGCTTCTGCACCCTGCTGAGGGCGTAATTGTCCCCCAGAACCACCATCACGTCCCCCTCCTGAATCCGGTAATCCGCGGCGGGGGAAACGTTGGTCTTGTCCCCGTTTTCCACGGCGATGATGTTCACGCCCAGCTTCGCCCGGACGTTCAGCTCATTGATGCACTTGCCGATCCAGCTCTTGGGGGCGGGAACTTCCAGAATTCCGTAGTCCTCGGAAAGCTCGATGTAATCCAGCACATTGTGGGAGTACATGCTTCTCGCCAGCCGCTGGGCGTGTTCCTGCTCCGGAATGACCACCCGGTCGGCACCCAGCTTTTCCAGAACCAGCCGGTGGGTCTCGTCGTGGGCTTTGCAGACGATGTAGGGTGCGCCCAGCTCCTTTAAATTCATGGTGATCAGCACGGAGGCCGCAAGATCGTCGCCGATGGCGATGACCGCGCAGTCAAAATTCCGCACGCCCAGCGCCCGCAGGACTTCCTTGTCCCGGGCGTCGCCCACCACCGCGTGGGTGACGTCGTTGGCAAGCTGCTGCACAAGGTCGTTGTGCACGTCCATAGCCAGCACCTCCGCCCCCAGCGTACACAGCTGCCGCGCCAGAGAGCCGCCGAAACGGCCGAGACCGATGACAATGTAAGACTTCATAATTCTCTCCTTATCCGATCAGCAAATTGGTTTCCGCATAGCGGAACCGCTCCTCCGCCCGGTCTCCCGCCAGGAAGCCCAGGCTGATGGTCAGCACGCCGACCCGTCCGAAATACATATAAATAATGATCAGAATCTGCGCCGGGATACTTAAGGAAGCCGTACCGCCCGCGCTTAATCCCACGGTCGCCAACGCCGAAACCGCCTCATACACGGCGTCCGTAAAGCCCATGGGCGACGTGGCGCTGATGAAAATGCCGCCGAAAACGGCCAGTGCCAGCACGATAAAGGCAATGATCATGGCGTTCTGGGTCTGCTCGTCGGGGATCGTCCGCTTGAAGGCGCAGACCGTGCTTTTCCCTCTGGCTCTCGCCCAGATGGTCAGCACCAGCACCAGAAACGTCACGGTCTTGATGCCGCCGGCGGTGGAGCCGGAGGAGCCGCCGATGAACATCAGCACGCTGGAAAAGGCCTTGCCGCTTTCCGTAAGCTTTGCCTGATCAATCGCCGCAAACCCCGCGGTGCGCAGTGTCGCGGACTGGAAAAAGCCGTTGAGCAGCTTTTCGCCCACAGTCATGCCGCCCAGCGTCTCCGGGTTGTTCCATTCCAGCAGACAGGTTCCCGCCCAGCCGACGGCAAGCAGCGCCGCCGTGATCAGCAGTACCAGCTTGGTGTACACGCTGAACTTGCGCAAGGAGCGCTTCCGGGCAATGTTCTCCCACACCAGAAAGCCCAGGCCGCCGATGATGATCAGCGCCGACAGCGTCAGAAGCACAACGGGATCTGCGTTAAATTCTATCAGGCTCTGCCCCGGGGCAATGGAGCCGAAAATGTCAAAGCCCGCATTGCAGAACGCGGAAACAGAGTGAAAAATGCCCCAGCGCAGCGCTCTTGTAAACCCATACTCCGGCCAGAACCGAAGGGTCAGAATGATCGCCCCCACGGCCTCCACGGAAAAGCTACCGGTGAGCACCAGCTTTTGCAGCCGCACCACGCCCTTGATATCGTTCACGCTCAGGGACTGGGCGATCATCAGCCGCTGCTGGAGGCCGATCTTCCTGCGCAGCAGAAAAATCAGCAGTGTCGCCACGGACATGAAGCCCAGTCCGCCAATTTGAATCAGACACAGAATCACAATCTGGCCGAAACCGCTCCACTGGCTCCAGGTATCGTACAGCACCAGTCCCGTCACGCAGGTGGCGGAGGTGGCCGTAAACAGCGCCGGGCGCAGCCCGCAGGACACCCCGTCCCGGGACGCGGCGGGCAGAGTCAGCAGCAGCGCCCCCAGGAGAATGATCGCGGCAAACATCAGTGCAACCATCTGCGTGGTAGCAATGTGCCTGGGTCGGTGCTTCATCCAGAAGACCACCAGCTTTCCCCGCAGAGACATATTTGTGCTCCTTTCCGGCAGGTACACCCCGCCATCATACGTTTTCTCTATTATAGCAACTTTACATTCTTTTGCAAGTCTCAATTCATCCCAGCCGCCGCAAAATAGGCAATTTACATTTTCTCCCGTCTGTGTTATACTGGTCAAAAAATTTGAAAGGGGCAGAGTTTATGAGTTATACAGAAAGCTGGTCGGGAAAGATCAACCGCAAGCTTCTAAAAAAGCTGCACATCATTGATGTCGCCGCCGGGCGGGAGAAAGCTGATCTGGTTCTGAAAAACGCCACCTATGTCAACGTGTTTTCCGGGGAGCTGGACACCGGCGACATTGCCGTGGCGGAGGGTCTGATCGTGGGCCTCGGCAGCTACGAAGGCCGGGACGAAGTGGACATGACCGGCAAGATCGTCTGCCCCGGCTTCATCGACGCCCACATCCATCTGGAATCCAGTCTGGTTTCCCCCGCGGAGTTTGCCCGGGCAGTCATCCCCCACGGCACCACCACCGTCATCACCGACCCCCACGAGATCACCAACGTCATGGGCACCGACGGCATCGACTATATGCTCTACGCCACGGAAGGGCTGCCGGTGGACACCCAGTTTATGATTCCCTCCTGCGTCCCGGCGTCGGCGCTGGACGAAAGCGGCGCGAATCTGGACTACCGGGATATCGACAGCTTTTTCGACCACCCCCGGGTGCTGGGTCTTGCGGAAATGATGAATTTCCCCGGCGTGATCTCCGCCGACTCCCCCACCGTTGCCAAGATCATTGCGTCTCAGGCGCACCACAAGAAGATCGACGGCCACGCCCCCGGTCTCTCCGGCACCGACCTGAACGCCTACATTGCCGCCGGTGTCTACTCCGACCACGAGTGCGCGGACATTGACGACGCCATGAAGAAGCTGAAGCTGGGTCAGTTCATCATGATCCGGGAGGGCACCGCCGCCCGGAACTTAGAAGCCCTGATGCCCCTGATCAAGTCCCAGAAATATTTCAGCCGCTGCATGTTCTGCACCGACGACAAGCACCCCAGCGATCTGCTGGAAAAGGGTCACATTGATTACATCTGCCGGGAAGCTGTCGCCATGGGTGCCGACCCCATCATGACCGTGCAGGTGGCCTGTCTCCACGCCGCCCGGTACTTCCTGCTGAATAACCGGGGCGCCATCGCCCCCGGATATCTTGCGGACTTCGCCATCGTGGAGGATTTGAAGGGCTTCCACGTGGTGACGGTGTACAAGCGGGGCAAGCGGGTCTACCACGACGGCATTGTGGAGGACTTCCCCCTGCCCGAGATCCCGGAACACCTGAACAAGCGCGCCCACGACACCTTCCACCTGCCGGTGCTTTCTCCCGCGGACTTTGCCAACACCCGTCTGCGGGGCGTCATCGGCATGGTGCCGGGGCAGATCATCACCGAGGACGCGGGCTACGCCGCCGGTGTTGACGTATCCAAGGACATTCTGAAAATGGCCGTTGTAGAGCGGCATAAAAATACCCGCCACATCGGCATCGGCTACCTCAAGGGCTACGGTCTGAAATCCGGCGCGGTGGCCACCTCCGTCGCCCATGACAGCCACAACATCATCTGCGTCGGCACAAATGACGAGGACATGGCCTTCGCCGTCAACCGCATTGCCCGGAACCGAGGCGGCATCGTGGTCGTGGAGAACGGGCAGGTGCTGGCCGAGCTTCCTCTGGAAATTGCCGGCATCATCAGCGGCAAGCCCCTGCGGGAGGTCAACACCCTTCTGGAAGACGCCAAGAAGGCCGCCCACGCTCTGGGCGTCGGCACGGACATCGACCCGTTCATGACGCTGTCCTTCATGAGCCTGCCCGTTATCCCCACCCTGCGCCTGACGACCCGGGGCGTGGTGGATGTGAACACCCAGCAGTACGTATGAGCGGCATAGACCTTTCTTTTGTCTCCGGCAAGGAAAAGTTCAATTACCGTGTCTGCGCCGTCATCATTTCGGAGGGCAAACTTCTTGCCATGCACGACGAGCGCTCCCCCTACTATTACCTCCCCGGCGGGAGGGTGCAGATGGGGGAAACGGCGGAAGCCGCCGTGGTGCGGGAGGTTCAGGAGGAACTGGAGATCACCCCGGAAATCATCCGTCCCCTGTGGCTGAATCAGGCATTTTTCACGGAGGATGTGGACGGCCTGCACTACCACGAGCTGTGCCTGTACTTCCTGATGGACATTTCCCACACGGATTTGCTGTCCAAAGGCGAAAAGTTTACCCTGCTGGAATGGCACCACACCCACAAATTTGAATGGCTGCCCTTTGAACGGCTGGAACAGGAATATTTCTATCCCCTGTTCCTGAAAAAGGAAATTTTCCACCTGCCGGAAGCCCTCACCCTCCGCACGGAACTGGAATAAACGCAAAACGCCCTGTCCGCTTTTCAGCGGACAGGGCATTTGTTTTTGGGGAATTATTTCATCACCAGTTCGCCGTTTTCGGCGTCCACGGTGACGGTCTGACCCGGGGTAACGTCGCCCCGAAGCAGACGCTTGCTGAGCATGGTCTCCACCGTATGCTGCACATAGCGGCGCAGGGGACGGGCGCCGTACTGCGGGTCATAGGCCGCGTCCACAATGGCGGCCTTGGCCGCAGGCGTCAGCTCGCAGCGGATCTGCTGGTCAGCCAGACGGTCGTTGAGCTTGGCGATCTGCAGGTCGATGATCTTGGTCACGTTCTCCTTGGTCAGGGGCTTGTAGAACACGATCTCGTCCAGACGGTTGAGGAATTCCGGCCGGAAGGTGCGGCGCAGCAGTGCGCGAACCTGTTCCTTTGCGCTTTCCTCAATGGTACCGTCGGCGTTGATGCCGTTCAGGATATACTCAGAGCCAAGGTTGGAGGTCAGGATCAGAATGGTGTTCTTGAAGTCCACGGTTCTGCCCTGAGAATCGGTGATCCGGCCATCGTCCAGCACCTGCAAAAGCACGTTGAACACGTCGGGATGCGCTTTCTCCACCTCGTCGAACAGGACGACGGAGTAGGGCTTGCGGCGTACCGCTTCGGTCAGCTGGCCGCCTTCTTCATATCCCACGTATCCGGGAGGCGCGCCAATCAGACGGGACACGGAGTATTTCTCCATGTATTCGGACATGTCGATACGCACCATGTTGTTCTCGTCATCAAACAGCGCCTGGGCCAGCGCCTTGGCAAGCTCGGTCTTGCCCACGCCCGTGGGGCCGAGGAACAGGAAGGAGCCGATGGGACGGTTGGGGTCCTGAATGCCTGCGCGGCTGCGCTGGATGGCTTCCGTGACCGCCTGAACCGCTTCGTCCTGACCGACCACCCGCTTGTGGAGGGTCTCGTCCAGGGTCAGCAGCTTCTCCCGCTCCCCCTGCACCAGCCGGGAAACAGGGATTCCTGTCCAGCGCTCTACAATCTTGGCGATTTCCTCGTCGGTGACTCTATCCCGAAGGATATTGCTGTCTTTCGCGGACTGGGCACGGCGCTCTTCCTCTTCCAGCTGCTTCTTGGCTTCCGGCAGACGGCCGTATTTCAGTTCCGCCGCCTTTTCCAGGTCGTAGCTCTGCTCGGCGGCTTCGATCTGACGGTTCAAGTCCTCAATCTTCTCCCGCAGCTGCTGCACCCGGCCAATGGCGTTCTTCTCGTTCTCCCACTGCGCCTTCATGGCGTTGAAGGAATCCCGTTCCTCCGCCAGCTCCTTTTGCAGCTCGGCAAGACGCGCCTTGGACAGCTCGTCCTCCTCCTTTTTCAGAGCAGCTTCTTCAATCTCCATCTGGATGATCTTCCGGGACACCGCGTCCAGCTCCGTGGGCATGGAGTCCATCTCCGTGCGAATCTGGGCGCAGGCCTCGTCGATCAGGTCGATGGCCTTGTCGGGCAGGAACCGGTCAGTGATATACCGATGGGACAGGGTCGCGGCGGCGATGATGGCGGAGTCCGCGATCTTCACGCCGTGGAACACCTCGTACCGCTCCTTCAAGCCACGCAGAATTGCGATGGTATCCTCCACCGTGGGTTCATCCACCTGCACCGGCTGGAACCGGCGTTCCAGAGCGGCGTCCTTTTCGATATACTGCCGGTACTCGTCCAGCGTCGTCGCGCCGATGCAGTGCAGCTCGCCCCGAGCCAGCATGGGTTTCAGGAGGTTGCCCGCGTCCATGCTGCCCTCGGTCTTTCCTGCGCCCACAATGGTGTGCAGTTCATCGATGAACAGGATGATCTTGCCCTCGGACTTCTTCACTTCGTTCAATACTGCCTTCAGCCGTTCCTCAAACTCGCCCCGGTACTTGGCGCCCGCGATCAGCGCGCCCATATCCAGAGAGAAAATGGTCTTGTCCTGCAGCTGTTTGGGGACATCCTTCTTCACGATTCGCTGGGCAAGTCCCTCGGCAATGGCGGTTTTGCCAACGCCGGGTTCACCGATGAGAACGGGGTTGTTCTTCGTCTTCCGGGACAGGATACGAATAACATTCCGGATTTCCTCATCCCGTCCGATCACCGGGTCCATCTTCTGCTCTCTTGCCCGCTTGACCAGATCGGTGCCGTACTTTTCCAGCGCGTCGTAGGTTCCCTCCGGGTTGTCGGTGGTGACACGCTGATTGCCCCGGACTTCCTGCAAAGCCTTCAGAACACGCTCCTTTGTGATCTGGTAGGTCTTGAACAGCTCCTTCACGTCGCCCCGGGCAGTTTCCAGAAGTCCAAGGAACAGATGCTCCACGGACACATATTCATCCTTCATGGTCTGCGCCTGCTGCTCCGCCGCATTGAACGCGGCCTGCACGTCGGCGCTGACATAAAAGCTGTCCATTGCCTGACTTGTCCGCACGCCGGGAATCTTCCGCAGCTCGGCTTCCGCCGCCGCTTCCAGACTTTCCACCGTAACGTCCATCTTTTTCAGCAGCTGAGGGATCAGACCGCCCTCCTGCCGCAGCAATGCCAGAAGCAGATGCACCTGCTCCATCTGCTGATGAGAATTCTGAACCGCCAGCTGCTGCGCGCTCTGGACGGCCTCAATCGATTTTTGGGTATAGTTATTGAAGTTCATCTACTTTACCTTCCTTTCGCTTTAGCACTCTCATCATCGGAGTGCTAATTCATTTGTCTTTACTATACCCCAATTTGAAAAAATGTCAAGGGTTGCATCCCACAAGCTACAAAAAATTCACATTTGTCATTCTGCACAAATTTCACCGTCTCAATTTTACGTGCTTAATACTTATTTAATATTTGCGCACTTATTTTTTTAATAGCCCCCGGATATAATGAAAGCGTACTCAATGATAATTTTCTTTTTCATTTTCTTACCTCTCTTTTTCTCTGAAAATCCCCGACTTGGTCTGGTCAACCAAAGTCGGGGATTTTTCATGCTTATTTTGCCAGCGCCCGGGTCTTGCAGAGCTTGTACAGCTCCTCCGCCGCCAGACGGGTCTTCGCCACCGGGTAACCAGCCTTGGGGAAGCAGTAGTAGAGGCACCGGTTGTCGCCGATGCAGATGGTGTCCGCGATCTCGTACCAGTAGTAGTCGGCGTACAGGCCGTAGGAGGCCGTGGGCTTCTGTGTGTAGCGGAGCTTCCCGCCGCAGCCCGTGAGGGTGAAGCCCTCCCGGTCGTGGGTCAGATGCCCCTGCCCTACCTTATAAATGGCCTTGAAGTCCACCATCATGGCAATGTCCACGTCGATGTCCAGCTTGTATGCTCCGTCCTCAAGCTCCCGGCGCACCTGCTCCCGCTCCCAGCGATACCAGTCGGGGACGTGGGAAAACTCCGTCTCCCCTTCCGACGCCGCAAGGTCGCCGATGGGGGTCAATTCCCAGTGCTTGCCGCAATGGCGGCAGGTCAGGCCGGTGCCTTTGCCCGTCAGCTCCCCCTCCGTGCCGCAATGGGGACATTTATACAGAATACGCTCCAGACCGTCCGCCCGGAAACCGTCGGTGATCTGAATGCCGTTTTCCCTCTGCCAGCGGAACTGGTCGAAGGAAAAGGCTTTGTCCAGCCCGTCGGACAGCTCCTTGACGGATTTCTCCTTCAGATCCTCCCGGCTGTACAGCAGGCGCACCTTCGCCGAAACGGGAACGCTCTTGCGCACCTGCAATTCATTGTACAACGGGTTGCGGCTGAAGGCGCCGAAAGTCTCGATCATCACCACAGGCACGTCCAGCTTTTTCAGCAGCACGCCCATTTTCCGGGGCAGCGCCGTGCAGGTGCCATCGAAGGAATAGCTGGCCTCCGGGTACATGAGAACGCTGCTTTTCAGGTCTTTCAGGCAGTAGACCATATCCTGCACCAGCGTCAGGTCGGTGACGAATTTCCGGGTGGGTACGCAGCCGATGGTGCGCATCGCCCACGCCATCAGGCCGCCCATGCCCACAAAGCCGTCGGATGTACAGATAATATTGTAGGGTCGGGGGTACAGAATAGTGCTTGCGATCTGCAAATCCAGAAAGCAGGAATGGTTCATGAGAATCAGGCACGGCTCGTTTTTACCGACCTTCTCCATCCCCTCGCTGGTGTAATGGAAATGGGTTCCGGCCAGTCCCAGAATGGACAGCCCCTGCACGAGGGTGCGCCAGAAAATGCCGGGCCGGATGGGGTGCAGATGGGGATACTGGGGCAGCGCCATGACTTTTTCGTAGTCCAGTTCCTTCACGGTGGTTTTCATAGGGCGTCCTCCCGATTATGTTCTCCATAAAATTATACCAGATGCTGTCCTCTCCGTCAACCAGCGGCCTTGCATGGCTGTATATTCATCTATGATGAATAATATGCACTCAGTTGCTGGAATAATTTAGGATGAATTCCCTGAATATTCACATATACATGTTAAACTTGCGGGTTTTTGTAGTATTTATATTACATACGGCCTTATTTTCTCTTTATTGTTGTATATTCATCCTATTGACGATGAATAAAATACGCGCTATAATGCACTCATCAATCACCTCCCAGCTACGGGAGGTCAAAAATGAAAAGGAGAGTAAAATTATGAAAAAGGTATTTGCACTTGCGCTGACCGTCCTGATGGTCATGTCCATGTTCGCCGGCTGCGGCAGCAGCAACACCACCAAGACCACCACCGAGGCTCCCGCCGCCACCGCCGCTGAGACCACGGCTGCTGCGACCACAGCTGCCGAGACCGCCGCTGCCGAACTGAAGACCGTCAAGTCCGGCAAGCTGATCATGTCCACCAACGCCGCCTTCCCTCCCTATGAGATGGTCGCCGATGACGGCAGCTTCGAGGGCATCGATGTTGAGGTCGCCGGTGCCATCGCCGAGAAGCTGGGTCTGGAGCTGGTCGTGGACGATATGGACTTCGACGCTGCTCTGCTGGCCGTTCAGCAGAACAAGTCCGACATCGTCATGGCCGGTGTCACCGTCACCGAGGATCGGCAGCTGGTCATGAACTTCTCCGACAGCTACGCCACCGGCGTGCAGGTGGTCATCGTCAAGGAAGGCTCCGACGTGACCCTGGACAATCTGGGAGAGAAGATGATCGGCACCCAGCGTGGTACCACCGGTTACATTTACACCTCCGATGATTACGGCGACGATCATGTCACCGCCTATGACAACGGCGCTTCCGCTGTGCAGGCTCTGATCAACGGTCAGGTTGACTGCGTGGTCATCGACTCCGCTCCTGCTGAGGCTTTTGTTGCCGCCAACGCTGGTCTGACCATTCTGGATACTGAGTACGTCACCGAGAACTACGCCATCGGCGTAAACAAGGACAACACCGCCCTGCTGGATGCCATCAATCAGGTGCTGGCCGAGCTGATCGCTGACGGCACCGTCCAGTCCATCGTTGACAAGTACATCTCCGCTGAATAATCCAATCGCTTAGCCAGGGGCGGCTCAAGCCGCCCTTGGCACGGTTGTACCCGGAAAACCGACCTTCGCGCTGGGAAGGCCGATTTTCTGCGTATAACACGATACCGCGCAATATTAAATGAGAAGGTGAAGCTGTGGAACTTTACGAACTTTGGAAACCCCTGATGCGGGACGGCACCGCATCCTTCTGGCAGGAATTCTACGTCAAATTCTATCAGGCATTTATCGAAGGAAGCCGCTGGAGGCAGTACCTGAACGGCGTCGGCACCACCCTGCTGGTCACAGCCATGGCGCTGACACTGGGCATTCTCCTCGGCATTGTGGTGGCCGTGATCCGGACCGCCCACGACCAGCAGCGGACAGGGCACAAGAACCCCATTCTCGGCCTGTTCAACGGCATCTGCAAGGTATACGTCACCGTCATCCGCGGCACGCCCATGATGGTGCAGCTGCTGATCATGGGCTTCGTTATCTTCTCCTTCTCCCGGAACTACACCATGGTGGGCGCGCTGACGCTGGGCATCAACTCCGGCGCTTACGTCTCCGAGATCATCCGGGGCGGCCTCATGTCCCTTGACCCCGGTCAGTCCGAAGCCGGGCGGAGCCTTGGCCTCGGCTACATCGACACCATGCGTCTGATCGTCATTCCGCAGGCATTCAAGGCCATTCTCCCCGCCCTCGGCAACGAGTTCATCATGCTGCTGAAGGACACCTCCCTCATCACCGTCATCGGCGGCAAGGAAATGGTCTACGCCGCTCAGGCCATCTACGGCCGAACCTACGAGCAGATGTTCCCCCTCATCGGCATCGCCTGTATCTATCTGCTGCTGGTCATGGTATTCAGCTGGCTGCAAAGTTTACTGGAAAGGAGGCTGCGTCAAAGTGATAGACGTTAAGCATCTGAGCAAATCCTTCGGCGACCATCTGGTTCTCAAGGACATTTCCGAACACATTTACCCCGGGGACAAAATGGTCATCATCGGCCCCTCCGGCTCCGGCAAGTCCACGTTCCTGCGCAGTCTGAACCTGCTGGAAGAGCCAACCTCCGGCACCATCACCTTTGACGGCGAGGTCATCACCGACCCCAAGACGGACATCGACGTGGTCCGTCGGAAAATGGGCATGGTGTTCCAGCACTTCAACCTCTTCCCCAACATGACCATCCGCAAGAACATCACCCTCGCCCCCGTGCGCACCGGTCTGATGACGCAGGCGGAAGCGGACGACAAGGCCACCCAGCTGCTGCGCCGGGTCAGTCTGGAAGAAAAGGCGGACGCCTACCCCAACCAGCTCTCCGGCGGCCAGAAGCAGCGTATTGCCATCGTCCGTGCATTGGCCATGAACCCCAAGGTCATGCTTTTTGACGAACCCACCTCCGCTCTCGACCCGGAAATGGTCGGCGAGGTTCTGGCCGTCATGAAGGAGCTGGCAGAGACCGGCATGACCATGGTGGTCGTCACCCACGAGATGGGCTTTGCCCGTGAGGTCGGCAACCGGGTGCTGTTCATGGACGACGGAAAGGTTCTGGAACAGGGCTCCCCTGCCCAGCTTTTCGGCAATCCCCAGAATCCCCGCTTGCAGGATTTCCTCTCGAAAGTTCTGTAAATATTCTGATACTATTTCCTGATTAAAATCTTAATTTTAATCAGGAAGGCAT
>ERZ791884.1970-NODE-1970-length-12721-cov-22.533949_pt1 | contig 12721 bp, 11 predicted proteins | sample MGYA00509941_ERZ791884 | MGnify/ENA primary metagenome ERZ791884 (study PRJEB30046, sample SAMN00792095) | human gut metagenome | study: EMG produced TPA metagenomics assembly of the A metagenome-wide association study of gut microbiota in type 2... | reverse complement strand
TTATAATATATTAAACGCCGGTACTATGAAAATAAGCGGTAATTTCTATCAGTATAATGGAAATAATTATAATTTTTATGCTTCCGGTACACATTTGGTCGTATTAAATGGTAGCGATACTCAATTGGTACATTTCGATAGCAAAAGCAGTCATTTTAATTATCTTGAACTTACAAAGGATAAAACTAACGAATATGTTTTTGACCCTGACAACTGTTGGAATAAACTTATTACAAAAGAAGATATAAATTCTGTAAAAATATACTCTCAGAGTACAACTGTGAAACAAGGAGATAATTTACAATTTATATCAAAAATTAACGGAAGCAATATTTCAACAGCCGATGTTATATGGTCAATCTCCGGCAACACGGACTCCAACACATCTATTTCCGACAAAGGTATTTTATCTGTCAGCCTGAACGAAAAAGCAAAGCAAATTACTGTTACAGCTACTTCGGTTGCAGATAACACAAAGTCTGCCAGCGTTACTATCACTATTGAAGAGATTGTACCGGTTATTAATGGTATAGCAATTACTCCTTCTGTTGCAAGCACTGTTTGCGGTCAGAGTTGTCAATTCAATGCTGTTGTATTCGGATTCTATAACCCGTCTCAATCCGTAATCTGGTCGATTTCAGGTAACAAATCATCAAATACAATGATTGATTCCAACGGATTACTGAAAATTGCCGACAATGAAATAAGCAAACAAATCACCGTAAAAGCAGTTTCGTCCGCTGATAAAACTATAACCGCAAGCGTGACTGTTGATGTTATGCAGATTAAAATCACCTCAACTGTTGACAATGTTACAGTTACAATGGAAACAAGTGAAACACAGCAGTTAAAAGCAGTAGTAACCGGTACTAACAATCCGAGTCAGAAGGTTGTCTGGAGCGTCAGCGGAAACAACAGCGAAAATACAGTTATTAACGATAACGGCGAAATTACCATAGGAAAGGATGAAACATCATCTTTGATTATTGTGAAGGCTGTATCTACTGAAGATTCTTCAAAATACGGCGAATTCGCAATTAGTATTAAGCAAAATACCCTAATCGGCGATACTAACGGTGATGGAAATGTTACAATTGCAGATGCTACTGAGCTTCAAAAATATCTTGCAAACATTGTAGATTTTGATGACAAACAGCTTGCAGTTGCTGATACAAATGGCGATGGAAATGTAGATATTCAGGATGCAACGCAAATTCAGAAATATCTTGCACAACTTATCCCCTCACTCGGATAACACTTTAAAAACCCTATCTGGCTACCCAGTTAGATAGGATTTTTATATACAGCAAATATATTGACAATTATGTTTATATGCGCTAATATTCACTTGAGGTGAAAAACTTATGACCGGTGTAATCTACGCACGATATTCAAGTGATAATCAGCGTGAAGAGTCTATTGAAGGTCAGTTGAGAGAATGTAAAGAGTTTGCCGAGAAGAACGATATTGCAATTCTCGGCACATACATTGACCGTGCTTTATCTGCTAAAACTGACAATCGTCCTGATTTTCAGCGAATGATTAAGGATAGCGATAAGAATATGTTTGATGTTGTGCTTGTATGGAAGCTTGACCGTTTTGCACGCAATCGCTATGACTCCGCACACTATAAATCCATTCTCAAAAGAAACGGCGTTAAGGTTGTTTCTGCAACTGAAATCATTTCACAAGGCGCGGAGGGCATTTTGCTTGAATCTTTACTTGAGGGTTATGCCGAATACTACTCTGCCGAGCTTTCCGAAAAGGTGTTGCTTCTGCCTTGACAAGCAAATTATCCCTTGAAATCTTAAAGCTCGGCAAGGTGCCTTTCTATTGCGCCGCTTGGTCTAATATCAAATCGGTACGCAATGCAATCAAAAGCGGCTTCTATCCTGCGTGGGTGGAATTAACTGCCAGAGAAATCAATTTTGTAAACAATATGAATAAGTGAATATATCAATGCTTAACAGGAAGGAGAAGTTAAAATGCGATACGGCTCAATTTATTTGGTAGTTAAAGATTTTAATAAATCTCTTGATTTTTATGAAAAGCTCTTGGATATGAAGGTTAGTGCAAGAAACTGAGAACGCTTTGCTGTTTTCAACAACAACGGCTTGAATATTTGCCTTTTTAACGGTTATTATGATTGCGAACATCCTGAACAAATGGAAACAATAGGCGAATCGTATCCGATATATGATGATTCAGTAGCTATCGTAAACAGTGAAAACAACAGAAAAGTATTTATCAATTTAGGTGTGCCTGATTTACAGGAAGAATACGATAGAATTGTTAATTTAGGAATTGCAACCGAATTAACGCCCATAAGGTATCTGAATGTATTTTCTCCTTACTGGTATTTTACTTTTATGGATCCTGACGGAAACCCTATTGAGATAACAGGAGGATATGGAGAGGATTGATTAAATGGAAAATATAAAAGAAGTTTATGATTTTTACAATAACGGTGCTGAAAATGACCGTCTTGAGCGTGGTTTAGGTAAAGTAGAGTTTTATCGTTCAAAGGAGATTATTTCAAAGTACATAACCGAGAAAAGTACAATTTACGATATAGGCGGAGGCATCGGTAAATACTCCGAGTGGCTTGCTGAACTTGGGCACGATGTTACGCTGATTGAACTTGCACCTACTGCTGTTGCATATGCAAAGAAAAATATGAAAACGCATTACATTGCAGAAATCGGAGATGCAAGAGAAATAAACAAGCCTGATGAGAGCGCAGATGTTGTTTTGCTTATGGGACCGCTGTATCACCTGCAAAACGAATCCGACAGAGAAAAAGCATTAAAAGAAGCGTACCGTCTGCTGAAAAAAGGCGGTCTGCTTATTGCGGCAGGCATATCAAAATTCAGCTCTGCAACTTGGGCACTGTCTGTTTACGGGAACGGCTGTGACTTTATAGATGACGATATTTATATGAATATGCTCAAACTTGAGCTTACAACAGAAAAACACAACCGTCCGAAGGAGTATCCGTTTATTATAGCAAACGCATATTTTCATACTATTGACGAATTAAGAAATGAAGTAAGAAAAAGCGGATTTGAGATTGTTGAAAATCACGCTGTTGAAGGTTGCATATGGATAACACCGAAACTTGATGAAAAGTGGCAGGATACAGAGAGCAGGAAAAGACTGCTCGATATTATCCACACAACCGAACACGAAGAAACACTGATAGGATTAAGCCCTCACTTCTTGGTAGTCGGAAGAAAATAATTATTTAAATAAAAAGGAAGATTAGTATGCCTCATTGGAATCCGATTCAATATGAGAGATTTATAAAAGACAGGACACAACCAGCTATTGATTTAGCAAACAGACTTGAAACGCTCAATCCAGATAACATACTTGATTTAGGTTGCGGCCCAGGTAACAGCACAAAAGTTTTGAAAGATAAATTTCCAAATTCACATATAATCGGTGCTGATAACTCTGAAGATATGTTAAAAAAGGCAGTGGAATTATACCCTTATATAGAGTTTATCAAACTTGATGCAAACGGTGATTTGAATGAGATAAGCGATAAGTTTGATATAGTTTTTTCAAATGCCTGTATACAATGGCTACCAAATCACCGAGAGCTTTTGCCAAAAATGATGACGCTGTTAAAACCGAACGGAATCCTTGCAATTCAAATACCTAAGCAACAGGAACACCCAGTTCATATTATCATAAATGAGCTTGCAAAAACTGAAAAATGGAGTAGTAAAATCATTTCAAGGCAGTACAATAACCTCAAAACAGATGAATACTTTGATGTGCTTTCGGATATTTCAAATAGCTTTGAAATATGGGAAACAACCTATTGCCACCGTATGCCAAGCTACGAGAGTATTATAGAATGGTACAAAGGTACAGGCTTAAGACCGTACCTCGAACAGCTTTCGGAATCAGAAGCTAATGAGTTTATAGATGATGTATATATAGAATTGCAACAACGGTATCAAGTGCAGAAGAATGGTGAGATTCTGTTCCGTTTTCCGAGATTGTTTTTTATGGTAAAGAACAATTGTTGATTTTTTGTAAGGAATTGTATTCTCGTTCATCACAAAACTTTTATAAATTATTATAGCCATCCTTTATACACATTAATGTTGACGAAAATTTTTATGAAATAATTATACAATTGAAAATGGAATAAAGAATTTATCATAAAGGAATGAGAAAAATGTTTAATACAGATAAGCCAATTGATAACATTAGCTCTGACTTATTAAATAGAGCGTCTTTTTCAGAGCAACTCGCAAAAGCAATATTATCATACACAAATACAGATAATTTTACAATTAGTCTATGCGGCAAATGGGGATCTGGAAAGACTTCTATTCTTAATATGGTAGAAACATATATAAACACACTTACACAAAATTATAGTGAGGACGAAAAACCGATAATTGTACATTTTAATCCGTGGAATTATTCAGACCAAACTCAATTGATTACTCAGTTTTTTTCAACTATGCTTGCAGAGCTTAATGTTAATTCAAAGAGTGAAAGCCTGTATAAAGTTGGAAAAGCCTTGCAAGAATATTCTACAGTTTTCGAATATGCAGAAAACATACCTGTTGGCGGAAAATATATAAAACCTATAAAGTGGATTATGGAGAAAACGGGAAAAAAGCTATCCAACGGTAATGATAACAATCTTAATAAAAAGAAAGAAGAAGTTACTAAGGCGTTAAGTCATCAAAGTCACAAATTCATCGTGATTATTGATGATATTGACAGATTAAACAATAATCAAATTAAACTGATTTTTCAGTTAGTTAATTCATTGGCTGGTTTTCCGAATCTTATTTATTTGCTTTCTTTTGACAGAGAAGTTGTTGTGAGAGCACTAAGTGAAGAGCAAAAATGCAACGGTGAAGAATACCTTGAAAAGATAATACAGGTTCCATTCAATATTCCAGAAGCAAAAGGCGACTTAGTTCAGAGTGTTTTCTTTGAAAAACTGAATAAACTCTGGTTTGGCGAAATACCCTGTTCTAATTTTGAAAAAAGTTATTGGGATAATGTTTTCAATTATTGTATATCTCCCTTTATTAAAAGCATTAGGGATGTTAACAGAATAATTAATGTCTATCAGTTTAAATATAGCCTAATGCATGATGAAACAAATTGTATTGACTTACTCGCAATTACTACGCTACAAATATGTGCCTCAAGTATTTACAACTGGATATATAAAAATACTGATAGTATTTGCGGAAGTATTTATACAAGAGGAATTTCTGGGGTTGAACAAAAAGAAGCATATAGTAAGAGATTAAAAGAATTTCAGGAAATATATGATAATCCGGAATTAATGATACAAATAGTACAGACGTTATTTCCAAAATTTTCATGGTTGACAGGAGGATATCATCACTCTGGGGATTCTGATGATGAGTTAAGAAAAAAGCAAAAGATTGCCTGTCGTACCCGTGCTGGTTTATATTTTAATTTATCGTTAGATGATGTAGCTATTTCAAAACAAGAAATACTAGAATCCATAAACGATTTTGATAGAGGAGAACTAAATAATTATTTTAATAAACTAATAAAAAACGATAAAATGCTTGAATATTCAAGAGAATTGCTCTCATATGTTCCTGATATACCAGAAAATAGAAAATCAATATTTTTAAATGAACTCATTATAGCATTAACAATACCCTCAAATCATAAATCAAGAGGAATATTTAATCCTACTCCGAGTACATTTATAGCTAATTGCATATGGAAAATAATGAAAACATCTTCTCAAGATGAAGCTGAACAAAGAATCATAGAGTTAATCAACTCTTATTCATCGGACGAATTATCAATTGTAGTTTATTTAGTACTTCAAATAGAATATTCTTATGGACGAATAGGTAAAGATATTGATTATAACTATAGAATGATTTCAGAAGAACAGCTAAGTAATTTGGAAAGAATAATAATAGATAAACTAATAGAATCTTCTAAAACTCTAAATCTATTTGACTTAACATATTTTTATCCTACATACATCTTCTGGCGTAATATTGATAAGGATTCATTAGATATTTATGTTAAGAAAGAACTTAGGATACCTTCTAATATTCCAAAATATCTTAAAATAACGGCAAATCATTGGAGTTCGGGACAAGGTTATGGATGGAGCTTTCAAAAAGATAATTTTGAAGGTGTTTTAAGTGACGAAGATGCCTATAATAGCATTGTATCACTCAAATCAACTCAAGTATTTTCAGAACTAGATGATAATGCAAAGAAATTGGCTATCGCATATTGTTTGTGGTATGAAAGAAAAGATGAAAAACTGAATAGAGTTGACGAAGATGAAGTAAATAAATATCTTAGTGAATGGGAATATGAAACACAATGAATTCCGTTTTTGTTAATAAAAGTAAGATATTCAACTAACATAAAGTTAGTCAGAAGATTGTAGTCAAAACGTTATTATGATATATTGTATGAATTAAAAGTGGAACTTAAATATTCTTACACCGAAGTGGTGTAAGCATCAGGTCCATATGAAAGCAATTTCATGCAGGTTCAAGTCCTGTTACCTGCACCACAAAGAGGTATTAGTACACATAAGTATTAATACCTCTTAAATTTTGTCGATTTTCTTTCAGGACTTGAAGACGAGCGTTAAGAAAACAGTCCGGTGGTAGGTAAAAAATATTCTTTAAACCCTCATCACCTACAAAACTGTATATTGTCATCATAATACCTCCTTTCTATTTTAGATATGATTACTTTCTAAAGATACTATTTAAAAGTGTACCACATATAAAGCACAACCGCTAAACATAGTATTCCACCTACAACCATCAATACCCATATACTTTACAACCTTTCCTATCATTTTATTATATTTTACCATATATTATATTTTAGTTAAATGCTTTCTTGTATAGAAAGATAATTTTCTATACAAAAGAAAAGAGAACTCAATATCGAGTCCTCTCCCCTTGAAATGTTAAACTATGATTAAAGTAGATATTGTCTATTAATACCGACCAGCTGGTCTGACAAGTTCTCTTCTATCCCACTTATCTGTTGAAGATACTTCTTCGTCGTAAGCTGGAGTAATTGTTTCGGTCCAAGCTGGAGTAATAACTTCGTCATATGCGTCTTTCCAATGACCGTCTTCTACTGTTTTAGTGCCTGTTTTTACATACTCTTTCTCATGGTGATATGAGCCTCTACCACCATTTTCTTCTAATTCCCAAAGGAGATGCTCATCCATCTGATTATCATCTGAAAACTTCATACCGCAATCATTGCATACATTGTAGCCTACCCAACCATATACTGGCTCTTCCTTTGTACCCGTTACAATCCACTCTTTATCGTGATGTTTTGTCACAGCATCGTGATATACTGTTACAGCGTCGTGGTGTTTATAGTACTTGTACACTGCGTCGTGCCAAGTCTTTCCATCGTTAGAGTTTTCAGAATTTTTATCCGATTTTGATGGGGTTTCCTTCGGCTCGTCCTTCTTTGTATCTGTCTTAGATGATGATGTGTTGGTTTTTGAGGTTTCCTCCTTCTTTTCGGTGTTACCCTTGTTTGTGTTTTTGTTCTCGTTGGAAGATACCGTTGCCTTTACTTCATCTGCCTTAACAGTTACTGTCTTACCGTCGTCAGTCTTAACTTCTACCTTGCCGTCTTTTACTTCAACTTTCTTACCGTCTTTGTCAGTAATGTTGCCTTCTTTATCAATTTTTAGACCGTTATCCTCAATAGCCTTGCTGACCTCAGATGATACAGTTGAAGTCTGTACAGTTGAAGATATTACTGACGGTTCTGTCGGTTCTTTCTCAGCGTTACAGCCTGCAAGAATGCTTATGCCGACTGCTGATGTGCCTGCAAGTATTATAGCACCGCAGACAACTGCGATTACCTTTGTTTTTACTGTTGCAGTTGCTGTTGCCTTTATGATAGATGATACTGTTGACTTTGCACCTGTCGCAAAGCCTTTTGTTGCAGAGGTCGCAAGTGTCTGTCCGTTCGGGAGCTTGATTGTAATGTTCGGTACTGCAAGGCTCTTTGCTTCTTCCTTGAAAATAGTTGTAAAGAAAGGTACAACAACAACGCCGTGAAGCTTGTCACCGCTCTTTTTTTCGTAATCTTCAATTGCGGTTTTCATCTTTGCTCTTGAAGAGTTAAGGCGAGATTTTACCGTTCCCTCTGAAATTTCAAATCCCTGTGCAATTTCAGAAATTGACATTTCATCAAAATAAAACATTAAAACAGTCTGATACTGATTGAATGAAAGTGTGTCTTCCATAATCTGTAACAGTACTTTTCTTTTTTCGGCTTTGGTTATGTACTCCTCGGGTAGCATTAACTCATCTGTTTCTGCTTCTGTAATCAGAACTTCATCATCTATCCGATATTCCACCTTTCCTTTCAATTTGTTTTTGCATTTGTTTACAGCTATTGATATAATCCAACCGCAAAACTTTTGTTCATCATTGAGTGTGTCAAGTTTTAAGAATGCGGTGATGTAGGTTTCCTGCATTATGTCTTTTGCGTTTTCTTCATCTTTGAGCAAAGAAAGGCAGTTGTACCACACATCATTATGTGTAAGCTCATACAGCTTATCAAATGCTTTTTTATTGCCGTTTTTAGCACTCAATACAAGCTCTTTGATTGTTTTCATAATATTTCCTCCTTTTTATGATTTTTTGCGTTCCTATATATTAGACAATCCAAAACGCAAAAAGGTTCATTTTTTCGAGAAATTTTTTGAAAATTTTTAAAAAATCAATTTTTACTGCTCAAATCATAAATTGAACCGTTATCAAGAAATATCATTTTATTCGGTATGGGATTTTCTGAATTGTTTCTGTTCCAAAATTTATAATTTTGATAATCTTTTTCTCTCATATCAGTAGGATAAGTACCTTCAGTGTAAAGAGTTAATTCATCGGTTGTGTCAAAATCATTATCACAGCGTTCTATCGTCCACTCTTTGCCGTTTATATATCTTGTTTCAGGCTCATCATCAATAACAGTATCACTGCAATTAAAGGTATACTTATTATCACTTATCTTTTTAAGATTTGTAATAACACCACTGCATACAGACTCATAATATTTATCTGCCGAAAAGCCTTTGACTTCACATTTAAATGTACCGTCATCAGCTATTTCAACCGTACTGCTAACCATACCGTTTTTAATAACCCTGTAAAATCCTGCTATCGGACTGTAATCTGCATTGTTTTGGGAGTCGCTGTCATACTTAGCTAAAAAAGACATTGCTTCTGAATATGACATACCTTTGCATTTCTCAGGGCTGTAATAATTGCCGTAATCACTATCCAGATAATCACTGTATAACAGCAAAGAACCCATATTATCAAGAATATTGTATTTATACTTATCACATTTATCGTAACCGACTTCTTCATCAAACAGGTTGCCTGAATTGCTGATATTAGGAATCTCAGTTTTTGTCTGTTCCATAATCATTTTAAAATCAATTTCATTTTCTTCACAATTATCAGTTGTAAATTTGAAAAATCTGCACACATTAGATGTCGTTCTTCTCTGTGTAAACAAGTATAAATCTTTTCCGTCTGATGATTTAAATAAAATGTACGGGTCATATGTATATTGAAGTGATGTTTGTAACTGGTATTCGTCCTTATCTTTAAAAGAAATCTCTTTACATTCTCCGTCAGAATAAGTATATATATTTAGCGTTACATATGTGTAATCGTTGTATGTATCTTCAACAGACTTAACAAATATCAGTTCAGGCGTATCATCTCCCATTATATCCTCAAAAACAATTTGCTTTGACTCATCTGTTTTGTTCTGATAATCATACGCTCTGATTTCAAAGGCATTTTGTTTCAAAACGGTTTTATACGCTTGATAGGCTTCGTGATAATCTGGCTTAGGAGCTTGTGTAGTTTCTGCAACCGTTGGTTTTGTTTGTTCCTGTGTAGTGATTTGCTGTGTAGTGATTTGCGTAGTTGCTTGGTCGGGTGTAGCGTTTGAAACTTCATTCTTTCCGTTACAACCACTTAATGTAACGCTTGTCATTGGCACTAACATTGCAATCAGCATTACAAGACATTTTCGTTTTTTAGTTTTCATAAAATTTCATTTCCTCTTTTTTAACATATTAGGCGACAAAGGGCTTATGCTGTAAGCTCTGTATATTAGACACTTTAAATGTCAAAAAAGTTCATTTTTTCGAGAAATTTTTTGAAAATTTTTAAAAAAATTTAAAAACTTTGAAAAAATTTAAAACATCACCGTTTTTCTAATAAAAAAGGTGCATAGAACAAGCTACGCACCTCGAAAAACACATAGCCCTTTTGTCGCCAAACAAATTCAACGCTTACTACAAGTATGCTGAAATAGAGCCTGCATTTTTACCGAAATAAAAATACACACTTGTGTAAGCATTATAATTAAATTTGTTTGGCATTTTTATTTTAGCATACAATATGTGAAAATTCAATATTTTTGTAAAATAACTTTCAAAATTTATGTAAATCTATTCTGCCGTTAAATAAATTTTAAAAGTTAATTTTAGTTTGAGGGAACAACTTTTCGTCTGTTCCCTCTTTTTTAGCTGTGCAGTACAGGCAGTTTGCTTTCGCTGTGGTTATACTTTTCAGAACCGAACATATCACGGATTTCATCAAGCGTTAATTCTCGCTTGCTCTTCTTGCGGTACGGTTCTGTATGAAAATACCAAGCCTGTTTTTAACGAACAGGAGACTGACGAAACCAAGGAAAAGATAGATCAATTTGCCAACGGATTGGACGACCGTATCTACGCCGCAAAGATTTTAAATGCCGCAGACGCTATCAGAAAAGGTGAATATCCTCCCGAAGGCTCCGATTTTAAATATCCCGCAAAGCTTGAGAGCTGCGAGAAAGTAATCAAAGCAGCAAATATCGTAAGTATTGACAGAGTATTTCTTGATTTCAGAGGAAAATGGGGAATTACAGAAGTAATTTCAAGTGCAGGTATGAGAGCGTTGTTCAGCAATCACCATTACGGCAAGCAGGATTTGAACGATGCAGGTGAAATAAGCAACATTATTAAAACAGCGAGTGAGAGTTACAGAACTATGGCACTCAATGAAGAAGTGCAGGCTCTTTCTAAAATTAAGTATCGCAACAGTTTGAGAGATGCAATATATAAATTAGCTGATAAAATGGCAGAAAGGTAAGAAAATGACACAATTTATTTTAACAATCGGAGGAAAGATATATGAGTGAAAAAAAGAATGTTCCCAAGCTTAGATTTCCTGAATTTACTGACCCTTGGGAACAGCGTAAGGTGTCGGAACTTGGCAAAATCTATATAGGTTTGGTCACAACTATGACAAAACACTACACCAACGAAGGAACTTTACTCATAAGAAATTCTGACATCAAGGACGGGAGATTTGAATTTGGAGATAAACCAATATACTTGGAAAATTCATTTGCTCAGGAGAACGAGTCACGAATGCACCAAGTTGGTGATGTAATAACAGTTCGTACTGGTGATGTCGGTACTTCTGCTGTTATAACCGAAAATGAAGCAAAACCAATAGGTTTTGCTACCATAGTGACTCGTCCAGACCCGCAAATAATTGACCCAAATTACTTATGTACATTCCTCAATACGGATAAACATAAAAAGTGGGCGGTGGCGATTTCAACCGGGGCAATGGCTTGCAATTGTCCTTTCTTAAATATTAAATCTGTTCCATTTCTTTGTCGGAACATTTGAATTTGGTTTAGTACCGTCTGATGTACCGTTACCGTCACTGCCGATTTTCTGAACGCCGCCTGCGTTTTCGCTTGCTTTTGCTTTGAGCGCAGGAATATCGTCAAGCACTTTCTTAACCGCCTCGGTGAGCTTTTCTGCATTAATTTTGCCGTCTGCGGAAACGGCAGAAAAGTCCGCCATTTTGAGTACATACGGAATACTTGCAATATCCACGCCCTGCTTAAATGCCTCAAGAGTAGCCGACTGGTTCACCTCTGCAATGAGCTTAGCCTTGTCAGCGTTTTCAACATCTGACTGCATTTTTGCAAAATCGGGTGTGTTCTTGGCTTTCTGCTCCTTAAAAGCACCGATTGCCTGTTTCATCTCATCTGCTGACAATCCCTGCTCCTTGAAGTATGAATTTAAAACTGTGTCCTCTGTCACGCTCTGCTTGCCTGTGATAAGGCTTGCGAGCTTGTCATAATCAAAGCTCGGTGTCTGCTGATTGTTGCCCTGCGGTGCAGGCTGTGGTTCGTTTTGATTTTGTGTTGGATTTGGTGCTGATTCTGCCATATTTTCATATCCTTTCAGTTGTATATCGGGTGTCTCCCATAATCAGTTTATAGAGTGTCTCTCTGTTTCAGTTTTGCACGGTGTCTCCCGTAGTTTAGCGTCTTCGGACAATAAAAAAGCACCTTACATATTCGTAAAGTGCTTAATCTGCTGATTCTGTTTTCTTTGTTCTCGGTTTTTCCGTAGCGTTTGGCTTAACCTCCGCCACAAAGCCGCCGTCAATGAGCTGCTTTGCTCTTTCTTCGGAACATTCAAATACTTCATTTACAGGACGGGTTACATATCCGTTCTGTCTGTCATTAAATGCCGTTACTACCTTTATTTTCATTTTATCACCACCTTTCGGGTATAAAAAAAGCACCTTGATTTTGTGGTGACCCCCAAAAGTTAGACTTGAAAGCGTAGTGGCTTTTAGCTGCT
>ERZ791884.1967-NODE-1967-length-12731-cov-4.550962_pt1 | contig 12731 bp, 10 predicted proteins | sample MGYA00509941_ERZ791884 | MGnify/ENA primary metagenome ERZ791884 (study PRJEB30046, sample SAMN00792095) | human gut metagenome | study: EMG produced TPA metagenomics assembly of the A metagenome-wide association study of gut microbiota in type 2... | reverse complement strand
ATAATTGATTTTTGTTTATGTTAATGATAAAATATCATATAATTTTTAATTTTCAGAAAGAAGCAAAGTGATTATGCTAAAAAAACGAGGAGCAGGCGTATTACTGCACATAAGCTCTATGCCGAGCGAATACGGCGTAGGTGTTTTTGATGAAAATGTCATTCATTTTATTGACAAAATTGCCGATATGGGATTTACCTATTGGCAGGTATTACCGTTTAACCCACTTGACGGTGCCAATTCACCGTATTGCTCACCGTCTGCCTTTGCAGGCAATTACCTTTTCATAAATCCAAAAGGTCTTTTTGATATGAACCTTGTAAGCGAAGAGGATTACAAATCAAATATTTATACCGGCACACCATACACCGCAGATTATGAATTTGCCGCAGAAAAAAGGCTTGAACTTCTGAAAAAAGCCTTTTTAAATATAGATGACGATATTGCAAAGGAAATAAAAGAATTTGAAATAAATAACTCCTGGCTTACCGATTACAGCGTATTTATGGCTGTAAAAGAGCAGGAAAATATGAAGCCTTGGTGGGAATGGAGCGATAAACACGCGCATTATTTTGAATGCATTAAAGATATTTATTCATATGAAGAGAGTGCGGCTTTTTGGAAATTTGTGCAGTATATTTTTTACAGGCAATGGAACGAAATCAAATCTTATGCAAATAAAAAAGGCATTGCAGTAATAGGCGATATGCCGATTTATGTTGCTATGGACAGCGTTGATGTTTGGTCAAATCTTCCTATGTTTTTAATAGACGAAAAAACACTGAAAGTTGAAAAAGTTGCCGGCGTACCGCCTGATTATTTCAGCGAAGACGGTCAGCTTTGGGGCAACCCGATTTATGATTGGGACGCCATGGAAAAAGATAATTACAGTTGGTGGGTTTCAAGAATAGGGCATTCTTTAAAGCTTTATGATACTGTAAGAATTGACCATTTCCGAGCCTTTGCATCATATTGGGCAGTGCCTGCCGAGTCAAAAACAGCCAAAATCGGCGAATGGCTTGACGGCCCTAAAATGAAACTTTTCAACAAAATATTTGATGCATTTCCAAATGCTCCAATTATAGCTGAAGATTTAGGCGTGTTCGGCGAAGATGTGGTTAAATTGCTGGCGGATACAGGTTTTCCGGGAATGAAGGTCGTACAATTTGGATTCGACCCGAATTCCGATTCATCACATATGCCGCATAACGCAGTACCAAACAGCATAAATTATGTAGGTACGCACGATAACAACACTATTTTAGGCTGGCTTTGGGAAGCATGCGAAGAAGAAAGAAAATTTGCACTTGAATATTGTGGCTTTTACGGGGATAATTGGGGCGAAGGCGGATATTACAGCGCATCGTGCAGGAAAATCATTGAAACAGTATGGAAAAGTTCATCAAATGTGGCAATCATTGCACTTCAGGATATGTGCGGCTTCGGCTCTGACGCAAGAATGAATATTCCCGGTGTACCGGATAAAAATTGGAGATTTCGCACCACAAGAGATACAATTGATAATATTGACACATCATATTTCAAGCACATCAATTCACTTTTCAGAAGAATGTACCCGGCATTTGATGATAAAGAAAGCAAATAAAAAATTGCGTGCAGGCTTTTGCCTGCACGCTTTTTTTATAGTCTACTACTTGTTATCTTCGCTGTCGCAAATCGGCTTTGTGGGATTACAAGGGGAACAGCCTTCTTTTTCACTTGGGAAAAATTGCTCAACAGGGAAATCAATACCCTGGAAAGTTTCGCACGGGTTGGAAGTATTGCAGTTACATTCTCTGTCAGGAACGCAATAATCATATGCAGGGATAAGAATTTGTGCGTCACGCTCCATTTGAACAATTGAAAACAGACCGAGGGTTACAAGTATTGCTTTAGATGCACCGCAGGACGGAATTGTATCCTCCATAGAATTAAAAATAGACTGCGGGAACGAAGAGCATACAGAAATGTTGCAATCACAGCTATCGCAAATATCGGTTGAAAGTACAACAGGGTCAACTGCCTGAACCTTTGCAACAGGGTTTGTATATTGCGGTGCAACAGGGCAATCTGTAGTTTCGCTTACAGAGTTTGAAACAAATACTTTTACATCGCCGTTTGAACCGAAGAGAATACATTTTTTATTAAATTTTGCAAAGCCGACTGCAACCTGCGGTGTGGTGCAAGGTGCTGAATAAGTATCAAAGCAAAGCTTAAAATAGAATGTAATATCTACGCTGTAAAAGCCTCGATTAAACGGTACTTCTTCAACATCAATACTAACCTCTTCAATGCAGCAATCGCGGGTTTTTACCGTAACCGCTTCATCAATAAGTCGCTGGCTTCTTGAAAAAAATGTAACTCTTAAATCTTCAAGGCAATCTTTGCTTACGCAGCTGTCAAAAATACGCTTTGTATCAATGCAAACCGCCTCATTTATGCGTCTTTCACCTGTGTCTAAATTGAGATTATCAGGCATAAAAAAACTCCTTTATAAAATATTGAAGTAAACTTCAGTAATATTCTATGAAGGAGTTGATTTTTTGTTAACTTTTAAAATGCAACATCTATATAATTTTTGCCGATAATTTCTGATTTTGCAACTTTTGTATACGGTGCAATTCTGTAAAAATTCCTTGAATATGCACCTGCCGACTTATCCTCAAATTTAAGGCCTTTGGCAGTTGCAATTTGCTTATATGTACCGTTATAAAGCGCACGATAAACCTTATAACCCGTATTTCCGTTAACAGAACTCAAGGTAATAAGAGGCTTATTTCTGAGCGAAAATGATGTTGATGCAAGCGTTACATTAGCTAAATTTTGGCTGTAATTTTTAGAATAAAGGCAAATAGTGCTTGTACCGGCAGAAATATTATTACTGCTTTTAATAACCGCAAATGAGTCGTTTGCAACCCTTATTCCGTAGCTTTTTATATTTGTAATACTGTTATTATCTATATCAATATTTTTACTGCTTAAAGAATTAGCATCATAAAGTGAAATTCCGTTATTAAAATTACCGTCAATCACATTGCCCACAACAATGTTTTTAGAACTAGCGCATATATTAACAGCGTTAATTCCGTTTTCTGCCGATGCATAATCGGTTAATCTGTTAGAAACAATTTCACTGTTGTTAACACCTGTTACAAATATTCCGCGTGATTCTGATGAGCTGCAATTTACAGTATTATTGCTTATTGATAAATCGCTGATAGTATAATCACCGGCACAATTTATAACACCCTTACCTGCTGCTGTTTGAGCATCAATTTTACCGCCGTATGCATAAATACCATAGCTTGATTTATCTGCCATTTGCTTAATATTCATAACATTGCCGCTTATAACGGTAGATGAATTTGAATTTATACTGCCTACCCTGCCGTCATTTGGAATATACATTCTTTGCGAATAGCTTTTATCAAAAATATTATTAGGCAAATATTCAAAACTGATACCTGCACTTACATCGCTGAAAGTATTGTTGACAATTCTGCTGTTTTTATAATTAAAACAGCTGATTGCTTTTTCGGTAATATTTTTAAATATATTATTTTCAATTACAACATTATCAAAATATTTGCTTACTACTCCCGAGCGAGTACCGATACCCGAATACAAATTCTCAAATGTACATCCGCTTATAGTGACATTTTTATTAGGAGTATCATCAAATTCCTCAAACCCTACAAAATGCGCACTGTCGTGCAAAATATCAAGCTGAATAGCTTCACACGAGCCACTTCGTTCAGAAGTCCTTGAAGAAGCTGTAAATAAGCTGTTGGTGATTGATACTGTATCTGCACCTGCGACTTCAATGTGATGTGCATCTTTAACACTGTTAATTTTAACATTATTTATGCTCAAATTAGTACAATGGCCAAAACGCATAGCACAAGAACCGTTGAAATTCATATTCCAAGTGCCACCGTCAATTTTAATATTTCTAAATCCGTTATAAAGAATATGCTTTTGCCCGAAATCGCCTGATTTAATTATATTTTGACCTTTAGGTGCTGTTTGAATAAGCGTGGTTTCATCATCAAGATAAAGCTCTGTATTACTGAAAATATTTAATGTTGAATTAAGATTAAACCTTCCTTTAGGAAGATAAATTCTGTATCTTTTTTCATCAGTTGCATTATTTCTTGCTTCATCTAAAGCTTTTTGTATGGTTTTAACATTTTCGTCCGCTGTGCCTGCTAATTCATCTGCCAAAATAGAAATATCCTTATAGGTAATTTCATCCGCAAACGCAGTTACGCTTGAAAATGACAATACCATAGCTGCACATAAAATAAATGATATTATTTTCCTCATTTTTATATCCTTCTTATCAAATAAAAATCAATTTTTAATAAAACAGAGTTTAAGTGATTTCGGAAGCACTTTAAAATTAACTTCGCTGTAATCGAAATTTTCACCGTCACAGTTACCCAAAAGCGCACTTCCGTCAGTAGACCAAATTCTGCCGCTTACCACCTTGCCGAATGAAATATGCTTTTGCAGTTTTTCAACTTCGCCGCTACTGTATTTAGGAATTAGCGGAAGCGCCTGAAAAGCCTTTACCGGGTGGCAAAGTGCAAAATCAAGAATTCCGTCATCAAGCACCGAATTTGGTGCAGGGCAAAAGCCGCCGCCGTAATAACTTGCATTGCAAATTGCAAAAAGGGTGTAATCACAAGGGGCTACGGTATACTTATAAGGCTTTCCTTCATCATCAACGCAATCAAGGTCAATATTTATTTTATAGGTCATTGATTGGCACAATACAGGCACTATTGCAATATTATAAGCCTGATGCCCAAGTGACGGAATTTTACCTGCTATTTTTCTGCCTATGGTTTCAACTTTTGTATCAAGCCCATAGCTCATAACATTTATGCATTTTTCACCGTTATAATCAATAAGGTCAATAGGCTTAACATCATAGTTTATTTTACCGCTATAAAAGCCAAATGCCTTAATTACATTTTCAACATTTATATTTTTTGTACCGTAAATCTTTTTGGCAAAATCATTGCCTGTGCCGAGAGGCAAAAGAAGCAGAGGCGTATCTGTACCGGCAAGTCCGTTTGCAATTTCGTGTACCGTTCCGTCACCGCCGCAAGATACAATTACACACTCACTGCCGTATTCTTTAGCATATTTTTTTGCAATAAGCTGTGCGTCACCTTTCTCGTGAGTAGGTTCAACAATCATTTCGTCATCACTCATACGAAATGTTGATTTAATTCTTGAAAAAATCTTTGCTTTATCGTCATTGCCGGCAATAGGATTTATAATAAATATGTATTTCATTTTCTATTCCCTCTTCATCGACTCATCATAATCAACCTATTACTTTTGTTCCGCCAAACGGGCGAATAATAAGTACATGGCACGAACCCTCTCCAAATACTCGGTCAATAGTATTTTTATATTCATCAAGCATATCATTAGGCACAAAAGCCTGAATTGTTCCTGCAAATCCGCCGCCATGAACTCTCCAAGCGCCCTTACCTTTAAGGAGCTTTTCACTTAAGCATAAAGCTAAAGAAAGTTTTTGCTCGGTAGGTGTTTTAGGGGAGTATACATTTTGATTATAAAGGAAAGATGAAAATCCTGATTCTGTAATAGCTTGCTTAAAAGATTCAAAATCGTTATTTTCAAGGCTTGTCACAGCTTTATCTACCCTGTCATTTTCACCGAAGAAATGAAATGCACGAAGAATAGCACGGTCATTAACCTTGTCTTGAAGCCCTGCAAGGTGATTTAAGAAATCATCATATTCCACCTCACGCAAAACTTTTTTGCCGAATGCTTTTGCCACATCTTCCATTTCGCTTCTTACAGCAGCATAATCATCTGTAAGGTCACTGTGATTACCATGAGTATCAACAATGCAAAGGGCATATCCGCTTTTTGCAAAATCGTAATTAACTTTTTTAATAATCGGATTTGCAGTATCTTTAAAATCAATAGTTACAAATGTACCTACCGAAGATGCCATTTGGTCAAGCAAGCCTGAAGGCTTGCCGAAATATACATTTTCACTGAATTGTGATGCTTTTGCTACCGTAACAGCATCAATATTTCCGCCGTTATAAAGATGATTTACTATTGTTGCAATCAGCACTTCAAATGCCGCTGAAGACGATAAGCCCGAGCCACCCATAACATCACTTGTGGTGCAAGCATCAAATCCGCCGATATTATAGCCATATTCCTTAAGACCTGCCACAACACCTTTAATCATCGCAGCCGATTTTCCGTATTCAGATTCATTAGGTGCTAAAACAGAAATATCAACATCATTAAGGTTATGTCCCTCGCTCTTTTCCTTAATAACCATATCATCCCTTTTAGCAGCTACTGCAATAGCGTCAAGGTTAATGGAAGCGGCTAAAACTTTACCGTTATTATGGTCTGTATGGTTACCGCAAACTTCGGTTCTGCCCGGTGCACTTAAAATAAATACATCCCTATCATCACCGAAAAGTTTAATAAATTCGTTAATGGTTCTTATGTAACGAGGTTTCTGCGCATTAACTGCACTGTCTGTGACATATAATTTCTTGAGTTCGCTGTCAAACTCGTTATTTTCGATTTTAGTAATTAACTCGCTTGGTTTCATTTATATTCTCCTTATAAAACAATTTTATATTTTTCTTTTTCAGAATAAATCAAAAGTGTTTGATTCATCTGCTTTGATTTAATACCGTAAAATATATTAAATAAAATGATTGACAAGCCTGTAAAGCTTACAATAATTATTAAAAGCACAAGAAATTGCGCAGAAAAAGGATTATAAATTGCCGAACCGATTTTTGTATAAATAAAAAGTCGCGGCATAAATCCCATAAGGCTTAAAAGCGAATAATAAACAAAATCATATCGCATTGAGCCATAATATTTTGATACCATTCCAAGCGGAATTGCGGGAAACAGCCTTGATACAAAAAGAACATACGGATTACCGTTACCTTTAAATTCAATCCAATCCTTAATAAACTTAAACTTTTTTATTCCAAGTATCATTCCCGTCCATCCGCCGCCGATAAATTTACCTTCAAGATATTTTACTATAAAGAAAAATTCGGTAAAAATAATATTTATCGCAACAGCCTCTGCAAGCGGAAATACCATACCGGATATTACACATAAAAATCCCATTGGTATCGGCAATTGGCATTTTGCAATATACAGTGCAAAAATACAAATAATTATTTCAACATCACTGTCAAGCTTGACAATGGAATCGTCTATTTGCTTAAGATAATTTATAAGCGTGTCAAACCTCACTTCAAGCTTTGCGTGATTATAAAGTGCAATACCGAGAAAGATTAAAACAGCACCTGTAATTACAAGCGTTACCGCAGATATTAAATTTGTTTGATGCCTTTTTTGCTGTTTCACAAATTCATCTCCGTAAATATTCTTACACTAATACTTATTAACAAGCTTCGTGGAAATTGCCTAAAAACTCAAATTCAGGCAGTTCATCTGAAAGCGCACAAATAAGGTCAAGCGTTTCCTCATCTTTAACATTTCCCAATACATCAACATAAAAATAGTAGCTGAATTCACTGTTTTCAATAGGTCTTGATTCAAGCTTAGTCAAGTTTAAGCCTGCCATTGAAAAGCGGCCCAAAACCCTGTAAAGCGAACCTGTTTTATGCGGAAGTGCAAATATGAGTGATATTTTTTGCGCATCACTCGGAATTGCAAGTTCCTTTGATATAACTATAAATCTTGTAGTATTTTTATCATTATTTTGAATATTACGCTTAAGAACATTAAGTCCGTATTTTTTAGCCGCCAATTCACTGCATATTACTGCTACATTGTTTTTTGGTGATTCGCTTACATATTTTGCCGCAGCGGCAGTATTTGAATAGTTAATTCCCGTGAAATCAAAGTTTCTCAAAAAATTATTACACTGCGAAAGGGCTTGCGGATGGCTGTAAACATCAGTAATATCTTCATATTTTGTACCGTTCTTTGCACAAAGGCAATGTTCTATTTTCAAATCATATGCGCCTACAACAAAAAATCTGTATTTCATAATAAGGTCATAAGATTCGTGAACAGAGCCGGCTGTCGAATTTTCAACAGGAATAACGCCGAACTTTGAATCTCCCCTATTTACAGCTTCAAAAACATCTTCAAATCTCTTATGAAAATGAATATCTGTATTCGGGAAAATTTTATTTGCTGTTACTCCGCTGTACGCACCCTCAACACCTTGGCAGGCAATCGGTTTGCCGGCAGTATCAAGCTTATCAATTTTGATAGCATTTTCAATATCTTCCCTGAGTTCTTTGCCGCCGCCTACTATTTTATGCTGTAAAGCTCTTGAAGCGTCCATCGTAGCGGCAAATACGGTTTTTATGGTTTCGCCTTGCTTGCCGCATTTTTTTGCAACATCGTCAAGAATTTGCTGCTCACGCTCACTGTTTAAAACAGGCATACCGCGTTCAACCTTATACTTTGCCACTTTTTCAGATACACTCATCCTCTTAAGTAAAAGTGGAATAAGCTCATCATCTATTTCGTCAATTTCTTTTCTAAGTTCTAATAAATCCATTTATATTTCCTTTTTCGTTAATTTTATGCCATAAGGTCAAGAAGAGCAAATGCAACCGCACTTTCAATTACCGGCAACGCCCTTGGCACAATGCAAGGGTCGTGCCTGCCGTGAATAACAAGCTCTTCCTCAGTCATAGTCTGCAAATTAACACTCTTTTGCGGCTTTGATATTGACGGTGTCGGCTTAATCGCAGCCTTAACTATAATCGGTGCACCCGTAGTCATTCCACCGAGAATACCGCCGTTATTATTTTTATTAACGAATATTTTTCCGTTTTTAATCGAATATGTATCATTCGCTTCATAACCCGTCATATTTGCAAGGTCAAAACCTGCGCCGAATTCAACACCCTTTACTGCCGGAACGCCGAAAAGTGATGATGAAATATGGCTCTCCACAGTAGAAAAAATATTAGCCCCCACGCCGACAGGCATACCGCAAACGGCACATTCAATTATTCCGCCGACACTGTCACCGTCAAGCCTTGCTTTTTCAACTGCTTGGCGCATTTTTTCCTCAATGTTATCGTTAATAACACCAAAAGGCTTTGATGACACAGCAATAAGCTGATCGCTTGTTACTTCAGCCTTATCAAAGCTATCATCATAAACACCGTTTATGCTTAATATATGCGCCCCAACGGTAACACCCTTTTGAGCTAAAATTTGCTTTGCTATTGCGCCGGCAAAAACAAGCGGTGCAGTAAGCCTGCCGCTGAAATGGCCGCCGCCTCTTATGTCATTATATCCTTTATATTTAACATAAGCCGGATAATCGCTGTGCGACGGGCGCGGCACTGCCATTAAATTTGAATAATCGCCGCTTTTGGTATTTGTATTTTCTATTATCATTGCAAGCGGTGCGCCTGTTGTAACATTATCAAGCACACCTGAAAGAATATGAGGAATATCCTTTTCAAGCCTTGGAGTTGCTGTTCTATCCTTACCCGGAGCGCGCCTTGCCATATCAAAATAGATTTTATCCATATCAAGCTTAACACCGGCAGGAAGCGAATCAATAACACAGCCGATAGCTTCCCCGTGGCTTTCACCGAATATTGAAAGTTTAATTTTATTGCCGAATTCAGAGGACATCAGCTTTACCCCCAAGTTTGTTATAATCATCAAAAAATGACGGATATGATTTATTTATACTTTGAGCATCATCAATTTCACAATCGCCTATATTCATTGCCGCAACTGAAAATGCCATTACAATTCTATGGTCGTTATAACCCTTAAGCTTCGCCGAATGAAGCGGCCTACCGCCGCCGATTTCCATTCCGTCAGGCGTTTCTTTTACATCAACACCAAGTTCTTTAAGATTATAAAGCACGCTTTCTATTCTGTCTGATTCTTTATATCTGAGCCTTTGAGCACCCTTTATAACGGTTTTTCCGCTTGCAAACGAAGCAAGAACCGCAATAGCAGGAACCATATCGGGAATATCGGTTGCATCAAATTCTATACCGTGCAGTTCACTTTTTTGTACCCTGACAGCATTTTCAAGAATTGTTACATTTGCACCGAATTTTTTGATTACATCCACAACAGCTTTATCACCCTGTGTTGAGTTCATATCAAGCCCATTAACTGTAACATCACCGTTAATTGCCCCGCCTACAAGGAAAAAAGCCGCCTGTGACCAATCACCTTCAACCGTATAATTCTGAACTTTAAATTTCTGCCCGCCTTTAATGAGATAGCCGAAATCCGTTTCAAACACATTTACTCCGTAATCAGCCAAAACCTTAACCGTCATATCAACATACGGCTTTGATTGCAATTGTGTTTTAAGAATTACAGCACTGTCACCTTCAAGTGCCGAAAGTGCCAAAAGCAAACCCGTAATATATTGGCTTGAAACATTGCCGTTCACTTCAAAACTGCCGTTTTGGAGTTTACCGCTTATTTCAGCCGGCAAGTAACCGTCAGAGTTGATTTTAACACCGTGAAGCGGTAAAAGTTCAAGATATTCACCGATTGGGCGTGTAAGCAAACTGCCCTGCCCTGTGAAAGTTACTTCTTTTCCGAGTGCCGCCGCAACCGGAATCATAAAACGGAGAGTTGAGCCGCTTTCTATTGAATTAAGTTCAGTTTCATTATTTTTAAGTGCTTCAATAATACCGACCGTTGCCTGCATATCTTTAGACGAAATAATAGGCTTAACAGTTCCGCCACCGGCAAGAAAAGAGCATATCAATGCCCTGTGTGCAACAGATTTAGATGCCGGAACAGTAACATCACCGTTAAATATTGACTTTTGAATTTTTGCTATGCTCATATTTTCTCCGTCAGTCTACACCAAATGTTTTATTTATATCTTCATATTTAATCGGATTTATAAAGCTTGAACCTATTTTATCAATCATTACAAATTTAATGCCGGAGCCGGTTCTCTTTTTATCCCCGCTCATAGCCGAAATGATTTCCTTTTTTGAATGTGAATCACTGATTTTCAAATTATTCTTTTCAAGAACTTTTATAATCCTTTCGGTTGTACCTTTTTCGGTTATTCCCAAATCTTCGCTTGCATGGGTAATCATCACCATGCCCATTCCCACAGCTTCACCGTGGCTTACGGTTTCAAAATTCCATAATTTTTCAATTGCGTGGCCGCAGGTATGCCCGAAATTAAGAAGTGCTCTTTCGCCATGCTCTTTTTCGTCATTTTCAACTACTTGGCGCTTTATACTTACACATTCGGTAATAATCTCGGTAATATTATCTTTTGCATTTCCTTTTTCAAGAAGTTCAAAAAGTGAAGACGATTTAATACATCCGTATTTAATAACTTCGCCCATTCCGTCGCTAAAGAAATGCTCGCTTAAAGTTGAAAGCACATTAGGGTCGATTATTACTATTGACGGTTGATGAAACGCACCGCAAAGATTTTTGCCCTGCGGTAAATCAACAGCGGTCTTACCGCCGACTGATGAATCCACCTGCGCCAAAAGTGAAGTCGGAATTTGAACAAACTTAATTCCTCTTAAAAATACAGCCGCCGCAAAACCGACCATATCCCCGCAGACTCCGCCGCCTAAAGCTACTGCTATATCTTCACGGGTAAGTCCGCTTTGTGCCATAAACTCAACTATTTTTACAAGCTCGGTTGTATTTTTTGAAGCTTCGCCGGCTTTAAATATGTAAGTAAATACCTCATATCCTTCGTTTTCCAGTTGAGATTTAATTATGTCACCGTAAATAGGATATACATTTGTATCGCTGACAAGTGCGATTTTTTTGCAATTAAATTTTTCTTTTATATGCTTTCCGGCTTTAGAAATAAGTCCGTTTTCAATATAAATATTACTTATACTATTATCGCTTACATTTACGCATAGTTCTTTCATTAACCGATTTCCTCTTTAATCTTATTACCTTTTTTCATCAATTCGCAAAGTTCGTTTGCATCTTCATTTACTATGCAATACTTAAATTTCATAAGATTTGATACAAGGTCATCAATTTCACGAACAAGCGGTTCTTTATTATCAATAAAAAGTTCAGTCCACATATCTGCATTTATTCGTGCAACTCGGCTTACATCACGGTAACTGCCTGCCGAATAGCCGGCATGGTACGGTGCAAGCGGTGAAAGAACATATGAGCATGCCAAAACATGAGCAATCTGCGATGTAAACGCAATCATTTCATCATGATGTTCAGGAGTTGTTACAACTGTGCGTGCAAATCCCATTTCTTGTGCAAGGCCTACAAGTGCGTCAGATATATATCTCGGAATACTGTCACAAGGTGTGCAAATAAAAGAAGCGTTATCAAATAAATCATCAAGCGAATTATCATATCCGCTTACTTCTCTACCTGCCATTGGATGAGCGCCTACGAAGTAAAAATCAAAATTTTCCTTTTCAAGTTCGCGGCAAATTTTTGTTTTAATTCCGCAAGAATCGGTAACAATGCTGTTTTTCTTGAATAAATCCTTATGCTCTTTAATAAAAGGAGCAATTGCTTCCGGGTAAAAATTCACTATTGTTACATCAGCTTTCGGCATCATTGCTTCAAGCTCACCTGTTTCATCTATAACACCGTCAGCCAATGCACGCTTTGCAACAGAATCCGTTCTGTTCCAACCCATAATATGATGATTTGTATTTTTTTTCAAAGTTTTTGCAAGGCTGGCACCTATAAGG
>ERZ791884.1911-NODE-1911-length-13117-cov-5.171490_pt1 | contig 13117 bp, 13 predicted proteins | sample MGYA00509941_ERZ791884 | MGnify/ENA primary metagenome ERZ791884 (study PRJEB30046, sample SAMN00792095) | human gut metagenome | study: EMG produced TPA metagenomics assembly of the A metagenome-wide association study of gut microbiota in type 2... | reverse complement strand
GCTTGACGCAGGCAGAATATGAGCGGCTCACCCGCACCGCGCAGGACCACGGCATCGGGCGGGCGGCGTATCTCCGCATGGTGCTGCGGGGCGCGTGGCTGCGGGAGGACGGCAGAAAATCAGAATAACTTTTTCCGCTGGAATTTGATGCAGGCCGTCACACGGTCACGGATATAAGGAACATCCCGCTTGGCGTAAAACTCCAGCGGCTCCGAAAGGGAGGCCATGATCTCTTTTTCGGCAAAGTCGCAGCGAAGCTGCGGCCCATAGAGATTTTGGGCCGCATGGACCTGTCGGACAAAGCCCGTTTTCATGGGCTGAGCCTTGAGCTGCCGCACCAATGCGTCCGGCTCGATCTCCATGGGATAGTCCCGTGTGTTGGACAGCAGGCCCGCACCAAAGTCGAAGATGGGGCAGTAGTCAAAGCCATCACCGCAGCGCAGCACAGCGATGTTGTTCAGATGCCGGTCCTCGTTGCCGAACAGCATATCCACCTCGAACAGCAGCGTCAGATAGGTGCCGAAGCGGTCAAGTCCCGTCAGCCGCTCAACCTGCTCCACCAACCACGCAGGGCGGCTCTGAAGATTGGGCAGGCGGTTTACCGCGGTCTGCCAGTCCGGGCCAACGCCTTTTCGCAGCAGTTCCGCAAGGGTCAGGATGGCCTCGCCCTGACGTAGAAAATTGGCACTGGAACAGCCGTTCCGGATGTGTCCGTGGACTTCCATCCGCTCCATGCGGTAGGTCACATAGTGAAAGCCCAGCGCATCTGTATTGGTCTGTGCCAGCAGCGCGGAGGTCACGGCTTCAGCCAGTCCCTCGTAGCCGAACAGATCCAGCTTGTACCAGCGGCCATCTGCCAGCCATTTTTCCTGATTGCCCTTAGACGAGGTTTCCGCGATGCGGCTTCCCGTTGTCAGTCTGATCGACATATTCAGCCCTCCACAATTTTGATCCAGCACGAATCCTCTGCCATGCGCCCTTCGGTCTTGCGGATGATCGCCAGCGGGTCATAGCAGTCCAGTCCCAAGTCAGACAGGTAATATTTCAAACCGTCCCGCTCCTGCGGCACACAGCGGTCTTTCAAGAAGATTTGCAGATCGTCCCATGTGGGCTTGCGGTTCACGCCGAAAGCGGTGGAAAGGGGAGAACTGGCCTCGTTTTCGATGGCAAGTTGATGAGTGGTTTGGTCAGCGCAGATCTTCGTACAGAGCTTGTTCCCATCGTAGTAGTACAGGATCAGGAGGGCGTGAGCGCTGCTTCGGGCATTGGCCAGAAAGACATTGTAATCAGACACGGCAGGGCGGCGGATGGTGATGCTTTCCCCATCGAATTGCAGCGTTACGGTGCGGCTGCCCTCAGAGATACCCAGGTCCTTCATCCAAGCAGATGGCAGAGCCACGCGGTAGCCATTGGCATCCGGACCGGCGTTTCCACCCGCCTTGTTGATAAGAATATTTGCAGTTCGTTCCTCGTGTAGCACGGTCATTCACCTCAAAAGTTTCTTGCAATTATTATACCTATTGGACACCAATAAATCAAGAAGTTAATTTTACAACAGCGTTGTCACGAAAATGAAACCGCTATACGGAAGCTGCTTTCGCAAGCATAGCATTTGGCCGTCCAAATGCGCTTGTTAGGGGAAGCAATTCCCCTATAACCCCTTATGAATTGAAAGGAAAAACGATCATGAGAAAACGACCAATCAAAATATCGCTCCGTTTGAATGAGCAGGAACATGAACATTTGAAACAGCAGGCTATGCTCTCTGGCTTCCCAATGGAAGTATTCCTCCGTGCGCTGATCTCTGGCATGAACCTCCGATCCCGACCACTCGCTGAATACGCCGAAATCCGGCGTCAACTCGCCGGCATTGGAAATAACATCAATCAAATCGCTCATGTTGTCAACACCCGCGGCTTTGCCACGAAGGAAGACATTGCCGCAGTCACGACAGCACAGCGGGTGATCTGGCAGATCGCAAAGCGGCTTTGAGATAGCTTATTCCAAGATATATGCCGTCTGAACAAGGCCAACGACAAAAAGCAGAGCGCGCAGCCTCCTTTCTCAAGGCTGCGCGCCCGTTTTTTGTTATATCGATTAACTCCCGCTTCTGGAACGCAAGCATCGAAATATTGCTTGTGGATACAGCGTTTTATGGTATAATTACTTTGTAGAATTGTAGGCGGAGCGGTCAGCGAGCTTGAAGGCTTATCGAAGGAGTTGGTGTGATGACAAAGTACGGAATTGATTCAACGGTTATTCACCAAATCATTGATCTGGCAAATAGGCATCACATCCAAACGGTGATTCTCTTCGGCTCCCGCGCACGAGGGGACTTCTGCCGCACAAGCGATATTGATTTAGCTGTACAGGGAGGCGATGTATGCCGTTTCAGACTGGATGTTGAGGAAGAAACGCATACATTGCTGACCTTTGATGTGATAGATTTATGTTCTGATTTGTCCCCGGAATTGCGGGAAGCCATCAGCAAGGAGGGAGTATTGCTCTATGAAAAAGTTTGATAACTACCGTAAAAATTTAGACGTTCTGCGGCGCTCTGATCAACAAGATCTCAACAATGAGTTTATCATTAGCGGCATCATTGATAAGTTCTCCATTCAGTTTGAATTGGGCTGGAAGGTCTTAAAAGAGCTGCTGACTTACGAAGGCATCGATGCCGCTAAGACAGGTTCCCCTCGTGAAATTATCAAACAAGCATACCAGTATTACCCTTGCATAGAGGAAGATGTGTGGCTGGATATGCTGTCCCAGCGCAACAATATGGCACATATTTACGATGGAAATGCCGCGAAAGCACTGGCACAGGAGATTATTAGCCGTTTTATTCCGGCCTTTGAAAAGCTGGAAAAAAGCATCTGTGAGCGATACACCGATCTTCTGGATACGCTCTGAGAAACTATTTTACAAACACATGGAGGCCCACGATGGCACTTGAAAATAAACTTGGCATCACCAACTCCGCCGAGCTTGCCCGCGAGGAGGAACGGATCAGCAAGAAGAAAGCCGTAGAACTGTTTGAAAGCGGCTCTCTGGACAAGCTGGCACCCGGCAGATTCGCGTCGCTGCAAGCCATTCATAAGGCGCTGTTCGAGGATATTTATGACTTTGCCGGTGAACTGCGCACGGTGAATCTGGCAAAGGGCAATTTCCGCTTTGCGCCGCTGATGTATCTGGAGGCGGCGCTTGGAAACATCGACAAGATGCCCCAGTCCACCTTTGACGAGATCATCGAGAAGTATGTGGAGATGAATATCGCCCACCCGTTCCGAGAGGGCAACGGCCGCAGCACCCGCCTGTGGCTTGATCAGATGCTGAAAGCCGGTATCGGACAGGTGGTGGATTGGAGCAAGGTCGATAAAGAGGACTACCTACTGGCCATGGAGCGCAGCCCCATCAAGGACGTGGAGATCAAGGTGCTGCTGAAGGCGGCTTTGACCAACGAGATCAATAGCCGCGAGGTCTATATGAAGGGCATCGACCACAGCTACTACTACGAGGGGTATACCACATTCAAGACGGAAGATCTGAGCAAGGAATGAGGTGCAGATATGCCGAATACGAATTGGCAGTTTGATCTGGAGGAATATATACGGGGTTGATTTTGCGGACAAAAGCGCTTCCCAAAGTATCAGCCCCAAAGTTTCAAAGTATCAATTTGATACTTTGAACTGCTCGCTGGAGGAACTGGCTGTTTTGGAGCGGGTCGCACAGAACCCAAGCATCAAGCAGCAGGAACTTGTGAGCGCAACCGGTAAATCCATCGCAACCGTGAAGAGGATCATGAAGTCCTTGCAGGATAAGAACTATATCCGCAGAGAGAACGGCAAGAGATACGGCAAGTGGGAAGTGCTGGTTAAATAGAAAACTTGGCTTAGAGAGAAAGAATTGTAAGACTTTGAGAGGATTGGATTCATGATTACAGGCGAACTGAAAAATAAAATTGACGGTCTTTGGGATATTTTTGCGGCGGGCGGTCTGGTGAACCCGCTGGACGTCATCGAGCAGATCACTTATCTGATGTTCATTCACGACTTGGATGATTCGGACAATCTCCGGGCGAAAGAGGCCGCCATGCTGGGACTGCCTTATACCAGCATCTTCACCGATGAGGTGCAGGTGGGCGAGCGCACCATCGACGGCCAGCAGCTTAAGTGGAGTGTATTCCACGATTTCCCCGCCGGAAAGATGTACAGCGTGATGCAGGAGTGGGTGTTTCCGTTCATCAAGAACCTCCACGGGGATAAGAACAGCGCCTATTCCAAGTACATGGACGATGCCATTTTCAAGCTGCCCACGCCGCTTCTGCTATCCAAGGTGGTGGACGCGCTGGACGAGATTTATCGCCTGATGAACGAATCTCAGGCGGTGGATGTGCGGGGCGATACCTATGAATATCTGCTGAGCAAAATTGCCCAGTCAGGCCTCAACGGCCAGTTCCGTACCCCGCGCCATATTATCCGCATGATGGTGGAGCTGATGGACCCAAAAGCGGACGATGTGATCTGCGACCCGGCCTGCGGCACTTCCGGCTTCCTTGTTTCTGCGGGTGAATACCTGAAGGAGCACCGCAAAGAAGAAATCTTCTTCAACCGCCAGAAGAAGGATCACTATATGAACCACATGTTTTTCGGCTACGACATGGACAGAACCATGCTCCGCATCGGCGCGATGAACATGATGACCCACGGCATTGACAATCCCTTTATCGAATACCGGGACAGCTTGTCCGATCAGAACCCGGACAAGGAAAAGTATTCTCTGATTCTTGCCAATCCACCGTTCAAGGGCAGTCTGGATGCCGACACCGTTTCGGCAGATCTGCTGAAAGTCTGCAAGACCAAGAAAACGGAACTGCTGTTTTTGGCTCTGTTCCTGCGGATGCTGCGCATCGGCGGGCGCTGCGCCTGCATCGTGCCGGACGGCGTGCTGTTCGGTTCGTCCACCGCGCACAAGGCCATCCGCAAGGAGCTAGTGGACGGCAACCGGCTGGAGGCCGTGATCTCCATGCCCAGCGGCGTATTCAAGCCCTACGCAGGTGTGTCCACCGCCGTGCTCATCTTCACCAAGACCAGCCATGGTGGTACAGACAATGTGTGGTTCTATGACATGACCGCCGACGGCTTCTCGCTGGACGATAAGCGCAGCCCGGTGGCCGACAATGACATTCCCGACATCATTGCCCGCTTCCGCAATCCGGAGGCAGAAAAAGACCGCCAGCGCACGGAAAAATCCTTCTTCGTGCCCAAGGCGGAGATCGTAGAAAATGGTTATGACCTGTCCATCAATAAATACAAGAAAACCGAGTATAAGCCCGTGGAGTATCCGCCGACCAGCGAGATCATGGCCCAGCTGAGAGAGTTGGAACTGGAGATTGGTGAGGAAATGAGCAAGCTGGAAGAATTGCTGGAGTTGTGATGGATTTGAGAGAACAAACTATGGAATATAGAAAACTCAAAACTATAAATGATTATATCAGAAGAAGTGTAAACCCGGCCAAGTCGCCCGACACTTTATTTGAGATGTATAGCGTTCCGATTTTTGAAACTGGACATCCAGAATACCTTTTGGGCAGGGAGATTGCATCAAATAAGACGGTCGTTCAGAAAAATGATATTCTTCTTTGTAAAATCAATCCTAGAATTAACAGAGTTTGGATTGTTGCGGACGAATCAGAGAACCCAAATATTGCATCATCCGAATGGATTGTTGTCAGAAGTTCCAAGTATAATCCAGAGTTCTTGGCTTGGTATTTCAGGTCGCCGAGATTTAAGAATTTGATGACCAGCGAAGTAACAGGTATTGGCGGCTCATTAACCAGAGCACAGCCAAAGTCTGTAGCCGAATATCCTGTACCCGTTCTCGAAAAGCCTGAGCAGGACGCTATTGCTATCATTTTTAACACCGTTGATACGATAATTAAAAAGCGGCGAAAGCAGCTCCAAAAGCTGGACGAGCTGGTCAAAGCCCGATTTGTAGAACTCTTTGGCGATCCGATTTCTAATCCGCATGGGTTTGAAAAGGTAGACTTATCTGAATTGGCAGATATCAAAATCGGCCCATTTGGTTCGTTATTGCATAAAGAAGACTACATTGAGGGCGGATATGCCTTGCTGAACCCGTCACATATTATTGACGGAAAAATTGCACCAGATAGTAAACTGACGGTGTCTCGTGAAAAATATGAGGAATTATCAGCATATCACCTAAAAGCAGGCGATGTTGTAATGGGTAGACGAGGCGAAATGGGTAGATGTGCAGTTGTTCCCTGCGATGGCTATTTATGCGGTACTGGTAGCTTGCTGATAAGAACAAAGGGAGATGTTACGGCTGATTATATTCAAAAGATAATATCTTTTCCGTCATTCAAAAAGGCCATTGAAGACATGGCGGTTGGCCAGACAATGCCTAACTTGAACGTTCCTATTGTATCAAGATTCCAAATCATTAAGCCACCTATTGAAATTCAGCATAGTTATTATGCCTTCGTCGAACAGACCGACAAATCAAAAGTTGCCGTGCAGAAGGCGTTGGATGAAGCACAACTGCTGTTCGACAGTTTGATGCAGAAATATTTTGGGTGAGAAGGGAGGCGTTAAAAATGGTGGATATTCTTTCTATTGCTTCTGGAGTGGTATCTGTCGTATTAGCAATCTATGCAATATGGTTTGCGAAAAAAGAGTCTGCTCAGAGTGCTGATAACTATAATAAGACCAAAGAACTTTTAAAGGATATTGAGCACAAGTCGGAGTTGATTGACCGTGGGATTCAGTTTCAGCAGCAATATCTCCTTGATATCATCAATCAAATGTTAAATAAGGCCGGAAAAGAATCGGTTGATATGAAACCGCTCTCCTTGAATGAAATCAATGAGATTGTAGATGGGAAAACAGCTGAAGCAAAAAAGCGGATAGCACAACTAGAAGATACCGTTAATAAAGTTCCACATATATATGTAGGAAAAGAAAAACCAAAGGATGTAAAAAACGGAGATATATGGTTTCAAATAGAGTAGAACAGGTTGGCTCAATATATAAATATAGCATATCTACCGCCTAAATAGACTGAAGTAGAAATGTATTAGATAAGAGGAGAAATTATAATGGGAGAAAGCACATTGGTAATCGTTACAGCTCTATGTTCCGGCCTAGTTGCAACATTTGTTACAATACTTTGGCAAAGGAAAGCACAACAACTGTTCGAAAAGAGAAAGATATTCACAATTCTAATGTCTAAGAGGTACGATATTGCCGCTGAAGAAAGTGTTGAAGCTCTCAATATGATTGATGTGGTATTTTATAGTTCTAAGGAAGTTCGAGAAGCATGGAATGCCTTTAATGATGCAACAAATCTCCCAGACTCCAACACAAAGTCGCAGACAATCTCTGATAAGCACTTACGGCTATTAGAAGTTATTGCGAAAGATATAGGGTACAAAGATATCCATTGGGATAACATTAAGCAATATTACTATCCCATCGGCTTGTCCACTAAAAAACAAGATGAAACAGTTCTTAGAAGAGTTCAAATTGATGCAGCCCTTGCACAAATAAAGGAGGGGCAAGAGCATAAAGAAATTGCTCAAACTGACACTCAAACCACATTGAATAATCAGATGCTTTTGAAAGTGCTTGAAAACCCTGATAGTTTCATTAAACTAATTGATGCTGCCGAAAAAGCACAAAATCTTGGAAAGAGTACTCGACAAAAGAGATAACGTGGGGTGACTATCCATGACCAACTTTGACATTTTCGCTGTCGATCCGCAATTTGAGCCCTTCGCCTCCGTAGCAGTATCGGCGGAAAAGATTCTACATATCGATCCCTCCGCCTGCGTGTTGAACTGCCGCAGGGCGATGGAATTCGCCGTGAAATGGATGTATTCCGTGGACAAGGCGCTGGTCATGCCTTATCAGGACTCTCTGGTGAGCCTCATGAATACCGAAGACTTCCGGGACATCGTGGGCGCGGACATCTGGCGGCGGATGGATCTGATCCGCCGCATGGGAAACAACGCCGCCCACACCGGCAAGAAAATCACCCAGGAGCAGGCGGCGCTGTGTCTGGAAAACCTCTATGTATTCTTGGACTTCGTGGCCTATTGCTATGGTGAGAACTACGCCGAGGGGCATTTTGACCCTGCGCTGCTGACGCAAAAAAGCGAAGTTTCCGCCGCTTCGGTGCAGGAAGCGCCGGAGGTGGATCTCGCCGCACTGATGGCGGAGAACGCTGCGCTGAAGGAGGAACTCACCGCCCGCCGAGCCGAGCAGCAGCAGACCTATGTGCCTAAGCCCCTCGACCTGTCTGAGTACAAGACCCGCAAGCTGTATATCGACACCATGCTCACAGATGCGGGCTGGACAGAGGGCAAGGACTGGCTGAATGAGGTAGAACTGCCCGGTATGCCAAACAAGTCCGAGGTAGGTTATGCGGACTATGTGCTCTACGGTGATGACGGACGCCCCCTGGCAGTGGTGGAGGCCAAGCGCACCTGCGTGGACGTAGCTAAGGGCCGCCAACAGGCAAAGCTCTACGCCGACCTGTTGGAGAAGAAGTATCACCGCCGCCCGGTCATCTTCCTGACCAACGGCTTTGAGACCCGCGTCACGGACAATCTATACCCTGAGCGGAAATGTGCGGCCATTTACTCCAAACGTGATCTGGAGAAACTTTTCAATCTCCAGAGTATGCGAACGAGCCTCAAAAATATTATGGTGGATCGCAAAATCGCCGGTCGCTACTATCAGGAGGGCGCGATCAAGGCAGCCTGCGATGCCTTTGCCCGGAACCGCCGCAAGGCGCTACTGGTCATGGCCACCGGCTCCGGCAAGACCAGAACGGTCATTGCTCTGTGTGATGTGCTGCTTCAGCACGGCTGGGTGAAGAATATCCTGTTTCTTGCTGACCGCAACAGTCTGGTCACCCAGGCCAAGCGCAGCTTTGTGAATCTGCTGCCTAATCTCTCCGTTACCAACCTCTGCGAGGAGAAGGATAACTACACCGCTCACTGCGTCTTTTCTACCTATCAGACCATGTACAATGTCATTGACAGCGTACAGGATGAAGACGGCAAGCTCTTTACCTGTGGGCATTTCGATCTGGTCATCTGCGACGAAGCTCACCGCTCCGTTTACAACAAATACAGGGATATTTTCAACTACTTTGATGCCCCGCTGGTGGGGCTGACGGCCACGCCGAAAGACGAAATTGACAAGAATACCTATGAGATTTTTGAGTTGGAAAATGGCGTGCCCACCTATGGCTATGAGCTGGCGCAGGCGGTCAAGGACGGATATCTGGTGGATTTTCTGTCGGTAGAGACGAAGATGAAATTTCTTGAGCAGGGCATCGTCTACGATGAGCTTTCCGACGAGGACAAGCAGGCCTATGAGGACACCTTCGAAGATGAAAACGGAGAATTACCGGAGCGCATTGCGTCCTCGGCGCTGAACGAATGGATCTTCAATGAAGATACCATCCGACAGGTACTGAATACACTGATGACCTACGGTCTGACCATCGACTATGGCAATAAACTGGGCAAGACCATCATCTTCGCAAAAAATCACACCCATGCGGAGAAAATCCTCGCGGTTTTCAATAAAGAATACCCGCACCTTCCCGGCTTTGCCAAGGTCATTGATAACTATATGACCTATGCCCAAAGCGCCATTGACGAGTTTTCCGACCCGAAGAAACTGCCTCAAATCGCCATTTCCGTGGACATGCTGGACACCGGCATTGACGTGCCGGAAGTGCTGAATCTGGTGTTTTTCAAGAAGGTCATGAGCAAGGCAAAGTTCTGGCAGATGATCGGGCGAGGCACCCGTCTGTGTCCGGGGTTGCTGGACGGTAAGGACAAGGACAAGTTCTACATCTTCGACTTCTGCGGCAACTTTGAGTTCTTTCGCATGAACAAGGGACGGCCCACCGCCAATATGATCGCCCTGCAAGGTGCGATCTTCCATCTGAAGGCCCAAATTGCCTTCAAGTTGCAGGATTTGGCGTATCAGACAACGGATCTCATTGCCTTCCGCAAGACGCTGGTAGAGGACATGGTGCATAAGGTGCAGGAACTGAACAAAGAGAACTTTGCAGTGCGACAGCACCTGAAATATGTTGAGCTGTATGCAAATCCCGATAACTATAACGCCCTGACCTATGAGGACACGCTACTCATGGGACAGGAGCTTGCACCGCTCATTACACCGGAAGAGGACGATGCCAAGGCGCTGCGGTTCGACGCGCTGATGTATGGCATCGAGCTTGCCTATCTCGCCGGAAAGAAATACGCTAAAGCCCGCAGCGACCTGTTTAAGAAAGTTTCCGCTGTTGCATCTGTGGCGAACATCCCGGAAATTATGGTACAGGCTGAGCTGATCGACAAGATTTTGCATACAGACTATGTGGAGACTGCCGGAATCAATGAATTTGAGCACATCCGGGAGAATCTGCGTGACCTCATCAAGTATATTCCGGTCAGTAAAGTGCACTATGATACGAATTTTGATGACGAAATTCTGTCTGTGGACTGGAAAGAATCTGAGCTGGAGAACGACGATCTGAAGAACTACAAGGCCAAGGCGGAGTTCTACGTGCGTCAGCACATGGATGACGCCGTTATTGCCAAGCTAAAAAGTAATGTTCCTTTGACTGCGGAGGATGTGCAGGCGCTGGAGAAAGCACTCTGGAGCGAGGTCGGGACGAAGCAGGATTATGAGGCTGAGTATGGCCAGAAGCCGCTGGGCGAGTTCGTGCGGGAAATTGTCGGGCTTGATATGAATGCGGCAAAGGAGGCTTTTGCGCAGTACCTGAACGATGCCAGCCTCGATAGCCGACAGATCTATTTTGTGAACCAGATCGTGGAGTACATCGTCCACAACGGCATGATGAAAGACCTGTCCGTTTTGCAGGAAGCGCCGTTTACCGACCACGGCAGCATCGTGGAGGTGTTCACAGATCTTACAGTTTGGATGGGAATTCGAAATACCATAGAGAAAATCAATTCAAATGCTGTCGCGTAAGAACAAGCACGGTTACTGCTATTTCCAGTAACCGTGCTTATTTTTACAGTTCCAATGTAACCGTCAAAGCAGGCAGCGGCTGGACAGACATGGGACAATAGTGGTGGGGAGTTGTGAAACTTTCCACCACTATAATGTTCAGGGTGTGAAGTAAATGACGAGCAATGAGCTGAAACATGAAGCCAAGAAGCAGGAATGGAGCATGTCTATACAGGAATGCAGGGGCAGCGGTCTCTCTGTAAGTGAATGGTGCCGGCAGCGGGGTGTTACGACAGCCACCTATTACCGTTGGGAACGTGAACTGTTGACAGGCGTACGGAAAAACGGAGCACCGCCATCAACGGCCGTGACCTTTGCGGAGCTGCCGGAACCGAAGAAAATGTCTCGCAACGTAGCGGAACGTTGCGCCACACTGCATATTGGGAAGGCCAGTCTGGACATTTACCCCGGTTGTGACGCGGAACAGCTGAGACTGCTGGTGGAGCTCCTGCGCCTATGCTGAACGACTTCACCGGTGCAGATCAAGTCTATATTGCCTGCGGCTACACGGATCTGCGTAAAGGCATAGATGGTCTGGCGCGGCTCGTCCAGCAGCAGTTTGAACTGGATCCATTTACCAACACATTATTTTTGTTCTGCGGACGGCGGCGAGACCGTATCAAGGGCTTGTACTGGGAAAAAGATGGCTTCATCCTGCTGTACAAGCGACTGGAGCAGGGCGCGTATCAATGGCCGCGCTCTGAATCCGAGGTAAAGACGCTAACGCCGCAGCAGTACCGCTGGCTCATGGAGGGACTGCAAATCGAGCAGCCGAAAGCCCACCGTCCGGTGACAGGATTGAGTGCGGTCTAAGTAAGGAAGAATGTCCAAAAACCATTGAAAACGCCGGCTTTTCTCTCTGCTTTGTGGTATAATTTTCTCATGGAAAACAGAGAAATTCAGACAAGCAACACGGAAGAAATGGTGACCATTTCCCGTGCGGAATATGAGCGCTTGCAGCAGGAAAAAGCACGGAACGCAAAGCTGGAAGCAAAGCTTGCTGCCCGTGAACAGGAACAGGCTCAAGTCATTACCAGCCTGACGCTGCAAAATGAGTGGCTGCTGGAGCAGCTGAAGCTGTCCAAAAAGAAGTTGTTTGGCCGTTCTTCAGAGCAGGCGGAGCAGATGGTCATGGACCAGCTGAGCCTGACCATGAACGAGGTGGAGGCTTACATCTTCGGCATGAATTCCGCTGGGAAAGCTCCCGTCGCCGTGAAGGCGCACGAGCGCAAACGGCAATCCGGCAATGTGCTGGATGTTGTTCCGGAGGGTACTCCCACCGAGGTGGTGGAGCACCGCCTGCCGGAGGATGAACGGATCTGCTCTGTCTGCGGTAGCGAGATGGTAGAGATCGGCAAGGAAGTCCGCCGCAGCTTAATGATGAAGCCGGCAGAGTTCTGGGTGCGCGAGGACGTGTACTACACCTACGCCTGCAAGAACTGCGAGCAGGAGACCGGTGAAGCCAACATTGTAAAGGCAGTGAAAGAACCCTCACTGCTGCCTGGCAGCTTTGCCTCTGCGGAGGCGGTGGCGTATCTGGCAACGCAAAAATTCGTCATGTACTCGCCGCTGTACCGTCTGGAGCAGGAGTTTAACCGCCAGGGTTTGAGGCTATCCCGGCAGACGATGGCCAACTGGCTGCTGAACATCTCAGAGAAATGGCTGCGGCCGGTCTACGATACGCTGCGCGAGCAGCTTTGCAGGGAGTCAGTGCTGCACGCGGACGAGACGACCTTGCAGGTGCTGAAAGAACCGGGACGTTCCTCCACCAGCAAGTCCTACATGTGGCTGTACCGCACCAGCGGCTGCACAAAGCAGGCCATTGTGCTGTATGAGTACCAGTCTACGAGAAAAGCGGGGCATGCTGAATATTTCCTGCAAGGCTTCTCAGGATGGCTGCACGCAGACGGATACCAGGGATACCACAGACTGCCGGGCAACATCCGTGTGGTGGGCTGCTGGGCACATGCGAGGCGAAAATTTGACGAGGCGTTGCAAACGCTGCCCAAGGAGATGCAGAAGGACGCTCCGGCAGC
>ERZ791884.1895-NODE-1895-length-13214-cov-2.449578_pt1 | contig 13214 bp, 14 predicted proteins | sample MGYA00509941_ERZ791884 | MGnify/ENA primary metagenome ERZ791884 (study PRJEB30046, sample SAMN00792095) | human gut metagenome | study: EMG produced TPA metagenomics assembly of the A metagenome-wide association study of gut microbiota in type 2... | reverse complement strand
AATGAAGCTCCTGGGACGTCCGGCGTCGGATATACTCGCCGTGACCATGCCCTGCTTCGGCACGACAAAACGTACCAGAAGCAACGCCGAAAGGCTGTGCGAACTTCTTGGAACTCAGCTACGCGTAATCGACATCGCGGCTTCCGTCAAGCAGCACTTCCGGGACATCGGACACGACGAGAGCAACCACAACGTGGTCTATGAAAACGGTCAGGCGCGCGAGCGCACCAAAATACTTATGGATCTTGCGAACGCCGAGAACGGAATGGTTGTCGGCACCGGCGACCTGTCGGAGCTGGCGCTCGGCTGGGCGACCTACAACGGCGACCACATCTCGATGTACGGGGTCAACGCCTCCGTACCGAAAACACTGGTACGCCACATCGTGAAATACTACGCCGGAACGGTGGAAAACACCGAGCTGCGCGAAGTCCTCATGAGCATATTCGACACGCCGGTAAGCCCGGAGCTTCTCCCGGCGGACGAAAACGGAAATATCGCGCAGATCACCGAGAACCTGGTGGGTCCCTACGAGCTGCATGACTTCTTCCTGTACAACGGGATAAGATGGTGCTTCCCTCCGAAAAAGGTGTTCCGCCTGGCGGAATACGCATTCGCCGGAAGCTACGACCGGGAAACGATACTCAAGTGGCTGCGGACGTTCTACCGCAGGTTCTTCTCACAGCAGTTCAAGAGGAGCTGCCTGCCGGACGGCGTGAAGGTCGGCTCTGTCACTCTTTCGCCGCGCGGCGACTGGAGAATGCCCAGCGACGCTTCCCCGGCGCTCTGGCTGAAGGAACTGGAGGAACTCTGATATTCCCTCGATCTTTGGAGTGTAATTATGTTGGAAGGTATTAAAAGGCGATTACTGCATTTTGACACCAACGGTGCAAGCATAGTTTCCGACTTTGTTTCCGCAAGACAGGCAAAAGCCGGAATGCTTCGCCGGGCGGTGCATATATGCTTCTATATTCAGTGCGCGGCGGCTCTGCTGTGCATTATCATCGGATTTGCGGCAGGCGGAGCCGCCACCGGTATCCCGCTCGCCGTGGGGGCGCTGGCTTCTGCTGCGGCGGCGCTCATGGCAGTCCCGGGGGGTCCCGTTATCGCCACCGTGAGCTATATCCTGAACCTGGTGTACGCGGTGATATGCTTCATTCCGGGCGGAATACTCACCGCCTGCGGCGCTGCCATGCTGCTCTCTGCGCTGGCGGCGCTGTGCGGATTCGGCGCAGGATACCTGCGCGGATTCCTGCTGACATACCCTGCGTCCAGGATCACCCGGGAGAACTATACCCTGACCGGTGAACCCCCGGCAGCCCCTGTTCCGGAATCCGCTCCGCCCCGGGAAAATCCCGAGCCGCAGCGCTCAGACCTAATGCTGATAGCGGAGCAGGTGGCGAAAATAATGAACACACCTCAGGAGCCTGACAGAAAGGAGAATGCATAGTGTCACTGAAAGTACGGAAAGTCGCCCTGTGCGCCCTTTTCATATGCATAGCCGCAGTGCTTTCGGCAGTGGAAACGTGGCTGCCGGCAATATGCCCCTTCCCCGGCGTAAGGATCGGGCTGGGAAATGTCGTGACGATGTTCATGCTGTACATAGGCGGCAGGTGGAGCAGCGGCGAAACCATGATCGTGGTGATACTGCGCTGTTTCGTTGCGGCGTTCATCACCGGCATGGTAATGAACATATTCTATGGAGTCATGGGCGGTATCTGCGCACTGGGGACTATGCTCCTCCTCCGCCGGGTGCTTCCGCAGAAGAACCGCGAAAACTGGCTCCCCCTGGTGGGAATAGGCGGAGCGCTGGCTCATATCGCCGGACAGATGATCACTGCGGTGATAATCTACAATAATCTCTATGTGCTCGCATATACTCCGCTGCTGATTGCTTCCGCAGTCATCGGCGGCGCATTCACGGGTATCTGCACACTGCTGCTTCTCAGGAAGATGAGCCCCAGCGTGCTCAACGATATCCGCATGACCGATCTGGAGGAGCACCCGAAGCCCAATCCCAGGGAAATGTAACGGCAAGCCGGGCATTATCACTGCCCGGCAGTAATATTCTGACTTAAAGGAGTACCAATGAAGCTTCTTGTAATAGACGGCAACAGTATAATGAACCGTGCATTTTACGGTATCCACCTGCTCACGAACAAAAAGGGCGCCCCCACGAACGCCCTCACCGGATTCATGAACATCTACCTCAAGCTGCTCAAGGAGGAGCAGCCGGATCATATCGCAGTGGCATTCGACCTGCACGCCCCGACATTCCGGCACAAGATGTACGCAGAATACAAAGGTACGCGTCACGGAATGCCCGATGAACTCCGGGCGCAGATGCCGGTGATAAAGCAGCTTCTCACCGCACTGGGAATAACCATCGTGGAAAAAGAGGGATTCGAGGCGGACGACATCATCGGCACCCTTTCCCACGAAGCGGAAAGGCAGGGCGGCTGCTGCACCATATCCACCGGCGACCGGGACAGCTTCCAGCTGATAACGGACAGGGTGACGGTAAGACTCGCGTCAAACAAGGAGGATATCCTCTACACCCCGGAGAAGATCGCCGAAGTGTACGGCGTGACTCCCCGGGAAATGCTGGAGGTCAAGACCCTCATGGGGGACAGCTCCGACAATATCCCCGGCGTGCCCGGCGTCGGCGAAAAGACCGCCCTGGGACTTATCCAGAAATACCACACGGTGCAGTATATCTACGACAATCTCGCGGAAATAGACGTCACCAAGGGAGTGCGCACCAAGCTGGAAAACGGCAGGGAGAGCGCAGAGCTCAGCCGGAAGCTCGCCGAAATAACCCTTGAAGCCCCGGTGCCGCTTGACATGGAGGAATACGCCGTGAAGTCCGGCGACCCCTCCGAAGCCGCCGGAATACTCGCCGAGATGGAGATGTTCAGCGTAATGAAGAAGCTGGGTCTGGACAAGGTCGCCCCGGCGAAAGTGGACATCGCCGCCGAGCAGTCTGCGCCGGATTCCGCAGAGCCGGAGGAATCCCCGTCAGCCCCGGCAGATATCCCGGAATTCGACCTGACAGCCTACGACGTGGCGCTGTGCGATGGTGAGATACACGTTTTCCTCAACGGAAAGCGCCAGGAAACGGACATAGTGGAATTCCTGCGCTCCGACAGCAAAAAGCGCACCGACGACGCAAAGGCGCTGTATTCCTACTGCATGAGGAACGGCATGGAGCTGAAAAACGTGGTATTCGACGCCGCCCTCGCAGGATACCTGCTGAACGTGAATTCCAACGACTACAGCGTGGAAAGGCTGTGCGCGGAATACGGCGCAGCCTACAGCGCGGAACGCCTGGGGGAGTCGCTGTTCCTGCTGAACAGGACCCTGTGGGAAAAGCTGCACGCCCAGGGAATGTACAGCGTTCTGACGGATATCGAAATTCCCCTCGCCGAAGTGCTCAGTTCCATGGAGATAGAGGGAATACGGCTGGACACCGCCGCGCTCCATCAGTTCGGGGAAGAGATACTGCCGAAAATCGACGAACTGGCGCAGGATATCTACTCCGCTGCCGGGCACGAATTCAACATCGGTTCGCCGAAACAGCTTTCCGTCGTGCTTTTTGAGGAGCTTGGACTCCCGGCAGGAAAGAAGCGCAAGACCGGCTACTCCACCGACGCCGATACGCTGGAATCACTCCGGGACAGGCACCCCATAATTCCGCTGATATTCGAATACCGCACGCTGACGAAGCTGTACAACACCTACGTCAAGGGTCTGGAATCCGCGGTTTCCCCGGACGGCAGAATGCACACCACGTTCAAGCAGACCGAAACGCGCACCGGGCGTATCTCATCCGCCGAGCCGAATATCCAGAACATTCCCGTGCGCACGGAGATAGGACGCAATTTCCGGAAATTCTTCGTGGCAGGCGAGGGGAAGCTCCTTGCGGACGCGGACTACAGCCAGATAGAGCTGCGCGTACTGGCGCACCTCTCCGGCGACAAGGCAATGATAAAGACGTTCTGCGAGGGCGGCGATATCCACACCGAAACCGCCGCCAGCGTTCTGGGACTTCCCCCGGAGTGGATAACTCCGGAGCAGCGCCGCAGCGCAAAGGCGGTCAACTTCGGCATCGTGTACGGAATCGGCGCATTCTCCCTGGCAAAGGATATCAACGTGTCCGTGGCGGAAGCCAAGCGCTACATTGAGGATTACCTGAACCACTATTCCGGCGTGAGGGAATACATGGACAGGGTGACGAAGAGCGCCGAAAAGGACGGCTGGGCGGTCACCATGTTCGGCAGGAAGCGATTTATTCCGGAGATACTCTCCACCAACAAGAACGTGAAGGCACTGGGAAAGCGCATTGCGATGAACACTCCAATACAGGGCACTGCGGCAGATATCATCAAGATAGCCATGGTGCGCGTTTACCGCAGGCTGAAGGCGGAACTGCCGGAAACGCGGCTGATACTCCAGGTGCACGATGAGCTTATCGTGGAAGCGCCGGAATCCCAGGCGGAGCAGGCGGCGAGGATACTCACCGAGGAAATGCAGGGCGCAGTGAAGCTCACGGTTCCGCTGACCGCCGACGCAAAGGAGGGCAAAACCTGGTATGACGCCCACTGACGAGAAATTCGCACAGCTTGACCGTATCGAGCAGGAATGCTTCCACGGAAGCTGGACTTCTGAAACGCTGCTGTCGGAAATAAACAGTCCGCTCAATGTGCTCTGCACCGAGGAATCCGGCGTCATTACCGCAGGATTCGCGCTGGGGCGCGTCGTGGCGGACGAGGCGGAGCTGTTCCAGATTGCTGTGCTCCCGGAATTCCGCCGGCAGGGTATTGCGCAGCGGCTTCTGGAGCGGCTGCACGGCGAGATGAAGTCCCGGGGGGCGGCGTGCTGCTTTCTGGAGGTGCGCAGCCGGAATTCCGCGGCGATAGCGCTGTACGAGAAAGCCGGGTACGAGTACATCTCCACACGCCGGAACTATTACCCGGACGACGACGCGGCGATTTACCGAATCGCTTTATAAACAGAAATCCCCCCGGTTATCCGGAGGGATTTTGTGTATTGTAAGGTTCGTGTGTTTATTTTACGTTCTTGTTCCAGATGAGCATAAGTCCCTTTAAGAGAAGGTCGTCATCATAGATTATTTCGTGATGGCACAGTGGGATAACTACCTGCGCCAGTCCGCCGGTTGCAACTACGGTCGTCTTTTCGCCGAGTTCCTCTTCAATGCGCTCGATTATGCCGTCGATAGCGCATGCGTTGGAATACATTATACCGCTTTTTATGCAGTCCACCGTGTTTGAGCAGATAACGCGCTTCGGCTTTTCGTACGCTATCTTCGGCAGCTTCAGCGCGTCTGCGGATACCGCCACGCCGGTGGTGATAAGACCGCCGATATATGTGCGGTTCCTGTCGATGACGGAAAACGTCGTCGCGGTGCCCATGTCGATAAGTACCTGTGGGACGGGATATTCGTGGATACCTGCAACGGCGTCAACGACAAGGTCGCTTCCAAGCTGCGCCGGATTGTCTATCTGTATTGAAAGCCCGGTCTTTATCCCCGGACCGACTACCATTATCCTGCCGTCCACCAGCTTCTCCACCGCAGTCTTTACGGTGAAAGTCACGGAGGGTACGACGGACGAAATGATAGCGCCGGTGATGTCGTCACGCTTTATATCGTTGATATCCAGCGCCGCCTTTATCTTGACCGCGTATTCCAGCGAGGTTTCGCGCTGGACTGTCGCCAGGCGCTCCCGGAAAAGTATCTTGTCCCCGTCCGCGCAGCCGAGGACGATATTCGTGTTGCCTATATCTATCGCAAGTATCATTGCCGCTCCTTTTTATAAGCCCTGCTTGTTACTTGACAGCTTGTTCTTTACTATGTCCACAATTCTCACTATCACGGAGCTAAGCAGGAGATTGGCGCCAAGTTCTACCAGGAAGTTCACGCATGTAGACGCCGGCATTCTCAACGCCTGCGCCTGCCGCCCATTCGCTTATCGTGTCCATGAAGAATGCGAGGCAGCCCAGCAGGAATATACCTGTGTTGACAATCGGCGCAGCCACAGCGGCGCAGATAGTCGCTGCCCAGCGGTTCTTGCTTTCAAGCGCCTTATATATAAGTCCCGGAACCAGTCCGGCTGCCGCGCCCTTTACAAGCACCGTGATTATGGTGCCGGGCACGTTTATCATAAGGAACGCATTAGCGCCGCCGGTAAACAGTACCATCGCACCGAAAACCAGTCCCAGCCAGCCGCCGGCAGCCCAGCCGTACAGCGCCGCGCCGACCACTATCGGAATGAGCGCAAACGTGATGTTGAACGGACCTACCGTTATTCCCATCGTCAGGAAATAGACGACTGCTACCAATGCGGTGAGAAGCCCTATTCCGACTAGCTTGTGGATCTTTTCGCTGTTCATATTCAATTTTCCTCCTTGTTATCATTCCCCGATATCCGGGGATACAATACAATACTCTTGTATTATAGCATATTATCAGCGAAAAATCTACTATTATCACATACAAAAAAATCCCCCCGGAAAAGCCGGAGGGAAAGCAGATAGCACAAAAATTCAGAGTATTATTTCCATCTGGGTCTCCTTGACGAACATGCCCATCTTGTCGTAGAACTCCCGGGCGTTGTTGCCCTCCCAGACATTCAGCGTCACGTCATAGCAGCCCTGTTCCCTGGCGTACTTCTTCACATGGTCGAACAGGATAGTCCCCACATGCTGTCCGCGGGAGTTCTCGTCAACGCACAGGTCGTCGATGTACAGCGTCCTGACCGGGCGCATGTTGGTGGAAAACGGCGGCTGCTTCATAACGCAGAATGCGTATCCCACCACCTCGCCGCTGTCGTCCTCAGCCACGAATACCGGAGTTTCGTCGTCACGGAATATGTCGTGCAGCTGCTCCCGGGTGTACTTCGTCCTGCCGGATATGAAGATGTCCGGGCGCAGCTTCGCGTGCAGTTCCAGCACCTCGCTCAGCAGCTGCATTGTCTTTTCGGCGTCCTTTTCTTCCGCTCTTCTTACTGTTATCATAACGTCCCTCTCTTACGTCAGTGACAGAATATTATCAACGTCCGGCGCGTAATCCGGGATTATTCCGCCGTCCTCTATCAGGATATCCCCGATGTTCTCCATCGCTGCGGCGTTTATCCGGTCGTATTCCGTTTCCGGCATTACTCCACGGCTGCGGCAGTATTCCTCGGCACTCCCCCCGGAGAGCGCCCTCAGCAGCCCGATGTCCTCCGCCGACAGCCCCTGCGCGAATTCACGCCAGCCCTCCGGAAGTCCGTCGAACGCGCCGCCGGATTCTCCGGCAGGTATTCCGGCAGAAGTATTATACTCCGAGTAATCGTTCGCAAATCCTGCGGTCTGTTCCTCGAAGGAATCCTCCTCGATCTCCGTCATGCGCTCGGTGATGTCCGTCTGCGGCAGGGTGTCCGGCTCCTCAACGATGAGCTTCCGGGTGGTTTCGTCCGCCTCCTGGCGTATTTTCGCAAGCTTGCTGACGTCAATCTCCACCGGCGCCCTTACCGCTGCGGCAGGCTCCGGCTTCTCATCGTAATTGTAATCAGCGCGCTTCTTCTGCTTTTTCGGTGGGAATATCCCGTTGTCGTCGCACCACTTCTCCGCCGCCTGGGCAACGACCTCCTGGAATTCCGGCTCGCTGACGGCGGCGTAAAGCTTGTCGCGGTTGGTCATATCCTCAAGGACCGGAGTGATGTTCGGCGAAATGCCATAGCGGAACCCTGTGCGCTTTCTCAGCACGGATTCCACGCCCTTGAGCACCCAGCCCACGAAATAGCGGTAGGGAGCCTGCTCGAACACCTCCAGGCAGGGCTTTCCGCGCTTCACGCTGTACTGCTCCAGAGGGCTTATCCTCAGGCTGTGGAATCCGTCCATGCGGTCAAGGTCAACATAGGCGCCCTCGAAAGGCACCCACTGGCGGTCCTTCCACAGCCGTCCGCAGATCAGTTCGAACATGGTTAACCCCCGGGCGGTGAAATAGCCGTCCAGGGCGGTGAGAGCCGCCTCCAGGGCGCTCTCAAGCATTGCCTTGTGCTCCGGGGTGAAGAATATGCTCCCCCGGAGGTTGTAGGAGGAACGCTGCATGAGGAACTCCAGCTTCCCGGAATACCTCTGTTCCAGGATATCCATTGCGTCACCGCCGATATCCTGCCCGAGATTCTCCGCCGGAGAGGGCAGGACGCTGCCGCCCATATCGTTGTACGCCCGGAAATCCTTGAGCCAGCGCGGAAGCAGCTTGTCCAGCGCCGGGCAGAATTCCCGGCAGCCCTCCCACACGCCGGACAGCCGGTTGTAGGCGTCCGCCGCAGACAGCACTCCGATGCGGTTCAGCAGCTCGTAGCAGTACAGGATAATGTAAGGTTTGTCCGTCCTGTTGTAAACTCCGCTCCGGGCGAGGGTGCGCCAGGTGAAGTAAGTCCGCAGCTGATCGGTGGAAAGCGCTCCGTACACCGGGCGCTCGATTCCGCAGAAGCAGTTCCTGCCGAAGTCATCGGTGACGTCCCTGACGTATTCTCCCTGCTGCACCAGGGTTTCCTCCGCGCAGGGGCGCAGCATATATCCGTTGTAGAACCGCTGACCCAGCCGGCGCATTCCCTCGATCTTCGCGCGGATACTCCCCTCGGCGGTGTCGGCGCCAGTTTCGGAGGGCGCAAACGCGAGGTCGTCGGTGCTGAGCGTATCGCTGCCGCTGAGGTAGTCTACGCTGTTCACTGGCTCCCGGAGCGTTTCCCGGGGAGGTATTTTCTCGCCGTAGGACTCCTCTCCGGCGGACTGTATCGCCTCCCGGACAATGCTGCTTATCCTGTCCTGCACCGACTTCCTTACCGCCGCGCTTATGTCGGGGGTGCTCTCACCGCTGTCCGTGGGAGAGGCCTGCGGATCCTCGACCGGGCGAGCCTTCAGTTCTATCATGCGCTTCAGTTCCTGCGCTATCTCTTCCCGGGTCTTTGCTTTGCTGTCCATCATCAGCCGGAATTTGTCCTGCATGCTCGCCCTCCTTCCCAAAAGCGCCGGAATCCGCCGCAGCTGCGCATATTTTGCGCTGTCCTGCGGCGCTCCAGCGCCGTTCAATGTATTACTGAATAACTGCGTCCTGCCAGGTGATAAGCTCTTCCCAGTCCTCCGGGAATCCGAGGTCGTCCAGACGCAGCACATCGGAATTCTTCCGGATAAGCCTTGTAACAGGCTTCACAACGCGCTCGTTCCAGTTCCTGTGATTATGGGAAAGCTGCTTCATCACGATGATGTAGCCGAACACGTCCGGCTTAAGTTCCATGTCCATGCCTCTCGGGGTCCTGGGCATTACCGGGAAGCAGTTTCCGTAAAGCCGGTTGTAGTGCGCGCAGTAATTCCGCAGTTCATTCAGGCAGAACAGCCAGTTGTCCAGTTCGTTGCTGGAGCAGCCGTAGTACCGGTCGGCGATCTCTTTCTTGTCCGCGCTCTGCATATCTTTATAGAAGAATGCCAGCGTGCCGAAGCTGAAAAGCTCCATCACCACCCACAGGGGGAATGCGCCGCAGTACTTGGAGTTATAGTGCCTTACGAATTCGCGGTCGTCGTTCACCTCGATAAGGTGCTTGACCTTGCTCAGAAACTGCTGGTGATTGTGCCGGAAATCGAACGTGGAAGGGTTCAGATACCCCAGAGCGCCGTATTTCAGAGCGTGGTAGTTGGACACCGCCGCGCGCATGGCTATCTCGGTTTCCTCCAGGGACGCAAGCAGAATGCTGCGGAGCTTCCTGTCCGCCTCGTACACCCGGAGCACGTTCTCAAAGGTAGTTCCCTCCTCATAGCGCCCCTTGGATACGGTGAACGGCGCGAAATAATCCGCCAAACGGAAGTAGTTGATGTATTTCAGCGTTTCCTCGGCGTGCTTCTCGTCCTCAATTATGCAGCCGCGCTGCCTGAGCTTCTGTACCTGCTCCCGTATGGTTGCCGGAATTTTCTGGTTCATAGTTACCTCGTCAGTCCATCCAGAACACTTCACGCTCATGCTTGCTTTTCCTCATCATGAGCGCTGAAATGCTCTCCGTCGGATCGCTGCCTTCATAGCATATCTTGACTATCTGCTCTATTATCGGAGTGTCGATTCCCTTTTCCTGCGCCAGTCGATATGCGATCTTGCTGCTGGTGTATCCCTCGACTGTTCCCACCTGAGCCACCGCCTCCGCCGCCGGGACTCCCTTTCCGATGAGATTTCCTGCGCGGAAGTTGCGTGAGTGCAGTGAGGTGCAGGTAACTATCAGGTCGCCTATACCTGCCATGCCGGTGAATGTTTTCCAGTTCGCGCCAAGCCCTACGCCAAGTCGGGTGATCTCGGTCATTCCACGGGTCATGAGCGCCGCCACGGTGTTGTCGCCAAGTCCCATTCCACGCGCGATACCGCAGCCCAGGGCGATGGGGTTCTTAAGCACGCCGCCAAGCTCGCAGCCTGCAACATCATCGTTCGTGTAGATGCGATAGCGCTCGTTGGAAAGGGTGCGCTGGATATAATCCGCAACGCCGTCGCTGTAGCTTGCGCATACCTCGGTCGTCGGGACAAGCCGCGCTATCTCCTCCGCGTGGCAGGGACCGGTGATGACTCCCACGGGGTTCTCCGGAAGCTCCTCCTGTATTATCTGGGAAAGACGGTATCCGGTGCTGCCTTCAAGTCCCTTGCTGACGTTTATGACAACAGTGCCCCTGTCAACGTAAGGCTTCACCGTCTGGACTGCCTCCCGGAAGAACGGCGACGGTATTGCCACCAGAATGATATCAGCGCCGCTCACGCACTTCGGGTCGGTGGTGACTCCCAGAGCCTCCGGCAGCTTCACGCCGGGGAGCAGTCGCTTGTGCTCGCGCTCGGTGCGCAGCAGCTCCGCCTCGTTCTCGAACTTGGTCCAGGTCATCACCTCGTGACCGTATGTCGTGAATAATACGCCAAGGGCTGTGCCGTAGCCGCAGCCCAGTATCGTTATCTTTGCCATGATATGACAGACCTCCAGATATATAGACGATCAGCCTGCGAATTCGCTTTTCAGCAGCGCATAAACGCACATGTCGTCAAAAATGTTCTCGTTTTCTTTTCGCGGGAGAAGTTCCCGGTGGAGCGCTTCACGGCGCATTCCGAGCCGCTCGGCAAGACTGAGCGACCTTAAATTTTCTGCATTTATATCAGCGGAAATGCGGCGCACACCCAGCACGCTGAATGCATAGTTCATCATGCCGCGTACGCTTTCAAACGCATAGCCCATGCCTTGATACGTCCGGTTGAACGTATATCCTATCTCATAGCTTCCGTGACCCCTCGCCGAGAAGTATATCTTCCCGATGACCCGATCGCCGAGCACCACCGCATAGAATTCCTGGCTGCGCGAAAGCTTCGCGGCTTCCTGCACGCAGGCTTCACGGGTGAAAGTTTCATAAGGTTCGAAGTAAGTCACTTCCGGGTCGGAAAGGATATCTGCCAGATCGTTGCAGTCCTCCGGCAGAAATCGCCTCACGGAAAGACGCTCGGTGTAAAACAGGACCGTCATGCGCCCTCCTAAGTTCACTTTGATTTCTCGCCCAGCTTCTTTTCGGTATGCGTCAGCAGGCGGCGTATATTGCCGTGGTGCTTGAATATAACGATAGCCTCAGTAAACAGGGCGATGAACGTGCACACGATTCCGGACGGATCCTTGTCGATGAAGTATACGAACACCAGGGTTCCCACGAAATACAGCGAGGAAGCTGCCACGCTGCCCAGGGAAACATAGCGTGTTATCGCCACCAGGACGATGAACACTCCCAGAAGCAGGCAGCCGGTGCGCCAGTCCAGGGTAAATATTGCGGAGATGGCAGCCAGGACGCCCTTTCCGCCGCGGAATCCGTAATATACCGGCAGCACATGCCCGACAACCACCATCAGACCCGCCATGTAGCCTACCCAGTTCATCTCGTTGGAAAGCACCGTGGTATCCACGCCGCCGATGAAGAGGAATGCGAGCCTGACCGCCCATATGGAAAGCACCGCCTTGGCAACGTCACCCAGGAGTACCACCCCGGCAACCGCCTTGCCCTGGGTGCGCAGGGTATTTGTAAGCCCGGCATTGCCGCTGCCCATATCGCGGATATCCTTGCCGGAACGCACCCTGGTAGCGATGATAGAGGTATTGATACCGCCCAGGAGGTACGGTACAACGATCATGATTATATAGCAGATCCACATCATTATGTGTTATGTCCTTTCAGTTTCTTTGCCTGAATTTTGTGATGTATTGCCGAAATCCGCCCGTATATCGGGATTCCGGCTGCGGAGGACGGCATAGATCATTCCGCCGTTTTCGCCCCTCCTCACCGGCATGGTGACATCTCCGTGGGAGGTGGTCAGCAGCAGGTCGCCGTCCTTCTTCGGGGACACGGTCTTGATCTCGTCGTAGCGGAATACCATCGCCCGGCGGTAGGTATAGAACAGGATATGCTCCGGCATGAACCAGCGCTCCCCCAGGGATTTCGCCTCGGGGTCCCCGGCTATGATCTTCTCGCGCTCCTCCTCGGGGAGGTCGTTAAGCTGCTTCCTCAGGCGGCTGACGGCAACGCCGTGAATTTCAACGAACACCCTCACGAGAAGCACCGCCACCACTGCCGATACGACAATTGCGGCAATCAGCCACACTGTCCGGAGCCACTCCGCCCACCCGGCGGAGAACGCCAGCGGAACCCACGCACCAGCGCATATAGCGGCGGCGCACAGTACGCAGCGCACAAGCAATCCGGAACGGCGCCGTCTGAAATCCGACAGAATGCGCTCCATCACTCGCCTCTTTCGCGGATAGTGAGCTTGATGGGGGTAGCCTCCAGCCCGAAGGTCTCACGCAGCTGGTTCTCGAGGTAGCGCTGATAGGAATAATGGAACAGCTCGCGGCTGTTGCAGAATATTACGAAATTCGGAGGGCACACGGAAGCCTGCGTCATGTAGTAGATCTTCAGGCGCTTGCCCTTGTCTGACGGCGGCTGAACGCGGGAAGTAGCGTAATTCAGCATATCGTTGAGCACGCCGGTGGAGATCCTCATGCAGTGCTGCTCACGGACGTGCTTTATCAGCTCGAACAGCTTGTCGATACGCTGTCCGGTCTTTGCGGAGATGAACACGAACGGCGCGTAGGACATGAACGAGAAATCCACCTCCAGCTTCTTGCGGAAATCGTCCATGGTGCGGTCGGTCT
>ERZ791884.1890-NODE-1890-length-13240-cov-2.898218_pt1 | contig 13240 bp, 9 predicted proteins | sample MGYA00509941_ERZ791884 | MGnify/ENA primary metagenome ERZ791884 (study PRJEB30046, sample SAMN00792095) | human gut metagenome | study: EMG produced TPA metagenomics assembly of the A metagenome-wide association study of gut microbiota in type 2... | reverse complement strand
CCGCGGTCAGGCCTTCCGCCGGTAGGACGGTGCTGCCGAGACGCACAGGCGCAAATAACATAGTGTTCCTCCGTGATCGTTCATTGATAGCTTCAAAAGCGGCGGAAAGGAGAGAGTCTTTCCGCCGCTTTCGGATTGATTACTTAGAGCTTACTTGCCCAGAGTTTCGTATTGAGGCTTCACGTCGCGCTTCTTGATGCTGTACAGGAAGATGCCCAGGAACAGCGCGGCAGCGATGATGCCGACGGGATAAGCAACAGCAGTGTTGTAAACAACCGCGCCGTCAGCAGTCTTGTGGTTCAGGAACTGGCCCAGGCACTCGTTGCCCAGCATGAAGTAGGTGATGGACACAGCGCTCATGAAGGTAGCGGGGACAGCGGTGATCCAGTAGTTCTTCTTCTCATAGAAGAGGTACATGGAAGCGGCCCACAGCACGATCATGGCCAAAGTCTGGTTGGTCCAGCTGAAGTAACGCCAGATGATGGTGTAGTCGATCTTGCCCAGAGCGTTGCCCACGCCCAGGATCGCGCCGACGCCCAGCACGGGGATGCAGAGCATCAAACGGCCCTTGATGGACTTCTGCTCAATGTGGAACCAGTCAGCCAGCACCAGACGAGCGGAACGGAAGGCCGTATCGCCGGAGGTGATGGGGCAGGCGATCACGCCCAGCATAGCCAGAGCGATGCCCACGCCGCCCATGGTCTTAGAGCAGACGTCATACACGGTGGTGGAGCCGCCGCCGCCCATGGCCAGCAGATCAGCGCCGGTGTAGATCGCGCAGCCGGCAGCAGCCCAGACCAAAGCGATGATGCCCTCGGACACCATGGCGCCGTAGAACACGAAGTGGCCCTGCTTCTCACTCTTCATGCAGCGAGCCATCAGGGGGCTCTGGGTGGCATGGAAGCCGGAAATGGCGCCGCAGGCCACGGTGATGAACATGAAGCTCCAGATGGGAGTGCCCTGAGGATGCATATTGGTGAAGTTGTTCCAAATCTCGGGGATCACATAACCCTTGGTGAAGATACCCACGGCCACACCAACAGCCATGATGATCAGGCAGATGCCGAACACGGGATAGATCTTACCGATGATCTTGTCGATGGACAGGAAGGTGGCGATGAAATAGTACACCAGAATCAGCACCAGCCAGAACAACTTGTTGGTGAGGATACCGGTGCTGCCGCCGTTGGAGAACAGGAGCTGGATCAGACCAGCAGGGCCCACGGCGAACACGGTACCGACCATGATCAGCAACACAACGCTGAACACACGCATGACGTTCTTCATAGCGCCGCCCAGGTAGATGCCGGAGATCTCGGAGATAGAGGCGCCCTCGTTACGCTCGCTGAGCATACCGGAGAAGTAATCGTGGACAGCACCGGCGAAAATGGTACCGAAGGTGATCCACAGGAACACAACAGGACCCCACAGAGCACCGCTCAAAGCGCCGAAGATGGGACCCAGGCCAGCAATGTTCAGCAGCTGGATCATGAACAGCTTCCACTGGGGCAGAACCATGTAGTCCACGCCGTCATTGATCTTGACAGCGGGAGTCTCACGGTCATCGGGCCCGAAGGTCCGATCCACCAGGGAGCCATAGGTGAAATAGCCGCCGATCAGCAGTGCCAGGCAAATGAAAAAGCTAATCATCTTGAACTCTCCTTCCAAAAGCACGTTTTTTCTTCTGAAGCAGGCGCAAAAACGTTTACTCGCCTGTTTTCGCTTATATATTAGCACTCTAACTCAGAAGTTCAAGTGCTGAAATTCACAAGAATTACAGAGAATCTTTGTAAATTTTAACAATAGATTTACGGAAATCGCACAATATCATTCACTTTAACCGGAAACCGGTTTGTAGATTTCTCTATAATTCCTTCGCATTCCAAAAAGATTCCCTTGTAAGCCGCTCACGTTTCACAGACAAACGTCCGCTGTACAACGCACCTTTCCACCGGGATCTGGATTTTCTCCTTAGGTGTAGAATGAGCAGCTACGGAACGCTGATTATTTTGTAAAAAAGAGCAGTCTATCCGTCACTCAACCCATCACAAGCAGGGCGGAGCGGCAGCAAATTCCATGGAGAACCGTTCAGTTCCTCCTGTTTGAGTATGTTTACGCCTTTTGCAGTCGAAGCAAAAAGCCCCATCCATTCGGGTGGGGACGTTTAGATCCATGCACGGGGCATGGAGCTTATGGGTTCGACGCAGAGACCCTGCCTCACCTCTGATTGAAATGCGCTTCGCGCATGGGTGTCGGCAGCAAGTTCTTTGCGTCTGACGAATGCAGAATCCTTCGTTCTTCGCGAGGAAGGGGGTGTTTGCGAGGGAAACCTTTGCGGGTTTCCTTCCGCTTTTCTATAAAAGTCGCCGCAGGCGGGCGATTTGCAGCGCAAATCGAAAATGCTCCAAAAAGAAGCACCACCCGAGTGGGTGGTGTTTCTTTTTGTCGGGTGTTTACAGAAAAGATGCAGACCTGTAGCCATTGCAGTACAATAGTTTTCAAGATTAATTTAGAAGATATAGATCCCCTCCTGTGCCATCAACGCCTGTTCCATCTTGTAGTGCGGCGGCAATTCTGGATACTTAATGTCCATTGCCAAATATAATTTCAAATCAGGAGATTGAATGATTACATTTTTCATAGCCGCAAGACGTTCGATGACTCGGTAGAACACAACTGCTCCCGTGTCCTTATACAACTCCATCAGTCTTGTAATCGTCAGCGGAATGACCGTGATGAAGGGGATATCTGCAACAAGATCCCATTTCTGTGCAATCTCTATCTGATAGAGAGCATCGATACCCAGATATAGTCCTTTATCGGAAGCCTGCGCCTTTCGCAATGCATCCTCTGTCTGCTTTGTCCATGTGAGCCCTATAAAAGGATGCTCTCTCGAGATTTCTTCCAGCGGCGTGTGGGTCCTAAAGCACTCTATGAGCTTACGCAGGTCATCCGCCTTATGGGTGGCCGTGTGCGACTGGGAAAAATATTGCGTATAAGCTTGCAGGTGTTCTGCTGCCTCTTCAAAACGTAGCAGATGGAAAGTCGACACCGCCAAGTCATACTCCAAAATCGGATCCGGCGACTCTTGCTGTAATTCTTTGAACAACTCCACCACCCGATCATAAAAGCCAAGGGCCATTAAACAATCGCTCCGCATGATTATCTCCAATTCTTCTGGAAGCTCGTACCGCGATGTGGCAATTTCCAGAAATTTCGCAGCATCAGCTGCTTCCTGATGCTGAAGTAAAATGGTGTGCAGATGGAAAAAGAATCGAGAGGGGTCTTCCTTTATCTTCTCCGGCGCACTTTGCAATATATAGGCAAATGCATCCGTGGCTTCGACCCAGCGTTCCTGAGAAAGCCGATATTGTGCCAATAATTCCATGTGGTCTAAATCTTTATAATGCCAAAGACGATCTTCCAGATAGGGGTCAATCTCCTGCTGCCGGTCACTCAAGTTCAAAAACTGTGTGTAGTGCCAATCAGCCTCTGCTTCATCGGAGCGTGTGGGCTTTTGGACCATCTGAGGCATATAGGCGTACATGAGACGGCTGGTGGCGTTGATTTTGCCGAACATCCGATACGTTTCCAGCGAGTGGCTCTTCATGTGTTCCACCAGTGTGTACCCCGGGTAAATCTGATCCAAGTGATTTATAAATTGTTCCAGCGATATGACCTCACATAGCTCCTTCAGATCCCCAACGGGGAAGGAAACAGCCTCATCCACCCATTCCCGGCGGAGAATGCACAGCCGCCACTCTTCCTGATAAGCATAAGAAGCGTCTTTATGGAAGGCGGAACGAGTGCCAGGACCATCGGCGCTGGTCCAAGCGTTTTCATAGGTGACACCTCCATAAATGGCGTATTCTAAGGCCTGCCCCGTCAGCGCTGTCTGGAGTGCTGTTTCAAGCCGCCGCAGAAACTCCTCTGAGTCCCGGAATCGAATCACGACTTTTTGGGCGTTGTCCTTGTCGTTGAAGTTAACCAACTGCCTGCTGGGCTGCTGAATCGTTTTGGCGTCTTCATCAATCTGAAGTCGGTAGAGACAAAAAAGGTTATTGTATCCGTAATTTTCACTGAGCAGCGGCACATGATTGCCCATAACTTCCAATAGATCCTCGCTGAAATGAAAACCAACCTGACGGAGGCGGTTTTTGGAAATCGTCCCACAGACACCTTCCATTGGGTCTTTTTGGGCTTTGTTTCCCTCTTTCTGTGCGCCTTCCTCGAGTGTCCTAAAATAGTTCAAAGAGTTCATGTAGAGATTTCCATCCAGAAGGGACTGAACAAAAGCCGGGTCAACAATCTTAAAATACTCGTAACGCATGACCTATTCTCCTTGCATTATAAAGTGGTAGTAGTTTTTGAAACCCCTCTCCAAGGGCTGTGCTACACTGTAAGGGATGCTGTGGATTGGTTTATCGCTCCATGTATAGCCATAACGCTGGTACAGAAGAGATTCTCAGACAATACTTGCATTTTGTACTAGCCCTAAAATTGCTAACCTCTCTTGCGGTTCTAACCATAAATGGAAATCCGCCGCAATTTCAGGGTAAGCGTTCACGCCTCCGCCTTTTCCCTGTTTGACATGGAGCCCCACCGCATGAGTCCGTCGGATCCACAACGTCGGCGTAATGGTCAGAGAGGTGGTATGTCCTTGGCGGATCAGCTCTGCGCAGACCTGGTCATCGAATTCGGCATTCTGATTCAATTCCCACTGGCGGAGAAACTCTAATGTGTTCCGGCTACGCATCCAGCTTTGGATCACATATCCTGGAGACTCATCGGAATACTGCCTTGCCAGTTCTGTCAGTGAAACCATGCCATCATGGGCCAGCGTTCTCATATACAGACTGATGGATTCATGATAGTCCCTGATTTTTTGTGTGGCCAGTAGCCTTTCCTCATTCAGCGTATCATAGAATCGCTCTTTTGCTGCACTGGCCGCTTCCATATCGATCAATCCTTTTGTCAGAAGTGCGTCAATGGCAGACTCATATTGAAATGCCAAGCGTATGTAGCGCTCACATAGTTCGTTCTCGTTCATAACCCATTCTCCTTTTTTACCAGTATAACAAGAGAACTGGGTTCTGCATAGTCTCATTTTGTCTCAAAAACTGGAGACCGATACCTGACTGCCTTGCGTGGATGCCCAGTCTTATCGTAGTCTATGTTGCAACGCTGGGCCCTCTCAAACTGTGTGTCCATGTATACCCTAACGCCAACCAATGGGATATATTTTTTGTTCGTCAGAAGTTTATCCACGGCCGCCCTGGTCCATTTTGTTTTTCCTGTCGGAGAGAGGATGCCTTTTGCGAAGAGCATATCAACGATTCTTCCTAAGCTGGCTCCGGCGAGATAAGCGTCAAAGATGCTGCGGACCACATCCGCCTTTTCTTCATGTACTGCGATTTCTCCTTTGATCAAAACATAGCCATACGGAAGTTTCATAGCTGCCTCACTTTCTTAAACATCAATAAAAGCAGGTTTGAGGAATCGTCTATCTCCTCAAACCTGCTTATTTGTCTCATTGATATGTAATTGTGCTCAGTAGTCAAACTGATTTTTTGTCTGATTTCACCAGTAAAAGGCAAAACCTGCATATAACTATCGTTACACGCAGGTTTTGTCTACTTTGCCATGTGTTGACAAAAAAGATGTAGGCACAAATCATTGTCTCGCAGCGCTTTTGTAATTTCAAGTGCGTGAAATCAGTTAGCGGTTTTGGAAACGCTTTACCTCTGCAATTCCAGGCCTTTGTAATAAATCAAAAAATTCGTTAATCGCGTTGTGTCTTTGCATAGGGCACTTCATGCCAGTTCGTTTTTTGCAAAATGTAAATGTAACAGACGCCTTTGCACGTGATAGCGCCACAAAAAATGTACATCTATCCTCATCTGGTTGATTTCTAAAATTCCAAAAAGCGGAATCCTCTAATCCAATAAAATATACAGCATTGTATTCTAATCCCTTACTTTTATGAATTGTCATGATAGGAACGGAATGATCTCCGCGAAAGTTTTCAATCGCTAAGTTCCATACTCCGTGTGCGGCTACATATTCCTCAAAAAAGAGACTTTCAAATTGGTTGATTACATTCATAAAGTAAGTACCTTGTTTATACGCCGGGAATTTCGCCTTTATATTTCCAATGCCAAAAAAATCAATAATACTATTCAAAGTACTGTGCCATTGCTCTGTATCAAGCTTTTGCTGAATATTCTTCTTAACAACGTTCACTACAGCAGACAGTTTCCTCTGCATTTCATCAAAAGTATCATTTTCCCGCATCCCGCTAATTCCCCAAAGCTCAACCAGTAACTCTTCTATAAAAGTCCATTCATTTGGGTGTTTTCTGCTGTCAGCGCATATCATGAATTTGATAAACAAATCTACTATTGGTTCTTTGATAAGATCCTGATAGCCAGTTTCAATGCGCGCCCGTACACCGTGTTTCTCCAACTCCTCAATAATCGCCGAAGCGTAGTCCTGCGGCTTTTGCTTGCAGAGAATACAAATATCGTGTGGTTCTACACCATTTGAGATTTTCAATAGTATATCCTTCGATACAGCAGCAGCCTCCAGTTGTTCATTGTCTGCAATAAAAAGTGCAATGTTCCCATCATCCTCGGCCCAGTTGCCAGAAGCACATACTTCTGTTGCCTTTTCTTTTAAAGATTCATACATTGCCTTTTGCAATGCAACTAATCTGGGTGCAGAACGATGATTCATTATCAAGCGTATACATTTCGGATTCAGTTCTCTATAAAAGTCATTAAATATCGTTTTTACTGCCCCGGCCCATACCATGATTCTCTGCTTGTTATCTCCCACAGATGTTACCTTGGTACCAGAATTCCAAAAACACTCCTTTACAAACGCATACTGAATTGCCGTTGTGTCCTGAAATTCATCAAGGAACACAAATGAATACGTCATCTGTAAGGCTTGCTTAATATACGGGTTCGTTTCAATAATATACATGGCAAGCATCATGATCATCTTAAATGTCAAAGTCGCTTTATTTCCGTTGAATCCCTTTAACAATAGTGGCCACACTTTATGCCCTAATCCATCTCCTGTTAAAGGAAGACTAATTCGTGACAGAATATCATCATATTCAGTTTTCAGCCTAGACTGCGTGAAGCCATTAGGGTTTTTGAATCCCGCACAATGAAACGCTGCATCAATTATATCGGGATCATTCACCAGATAATCGGTGGCCGGGCGAAGTTCATCAGGCAGTGCATATAGAAAGTGGTCAAGAATATTTTTGGCAAATGCATCGTATGTCATTGATACAAATCTACCTTTTATATCTGTGCCACATCGCTTTTCCACGCGTTCTTTCAAATTCTGTGCAGCATCCGTCTTGAAACTGATAGCAAGTATCTTTTGAGGCTCTCTGCACTGATTTGTCTGAAATAGAAATGCTGCTTTTTGCGCCAACAATTCCGTTTTTCCTGCGCCTGGCCCCGCAACAACCAGTACATGTCTGTCACTGCAGCGAACGGCTGTATCCGCAGCTTCCTCTAACGAGATCCCGTCGCAAGGCAACCATTTATCAGGATGCACAATTTTCATTCTTATCACCTTTTAGAATGTGATCAGCAGTTTCAATTAAACGTTGCAAAACCGGCGGTACATTTTCTTTTAACTCCTCGTCACTTAATTGAGATAGTGCTGCAATATGTGTAGCCGGTTTTCCTCTGTTCAAGAAGAAATATGTGTACCATACCATGAGTTTTTGCTGTTCGGGCGAGTAGGTATGTCCATCACCGCCTTCTTCTTTTAGTGTGTTTTTTATGTCTTTTAAGATTCGAGTTTCATACTCCGAGTGTATTTCACCATCATTTTCAATTTTTGTAATACGTTCTTTCTTTCCACTCTGGGCAATATCAATACAAGGTCCTTCTCTCGTATCCAAAGTTGCCTTATACGTATCTCCCATCTGTTCCAGCATCATAAAATCGATATCCAACGGTGCGGAAAAGAAAACATTATATTTTTCAAGCCATGCTATCCAAGTCTGCATTGCTGTTATAGCAGATACATTCCAGCCCGCCATTCCTTCGAACTCGGCATCAGTTAGAATCCCGCTATCAGTGGTGTTGAGTAGTACATTTCTGTCGTATCCATTTGCAATGAGCTGCTTAAGCACATATTGGATACGTCCCCAACCACCACCATCTCGTTCCCGATCCAAATCGAGCAATGTAATATATGGGATTTCCAAGTCATTCAGCAATCTCCAGAAGTGGTTGACATGCCGACCTCCAAGTGGAACTATCGATATTCCACTAACATCTGTGTTCCCATGTATGGCTTCCCAATACTTCGGCAGGATAATTTCTTCACTATCTCCTTCTCCTAAAATAACAAGCTTTGCAAAGTACAGTTCAGGATAGGCTCTCACCGCTTCCTTGATATATTTATATTGATCCTGCATACGTTCTTCATCCGGCAGAGTAATGCATCTTACTTTTGATGCCAGCAACTCCCTGTCTAATCTAAAGTATCTGAGATTCTCTGGATCAATCCGCTTAACAATCGCAGGAGAATGGGATGTCATAATTGCTTGCGCATTGTTTTTGCCTGCAATATCTTTCAAATTCCCCACCAATTTCCCCAGCAGATGTGGAGCGATGTGATTTTCAGGCTCTTCAATGGCTACAATCGTCAAAATGGGTGGTTTTCTATTGAAAGAGGTATGTTCTGGATCTATCTCTATTTCTCTCACCATTTGACCTTCAACATCCAATATGCTGTCAACCAAAGATATATAAAACAAAGATCGCAGACCATCTCCCATCTGGTCTATCGTATACTCTTTTCCCGTTTCTGTCGGTTCAAAAACAACCTCTGTTTTTCTGATAGATGTTTCAATATCAGCGCTGTTGAATCTTAAGCTGGCTGTCGAATATCGCTCATCAGAATCATAGGTTTTCCACTGCTTTCCCAGCGACGTGCCAAACATGGAAACGCCTTTTTCTTCTTCAAATTGTTCATTTAATTCCTTAATTTTGGCTTTAACGTTTCCTTTTGTCTCCTCACTCCAGTTGATGCTGCTCATGATCTGATACATCATCGTACCAGATGCATTTTTCAGCTGCTTAGAAGGATCTCTGACTGCTGGGACATAAATCACTCGAATCTTGTCCAGATCCCGTCGAGACGCATTTGTTCGATTGCCCTCTTCAATTTCAGCAAACTCCGGACAAGTAATATAACTTATCTTGCTATCAATCGAGCCGTCAATAGTATTGCTTTTTTCCCATGTGGCCTCAAGACGGATCCGTAGATACGGCAGCCTACCTGGATTATCAACAACAAAGTGTTGAAAAAAGATAGGTATAGCATATTCTCCACCATTGCTTCCTGACTGCAATTCTTCAAATTCAAATACTGCTTCTATATAAAGACTTTGCTGTTCCATTTCATCTGGAAGTATATCTTTGGGCAGATGAAAATCACTTCTGTGTAGAATACGATCATTACTGTTTTCAGAAAACATACAATTAAGGGCTGACAGTGCAGCAGTTTTCCCCGCACTGTTATTTCCAATAAATGTCGTTAGTTGATCAATTAAGATGACCTGCTCTTCTGAGCCAAAGCACCTATAATTCCACAATTTCAGTTTAGATAGCTTCATTCTTATCTACCCACCTTAGTAAATCATTCCCTAGGATATACCACGAGCATATTTTCAATCATCGAGTTTCTTAATCGAAAAATCTTATGTATATGATCGTCTACTTTATTTGAGTATACCCCCATTCTTTCTGTTTGTCCATATTATACAAAATCATTTAAAATGTACCAACTTGTATTTATTGACATGTTCTCTGACCACTATTTAATTCGTAAGATAAACAGTGCGGGCAAGCCATTGAAATTTTCCTATCAAGAATACGTATTACTCCAGCGCAACGTTGAAAAATTGCAGAATATCATCACAATTTTGAAATCTGTTGATTGTCTGGTATCCGCACCATTAAAGGAACGGCTTCATGCTTTAGAGCCGTTTTATGGAAAATATGAAGTTCACACAATATGCGAGGCGCTGGATGTTGACCGCGGTACATTTTACAACCATATGTTACGCAGCAAGCGCGGCAATGCTTGGTTTGATAAACGTCATCAAGAATACTGTCAGCTCATCCGTGATGTGTTTGACGAATATAGGCAGGTGTTGGGTGCAGAGAAAATTCGAACGATTCTTGTTCAGCGTGGACATCAGGTCAGCACTGAATATATTTCGCGACTCATGCGTGAGATGGGCTTGAGCAGTGTTCGGTCGACAGCAAAGCAGGAATATCTAAAGCTGCGTGAACCAGAACGAAAGAAAAATATCCTGCGGCAACAATTTAACGCTCAGCGGCCAAATCAACGCTGGGTCAGCGATGTCACCTGTTTTAAACTTGGGGATCACTACTTTTATATTTGTGTGATTATCGACCTTTTCTCGCGCAAAGTGATTGCACATAAAATTTCAAAAAAGAACAGTACGCAACTTCTCACTGCAACATTTAAAATGGCACATGAAGAACGCCATCCCCCATCTGGTCTTATTTTTCATAGCGACCGTGGAGCGCAATATACCTCTCACCGGTTTCAACAGCTTTTGCATAAATACCATACGAAGCAATCCTTTTCTCAGCCCGGCAAGCCGCATGATAACGCGGTCGCAGAATCATTCTTCGCATCGTTGAAAAAAGAAGAACTCTACCGGAAAGATCATCCTTCCGATAGAGCATTTCAAGCCAGTGTAGCTTCCTATATTGAGTTTTACAATACCAAACGACCTCATCGCACATTGAAAAATCTGACACCATGCCAAATGGAAGAGAGCTGCTGTGCAACTGCTAAATGAGACATCCGTGTTCGAATCGCCTAATTTGCTCGTTTTCTACTACGTTTTGAGACGGTTTGTATTTTCGTGTCTCATATTTGCTTCAGCGCGCCACTCGCTGAAATCCCTGTCATACCAAGACTTTCAGGACATAAAATGACCCTACCTAATCCTTAAGTCTCATCGACTTGTTCGAATTGGGTAGGGTCATCCATTATGGTACGCCCGACTGGATTCGAACCAGCGGCCTTTAGAGTCGGAGTCTAACGCTCTATCCAACTGAGCTACGGGCGCGTATTCGGTTGTTCCGGCAAGAGATAGTCCCCTTACACATCGCTCGATAGTATAACAGATTTTTCAGGTCATGTAAAGCCTTTCTTTGCAAAAATTTTTATCCCGCCAAAGATTGTTAAAAAATTTGACAAGTCCGGCATTTTATTTTAAAATAGTGATAACATATTTTTTCAAAGCAGGTGGATCAAATCATGAAAAAAGAAAATATCTCGGACGCCGTTATTCGTCGGCTTCCCCGGTATTACCGGCAGCTAACCGATCTTTATCACCGCGGCATTGTCCGCACTTCCTCCCACTCTCTGGGGCAGGAAATGAATATTACCGCTTCTCAGATCCGTCAGGATTTCAGTTGTTTCGGTGAGTTTGGCCAGCAGGGATATGGATACAACGTTGAAGAACTCCGTTCCGAGATCGGTCACATTCTGGGCGTGGACAACGATCACCATCTCATCATGATCGGTGTCGGCAACCTGGGCCGCGCATTGCTGAACAACTTCCCCTTTGAAAACACCGGCTTCACCGTGGACGCCTCCTTTGACGTCTCTCCCGATGTGATCGATACACAGATCAACGGCATCCCCGTTTATTCGACCGATGAGTTGGAGTCCTACATCAAGCGCCACGCCGTGGACGTTGTTGTTCTGACCATTCCTCAGGCTGTGGCACAGGCTACCGCCAACCGGTTGATCGACCTTGGGATCCGGGGCTTCTGGAACTTTACCAATGTGGAGCTGTCCAGCCCCAATCCGGATGTTCAGTTTGAAAACATTCACTTTGCCGACAGCCTTCTGACCCTAAGTTACCGCATCGCCAATCACTGAGAAAGGAACTCCCCATGAAAAAGCTGGTCCTGTTCCTATCCGCATGCGCACTTCTGGCCTCTGCCGTCTGGGTCGGCGCCGCCGGGGACGCGGGAGATCCGCTGGCATCCCTTTCTTACCTGAACGGCGAATTTTCCCAACGTGCAGAGAAAAAAATCGATCAGGCATTGGAACAGTCAGACAAAGATCTGGCTGAACGTCTGGAAAACGGTGAGGTTGGCGAGGCAGCTGCCACCTGGCAGGAGACCCGCCTCAAGGAGGGTGACACGCTTCACGGCGTCACAGGCACCGGCGTTCTGCTGCTGGCCGGTCGCGGGCGCGTGACCTATGAATCCGGCGCTGTGGTGGATGTTACCACCGGAGCTGTGGTTCCCAGCGGGACGAATCTCACCGCCAACCACCGCTATCTGACCGCCGAGGACACCACCGCCGCCTATACCGTCACCTCCGAAACCGCAGTGGTGGACTATCAGGGGCAGTACGCCTTCTCCTATTCCGACCGGCCGGACTACAACGCCATGGCCGCCGCCCTGAAGTCCCTGCATCTGTTCAAGGGCACTTTCACCGGCTACGGCGAGGGCTTTGATCTGGAGGCTGCCCCCACCCGCCTTCAGGCCCTCATCATGTTCATCCGGGTCTTGGGCGAGGAGGAGCAGGCGCTGGCCTGGTCTGGAACTACGCCGTTCAAGGACATCGAGAAAGGTTCTCAGGCGGAGCATTATGTGGGCTACGCCTATGAAAAGGGCTATACGAATGGCTACACAGCCACATCCTTCAAGCCCGCTGGGGCTGTCAACGCCTATCAGTACACAGAATTCGTGCTCCGCGCCATGGGATACAGCTCCGCTGCCAACAAGGATCTGTCCGATACCCTGCTCCGGGCCGTGAACGCCGGTGTCCTGACCGACGGTGACGCTGCCATGTTGCAAAGCGCCGCCTTCCTGCGGGCGCAGCTTGTGTACATCTCCTATTACGCCTTGGAGGCTGACCTGCCTGACGGCAGCCAGTCTCTGGCCGACCGCTTGATGGACCTGGGCGTTTTTACCAGAGACGAGTGGCGCGGCTCGTGGAAGCTGGTCAAGAGTGAGCGCCTCTAAAAAATTCCGCACCTTCTTCACCGGGGCACATACTATGGATTGAGACCGCATGAACGGTCTACATCTCGATCTCATAGGAGGTTCCGATATGTGCTGTAATAACGGTTGCGGAGGCGGCGGGAACTGCTGCTGGATCATCATTCTGCTGATCATCATCTGGTGCTGCTGCGGCA
>ERZ791884.1861-NODE-1861-length-13397-cov-2.973542_pt1 | contig 13397 bp, 9 predicted proteins | sample MGYA00509941_ERZ791884 | MGnify/ENA primary metagenome ERZ791884 (study PRJEB30046, sample SAMN00792095) | human gut metagenome | study: EMG produced TPA metagenomics assembly of the A metagenome-wide association study of gut microbiota in type 2... | reverse complement strand
CCCACCTATGAGCAAGCTCATGTGGGCTTAGACCTTTTGACCCTGGCATCATTTATGTTAAGGAATTATGAAACTGTATTTCCTGGCAAAGAATTGTGAAAGGATAAGAAATATGTATTGCCCATTTTGTGGAAAGCAGATTCCGGATGACAGCAGTTTTTGTCCGGAGTGTGGAAATGATATAAGAGATTCGTGGGAAAAGCAGCCATATCCACCGGAAATACCCCGGCAGCCTCAGAAGAAGACCGGAGCAGCGAAGATCATTCTGATTGTAATATTGATTCTTTTGGTGATAGCTGCAGGTGTGATAGCGGCCATTATTTTCTTAAAGCCTTCACCAGCAGATAAAGCTGAGACAAAGACCAAGTCTGAGTCAGTAAAGTCAGATAAAGAAGATAAATCAGATAAATCAGATAAATCAGCAAAAGATGAAGCGAAAGCCCCGGCAGATGAAGAAGAGGATGAAGAAGAGAAATATGATCCGACAGAAGGCGGGATTCATCGATATGAATTTATTATTGCAGATGTAACGTGGAGTCAGGCGTTTGCCGATTGCAAGAGCAGGGGTGGATACCTGGTGCGTATCAATAGCGAGGAAGAGTATCAGTATATATTGAAGCAGTTAGATGCAGGCTCTTACCAGAAGATCCAGTTTTTCATCGGAGGCCGGAGGGATTCGGGAAGCAGCGAGTATTATTGGGCAGATGAAGATGATGAATTATATGGAGATCAGATTAATACTTCATCATACTGGTGCAGTTCAGAATGGCTGAGTGGGGAACCGAGCTTCAGAGATGGAGCAAATGAGGAAGAATATCTTGATCTTCTTTATTACAAGAATGAGGGAAGATGGACATGGAATGATGCACCGAATGACATTCTTGCAGTAGTTCCATCCTTTTCAGGCAGGATAGGATACATTTGTGAATACGAGGATTGATTGAACTGTCAGAAAACTTCCATGATGAGAATTATGGGAGTTTTTTTGTGCTATTAGAAGGAAAAAAGAACAAGGAGAAAAAGAAAATGTATTGCAGAAAATGCGGTGCCAGGATGAGTGAGCAGGATAGATTTTGTCCTGAATGTGGAACGGAGGCTTCAAAAGGAAATACTCAACAGGATGAGTTAAACGGATTCCCGGGAAATGAGCAACCGCAAGAAAATCCGCGGATGAATAAAAAGACGGTAATTTGGATTTGGATTCTTGCAGCATGGATTTTGCTGATAGCAATTGGAATTTCAGCTTTTTTTATCGTAAAATGGCAACATGTGAAAAAGCAATATCAGAGTTCGCTGGAAGCAGGTGATAAGTATCTGGAAAATCTGGATTATGAAAAAGCAGAAGATGCCTATCTTCAGGCAATTAAAATTTCACCAAAAGAAAAAGAATCATATGAAAAGTTGATTCAGTATTATGTGGACCATAATGAAATTGATAAAGCGAAGAAGATTGTGAAAAAGGCGAAGAAAAATCTGCCGAAGAGTGAGAGTAAGAAAATTGAGGAAAAGCAGAAAGAGTGGGAGAGCCTGGAAGAATATACCTGGGTAGTAGAGCCGACAATTGAAGCGGATGAGATTTATTACTTACAAGGTGGAGATTTCTTTGAATATTCAGCCAATGAGATGAGAAGGCAGATGGATTCAAAATATGCCGTGATTAAGAAAGGTGATTCATATGGGCTGATCGGTATGGATGGAAAATTGTTGGAGGGAATGGCTTATAAAAGTGTAAAAACAGAAAATAAATATTATAGCGTAATTTTAAAGGAAGAAAAATATGATATAGAAAAAGGAGACATGGAACAGTTATATTATTTGAATGATTCAGATGAGATGATTCCAGGAAGCTCACTCATAGGTGATCCAGAGTTCGCAGAAAAAGGAATGTATTATTATACCTCTAATGAAATTCGCAATTCCATAGAAGATGAGATAGAATTATATGACCGTGAATGGAGAAAAAATTATATTAGTATGCCTGAAGTGGCTATTCCAGTAAAGGAAACCGAAGAAACAATGGCAGATGAGATTACAGAGGGCAAAACGGAGGATAGATATGAGTTTATTGATTCCTCAGATTCTGGATATGGAATCTGGGATGAGGATAAGATGACGACAAAATTCATTTATGATGAATGTGGATCTGAAAGCTCCGGGCTTCTGGCCGTCGAAAAGGATGGAAAATGGGGGTATGTAAACGATCAGGGAAAAGTAATGATACCAATCAAATATGATGCATCCTGGAAACACTATAATGAGACGAACGGTGATAAAGAAAAGGAATTTTGTTATGCAGCGACAGAAGGATATGTCCCACTTGTAAAAGATGGAAAGTGGGAGATGCGGAACAGCAAAGGAGATCTGGTTATTTCGTCAGGTGCATTTGAGGAAATCCTTCCAGTTTATGATGGAAAATGTTGGGTTAAAAAGGATGGAAAATGGGGAATCCTGAAATTGGAAAATGCTAAGATAGATAAGGATTCAGAAAAGGAGGATTCATCAGATACACAGAAGGTTTCCAATAAAAATGCAGATAAGCCGGGGAATACGAAAAAGGAAAATGGATCGTCGCAGGATGATAAAAAGACCATTTCTTCTGAGACATATCAAAAAGTCTATGGACCGCTGCTTGATCAGGCCGGTAACGAATATGGTCAGTCTATGGATTATTTTTTATATGATATTGATAAAGATGGTGTAAAAGAACTGCTTTTATTGAATGGAACGTGTGAGGCAGATTATGTATACAAGATCTATACCATCGGTAATGGAAGTGCCAGGTATATTGATGAGGTTAATGGATCGTGCGTGATGTTCTATGAAGATGAAAATGGAGGGACAGAAAAATATATCATCAGTGTGCAGGCTCGGATGGGATGTGAACGAGTGAGCAAAATCTGGTTGAAAGATGGAAAAGTTTCGACAGAAGAAATTTCCTATAAAGAAGAGGTGGGAATAGATGAAGACTATTATTCTAATCCATATCCATTGGACTATGCAGATGTAACAGATAAGTCATTATTAAAGTAGAAAACTATGGGGAATGAGAAAATGTATTGTGAAAAATGTGGTCATGAGATGAAAAATGGAAGATGCCCCAATTGCGGTTTTCCGGTCGGAGAGCCACAGTGGGAGGAGCAGAAAAGTAAGAAAAAATCAGGGAAGAAGATAGGCATTATCATCTTATCGGTAGTGATTGTTCTGATTTTTGCAGCAGCGATTCTTGCAGCTATTTTTTGGCTCAAGAAAGAAAATACGCAGAAAAAGTTTGATACACATATAGAAAAGGGGCAAAAATATCTGGAAGAAATGGATTATGAGAAAGCTGCGGACAATTATCTGGCAGCAATTGATATAGATCCAAAGGCAGAAGATCCATATATGAAACTGGCAGATTTGTATTTGGAAATAGATCAGCCGGAAAATGCAGCAATCGTATTGAAAAAGGGTGTAAAGAATACAGGCAGCCGGGCGATGAAAAATCGATATGATCTTTATACTTATGTAGATCAAAATCTGATTCCGGAAGAGGGGCAATGTGAAGAAGGCGAGTATGAATGTGATTATTATGAAGGCACAGGATATTGGGCATCGGTAAGTCTTGAAAGCAATCATTCACAAAAAGGCGTCATGAATTGGAAAATTATGGATTTTGATGGAGATGGAGAAGAAGAACTGCTTGTAATTTATCTGAATAATAAGGAAGAACAGGACGGGGGACCATATCAAAATGGAATTTACCTCAGGATGTATGAAAGTGAAAAAAATGAAATTGTCCTGAAAGATGAATACAAAGCATTATATCCGGTCATTGGAGCAGGCGATGAAGAGGATGACGGAATTTTCCTGAAAAAGCACGGGGGAAACATCTATCTGTGTGGAAGTAGTTATGCAATAGCGGATATTTATGCAGATGGAGCAACCATCAGCTCATTTATATTAACCTATGAAGAGGGGGCGTTCGTGCAACAGGCAGGAACAGAAGAACCAATCAGTGGTTCAGAATTTTACTGGTACAGCGGATACTGGGATCTGGCAACGATGATGGATGAACTGGATATGACTGAGGATGCAGCACAGGTGAGACGGGATCATATGCCAAGATTTCAGTCCTGGGATGAAGCGGACGAGATGCTGGTCAGAATTACGGGAGAAAATAAAGGATATAAAGAACGTTTATATGAAGAGACCGGAGAGATTAAATATCTTGGACATGTGGAAGTTTTAGTACAGTTAAGCGGTTTTTAAGAGTGGATGCAATGGAGTTACATGAAGTTGGAGTGTATTAAAAAAATGAATTTGACGATGTGAAAAAGATCGAAATATGGTAAGATAAAATAAAAAAGGAAAGGGAGGAAAGGGATGTATTGTAAAAAGTGCAGAAATGAGATCAGTGACGGAGCAAAATTCTGTAAGTTTTGTGGTGCAGTGCAGGAAACCCAGGTAGCAGGATCATTCCAAAAGCCGCAGAATGTTGATCCGGTAAAAGAGGCTGAACAGCAGCGGCAAAGAGAACGGTTAGATCAGCAGATTGTCAGTCTGGAATCTGAAAGAAAAGCTTTGGAAGAGAAAATCAAGGAAGATCTGCTAAGATTGAGTCAGAAAGTGGTGCTGCCAGCAACGGACTTGCAGCAGAAAAAGTGTCCGAATTGCGGAGGAATGGTAGCAGGAGCAAGATTTTGTCCCAAATGCGGTTATGATCTGAACAGTATAAAAGAAAAGTAAGGGAGGGAAAAATATGTCTTACGATGATATGCCACAGAAGCAGGCAAGGATAGAAGCTCTTAGAGAAGAAAAGGGCAGGTTACAGAAAGTGAGACAGACGATTGCTTTTTATGAAGCAAATGCAGCGAGTGGAAAGGTAAAAAAAGCAGTTCTCCCACAAATGGCACAGCAGATTCAGCCGGCAGAGGGGGCGAAATACAGTACCAGCGGTGCAGGAAAAGCTCTTGACCGGGGACTTATGAGATGGATTTTGGGAGGTGGCAGCATTCTGTTGGTTTTACTTCCGTTTCTGAGCTGGATCACGGTTGCGGGATATGATGTGAGTTTTTTTAAGATGGCATCTGGAATAGAAAAGTTAAATGATTTTCTGGGAGCTTTTTCCGCTGATGATGTCAGAGTTATACAGGGGATTTGTATCTTTATATGCTGTGTTATGATTGGAATTGCAGTTGTGAATGGAATTGCGGCATATTGTACTTTGCGAAGTGGAAAGACAGGCTGGATTTATGGAGGAACAATCTATGGTATGGCAGTGTTCGGAGTTCTCTGGCTGTTCGTTCTTTACATCAATATGAAGCTAAAAGAAGCTTTAGGCAGTTATGGTGATTATATTAAGTTTAAGATGACTTTTCCGGCGTGGCTGGCAGTGATTCTTGCTATTGTGCTGTGCGTTCTGAATGCAAATCGTGAAAAGCTGGAGCGTAGTTTTAAAGGAGAGACTTTGTCGGGAGCAAATGCTGTAAGTGGGACAAATCAGGGGATATTGCCGATTACAAATTATTATCCATGGGAAGAACTTCAATTGTGTACGTTACATATGACGGGACATGCAGTGAGAAATATCTGGATGGATTATAAATATGTAGGATGTGCCGGAGAAGTAGATAGGAAATCCGCACAGATTGTTGCAGATATAGTCTTTAAGACGACAAAGGGAGTTTTTATTATTCCGGGAATAAGCTGGTTTATCAGTCAGATACAGAGACAGGGAGAGACAGAAAGAAAATCATTTCAGGCAGTTCCATTTTCAGCACAGGACGTGATCAACGTAGAATGTATGCTGCGGACAGTAGAAGTCGTAGGAACGGAAAAGAAAATCATTTGTGATGTGAGTGTGGATTCCGGACTGGATTGTAGGGAACTGTTAAATTATCGAGGGCTGTCAGGCCGGCAGTTTGCAGTATGCAAAGAACAGGAATTGAAAGCAGGCAAGATAGATAGCGAGGGAATGTATTGCACATATTAGGAGGAAAAAGGAATGTTTTGTAAGTATTGTGGAGAGAATAATGTAGATGGGGCAAAGTTTTGCAAGAATTGTGGCAAACCATTAATGACGACATCAAGTGCAGACGGTACTGCTGCAGGATATAATCCGGGAATGACTCCGGGATATACACCGACATCACAGCAGAACCATAAAAAGACTGGGATTATAGCAATCGTGGCGATTGTGGCAGCAGTGCTGATCGCTGTAGCAGTGATTTTTTCAATTTTCCATGCGGTAAAAGGACGCAGCCCGGAAAAAACGGTAGATCAGCTTGTGACATCGCTGTTTAAACTGGATGCGGATGGCATCATCGATACATTTCCAAAAGAAGCGGTAAACAAGTTAAAAAAAGAAGGAAACTGGGATGATGAGTATGACGACCTTGTAAGTGGCATAGAATCGATCGCACAATCCGTGGGAGATTATGTTGACCTGGAAGAGCTGTGTTCTTATAAGATCACAGAGACAAAAGATGCCACAAAAGAAGAGATAGCGGAAATTCAGGAAGATTATGACGATGAAGGAATTGATGTAAAGATTAAGGATGCAAAGATAATCACAGTTGAACTCACAATCAATATTCCAATTTATGGTTCGGAGACAGATTCAGAAGATTTCGTAGTGATAAAGATCGGAAATAGTTGGTATATTGATCCAATGAATTTCAGTCTGTAGTTGTAACTGTTGAATTTTGGATATGCAAAAAGAGCCGGTGATTTCAGTATAAAGCTGAGATGACCGGTTTTTTAACTGTCTGGCACAAGAAAAAAAGATCCAGTGAATCTTGTCAGTTATCAAGTATGAGCTAAAATGGTTCGTCGGCTTTTTGTGAAAAAATTATCATTTAAAAAATAAGGAGAAAGAGTGACAAATTTCAGAATCTGTATACGAAAATATACAAAGAAGGAGTCCGGTCATACTGGACTTTTGTTATTTTTGGCGATATAATATGGATACATATGAAAAAATTATACTTTCAGTGTAAATTTCAAGGAGGAACAAAAAATGGCAAGAAAAATGAAGACCATGGATGGTAATCAGGCAGCAGCTCACGTATCTTATGCGTATACAGAAGTTGCAGCAATTTATCCGATTACGCCATCATCCGTTATGCCGGAGCATGTCGATGAGTGGGCAACAGAAGGCAGAGAGAACATTTTTGGACAGACTGTACAGGTAACAGAGATGCAGTCCGAGGCAGGTGCAGCAGGAGCTGTGCATGGTTCTCTTGCAGCAGGTGCACTTACCACTACTTTCACAGCATCACAGGGACTCCTGCTCATGATTCCTAACTTATATAAAGTAGCAGGCGAGCAGCTTCCGGGAGTGTTCAACGTATCTGCACGTGCACTGGCAAGTCACGCACTGTCAATTTTCGGAGATCATTCAGATGTTTACGCCTGTCGTCAGACTGGAGCAGCTATGCTCTGCGAGTCCAGTGTCCAGGAAGTTATGGACCTGACACCGGTTGCTCATTGTGCAGCACTTGAGGGCAAGCTTCCATTCATCAATTTCTTCGATGGATTCAGAACATCCCATGAGATCCAGAAGATCGAGACATGGGATTACGAAGATCTGAAAGATATGGTAAGCATGGATGCAATCGATGAGTTCCGTGCACATGCACTGAACCCGAACCACCCATGCCAGAGAGGTTCTGCACAGAACCCGGATATCTTCTTCCAGGCAAGAGAAGCTTGTAATCCTTACTATGATGCACTTCCGGCAATCGTTCAGAAGTACATGGATAAAGTAAATGCAAAGATCGGAACAGATTACAAGTTATTTAACTATTATGGAGCAGCAGATGCCGAGCATGTGATCATAGCAATGGGATCTGTCTGTGATACGATCGAGGAGACAATCGATTACCTGACAGCAGCAGGCGAGAAAGTCGGAGTTGTCAAGGTCCGTCTTTACAGACCATTCAGTGCTGAGGCTCTGATTGATGCGATCCCGGATACAGTTAAGAGAATTTCTGTACTTGACAGAACAAAAGAGCCTGGATCACTTGGCGAGCCACTGTACTTGGATGTTGTTGCAGCATTGAAAGGATCTAAGTTCGATGCAGTTCCGGTTTATACAGGACGTTATGGACTTGGTTCCAAGGATACAACACCGGCACAGATCGTTGCTGTATATCACAATGATGCAAAAGCTAAATTTACGATCGGTATCAATGATGATGTAACGCATCTGTCACTGGAAGCCAATGAGCCACTGGTCACAACACCGGAAGGAACGATCAACTGTAAATTCTGGGGACTTGGAGCTGACGGAACAGTAGGTGCGAACAAGAACTCAATCAAGATCATCGGTGATAATACAGATATGTATGCACAGGCTTACTTTGATTATGACTCCAAGAAGTCCGGTGGTGTTACAATGTCTCACCTCCGCTTTGGTAAGAAGCCGATCAAGTCTACCTACCTGATTCATCAGGCAAATTTTGTAGCATGTCATAACCCGTCCTATGTTGACAAGTACAACATGGTACAGGAGCTGGTTGACGGAGGAACATTCCTTCTGAACTGTCCATGGGATGCACAGGGACTGGAAGAGCATTTACCGGGACAGGTAAAAGCCTATATTGCACAGCGCCATATCAAATTCTATACGATCGACGGTATCAAGATTGGTAAAGAGATCGGACTTGGCGGACGTATCAATACAGTCCTTCAGTCAGCATTCTTCAAGCTGGCATCCATCATTCCGGAGGAGCAGGCGATCGATCTTATGAAAGCAGCAGCAAAGGCTACTTACGGAAGAAAAGGTGATAAGATCGTACAGATGAACTATGATGCGATCGATGCAGGAGCAAAGCAGGTTGTAGAAGTAGAAGTTCCGGAGAGCTGGAAAGATGCTGCTGATGAAGGACTTGCTACACCGCATATCGAAGAAGGCGGAAGAGCCGATGCAGTTGCATTTGCAAAGAATATTCAGGCGAAAGTAAATTCTCAGGAAGGAAATACCCTGCCGGTATCTGCATTTAATGATTATGTAGACGGTTCTACACCATCCGGTACATCTGCATATGAGAAGCGTGGTATCGCAGTTGATATCCCTGTATGGGATCCGAGCAAATGTATCCAGTGTAACCGCTGTGCATATGTCTGCCCTCATGCAGTTATCCGTCCGGTAGCACTGACAGAGGAAGAAGCAGCTCAGGCACCAGAAGGAATCAAGACACTTGGTATGATCGGAATGCCGGATATGAAGTTTACAATGACAGTATCCGCTTATGACTGTACAGGATGCGGATCCTGTGTAAATGTCTGCCCGGGCAAGAAGAATAAAGAGACCGGAGAAGTTGAGAAAGCTCTGACAATGGCAAGCATGGAAGAAAATGCAGGCGAGCAGAAGTACTTTGATTTCGGTACAGAGATTCCTGTAAAACCGGAAGTTGTTGCCAAGTTTAAAGAGACGACAGTGAAAGGAAGCCAGTTCAAGCAGCCACTCCTTGAGTTCTCAGGAGCATGTGCAGGATGTGGAGAGACTCCATATGCGAAACTGGTAACGCAGTTGTTCGGAGACAGAATGTACATTGCAAATGCAACAGGATGTTCTTCTATCTGGGGTAACTCCTCACCGTCCACACCATATACGGTAACACCGGAAGGAAAGGGACCTGCATGGAGTAACTCTCTGTTCGAGGACAATGCTGAGTTTGGATACGGTATGTTACTTGCCCAGAATACAATCAGAGACAGACTGAAAGCAAAGGTTGAGAAGATCGCAGAGAAGACAGAGGATGAGGCAGTGAAGGCTGCAGCAGATGAATATCTTGAGACATATACAGTAGGAGCTACAAACGGAACGGCTACAGACAAGCTGGTTGCTGCTCTGGAAACATGTGACTGTGACTGCGAGGATAAGGCAGATGTTCTGAAGAACAAAGATTTCCTGGCTAAGAAGTCCCAGTGGATCTTCGGAGGAGACGGATGGGCTTACGATATCGGATACGGCGGGGTTGACCATGTGCTTGCAAGCAAGAAGGATATCAATATCATGGTATTTGATACAGAGGTTTATTCTAATACAGGTGGACAGTCCTCCAAGGCTACAAAGACCGGTGCTACAGCACAGTTCGCAGCAGGTGGAAAAGAGACAAAGAAGAAAGACCTTGCAGGAATGGCTATGACATACGGATATGTCTATGTAGCTCAGATCGCAATGGGTGCTGACTTCAACCAGACCGTTAAAGCAATCGCTGAGGCTGAGGCTTATCCGGGACCATCCCTGATCATTGCTTATGCACCATGTATCAACCATGGTATCAAGAAAGGTATGAGCAAGGCTCAGACAGAGGAGCAGCTTGCAGTAGAGTGCGGATACTGGAATAACTTCCGTTTCAATCCGGCAGCAGAGGGCAATAAGTTCTCACTTGACAGCAAGGCACCGAAGTCAGAAGGATATCAGGACTTCCTGAATGGTGAGGTTCGTTACAATGCACTCAAGAGAGCAAATCCGGCGAAGGCTGACAGACTCTTTGCACTGAATGAGCAGGAAGCCATGGAAAGATATGATTACCTGAAGAAGCTGGTAGATGTATACGCAGCAGAAAAAGAGTAATTGGATTTTTGGACTTTAATCTGACGGGTTGACCGGTCAGGAGAATGGCAGACGGTAATGCAGATACAACTGTAAAGCTGTCTGCCATTTTTGCCCCCTACATCATGTACTTTCATAAGTACAATTTTATAGATTGCTCTTGCAAATGAGGCAAGCCTGTGGTACAATATGTATTGTTTATCCGTGGGAGGTGTGAAATGGATATTTTAAAGATTGTATTATACATTGTCTTTGTTATAGACTGTATCGCGTTATCAGCGATCATTCTTTTACAGGAAGGTAAGTCTGCAGGTCTTGGAACGATCGGTGGTGTAGCAGATTCATATTGGGGACAGAACAAGGGACGTTCTATGGAAGGTGCACTTGTTAAGTCTACAAAGTTTCTTGCGATCCTGTTCCTCGTACTTTCAGTAGTACTGAACCTGAAGGTTTTTAATTAATGACATAAGATGATTCCAGATAAGGCATTCTATACGGTGAGTTATAGAATGCCTTATCTTTTTCTGCCCGGTATTCCGAATGAGAAGCGGAAAGAACTGCCGGAGTCACAATAGGCAGAGCGAGAGCGGGAAATCAGAAATTGAAGAGAAGGAACGCAGGGAAAGAATGCAGGAGTAAAAGCAAAGAGAAGGAACAGAAAAGAAAGAGCAGAGAAAGGAAAGATATGGATCAGACATTTGAAAAGCGTAAAAAGGTCATTTATGATTTTATCTGTGATGATTTTTATGTGCCGATGAAAATAAAAGAGATCGCCATGGTTCTTCAGATCACGAAGGAGCAGAGGAAAGAGCTGCAGGAAGTGCTGGACAGTCTGGTAGAGGAAGGCAAAATTTCTCTTTCCAAGCGTGGAAAGTACAGCAAGGGTCAGACGAAAAGAATCATGGGAACATTCCAAGCGAACATCCGTGGATTTGGATTTGTTATGGTAGAAGGACAGGAAGAAGATATCTTTATTCCTGCGGAAAATGTAAATGGTGCATTCCAGGGGGATGAAGTGGAGTGTATTATTACAGGTAGTCCAAGCGGCAGACGGCAGGAGGGAAAGATTGTCGGAATTATTTCCCATCAGGTGACGAAAGTGGTCGGATTGTATGAGAAGAGCAAAAGTTTTGGATTTGTGCGTCCGGATAATCAGAGATTCCTGAAAGATATATATATCCCTGCAGGAAAAGAACTCCATGCAATGACCGGACATAAGGTAGTTGTGGAACTGACATCCTATGGCGGAGAGCATATGAAACCGGAAGGAAAGATCATTGAGATCCTGGGTCATGTGAATGATCCTGGTACAGATATTCTTTCCATCGTGAAAGATTTTGATATCCCTACAGAATTTCCTGAAAAAGTGCTGAATCAGGCTGTTCGTGTGGGAAAAGAAGTATCAGAGGCTGATATGGCAGGAAGAATGGATCTGCGGGACTGGCAGATGGTCACGATCGACGGGGAAGATGAAAAAGATCTGGATGACGCGGCTTCTGTTGTGATGGACGGAGAAAATTACAGGCTGGGAGTTCATATTGCTGATGTGACAAATTATGTGCAGGAGAGAAGTGCATTGGACTGGGAGGCACTGAAGCGTGGAACAAGCGTTTATCTTGCTGACCGGGTGATCCCGATGCTGCCACAGACTTTGTCAAATGGAATCTGCTCTCTGAATGCAGGAGAGAACCGGCTTACCCTGTCCTGTATCATGACGGTGACACCGGAGGGCGAAGTTGTGGATCATCAGATTGCTGAAACGGTAATCTGTGTAGATAAAAGAATGAGTTATAACGGAGTGGCAAAGGTTCTTGCAGGGGATGCCGAGGCACTGGAAGCGGATCGGGAGTTTGTCCCGATGATCCTGCGGATGAAAGAATTGTCTGATATTATCAGGGAAAAGCGTGCAAAGAGAGGTTCGATCGACTTTGATTTTCCTGAGACAAAAATCATTCTGGATGAAAATGGACGTCCTGTTGAGATCAAGCCTTATGACCGGAATGATGCAACAAAGATCATAGAAGATTTTATGCTTCTTGCAAATGAGACAGTTGCAGAGGAGTATTTCTGGAGAGAGATTCCATTTCTCTACAGAACGCATGATGTGCCTGACGAAGAAAAAATCCGTAAGTTAGGTACATTTATCAATAATTTCGGTTATAACCTGCATGTAAGAAATGAGGTCAGACCGAAAGAAATCCAAAAGCTTCTGTGCAAAGTTGAGGGAACGCCGGAAGAACCACTGATCAGCCGGCTTGCCCTGCGGTCAATGAAGCAGGCAAAATATACAACAGAAAATACAGGGCATTTTGGACTGGCAGCGAAATATTATACGCATTTCACTTCTCCGATCCGCCGATATCCTGATCTTCAGATCCATCGGATCATCAAGGAAAATCTGCGGGGAAGGCTGACCGGGGAACGGATGGAGCATTACAGAAAGATTCTGACCGAAGTTGCATCTCAGTGCAGTCAGCGGGAGCGGACAGCGGAAGAGTCCGAGCGTGAAGTGGTCAAATTGAAAAAAGCAGAGTATATGCAGGCTCATATTGGCGAAGAGTATGAGGGCGTGATCTCCGGTGTGACAAAATGGGGAGTTTATGTAGAACTTCCGAATACGATCGAAGGTCTGATCCATGTTGCAGATATGAGGGATGACCATTATAATTTTATAGAAGAAACTTATGAGATGGTTGGCGAGCATACAGGAAAGACCTGGAAATTAGGACAGAAAGTACAGGTCCGGGTGACAGATGCTGACCGGTTGCAGAGGACAGTTAATTTTGAGTTTGTCTGACTGGCAAATGATTGAACAGAGAGAGGATGTAATACGAAGATGGCAAAGACAGAAAAA
>ERZ791884.1838-NODE-1838-length-13527-cov-2.822447_pt1 | contig 13527 bp, 10 predicted proteins | sample MGYA00509941_ERZ791884 | MGnify/ENA primary metagenome ERZ791884 (study PRJEB30046, sample SAMN00792095) | human gut metagenome | study: EMG produced TPA metagenomics assembly of the A metagenome-wide association study of gut microbiota in type 2... | reverse complement strand
GGTAAGGCACGGGTCTGCAACACCCTTATCACCGGTTCAAATCCGGTTCGCGCCTCTTAAGGATTTCTGCAAAGCAGAAATCCTTTTTTTAATCGTATAGAAACGAAGTTTCCTATCCAACAAAAAACGCTACGCGAGGATCCTATTGCGGTGAAGTGGAATTATGTTGTTTATATGACTTGCCGCAGGCGGAGAAGCCTGGCTCCGGTGCAGCAGAGAGGTACAAAGGAGTTTATCGAGATGGAAAGAAGCTATCATGGTCAAATGTCAGAATCGTTTGTTGTCGGAATTTTACTTTGTTTGTGCGGCGGATTTCAGGATGCGTACACCTACGTTTGCCGGGATAAGGTATTTGCAAATGCGCAGACCGGCAATATCGTGTTGCTGGGAAATCATCTTGCACAGATGGATTGGAGTGGAGCAGTTCGGTACGCGGTGCCAATTTTAGCCTTTACAGCGGGTATTTTTGTTGCGCAGAAGGTCCATTTCCACTTTGGAAAGAGCGAAAAAATCCATTGGAGACAGCTGGTACTGCTATTGGAAATAGTCGTATTGTTTGCAGCGGGATTTTTCCCGACCGGAATGAGCCTTCCCGCAAATGCACTGATTTCTTTTTCCTGTGCAATGCAGGTGGACAGCTTCCGGAAAATTAGAGGAAACGCAATGGCAACGACGATGTGCATCGGAAACTTAAGAAGTGCGACGGATCTGTGGTGCGCCTATACGGAAACGAAGGATAAAAAAATCCGGCAGAGAAGCCTTCAGTATTATTCCTTTATTCTGGTATTTGCCATTGGGGCGACACTGGGCGGTATTGTAACGGACGCAGTCGGCGTACACGCGGTGTGGATTTGCTGTATTGGGTTGTTGATCAGTTTCCTGATTATGTTTATCCAGGAAGAAGTCAGAGATTTTGAAAAACTGGAAGCCGATCAGAAGCTGCAGCTGGAGCTTGGAACGCTGGCAGATGAGTTGAAGGATATCGGAAGAGAAATCAAAAGATGTCTGGGCAGTGAAAAAAATTGAAAAATAAAATTTTTCAATCGCGAGATTTGTGTCTGCGCGAACTTGACACAAACTCGGCATGTGCAAAAATGAGAGAAAAAAATGATAGATGCAGAAAAATAATAAATGTAAAAAATAAATTGGGCAAGTAGTATCGAAAAAGGAATATAATAGAAAAAGGAGCGGCAGGAAGACGATGCGTTCTCAAAAGTCAGGCTTTTGAGGATATGTCACTGCGCTCCTTTTTTTGAAAAATTATTTAGAAGAAACGTGCCAGTTTCTCGAGCGGTTTGCGCACCGGACGTTCCGGATCAGCATCGCTGTAGCCGACGGAAATGACGCTTACGACCGCTTCATTTTCAGGGATTTCCAGATTTTCTCTGATTTTTGCTGCATCACGGATGCCCATCACGAGGGTGGAAAGACCGAGCTCGGTTGCTTTTAACAGAAGAGCCATGCTGCCGAGTCCGCAGTCATAGAAGCCCCAGCCGTTGCCGAGTTCATTGGTAGGCTCGCCGTTTCGTTCATAGCCGGAACGGTTCAGGACAACAGTTGTGATAATCAGAGCCGGAGCCTGTTCACAGTTTTTACGGTTAAATTCCGGGAGGGTAGCGCGAATCTGCTCCAGCTTCTCGGGAGTGTGAATGACATAATAACGTGCAGTCTGAGAATTTTTCCAGGAGGGAGCAAGAGAAGCAGCCTCAATCAATGCGGTAAGCTTTTCCGGTTCCACGTCTTTGGAAAGATAGGATCTGATACTTTTCCGGTTTTCAAGTGCGCTTTGCAGTTCCATAAGCAATCTCCTTTGAATAAATTTTTGTGGATTCCGACGTTTGCCGCCAAATCCCTTTTCCATTAGTTTAACAGATGGGACAAGGCTCTACAAGTGTTTCTTGACGGAAGAAAAATCTGTAATCTGTACATTTTTGATAGAAGAAAATCTGTAACCCGGATCAAAAATTTCTGCCATAAATTTTTGATAAAAGAAAAACGGGATATAGCGCGAGAATGAAGATGGATGCATATAGTAAAAGAAATGCTACAGTTGACGCATGCCATTTACAAATCTGTAATTTCATTCAAGACAATAGAATGCTCTGAGAACGTGCATTCTATTGTCGGAAAAAGGCTGTGCGCGGGAGGAAGAAGCTATGAACTTTTCGGGTATCCTGACAGCAGGAATCAGTTTTCTGGTCATCGGAATTTTTCATCCGATTGTGATCTGGGCAGAATACTATTTTACGAAACGGTGCTGGCCGGTTTTCCTTGCGGCAGGGGGGATCTGCCTCGGACTTTCTGTATGCTCCGGACGGGAAATGCCGTCGGTATTTCTGGGTGTTTTAGGCTGCACGTTTCTGTGGAGCATTCAGGAGCTGTATGAGCAGGAGGAACGGGTGAAAAAGGGCTGGTTTCCGGAAAATTCGAATCGACAAAAATAGAATAAAACAGAACAAATGTTCTTTTGTTTCTATACTTTTTTTAAAGAATGTGGTATACTGGGATAAACAGCGGACTGTTCCTGCAGTTTGACGAATAACGGGCGCAGAATGCAAGGTAAGTGACAGGAAATGAGCGGAGGAAAGAATGGAACAGGAACAGCAGATTTTCAAACTACACAGTGAATATCAGCCCACCGGAGACCAGCCGCAGGCGATTGCGGAGCTGGTGAAGGGGTTTCAGGAAGGCGATCAGTTTGAAACCCTGCTTGGCGTTACCGGCTCCGGCAAGACATTTACGATGGCGAATGTGATTGCGGCGCTGAATAAACCGACGCTTGTTATTGCACACAATAAGACGCTGGCGGGACAGCTATACGGGGAATTTAAAGAATTTTTTCCAGAAAACGCGGTAGAATATTTTGTATCGTATTATGATTATTATCAGCCGGAAGCGTATGTCCCGTCCACGGACACTTATATTGCGAAGGATTCCGCGATCAACGATGAAATCGATAAGCTGAGGTTGTCCGCTACGGCGTCCCTTTCGGAACGGCGGGATGTTGTTGTGGTCGCCAGCGTTTCCTGTATTTTCGGTCTGGGTTCCCCGGATGAGTTTTCGGGGATGAGTGTGTCCTTGCGCCCGGGAATGCAGAAGGATCGAGACGATGTGCTGCGGGCGCTCGTGGCGATCCAGTATGACCGCAATGATATGGACTTAAACCGCGGTTGCTTTCGTGTGCGTGGAGATGTGATTGAGATCAATCCGGCGCAGGGAAGCGAATTTCTGATCCGGGTAGAATTTTTCGGAGATGAAATCGATCGGATTACGGAGGTTGATCCGTTAAATGGGCAGGTGCAGAACACGCTGGAGCATGTCATTATTTTCCCGGCGTCCCATTATGTTGTGCCGCAGGAGCAGATTAATAAGGCCTGCGATGAAATCGAAAAGGAGCTGGAGGGAAGAATCCGCTTTTTCAAAGGAGAAGATAAGCTCCTGGAGGCGCAGCGTATTTCAGAACGGACGAATTTCGATATCGAAATGCTGCGGGAAACCGGATTTTGTTCGGGGATTGAGAACTATTCCAGACATTTAAATGGAATGCCGGATGGCGCGCCTCCGTTTACGCTGCTGGACTTTTTTAAAGATGACTATTTGATTATTATCGATGAGTCGCATATGACAATCCCGCAGATTCGAGGTATGTATGCGGGTGACCGTTCCCGGAAGCAGACACTTGTAGATTATGGCTTCCGTTTGCCGTCTGCGCTGGATAACCGACCGCTGAATTTTGAAGAATTTGAACAGCGGATCGATCAGATGATGTTCGTTTCTGCGACGCCGGGACCTTATGAAGAAGAGCATGAGCTGCTTCGGACGGAGCAGATTATCCGTCCCACCGGACTGCTTGATCCGAAAATCGACGTTCGTCCGGTAGAGGGACAGATCGATGATCTGATTGCAGAGGTTCGGAAAGAGAGCGCACATCACAATAAAGTTCTGATTACGACGCTGACGAAGCGCATGGCGGAAGATTTGACGGATTATATGAGGGAAGTGGGAATTCGTGTGCGTTATCTGCACTCCGATGTGGATACGCTGGAGCGTTCCGAGATTATCCGGGATATGCGTCTGGATGTATTCGATGTGCTGGTGGGCATTAACCTGCTGAGAGAGGGTTTGGATATTCCGGAGATTACGCTGGTAGCGATTCTTGATGCGGATAAGGAAGGATTTCTGCGTTCGGAGACGTCGCTGATTCAGACAGTCGGACGTGCTGCGCGTAACGCGGAGGGACACGTTATCATGTATGCGGATACGATTACCGATTCCATGAGGAGGGCGATCGACGAGACGGAGCGCCGCCGTACACTGCAGCAGGCTTATAACGAAGCACACGGAATTACACCGCAGACAATTAAGAAAGCCGTCCGCGATCTGATCAGCATCACGAAGGAGATCAAGCCTGCAGAGACTGCTTTCGAAAAAGATCCGGAATCCATGAGCCGTCCAGAGCTGGAAAAGCTGATTGCGGACGTGCAGAAGAAGATGAAGAAGGCGGCAGCAGAGCTGAATTTCGAAGCGGCGGCAGAGCTGCGCGACCAGATGGTAGATCTGAAAAAGCTGCTGGCGGATATGGACTGAGCGCCTGAATAAGAATGCGTTTGAATGTTATTTCTATAGAGTGAGGAAGAAATGGAAGAAGCAAAGAAAATACTTTCAAAGAAGAACTGTATCAGAATCCGGGGTGCGAACGAGCACAATCTGAAAAATGTGGATGTGGATATTCCGAGGGATGCGCTGGTTGTCTTTACCGGACTGTCCGGCTCCGGTAAATCGTCGCTGGCGTTTGATACGATCTATGCGGAAGGACAGCGGCGGTATATGGAATCGCTATCGTCCTATGCGCGTCAGTTTTTGGGACAGATGGAGAAGCCGAATGTGGAAAAGATCGAAGGACTTTCTCCGGCGATTTCGATCGATCAGAAATCGACGAACCGTAACCCTCGTTCTACTGTCGGAACAGTAACAGAGATTTATGACTATTTCCGTCTACTGTATGCGAGAATCGGTATTCCGCATTGCCCGAACTGCGGCAAGGAGATCAAAAAACAGAGCGTCGATCAGATGGTGGATCAGATCATGGCACTGCCGGAAGGAACGCGGCTGCAGCTGCTTGCACCCGTTGTGCGCGGACGAAAGGGACGACATGAGAAGGTGCTGGAACGCGCGGCGAGAAGCGGCTATGTGAGAGTCCGTATTGATGGCAATCTGTATGAGCTGGCGGAGAATATTCAGTTAGATAAAAATATCAAGCATAATATCGAAATCGTTGTTGACCGTCTGATTGTGAAGCCGGGAATCGAACGCAGACTGACGGATTCGATCGAAAATGTCCTGAACCTGTCGGAGGGACTTCTGTTTGTAGACCGTGTGGGAAGCGATGAGGAAATGCTGACATTTTCCCAGAGCTTTTCGTGCCCGGACTGCGGCGTCAGCATTGATGAAATCGAGCCCAGAAGCTTTTCATTCAACAACCCGTTCGGGGCATGCCCGGAGTGTTACGGACTTGGATATAAGATGGAGTTTGATTCCGACCTGATGATTCCGGACCGCACGCTGAGCATCAACCAGGGCGCGATTACCGTGCTGGGGTGGCAGAGCTGTCAGCAGCCGGGATCTTTTGCAAATGCGATCCTGCAGGCACTGGCAAAAGAATATCACTTCGATCTGGATACACCGTTTGGGGAATATCCACAGAAAATTCAGGATATTCTGCTGCATGGAACCGGTGGAAAAGAGGTTCTGGTCTACTATGAAGGACAGCGCGGCAAGGGACAGTATCCGATCGCGTTCGAGGGCTTGATTCGGAATGTGGAGCGCAGATACCGGGAGACAGGATCGGACGCCACCAAGCAGGAATACGAGACATTTATGCGGATTACACCGTGTCGACTGTGTAAGGGACAGCGTCTGAAAAAAGAAGCGCTGGCAGTAACCATGTGTGGGAAAAATATATACGAAATTACGTCAATGTTTATCGGAGAGCTGTCGCAGTTTCTGCAGAATATGAAGCTGACGGCACAGCAGGAGCTGATAGGCAGCCAGATTTTAAAGGAAATCCGGGCAAGAGTTGGCTTCCTGATCGACGTCGGGCTGGATTATCTCTCCCTTTCCAGAGCGACGGGAACACTTTCCGGCGGCGAGGCGCAGAGAATTCGTCTTGCAACACAGATTGGCTCCGGACTGGTCGGAGTCTGCTATATTCTGGACGAGCCAAGTATCGGTCTACATCAGCGGGACAACGACAAGCTGCTCGCAACGTTGAAGAATCTCCGGGATCTTGGCAATACGCTGATCGTCGTGGAGCATGATGAGGATACGATGCGTGCAGCAGATTATATTGTGGACGTCGGCCCTGGAGCAGGCTCCCATGGCGGTCAGATTGTTGCGAGCGGAACCGTGGAAGAGATCATGAATACGCCGGAGTCGATTACCGGTCAGTATTTGAGCGGTGCGAAGAAGATCCCGGTTCCTGAGACGAGACGAAAGCCCACAGGCTGGCTGACTGTGCGTAGCGCGGAAGAAAATAATTTAAAGAAGATCGATGTGAAATTTCCGTTGGGCGTGTTTACCTGCGTGACGGGCGTTTCCGGATCCGGCAAATCGTCGCTGGTCAACGAAATTCTCTATAAACACCTGGCAAGAGATTTAAACCGTGCGAGATGTATTCCGGGAAAACATGCGGGCATCGACGGCATCGAGCAGCTGGATAAGGTCATTGCGATCGACCAGTCTCCGATTGGGCGGACGCCCCGTTCCAATCCGGCGACCTATACAGGCGTATTTGATATGATCCGCGATTTGTTCGCATCGACTTCGGATGCAAAAGCGAAAGGCTATAAAAAGGGAAGATTCAGCTTCAACGTTAAGGGCGGACGCTGTGAAGCCTGTGGCGGCGACGGCATTATCAAGATTGAAATGCACTTTTTGCCGGATGTCTATGTGCCGTGTGAGGTTTGCGGAGGCAAGCGCTATAACCGAGAGACACTGGACGTCAAATACAAGGGCAAGAGCATTTACGATGTGTTGGATATGACAGTGGAGGAGGCGCTGACCTTTTTTGAAAATGTGCCGTCCATCCAGAGAAAGATTCAGACACTATATGATGTAGGGCTTTCTTATGTCAAGCTGGGACAGCCTTCTACGGAGCTGTCCGGCGGCGAAGCGCAGCGGATCAAGCTGGCAGCGGAGCTGTCCAGACGGAGCACCGGAAGGACGATCTATATTCTGGACGAACCCACGACCGGACTGCATTTTGCAGACGTGCAGAAGCTGATCGAGATTCTGCATCGGCTTGCAGAGGGTGGAAATACCGTTGTGGTAATCGAGCACAATCTGGATGTCATCAAGACGGCGGACTATCTGATCGATATCGGACCAGAGGGCGGCATGCGCGGCGGAACGGTCATCGCAAAGGGAACGCCGGAGGAGGTTGCGAAGAATCCTGCATCGTATACAGGATATTATGTAAAGAAGATGCTGAAAAGTTAAATTTTTCTGAATCCCCTTTTCAATACCGGGGTTTTACGCTATAATGGACGCGGACTATTCCAAAAAGGGTGAAGTTTGCCCTGATTAACATAGAGCAGAACAGGGAATGATTGGAACGTACAGTACGTTCGCAGCAGAACGGAAGGAGATTATAGCATGCAGTATACAGATATCGGGATTGATTTGGGAACAGCCAGCATTCTGGTTTATATCAGAGGGAAGGGCGTCGTATTAAAGGAGCCTTCCGTTGTAGCATTTGACCGTGATACCAACAAGATCAAGGCAATTGGAGAGGACGCGCGCCTGATGCTGGGACGTACGCCCGGCAATATCGTAGCAGTCCGTCCGCTTCGTCAGGGCGTTATTTCTGACTATACCGTAACAGAGAAGATGATGAAATACTTCATCCAGAAAGCACTCGGCAGAAAAACCTTCCGCCGCCCCAGAATCGCAGTCTGCGTACCCAGCGGCGTAACTGAGGTAGAGAAGAAAGCTGTTGAGGATGCAACCTATCAGGCAGGCGCAAGAGAGGTCTCTATTATTGAAGAGCCGATTGCGGCTGCAATCGGAGCTGGCATCGATATTTCCAGACCCTGCGGCAACATGATCGTGGATATCGGCGGTGGTACGTCCGATATTGCGGTAATTTCGCTGGGAGGAACCGTAGTGAGCGCATCCATCAAGATCGCAGGCGATGATTTTGACGAAGCGATTGTCCGCTACATGAGAAAGAAGCATAACCTTCTGATCGGTGAACGCACCGCAGAGGATATCAAGATCAAAATCGGTTCCGCTTATAAGAGACCGGAGCCGGACTACATGGAAGTCAGAGGACGTAACCTGGTAACAGGTCTGCCTAAGACCATCAAGGTTTCTTCGGAAGAAACAGAAGAGGCACTCAAAGAGTCTACAATGCAGATTGTAGAAGCAATTCACGGCGTATTGGAGAAGACTCCCCCGGAACTGGCTGCAGATATCGCGGACAGAGGTATCGTCCTGACCGGCGGCGGAAGCCTGCTGCGCGGTCTGGAAGAGCTGATTGCGGAGCACACCGGCATCAATACGATGACGGCAGAAGATCCGATGACCGCAGTAGCCATCGGAACCGGCAAATATGTAGAATTTCTGGGCGGATACAGAGAGTAATTCCATCGGAACCGGAACGTAGATGCAAAGCGCATCGAAAACAGGAACATTGTCAGAATCATAACAAGGTCGCCTATTTCATGGGCGACCTTTTGTGTTCAAAATGCCTGTTGGTGTGGTTGGCGGCGCAGTGCAGCCTATATTATAACAACAGCGGAGAAAACAGTGGCACAGCTGAAAGGATTTGTAACACACATTATTTATCGTAACAACGGGAACGGCTATACCGTTTTTGAATTGAATACAGGCGGCGAAATCACCTGCGTGGGCACATTTCAGTCTCTGGAAGAGGGAGAAATTCTGGAGCTGGAGGGAGATTTTACCGAGCACGCGGTGTATGGGAGTCAGTTTAAAGTTTCTTCGTTCAAATTCTCGTCGCCAGAGGATGCGGCGGGGATGGAGAGATATCTCGGCTCCGGGGCGATCAAAGGAGTCGGCGCTTCGCTGGCGGCGCGGATTGTGAAACGATTCGGGGCGGATACGTTTCGGATTATCGAAGAAGAGCCGGAGCGCCTGGCGGAGATCAAGGGGATCAGTGAGCGCAAGGCGATGGATATTGCATCCCAGATGGAAGAAAAGCACGAAATGCGGGAAGCGATGGTCTATCTGCAGAAATACGGGATTTCCAACACGCTGGCGGTGCGGATTTATGAAACCTACGGCAGCAGGCTCTACCGGGTTTTGGAAGAAAACCCGTACCAGCTTGCGGATGATATTGACGGAATCGGCTTCCGCAAGGCGGATGAACTCGCCGCAAGAATCGGTATCCACACGGATTCGGATTTTCGGATTCGGAGCGGAATTTTGTATACATTATTGCAGGCGTCCGGAGAAGGGCACATGTATCTGCCGGGAAGCGTTTTGATCCGGCGCGCAGCAGCGCTTCTCGACCTTCCGCAGGAGGCAATTGCAGATCAGCTGCCGAACCTTTCGATGGATAAAAAAATGGTCATCAAGAAAAACGGCGAGGATACGATCTGTTATGCGTTTTCGTATTATTACGCAGAGCTTGCCTGCGCGCGGATGCTGGTGGAATTGAATCAGACGATGCTGCCGGAGGGCGAGCTGCTCCCGGCGCAGGAGGAGGCAATTTTAAAACGGGTGGATCAGATTCAACAGCAGGAGGGACTGATGCTGGACGAGCTGCAGCGGAAGGCAGTTCTGGAGAGCGTCCGCAACAGCATTCTGATTCTGACCGGCGGACCGGGCACTGGTAAGACGACGACGATCAACACAATTATCCGGTATTTTGAAGGAGAAGGGCTGGATCTTTACCTCGCGGCGCCGACCGGAAGAGCGGCGAAGCGGATGACGGAGGCAACTGGCTACGAAGCGCGGACGATCCACCGGATGCTTGAGCTGTCCGGGGCGATGCCGGAAAGCGGCAAAAAGGTGAGCTTTGAACGGAATGAGGACAATCCGCTGGAGGCGGACGTGATTATCGTCGATGAGATGTCGATGGTTGATATCCACCTATTTCAGTCGCTGTTGAAGGCGGTCAGCCCAGGGACGAGGTTGATTTTAGTCGGGGACGTGAATCAGCTGCCGAGCGTGGGTCCCGGACAGGTGCTGGCAGATCTGATTGCCAGCGAGGTATTTCCTGTCGTCTGCCTGCAGAAAATTTTCCGGCAGGCACAGGAGAGCGATATTGTTGTCAATGCGCATCGGATTAACAAAGGAGAACAGATTGCGCTGACAAATAAAAGCAGGGATTTCTTTTTCCTGGAGAGGAACAGTGTCCCTGTTATCTACAAGCATATGGTGCAGCTGATTGGAGAGATGCTGCCGAAATATGTAAAGGCTTCACCGTTCGATATCCAGGTGCTGACGCCGATGCGGAAAGGCAGCCTTGGTGTGGAGACGTTAAACGGCGTACTGCAGAGCTGTTTAAATCCTCCGTCGGAGGGCAAAAAGGAGGTTCAGCTGGGCGATACCCTGTTCCGCGAGGGGGACAAGGTGATGCAGATTAAAAACAATTACCAGCTGGAATGGGAGGTCGTCAGCCGTTACGGCATCCCGATCGACAAGGGAGTTGGAATTTTTAACGGTGATATGGGGATAATCCGGGAAATTGACGAATATGCACAGACGGTGCTGGTGGAATACGACGAGCAACGCCGCGTGACCTATACCTATCCGCAGATGGAAGAAGTGGAGCTGGCTTACGCGATTACAATTCACAAGTCGCAGGGAAGCGAATATCCTGCTGTGATTATGCCGCTTTTGGGAGGACCGAGACTCCTGTTTAACAGAAACCTTCTGTATACAGGTGTCACCCGTGCAAGGGGCTGCGTGACGATTCTGGGAAGCCGCAAGGTGGTGCAGGAGATGATCGCAAACGAAAGCGAAAACCGCAGGTACACCAGTCTGGACGTTCGGATCAGAGAGCTGAAAGGGGAAGCTTGATCGATTTCAAAACGCTATTATTTCCACAAAGATGTCCTGTATGCGACAGACCGGTGAGACCGGCCGGAGCGCTGGTGTGCAGAAGCTGCGCACCGAAACTTGTTTATGTCAGACAGCCGCTTTGCATGAAGTGCGGCAAGGAGCTTTCTGATGAAAATCAGGAATACTGCAGGGATTGTCTGCATAAAAAACATCTGTATGACAGAGGGATCAGCCTGTACCGGTATGCGAGCGTTAAAAAGGCGGTTTACCGGTTCAAATATGCGGGCAGGCAGGAATACGCCGCTTTTTTCGGAAAAGAGATGGCATGGCATTTGGGGCGGCAGATCCTTTCCTGGAAGGTAGACGCATTGGTCCCTGTTCCGCTGCATCCGGCGCGGAAGCGCAAAAGAGGCTACAATCAGGCGGAGCTTCTGGCATTGGAAATTGGAAAACAGTTAGGGCTCCGGGTGGAGAACAACTGGCTGATTCGGACAAAAAATACAGTTCCGCAGAAGCTTTTAAATGGGCAGGAACGCCGAAATAATTTGAAAAAGGCTTTTAAAGCAGGGCAAAATGATGTAAAATTAAATGCAATTGTAATTATTGATGATATCTATACGACAGGAAGTACGATAGATGCGATGGCGGCGGTCTGCAGGCAGCAGGGCGTTTCCAGAATTTATTTTGCGGCGTTGTCTATCGGAAACGGACAGGAGGTCAGATGATCAATCAGGAAAAGGTTCTCAGAATGACCAAGATGGCATCGTATGAAGAGCACGGTGGACGGAAGGATCGCGCAGTGGTGGGATATTTTCGCAGCGATTATATCGGAAAACAGACTATTATTTCACTGATAGTGATAACGGCAGCTTTCCTTGCCGGGCTGGGGGCATATCTTGTATTTCATTTTTCAGAGGTAATGGGAAATATTTATTCCATGGATCTGGTGGGAACGGCGAAGAAGATTTTGACGTTATATCTGATGGCGGCAGTTTTATATGTGGCAGTTACCTATGTGATATACACGATCCGTTATGCAAAAGCGAAGAAGAGGCTGCAGTTATTTTTGGAGTATCTGGACTGCCTGGATCAGGATGGAGAAGAGGAAACCGCAGAGAGGAAATAAAAGATGACACAGCTGCTTGTAATCAGAGAATACATAAAAAATTTTTACACAAAATATGAAGAATTTATTGTTCCCCTGTTGAAATTTGTGTTGGGACTTATTTTGTTTCTGACGATCAACGGCAGAATGGGCTATATGGAAAAAATCGACCACGTTGCGATCGTGCTGGTGGCGGCGCTTCTGTGCTCGTTCCTCCCGCTGGGCGTGATGGTATTTTTGAGCGCAATGTTTCTGCTGCTGCATACTTATGCGCTGTCTGCGGAATGCGTTGTGGTTCTGCTGCTTGCTTATATTATCGTGTTGGTGATTTATCTGCGGTTTGCACCGAAAGCGCATTTGCTGCTGCTTTTGACACCGCTTCTGTTTGTGTGGAAGATCCCTTATGTGGCTCCGCTGGCAGCGGGACTGTTCGGGACACCGGGAGCTGCGGCTGCGGTTGCAGGCGGCGTAGTGGTATATTATGTGCTGGCATATATTACCGGCAATGCGCAGGCGTTTGGCGGCGGGGAAAGCGATACCATGCTGCAGCGCTTCAGCGATATGGGAACCGGCGTGATCGAAAATAAAGAAATGCTGATTGTAGTGACGGCGTTTGTCATCACAGCGATTTTGGTTTATGCGATCCGCCGCATGAGCATTAACTATTCCAGAGCGATCGCTGTTTTGGTCGGAACGCTGGCAGATATCGTAATTTTACTGATCGGGGATCTGATCTATGATGCGAATTTTTCCCTGGCGGGCGTGATTCTCGGCAGTATTGTATGCGCGCTGATCGCGCTGGTGATGCAGTTTTTCCAGTTCAATCTGGATTATGCGCGCACCGAAAAAGTGCAGTTTGAAGATGATGAGTATTATTACTATGTAAAAGCGGTTCCCAAAATGGCAGTGGCAGTGCCGGAGAAGCGGGTAAAACGGATCACGACGCAGCGCGCAAACCAGAATGTCCGCCACAGCCATGGGAAGGGCAAAACCAGAAAATAGTGAGATGGAACAATGGAACAGATCAAAGAGTTTGCGGACAGATATCTGACACAGATACAATTTATAGGACCAATGGATATTGTGGAGATTATCCTCATTTCTCTGATGGTCTATTATCTACTGATCTTTATTCGGAATACCAGGGCATGGCAGCTGTTAAAGGGCGTGTTCGTCATTCTGGTATTTCTTGTGATTGCCGAAATCCTGCAGATGGATACGATCCTCTGGATTGCGAGGACGGCGTTTCAGTTTGCAACAATTGCGCTGATCGTCGTGCTGCAGCCGGAGCTGCGCAAGGCGCTGGAACAGCTCGGACAGAAAAATCTGATCCGTTCCGTCATTCCCTTTGAATCCTCCAAGCCGGAGGAGGGGCTCTTTTCCGACCGGAC
>ERZ791884.1826-NODE-1826-length-13592-cov-2.564970_pt1 | contig 13592 bp, 15 predicted proteins | sample MGYA00509941_ERZ791884 | MGnify/ENA primary metagenome ERZ791884 (study PRJEB30046, sample SAMN00792095) | human gut metagenome | study: EMG produced TPA metagenomics assembly of the A metagenome-wide association study of gut microbiota in type 2... | reverse complement strand
TCTTGTAGACGCTTTCCCGATTGACGAGGATAAAAACGTGATGGCTGAAAAACTGAGTAGCATTGATGGCTTATCTGGCTCTGATATTTCTAATTGTATGCTGAGAACGGCAATACATATAGCTGAGAGCGGCAGCGGGCATGCCAGCTATTCCGATTTTTTCAGCTATGCTGAAAAAATTCTCGAACTGAAGAAAAAGACTGCAGATGAATTCAGCATCACCACTAAAAGGGTATCAGAACAATACGTCCAAGAAAAAATCGGACTGAGAAAGGAACAGAAATAATGGGATTAAAGAATTTCTTTATGATCATAGGAGAAAAAATTAAAAGTGCATTTGTCAAAATAAAAAATGCATTTACAAAGTTCTTTGAAAAAGCGCTGAACATGATGAAGAAAGTGCTTTCTAAGCTGGAAGAAAAACTGCGTAAGCCGATTCTTGGAGCTACTCATTTCTTTCGCCGATTGGGAAATAAATACCAGGAAGGAACGAAAAACTATACGGTTGACGAGGAACTTGGCGAATGGAATGAAACCACTGTTACTCGTGAAATAACCATTGACGACGTGCCTCCCAAGTACTTGACGATGGATGATGAATTTGAAATAGATGACACCCAGGAACTTGATAATGCTCTTTCGTATTGAATATAGGAGGAATATAATGAAAAGCAACGGCTCATTATTCAAGGAATTGAGGAGATCATTCCGGTATATGATTGAATCAAGGCATGGAAAATACAGCTTATCCACCTATCTGGAAATAGTCGGACAATATGCTGATACCCAGATCATTGAGGCTAGAAAAAATGGCTTAAAGTATATCGGTGGGGAGTGCGTTGTGAATCTGGAACATGGCGATCCGGACAAATATGTTTTTTCTGTAGAAATGTTTTTTGTCGACCAACAGGGTCAGAACATCAGAAAAACTGCTTGCAGAAAACTTGATGCTAAACGTTTCACACGGGAAACAAAAGAAGAAATCAGCACCGAAAAAAAACATTTTAATATTGAAGAACCGAAAGGATAAATAATATGCAGGTTGTAATTATAATAATCGTGATCGTTGTTGTTTTTGCTTTGTTACAAGCATTAGTTGAGAAGATCGGAGACGGAGCAAAACTTTTGAACGGCTTTATAAAAAATACCATTGGGTGGCCCTGGCTGATAACAACAGCTATTCTTTGTATTGCCTCAAACCTGATATGGGGACTTGGAGGTATGTTCATCGTGCTTGGAATTTGCTGTGCATTGCGTTTTATCTGGGCCGGTATAAACAATATCTCTGACAAAAATCGTGAAACGGCGGATATCAACCGTCAGACGCAGCAGGAAGCGCAAAAAAATAACAATGAAGCTGAACTGATAAGGGAGCTTAATACCAATTGTACATATCTTGGCTGTATGAATTCTGATATGTGGGTGTCAAAGCTGCCGAATTATGCAAACAAACAGTATACTACATCTTTTTCAAAAATCACGTCAAACTTTGCAAAGCAAATGGAAAAGCAGTATATTACCAATAACGATTCATGGTTTGAGCCATTTATTGAATATTTAGTTATGCACCCGCAGGGAGCTACTCCGACCAAAATGCTTGCAGAATTACCATCGCCGACATTGCGAATAACTCATGTGACACCGGATATCGAACTTCTTACTGCCGCTCTTAACGAGGGAACCAGGAAAGCCAATACCGATGTTCCGGCGCTGTTTGAAGCCATTCCCATCAATACTGATGAGATATTGTACAAACCAACTAAATATGCAATGAAAAGATTTGGCGAAGGTTCAGCAAATGTGATCAATGAATCTTCAAATACAGAAATAAACTTTGATGATCTATAATTTGAGGTGAAAAGGTTGAACTGCGAAAATATAATTAAACAAAATGCATATAAGTTGAAAACGTCCCGGCGTGATATAGATATTGCGCCTGACATATCACATAGCGACCGTGAAAAATGGGCAAAGAAATATGCGTCAGATCTCTCGGACAGCAATGTAGCTGATATAATTTTAGCACTGTCAGATACGTCGGTAGGTTCGCTTGCGATTACCGGCAGGGAATTGTTGTTTGATAATTTCGGAGATCATGGGTTAAGGCATGTTGCTTTTTCTCAAATTGAAAGCGTATCTTCAACACAGGGAGGACGCTTCAGCCCGGATACAATATCATTGCATTTATCAGATGGATCAGATGTAAAGATGGACGGCAGCGTTGACGGACTGAACATAGATTTAATTGCTGCAATTATCAACAAAGCGATTCAGCTTTCAAAGCAGGGAGAGCTTACAACAAGCAATCAGAATGTAAGCTCCTTTCAACTTTCGGAACGGCTGAAAGTCTTATATTTTAAGATACTTTGTAACTATGCTTATCTCAATGATGGAGTAATTGACTCTGATGAATATAATGCAATAGCAAATTTCATTGTTAGAATGGAATTGAGCGGTGATTCAAGAAAAGAAATACGCTTATATATGAATAATCTTGAAAATCGAGAAAAGACAGGAGTATTCCTAAAGGAAGTCAAAACTCTGACCCAGGATAGAACCGGAGAATGGGACGCTTTTCGTTACTCTATTGTACAGGATTGCTTGTATATACATAATATCCAATCTCCTGACTTGCCATGGATAAAAGACGGCTTTATCGGAAGTCTAATGCAGGCCTGCACACTTGCTCCGGAACAGATCGACATAATGGTAAAAGCAGTGGAATTAAATACGGCAATGCAAAAGAAAGATGCCAATATCCCTGAACTGAAAAAACAGTGGCAGAACCTGATTAAAAGTATAAGGTATACAAAGGGATATGTACCTTCACAGTTTTTGTTCTGCTCTGGCTCGGTGTATGGAATTGACAGTTATACCATGTGGCTGAAAAAAGATGATTGCAGCAGAGATGCAATTAATAAGCACAGGGAACTCATTATGCACGAGATCATTATAAATACGCAGAAAGCGCAAAATATTCTTATTGAGGATATGAATGATCTGGCTGAAAGGATCAGCATGCTTGAAAAGGATAACCAACGGGTTCGTGCTGAGTTGCAGGCTTTCAGGGACAGAATAAAGCAAGCGCTTGATCGCAGGAATAGTGAATGATCATATACCTTAAGGGAGTAGAAACATGTCAAAGAAGAAAATTGCATTACTTAATGAACAACAGTTGTATGAAATGGGTGATGCATTAAAAGTTCAGAATCATCAGTTAAGATCGTTGGAACAAGAACGTGATGAGATCTCAGATGTGCTCTCAGGGCTTGAAAAAAGCAATGCAGCAAATAAGAGAGAGATCAGCGAGATAGACGCCCTTTTAGAAGATATTGACGCTTTCAGCGATGATGAATTGACCGGATTATATGCCGAAATAAATAAACCGGTCAAAACCGATCTTTCAAGTTCAGAAATACACAGGACAAAGGCTATTTCCACTCAAAATGATTGGGGCAAGTATATCCGGAACGTCAAGGACTATGCAAGTTCAAATGATGTGGATACTGCGTTAGATCCATTTAGCACAATGTTAGGCCAAGGTGAATATGAGAAACTGAACTCTGAAATCAATGATGAGTTTGCTAAAAAGACCAGCATCTTCAATAGGACTGATCTGGCTTTTTTGGCTATTGCAACTGCGTTACAGATAGCAAAGGGAATAATTTATACATCTGTTGCTGATAAGGTGGGATACGGCAAAGGGTTCGATCCGCAGTCCAGGTTGGGAGAAAAACAGACTGGAGCGGAACATAAAAAGGGGATAAATCAATATCAGCAGAAAGCGCTGGATCATGGTAATAAGGAGGGGGAATGGATAAAGATATTAAGCAATCCACCCATGTATGATACTCAGATAGGTGTAAAAAAAAAGGCATTTCATTGGGAGGGGCAAATCACCGGTTGAACACTCTCGGACACGATCCGGTTCTGGGGTGGATTTTTGGAACAGCCAATATATTAACCGATACTATTACATTAAGTTCATTTCTGACATATCAGGGAACAAGAGATCCTAATCGTATTGCCCTGGCATTTGATAATTACACTCCCGGAATGAACATGATGATAACAGCGGAAATGGTACCAATGCCATTGCTTTTCAAACGTTCTGTTGAAAAAGCGCAAAGTGGCAAGTTGAATCTTCCTGCCGCTATAACCGCGGAAGCATTGCATCTGAAGTCAGATGTATTCACAAAGAGGGGATTGCCCGTCCCGATTATTAACAGCCTGAATCCGGATCTGGGAGGCAAGTTATATAACAGCCATTATGATGCGCTTTGCCTTGCACGTGATACCGCTGTCATTGGTGGATCGTTTGTTGCGAGTATCCTGATCGATATGATCGTAAGTCTTGTACATGGTTTATTCTATTGTAAAGACAAAGATGGAACCCGTGATATTTTTGAAGTCAGAACAAGAAAGATATTGCTGATATCCAATACGATCGCAACAACAAGTAATATTATTGGTGCAGTGATTACCAAGAACCCCAAACATCTTGATATTGGTGGTTTGTTAAATACGATCCGGCATCTGTTTTCGGATTTAGCATTCATGGCAGATGTAAAAAAAGAATTTATTGAAAACCGTATCTACGAGAAAATAGATTCTGAAATGAAAGCTATTGACAATAGTATAGGTGATTTAACAGAATTTGAAAAGCGCTTAATGAAATTGTAACTATTATTTATTCTCCTAACGCCTATAAAGACGTTAGGAGATTTTTCGTTCAGAGATAAAATAGTAAGTATGCCGATTAGACTTGACTTCAAAGCGAACTTACGACCAAGCGCACGCCTTTCAGCATTGGATTTGTTATTCCAGATACTCACATGGAAAAGTCGGTTGTTCTTATTTAATTGCAGTTATAACTTATCCGATATGGTTTTTATTGCTATATTAATAGCGTGCTATCGGTATACATTTTGAAAGGAGATAAATATATGCCGAATACAATTCCCAGCGGACAGCTTATAAAAATGCTGCATGACCGGCTGGAAAAAATAGCGAACAACACCCTGAGAGAGAAGGATCTGACTATGATGCAGATTTCGGTCCTGATGGAGCTGCAAAAAGCCGAGCAGAAGCAGCGCTCCATGAAGGAACTGGAGCGAAAATTCTGCGTTGCGCAGTCCACCGTGGCAGGAATCATCTCCCGATTGGAGCAAAAAAGGTTCGTGGAAGCGGTCGGAGATGCTTCCGACAAGCGAATCAAATTGGTTCATATCACACCCGCCGGAGAGGCCTGCTGCCGGGAAGCGGTCGGATACATGGAAGAAGCGGATAATATTCTGCTACATGGGTTTTCTGAGGATGAGAAATCCTTATTCAATCAGCTTTTGGCAAGAGCCGCAGAAAATATGAAGTGAATACCCACCGAGCATGGCGGGTTTCGCTCAGAGTAAAAAGATAGCGGGCTATCATAATCGGAGAACGTTATGGAAAATAATAAGTCGATGGAAGTCTTTGCGAAGGCACAAATTCGCAAAGCGGTTTTACAAAACGCTCTGCCTGCAATGGCAGCGATGCTCATGGTGCTGATTTACAGTCTGGCGGACACCTTTTCATCGGGCAAACTCACGACGATCTGCAGGTGGCGGCAGTTTCCCTTCTTTAATTCCAACCAGTCCACCACAAAAAGTCATCGGAAACGGCGAAGGGAAGCTGCTCGTCATCAATGATTCCTACGCGAATACCTTCGGGCGGTTCGTGTTAGACGACTATGCGGAAACGCACCTCACCGACATGCGATTTTTCAGGGGAAAGGTCAGCGGATACATCGCCGAAAACGGCATAACCGAGGTGCTGGTGCTGTACAATATCCCGAATTTTTGCGAGGATACGGGAGCGGCAAAGTGCTTTTGATTCAGCGCCGTACTCGTAACCGCGCGATATTTTCCTGAAAAGGCATTGCAATCGGCCACCGGCTGTGGTATACTGATATTACATTATTTTGACCGGGAGTGGTTTTTCTGTATTACATAACTGTAAAGGATATACTTGAGCTTGACATAGCAAAGGACTGGAAGGTCATTGCAGGCGATGGCGGTCTTTCCAAGACTGTGAGCTGGTTTTACATCTGCCAGGACGACGAGATAACCCCGTGGGTGCAGGGGCGTGAGCTGATGATACTATACGGATCGGGAGTCAAACGCGATACAGCAAATCTTGTCAGAATTGTTGATATCTGTGCAGAACACCAGATATCTGCAATACTGGTGCTGATAGGGCATTATTTCGTGGAGCTGCCAAACGAAATGCTGGACGAGGCAGACCGGCTTGATGTTCCGATTATCACTATGCCAGCGACTATCCCTATAGGCACGGTTACAAAGGCTGTTGCATATATGATTTTATCCGAGAGACATTATTTGCGCCGCGGCAGCGAGGCTCTGCGGGATATAATATACGGATATGACGAAGATGAGCGAAGTCACTTCAATGCCATCGAGCGCGCCGGCTACAAGCTGCGTCAGCGCTCTTTCGTTGCTGTCATGCGCACCCACGACCGGGCGCTCTCCGAAATGAAGGACACCCAGCACATTCTGACAGATGTGTGCAATGTGTTCAACACTCCGATAGCCTATATCCAGAAAAACCGAATAGTTGCCCTTACCGGCACCGACGATATGAATTCCGTCCGTCCCATCATGGACGCCGGCGAAAGGCTGGTGGCGCTCGCTGCTGAGAAATATGGGCTGAAGAATATGTACTTCGCCCTCGGCAGCCAGATAAATCCGAAGAACACGATAAAATCCAGCTACCGTGACGCCGTGAATACTGTCAGGGCAATAGACGCATATCCGGTCAACAAAAGATGCAGGAATTACGCGGAGCTTCCTGCAATAATCAAGATGCTTTTCCGGGCAGATGACCGTGATTTCGTAAGGAGCTGCTACGAACAGGAGCTGGGAGAAATAATCAGCTATGACCAGAAGCATAACACCGAGCTTCTGCTGACCCTGGAGCGGTTCTTCGAGGAAAACTGCAATGCAAGCCACACCGCGGACAAGCTGTATATTCACCGGAATACCATGAACAACCGCCTGCGGCTTATTTTCGATATCCTTGGTCACGACTGCTCCGACCCGGAAAAACGCTTCGCCGCAGAGAACGCTATTTACTGCTATAAATATCTGAATATGCAGGAAGAACAAAAATAAATTGCAATACTGTGCAAACTGTACATCGCATTTTCGCGAATATTGTGCTAAAATACAATCAAGCAAAAGGACAGCGCAGTCCTGGAGAAGCTTCAAGGCTTCGTCAGGACTGCGCCTTTTTTTATTCAATGATTCAGGAGGTAACTGAAATGCTAGTAAAAAATGCAAAGCTCAGAAAGAAAGACGGACTTTACGACATCATGGTGACCGACGGAAAGTTCGGAAAGATAGTTCCTGCCGGAGAGGGCGGAGCGGACCCGGAAACGATCGACGCGGCAGGAAAGCTGGTCATTCCGCCCTACTGCGATTCCCATGTTCATCTCGACTACGCGATGACCGCCGGAGTTCCTCATCACAACCTCAGCGGAACACTGTTCGAGGGAATCCAGATCTGGGCAGAGCACAAGGAGCAGGTTCCTCTCACCAGGGAATACATCAGGGAGAACGCAAAAAAGACCCTCGACCAGATGATGTTCTACGGAGTTCAGCACGTCCGCTCCCATGTTGATACCGGCGACGAGAATATGCTCGGCGTAAAGACCCTGCTGGAGCTGAAGGAGGAATACAAGGACAAGGTTGATATCCAGCTTGTCGCTTTCCCACAGGATGGTATATACACCTACGGAAAGGGCGCAGAACTCCTCGAAGAGGCTGTGAAGCTCGGCTGCGACTGCGTCGGCGGAATTCCGCACTTTGAATACACGCGAGAATATGGCGTGAAGTCCGTGGAAAAGACCTTCGAGCTGGCGGAAAAATACGACAGGCTCATTGATATCCACTGCGACGAGATAGACGACGAGGCTTCAAGATTCCTCGAGGTCGCCGCAACTCTCGCATACGAGAGCGGTCTTACCGATAAAGTTACAGCAAGCCACACGGTGGCGATGCACTCCTACAACAACGCCTACTGCATGAAGCTGTTCAATATCCTCAAGAAATCCAGGATCAATTTCGCGGTATGTCCGCATGAGAACACGCACCTCCAGGGCAGGGCGGACGCTTATCCCAAGCGCCGCGGCGTAACCAGGGTGAAGGAACTTCTCGACGCAGGACTGAACGTTTCCTTCGGTCAGGATTCCATCTCCGACCCGTGGTATCCTCTCGGCACGGGGAACATGCTGTGGGTGCTCGAATTCGGGCTTCACGTCTGCCACTACATGGGCTACGATGAGATCTCCAACAGCCTCGACCTGATCACAGAGAACGGCGCTAAGACAATGCACCTGACTGACCGCTACGGAATCAGCGATGGAAAGCCGGCGGACTTCCTCATCATCGACGCAAAGGATGATTTCGAGGCGGTTCAGTACTTAAAGGACGTTCTTTACTCAGTAAAGAGCGGAAAGGTTATAATGAAGCGCGAACCAGCAGTGGTAACGCTTTACTAAACAGAAAGAACAGAAGATAATCAAGGAGGAAACTACAAATGAAATCACGATTCTTAAAGAAGCTTTTATCCGCGGCGCTGGCGGTGACAACCTGCGCAGGCATGGTAGCCGGAATGACAGGCTGCGACAGCGGCTCGTCCGACGAGATCAAGATCGGTCTGCTGTTCTCAAAGACCGGCGCTACCGCCATCACCGAGGAATGTATGATCAACGCCGCGCAGATGGCGATTGACGAGGTGAATGAAGCCGGTGGAATCAACGGCAAGAAGATCACATACGTTCTCGAGGACTACGCGACAGACGCCGCAACAGCCGCAGAGAAGATCAAGAAGCTGATCATGCAGGACGAGGTCGTTGCTACAGTCGGCTGTTACACCTCCGCTTCCCGTATCGCGTGCGAGCCGGTAGTCGAGGATAATGACTCGCTGCTTATTTACCCGACATTCTACGAGGGCGAGGAGCCGTCCAAGAACGTTGTCTACACAGGCGCAGTCCCGAATCAGCAGGGCGATATCTTCGTACCGTGGCTCGTAGAAAACGTCGGCAAGAAGTTCTTCCTGCTGGGCACCGATACGGTTTACGCTCAGCTTATCAACACACAGTGCCGTGCAAGCCTTGAGGAATGCGGCGGCGAGGTGGTCGGCGAGGAATACGTTCCCAACGCGCACAACGACTTCTCATCCATCATCACGAAGATCAAGGAGGCTGACCCGGACGTACTGTTCGTAAACCTGAACGGCGACTCCGGCGTTGCATTCTTCAAGCAGTACAAGCAGTACGGTCTGGACGCTGCCACAATGCCGGTGGCTTCCTACCTGCTGGACGAATCCACTGTTGCGGCTCTCGGCGCTGATACCGCCGCAGGTCACTACACCTCCATCAACTATGTAAGCACACTGGACACCGATGCGAACAACGAGTTCCTGAAGAAGTACCACGAGAAGTTCGGCGACGACGCAGAGATGACCGTTGTCGGTGAGGAAACCTACGTTTCCGTAAAGCTGCTTGCAGAGGCTCTTAAGAAGACTGACGACTACTCCTCCGCTTCCATCATCAAGGCAATGGACGGTATCACACTGGACGTTCCCGAGGGTGAGGTCAAGTTTGATCCGGAAACCAATCACCTCTATCTCAGGGGCAGGATCGCAAAGGTAAACGACGAGGGTAAGTTCGAGGTAGTTTACGAATCCCCCGAGCTCATCAAGCCGGATCCCACAAAATAATAGCGAAATCCATTATTCCAAAACGAATGGAGCGGCAGCGGTTGCCGCTCCATTTACCGAAATGAGGTGCATTTTATGTTTATCGCTGCTCAGCTGATAAACGGTATATCGGCGTCTGCGCTCCTGCTGATATATTCCCTCGGTGTTGTCGTGATCATGGGTCATATGAACGTGGTCAATATGGCGCACGGCGAATGTATAATGCTCGGAGCATATGTATGCTACTATATCAATACAGTTGCGGGCGCGCCGTTCTTCGTGGCGCTGATAATGTCGTTCGTTGTCACGGCATTGTTTGGCCTGCTGATAGAACGTCTTGTCATACGGAAGCTCTACGGGAAGACCGCGGAAACGCTGCTCGCGACATATGCGCTGTCACTCATCGTGAAGCAGTTGATAAATCTTATCTGCGGCTCGGAGCTGAAATACATCGCGATACCATTTGAGGGTCATTTCGATATTGGCGGCGTTACTATCCCGTACTACAACATTTTCATTATCCTGTTCGCTGCGGCTATCCTGCTCATAACATGGCTGATATTCTACAAGACTCCGTTCGGAACAAAAATGCGTGCTGTCACCAGCAACCGCCCGATGACCGAGTGCCTGGGTATCAACGCACATGCGGTGGATTCCCTCACATTCGCTTTCGGCGTCGGACTTGCAGGTCTTGCCGGCGCAGTGCTTGCACCTATCCGCGGCGTATCTCCGTTCATGGGCGCTTCCTACATCACCGACTCTTTCATCAATGTCTGCGTCGGCGGACTTCAGTCCATGATAGGCACAACTCTTTCTTCGCTGCTTATCGGCGAATCCACTTCTATCCTCGGCGGCTTCTGGAACGAGGTTGACGCAAAGATCCTCGTGTTCCTGATCGTTGTGGTACTTATCCGGTTCCGTCCGGACGGACTTTTCAGAAAGGAGAAGAGATAATATGCTGGAACGCATTAAAAAATTGCCCGTCAACAGATGGGTCGATATCGCACTCTTCATCTTTCTGCTGATCTTTCCGCTTATATTCAACGATTACCGCACGGGCTTCATGGGAAAGACTGCAGCCTACATGATTTTTGCTCTCTCCCTTGACCTCCTGTGGGGCTATACCGGACTCATGAGCTTCGGTCACGCAGCGCTGTTCGGACTTAGCGGCTATATCGTCGGGCTTTCGTTCTCCATTCAGGACGGTATTCCGGCATTTATGTCGAGAATGGGCGTTGAGGAACTGCCGTGGTTTCTTAAAATCCTTGAGAACAACATCGTTGCCTCACTGCTGGGGCTGATTATTCCGGCGGCGTTCGCAGCATTCCTGGGGTACTTCATATTCTCCAGCAAGGTCAGCGGAATATTTTTCTCGCTGATCACGATGGCGCTGGCTCAGATCTTCGAAACTTTCTTCGCTAATCAGTCCGCCTATACCAACGGCACCAGCGGACTTGGCGGACTTCCGCGCAGCTTCTTCGGCATCGAGCTGAAGATCAAGCCGTTCTACTACCTTACGATCGGCATTGTGATACTGGTTTATCTGCTGTGCCTGTGGCTGACGAATTCCCGGTTCGGCAAAGTGCTGATGTCCGTGCGCGAGGACGAGCGCAGGCTCTCCTTTATCGGCTACAATCCGGCACGGTTCAAGATTGCCGTTTACGCGCTGTCAGGTATGCTGGCAGGTCTTTCCGGAATGCTGTTCGTTCCGTTCAACGGAATGATCTCCCCGACTGAGCTCGGTATCTCCCTCTCCACGATGGTGCTCATTTGGATCGCCGTCGGCGGCAGGGGAAACCTCACCGGCGCAATGCTCGGAACCGTTCTTATCAACTGGCTCCAGACGCTGTTGTCTGAGTACTCCGCGGACATCTGGCCGCTGGTGCTCGGCGCGCTTATCCTGGCGGTAATATTCCTTATCCCGACAGGTATCATCGGCAAGCTGAAGGAGATACAGTACAATATCTCCGCACGGAGGACCCTCGAAAAGCTCACGGCAAAGGAGGAAGAGAATCATGGGTGAACTACAGCCGCTGCTCAGAGTGGAACACCTGAGTGTAGAATTCAAGAAATTCAAGGCGCTGACCGATGTCAACCTCACCGTAAACAAGGGCGAGGTGCGGGTGGTCATTGGTCCTAACGGCGCCGGAAAATCCACGCTGATGGACCTTATCTGCGGCAGGACGAAGCCAACCTCCGGCAAGGTGTTCTTTGACGGCGTGGACATCACCGGCAAGGAGCCCTACGACATCTCGGCGAAGTACGGAATAGGGCGTAAGTTCCAGAATCCGAACATATTCAACATGCTGACGGTGTATGAGAACATCGAGGTGGCTCTCCGCGGATTCAACACGGTGTTCAAGGCGCTGGCATTCCGCCGTACGGCGGAGGTTAAGGAAAAGATCGACCGCGTGCTGGAGATGATAAAGCTCAGCGAAAAGCGGAACATAATCGCATCTTCTCTTTCCCACGGCGAACGCCAGTGGCTGGAGATAGGCATGGTCATTGCCCAGGATCCCAAGCTCATCATTCTTGACGAGCCGACCGCCGGTATGACCGCCGCCGAAACCTACAAGACCGGCGAGATGATAAAGGAGCTGCTCGCCGATCATACCGTAATGGTGGTCGAGCACGATATGGATTTCGTAAAGCAGGTGGCGCAGACCGTCACGGTGCTGCACCACGGTCAGCTGCTTGCGGAGGGCACATTCGACGAGGTGGAGAAGGATCCGCGCGTTATCCAGGTGTACCTCAAGGACGATTCAGACGAAGAAGCAAAGGAGGCGTGAGAATATGCTGGAGGTATCGCACGTCAATGTAAACTACGGCAAGAGCCGTGTAATAACGGACGTATCATTCACCCTCAACCGCGGCAGAAAGCTGGTGGTGCTGGGGCGCAACGGTGTAGGCAAGACCACGCTCATGAAATGTATCATGGGACTTCTCCCGGTGGAGGGAAAGGGAACTCTCAAGCTGGAGAACAAGAATATCACGAAAATGCCGGCGTATATGCACAATCAGATGGGCATCGGATATGTTCCGCAGGGGCGCGAGATAATCCCGGATTTCACCGTGCGCGAGAATCTGGAGCTTGGCTGCCTCGGGCACAACTCGGTCAGCTTCAAGGAGCAGTTCGAGATCGTGCTGGATTACTTCCCGGCACTCAAGGAGCACATGAACCGCAAGGGCGGCGTGCTTTCCGGCGGTCAGCAGCAGCAGCTCGCCATCGGGCGCTGCCTTATGGGCAGACCCTCGATAGTGGTCCTTGACGAGCCGACGGAGGGTATTCAGCCGAACGTGGTTTCCGAGATCGCCACGACGCTGAACCGTATCTCAAGGGAGATGTATCTCAGCGTTATTCTGGTGGAGCAGAACATAAAGTTCGCCAAGAGGATAGCCGAGGATTTTATAATCCTCCAGAAGGGCTCCATCGTTGCGCAGGGGGCGATAGGCGAACTTAACGACGACCTTGCCAAGAAGTACCTGGCGGTGTGATCCTGCACGCTTCCCGAAATAAATCCCTCCCGGCTCGGGAGGGATTTCTGTTATTGGTCTGAGTTTTCCTTGAAATACACGATGAATCTGTGCGGACTGCCGTCGGATTTGCCCACCGGGCGCTTTTCCAGCAGCAGGTACTTCTTTCCGTGTTCAATAGTGACTGTGAACATGCGGTACACCAGCCATTGTAGGCAACAGCTTCATGCGTATCATCTCCTTTTGGCTATATTGTAACACTACAGGAGGACACCCCCAGCGTCCGTATAAAAACTTCCTGAGCGGCATACATTACTAATAGTAAAGATAGGCTATACTTCAGTATAGCACAATATGCGATA
>ERZ791884.1825-NODE-1825-length-13596-cov-4.183443_pt1 | contig 13596 bp, 12 predicted proteins | sample MGYA00509941_ERZ791884 | MGnify/ENA primary metagenome ERZ791884 (study PRJEB30046, sample SAMN00792095) | human gut metagenome | study: EMG produced TPA metagenomics assembly of the A metagenome-wide association study of gut microbiota in type 2... | reverse complement strand
AATCAAATTTAATATTATATTAATAAAAAGAAATAATTTTTATTTTTGTTTCCACAAAACTAAAATTATTTCTTTTATTTTATTATTTTTTCTATTTTCTTGCAATTAGAGCTTTTATTTTTATCCCTTGTTCTTTAAACATTTTCTCATGTTCTGTTTCTATATTTCTGTCTCCATTCCAGAAATCTTGCTCATTTGCCAAATCATATGTTACTTTTTCAATTTCAAATCCCGCTTCTTTAAAATACAACAAACTTTCAGTAAACAAATTATCATCATCAGTCTTAAAATATATTTTTCCTCCATCTACTAAAAATTGTCTATATTTTTCCAATTGTCTTGTATGTGTTAGTCTTTTCTTATGATGTTTTCCTCTTGGCCAGGGATTGCAAAAATTTATGTATATTCTATCTATTTTATCATTTTCATCAAATACATTTAAAATTCTATCTATATCATACCTAGAAATTAATACATTGTTTATCTCTTCATTTTTCTCGGCATATACTTCTTCGATATTTCTTTTAGCAAGTCCTAGCATAGCATCTACTAAATCTATTGCAATATAATTAATATTTAGATTTTCGCTCGCAATTTGTGATATGAATCCACCTTTTCCACAGCCTAGTTCTATATATAAAGGTCTATTATTTTCAAATAAAGTTCTCCACTTACCTTTATATTTTTCAGGTTCATCTATATAAAATTTACTTGCTTCTAATTCTGGTCTTGCCCATTTCTTAAAACGTATTCTCATAATTGTTCCAACTTTCTAATTAAATTTCTTTCATATTATACACAATAACTTAATAGAAATCAATATTCGCCCAAAAAGGGGCGTCCCTATTGGGCGAAATTTTTCATTTATTTCACATATTCATTTAAAGGTTTTACTCTATATTCTAAGTCTCCTAATTTTTCTGTTGTTACATATCCTGCTTGTGCATTTATTACATCTGGAATTCTGTTTACTACCGAGGCACATGTTAGTTCAACTGTTGCAGGTTTTGCAACTGTAATTGTTGTATCTGGCTCTCCATATACTGTCCACTCATTTTTGTCGTACTCTTCTGGAGAATATACTTTTCCTATACATTCGCTTTCTATTGTTATTCCTTCTTCTGTATGTGTTGTTACAACAGCACTCATTCCGGTTGCATCTCCTGCTTTTACTGTTGTACCTAATGTTGATGAATATATGTCTTCTTTATATGTTGTCGGTATTGTTTTTTGTGTTTGAGATTTTACTGTTAATCCTAATTTTGAACATAACCAACCATTTACATTCCACATATATGAAGGAAGATATTCTCCTGATTCGATTATTTTTTTTCTTTCTTCATCACTTATCCTATCAACTGAAGCAACTTGCTTATCAAATTCATCAAGTGTTAGCCCTGAGCCATGGGCTTTTGCTAAAGCTATTCCATAGTCTTCTACATTGTAGCTTGAGCTTCCTTTTATTTTAGTTATTCTTTGTGTAGAACCTGCTATTGAAGTAATTAATTGGCCCCAGTATATATCTTGATATCCGCTTCCTGTAATTGTGCATCCAGTTTGTTTTGCTAAATCGTCAATCTCTTTTGTAACTTGAGGGTTTGAGTTCCATGGGAAGAAAGCTTCTTCACATGTAGTAATTGCATTTACACCTAATTTTGCACATAGCATCAATGCATCTTTAACATCGTTTAATAAGCTCATTGTTGTAACAATTGCAATATCTGGTTTTAAAGTTCTTATTGTCTCTTCTGCATTCTCTAGTGCTGTGACTTTAACACCCATTTCTGTTTTTCCCATTATTGTTCCAATATCTTTTCCAATTACATTGGGATTAACATCTATTGCTCCAACAACTTCTCCTCCTTTTTCGAGAACGTAACGCATTGTGTAAACAGCCATCTTTCCTGTTCCAAACTGAACTACTCTAACTTTTCTGTCCATAAATAATCTTTCCTTTCTGTAAGGCAAATTTGGTTGGAAAAAAATTAAATTTTGGCAAGGAAAACAAATTTACAAGGCAAGGACGCATACTTTCTGTATGTAACCGCGTTGTAAATGAAGTTTGACGTAGCCAAAATTGTAATTATTTTTCAACCCGACCTCCTATAATTTAACTTTTATATAATTATTATAACTTAATATAAATATTATATACTTTTAAAATGTAGTAAAATTCTTAAAAAATTTAATAATGCCCTGAAAAATCCCAATTATTATATCTGTAATTATCTTTACTATCAAATTTGTATTGTATAAATTTATCATATATTCATGCGTTGGTGGAATTAGCCATAGTACGCCTACTATTATTACTAACACTCCAATTACTAATATAACAGTTAAGAAGTCTTTAAATGTCCATTTATGTTTTATTTTATATCCCAAACTTCTAAAATAATCTTCATATTGTTTTCTATATTCTGCATTTGCTTCTTTTTGAACTTCTTTCATAATCTTACGTTGTTCTTTTTTGCTTAAATTTGCATATGCTTTTCTCCAATCAAAATCTTGATTGCTATAATTATTTGGATTTGAATAATTACCAGAATTGTCTGAACCACTAGTTTGCATATTGCTTTCATATCTTACATTTTGAGTACCAGAATTATTCTGATAATTTATATATTCTTCTTGTTTTTTACGTTCATCTTCTGCTTCAAGTTTTTCATCATATTCTTTGCGTTTTTGTTCATCACTTAAAACATCATATGCTTCATTAATCTCTTTCATTCTTTTTTCTGCAATCTCTTTATTTTCAGCAGTTTGCAAGTCTGGATGGTATTTTTTTGCCAGTGTTTTGTATGCTTTTTCAATAACTTCTTTAGACGCTTTTCGGCTTACTTCCAATATATCATATAATGTTTCCACATTTCCTCCAAAATTTTTAATATATTGTAAGTATATCATAGTTAAAAATTAATGTACAGAAGTTTTATTAAATAAAAAATCTTCCAACAGAAAATATGTTTTTACTCTTCTACTAATTCTTGTTTATATTTTATAAATTTTCTATTTCCTGTTCAGTTAACCCAGTTATTCTACTTATATCTTTTATGCTCATTTCTCTTTTAAGTTTTTTGGCAATTTGAATGATCCCCTGTTTGAATCCTTGTTCAAGTCCTTGTTCGAGTCCTTGTTCGAGTCCTTGTTCGAGTCCAGCTTTTCTTTCCTTTCTTATTTCTCTATTAATTATTCTTGATGCATTTGTCATAATTCCGTCTCTCCCTTCTATATTTCTTATTTTTTCTATAAATTCATTCATTATATTTTTATCTTTTGTTTCACTCAGTTCATACTTTATCAATTTTTCCAATTGTAAATTATCAAAAGTATTTTTTTCTTTTTGAATATTTATTATATCTTCTATATTTTTATACAATTCTTCTTTATTTTTAGATTTTTCTATTAGCATTGCTTTAGAAATTATTAGATTATCTTCCAATAATTTTTCTTTGCTAAATTTATTAGCATCTATCAAGGTGTACTCCAACCAATTTTCTTGATATCCTTCTATTGTTTCTTCAATATCATTTATTGATAGCTTTTTCCATTTTCTTTTTCCTGTATACAATACTATTGGTATTACTGTAGGAATTTTGTAGCCTTGTTCTTTAAATCTCTTTTTATCTATTGCAGACTCTATTATGGCACATTTGTAACGTAATATTCTATATGGCATTTTTATATCTACACTTGACTGATGCTCTATTAATATAAATGCGTTTTTATTCTTTATTTTATATACAATATCTGCTTCTATATTGTTAAACTCCGATGTTCTAAATTCTTTTTCATATTTTTCTATGTCATCTTCTATTAAATTTAAATGCAAAAAGCTATTTATAAATTCGACTGTTTCCTTTTTGTCAGATAGTATTTCTTTAAACATTTTATCATGTTTTTTATTTATACTATATTTTTCTGTATTCTCTTTTAAAATATATTTATTTTCTCTTTGTTTTCCTTCTTCATCTTCCTCTATTATAATATCTGCATATTTTTTTAGCATTTTATTTATCTTTTCCTTATTTTGCAAATAAAATGCTCCATTAAAACCCATAATATCTTTTCCATCTACTGTTTTCAATCCAGTTGGAACATACATTTCTTCTATATTCAATCATCTTCCTCCTTATTATATAATCATTTTACTTATAGGTCAATATTTTTTATAAATATAACTTCTTGGGTATTATTTAAGAACAAATTTCTTTCGCTATAGCGAATTTTTGAATAAATTTTTTATAAAATAACTTTAAATTTAATAAAATTATATTACCATTTAAAGCAAAAATCAATTACAATCGTTCGACAAAATTCTAGTAATTATTTAAAATTAATTAGTAAATCATTTTTCTTTAGCTCTTGATTTTCTACATTTCTATGATATAATACAATCTATCAAACGCCTGCATTTATGGCGAATTTTAGTATGGAGTTGAATTAATTTGAAATTAGCGTCAGATGATGAAACATTAGCCGAGAACAAAGTCTTAATATTGTATGCACTTAACAAAGCTAATAAACCACTAACCAATGATGTATTATATAAAATAGTATTAGCAGCAGCTAATATGAATTATTTTTATTTTCAACAATTTATGTTAGATTTAATTGAAGTTGGATATATTTGTTCTTTCCAAAAGGAAGAGCAAACTTTATATCAAGTAACTGAAAGTGGTAGAAGAACCTTAGATTTAACTTTGGATTTGCTTCCTGGAATAATAAAATTAAAGGCAGATACAAACTTAAAACCAATTATAGATAGTTCAGAAGAAGAACAATCTATTGTGGCAGAATACACCCCACTTAGCGAAAATCATTACATTATAACATGTAAAGTTGTAGAAAATAACGAAACTGTATTTGAAGTAAAAACATTTGCAGGTTCTCGCGAACAGGCAAAAGATATAGTCGATAACTGGCAAAATAATGCAGATACAATTTACCCTAAAATATTGGATATATTAACGCAAAAATAAAACAAAATTCATTTTATTAAAAATAAGATTACGCTTTCCTTTCGAGGAGTCCAAGCACACTCCCTCAAAAGCTATGTACCGTATTTTTTAATGAAATGAATTTTGTTTTTTATTTATTATTCGCCTGAATGTTTCTTTTTATATAATCATTCGCCCAAAAAGGGGCGTCCCTATTGGGCGAAATTTCTTATTCTTTTATTTTACATATTTTCTTGCATTGTTCATTTCTACAAATTCTTCTATTAATTCATCTTCTGTAAATGTTTTCTTTTCTCCTGTTTTAGTGCTTTCTATTTCGAAAATTCCTTCTTGAGCCTTATTTCCAAGTACAAGCATGTATGGTGTTCCAAACATGTAGCAATCTTTTATTTTTGCACCTAACATTCCTTGAGCTCTATCGTCTATTATAACTGGAACTCCAGCTTCCATTAATTTGTTATAAATTCTTTCTGCAACTTCTTTTTTATCGTCTACTGCAACTATTTGTAATAAGTATGGTGCAACGCTTATTGGTAATGAAATTCCCATTGGTTCTCCGTTTTTTCCATTTACAACATTCTCTTCGTAAATTGTTGCAACTGTTCTGCTTACTCCTATTCCATAGCATCCCATGTATAGTAATTGCTCGTTTCCATCTTGGTCTATGTATTTTGCATTCATAGATTCTGTGTATTTTGTTCCTAATTGGAATATGTGTCCTAATTCGATTGATTTTTTTGCTTCTACGTTTTCTTTATCTTGAACTCCGTATTTTTCTTTTAGGTATTCGTCCGCATCTTCTCTTTCTAGAATTTCAGTATTAAATGCTACTCCTGTTGCCTTATCTACTAATATTGTGTCTTCTCCAATTGGTGATTCTAACATGAATTCCTCTGATAAGTTTCCCCCCATTGCTCCACTATCTGCTGCAACTGGTTTTGCATTTAGTCCTAATATTTCAAATATTTCTAAGTATGCTTTTCTAATTTTTTTGTATGTTTTAGCACATTCTTCTGCGTTCAAGTCAAAGCTGTATGCATCCATCATTGGGAATGTTTTTCCTCTTAATAAATATCCTCTTGTACGAATTTCGTTTCTGTATTTTTCTCCAATTTGATATAGGGTAACTGGCAGATTTTTGTATGAACTTATTCTGCCTCTTACAAAGTCTGTAACAGCTTCTTCTGCTGTTGGAGCCATTACAAAGTCTCCCTTGTCTGTTTTAACAGAAAGCATAACACCCTCTTCTATGTATTTAGAAAGTCTTCCAGATTCTTCCCAAAGTTTTGCTGGTTGCAATGTTGGAAGCAATATTTCTATACATCCGTATTTGTCTAGAACTCCTTTAATTACACTTTCAACGTTTTCTCTTAATTTTAATGGTACATTGTTGTACGCGTAAATTCCTGTTCCATATTGTACTAATTGGTTTGTTTGTAATAAAATATCTTGTGCTGGATAGCTTTTATCCAAATTATTTACTCTTATAGTTCCTAATCCTGTTTGTGATAATCTCATATTTATTTATGTATGACCTTTTTGCCATACGCTCCTTACATAATAAATTTAGGTTTTTCAGGTTCCCATAAACCTTTCCTTAAATAACAATCTGTGTTTTTCAACTATTCTTTTATTTTTGTCTATATGTTATCGTTTTTTATTACATCTACATTTTCCCTTTCGGGCATTGGAGCCTCAGAAATTGTTTCATCACTGGCAATTTCTTCTTTTTCTATTGTTGATTGATCTTCACTTGGAATTATATCATCAATTACAAGCTGTTGGTTTTCATCTAATTTATATTTTGGTAATTCTGGCAATTCTTCTAAAGAAGACATTCCAAACATCTTTAAGAAATTAAGTGTTGTTGCATACATAGTTGGCCTTCCTGGTAAATCAGCCTTTCCTACATTTTCTATCAAATTAAATTCCAACAATTTGTAGATAGTTCCATCAGAATTTACGCCTCTTATTGCTTCTATTTCTGCTCTTGTAATCTTTGGATTGTATGCAATTATTGCAAGAGTTTCCATTGATGCTTGAGTTAAATTTGGCTTACTTCTCTTATCAAAAATTGGATATAAATACTCATACATTTCTTTCTTAGTAGTAAGCTGGTACCCATCTTCCACTCTTATAATCTCTATTCCTCTATCAGAATTTTTATACTCTTTCTTCATGCTGTCTATTATTGTTACAACATCATCTGAAGAAAGCTCTAGAATTCCCATTAATTCATTTATTTTTATTACTCTTCCTGCAGCAAACAATATAGCTTCTATTATTGCCTTCTGTTTTTCTATTTCCATATATACTATTTCCCTTCTCCCAGGCTCAGCTTTAATTAAAGAATACTAATACTTATAATTCTTTGCTTTTTTCCTACGTTTTATATTACGTAAATATTATACCCTCAAATCCGAGGAGTGTCAATGCCGAATTCACAAGTAACTCTTGAATTTTAGAGCTTATATTTATCATTTAGCTTTTAAGTTTCATTTCAAAAAATGTCGATTTTTTTAGCTTGAATTCTTATAAATATTGTGCTATTCTATATGTAGTTTAGTTAAGGAGCGAAAAATTATGAATAATGACGAAAAAAGCATAGAAATCGTTTCTGGAAACGGTGATGATTTAAACATTTCTCCTGTTTATGACAATCTTGATATTGCAAAACCAAGTGAAGATACGAATACAAAGAAAAATGTTATAATTCCAGATGTTAAAAAATAAGGTTGCATTTCATATAATGCACCTTATTTTCGCCCAAAAAGGGGCGTCCCTATTGGGCGAAAGAAAAAAGTGCTCTACATTTCTGTAAAACACTTCTTTCTTATCTTAAAGGAATTTATTTATGTTCAATTTATCTATTTATATAGCCTCTTTATTTTCTTCTACTGGAGCTTCTTCAGCTTCGCCATCGTCTTTTTGATTAACTACTTCTAAGCTTCCAACAGAAACTTCATATGCAACTTTATTTTCTACAGTTCCATCTTCATGTTTCTTTTCGTATTGTCTAGATTGAACTCTTCCTACTAATTTAACTTCTGTTCCAACTTCCATGTTCTCACAGAATCTTGCGGTTCTTCCCCAAGCAATACATGGTATATAGTCTGATTTACTATAAGCTCTGTTTACTGCTAATAGAATATCTGCTATTTCTCTACCAAATGGTGTTTGTCTGTAAACTGGTTTCTTGCATATATAACCTATTAATGTTACTTCATTTGATATAAAATCTTTTCTTGCTTCTACTTCATTTTCTTGGTCTTCTAACAATGTTACATTTTTTGCAAATACTGTTAGAACTAATTTGTTCTTTCCTTCTCCATAACTGTTGTATGATCTAAATTGACCTTCAACTGTTATTTTTGTTCCGATTGGTAACTCTCCGTTTACCATTAATCTTTCTGATATTGTGATTGGTATAATATCAGAATTTCCACTTAGACGTGGAACACTTAAATCAAATATATAGAATTTTTCTCCATATATCTCATGACTAAATCTTTTGTCACTTGTTACTTTTCCCACCATTATAATGTGGTTGTTCTCTGAATATACTGTATCCAACTTAAATTTCCTCCTCTTACTTTTTAAAGTATTTGTTTTTTTCTAACCTACAACTATTATTATACTACCATTTTTTGGTTTTGTCTACATAAAATGTTAAATTTGTTTTATTTTTTTCAAAAATATGCCCATTTTGAGGGCAAAATGCCACTAAAAAAATAATGTTGCTATACAATTTTCATAAATTTTTACTTACTCAGCAATAGTTTTATATTTTTTTAGCCTTCAATACATTGCTCTTGGTCGGAGTTCCTTCTGGTTCCTCAAAAGGCGAGCTCGATTTCGTTTTGCAAAAATATAAAATTATTGCTAAAGTCCATTTTTAGTTTGCATATAAACTTGAAAGTGCAATTACTATCATTATATTGTACACATTCATATCTGCTTTTACATTAACCTTTATTTCTTGTGGTTCTATCACTTTATCAAACATGCTCTTTATTGTGTGCTGAACACAAATCAATAATTCATCTTCTTCAACGCTAGACACAGTTATATCACTCTTCGAGCTATACCCATATGAAATTACATTGCACGAATCTTCGTATTGCAAATTTTCGTTCAAATCCAAATTCAATATTAAATTCTTAGAATTTTTCATTATTTTGCTCATTAATTCATCATTTTCTACACTTCTGTTTAATACCAGCGTTTCTAGTTTTATATTTTTTGTGTTTTCTATGTTCTTATCTTTAATAAACAAAATATCACAATCATTTACCATTTTCTTTGTAATTACTTTATTAAGCTGTGTTTGGCTCTTAGAATCTGTAATTATTTCAATAAAAGGCATTTTTTTCTCCTTTTTTATGGACTTGATTGAAAACAAATTCAATTTTGGCTGTGTCAAATATCATTTTAGACACGGTTACATTCTAACTGGTATGTGCCATCTTCATCAAAATTTAATTCTTTCAACCTTTATTAACAATTCTATAATGTAAGTAGCTCACTCGTTGTCACTAACTGATATCCTTGCTTTTGAATGTTTTGTATTATTTTTTCCATGCTTTCTGCAGTGTACTTTGCTGAATTATGTAATAAAATTATGCTTCCCGGTGCTAAAGTTTCGTTTATTCTTTCACACATTTCTTCCCCATTTAGTCCATTGTAATCTAATGAATCTATGTTCCATTGAACTGTGAATAACCCTTGTTCACTTGCAATTTGAATTATTTCTCTTGAGTATTCACCATATGGAGCTCTAAAAACTTTTGCCTTTTGGCCTGTTATCTTTTCGATTTCATTAGAACCTTTTATAATTTCTTCCTTAATATCTGCTGTTTTCTTCTTTTTTAAATTTGTATAGTGATATGACAAATTACCAATCTCATTTCCACTCTGCACAATCTTTTTTATAATTTCAGCATTTGAACTTGCAATTTCTCCCGAAATAAAAAATGTAGCCTTTGCATTTGTTGTAGTTAGTGTATTTAATATACTATCTATATTCTCTACATTTTCTCCACAGTTTATACTTAAACTTACCTTTTTTATTTCAGTTTCCACTTTATATACTGGTAAATTATTTACATTTGATGCTGAAGTTGCAATAACATTTTTTTCTCCGTCCCCAAAATGTTCTCCGAATAAAGCAATAGAGAACAGTATTGCAACGGTTCCTATCGATATTAAGTATGATCCAATTTTTCTTTTATTGAATACAAAAAACATATACATGCCTCCTAACTTTAGGTAAGTTATTAACAAGTATATGTTTTCTATAAATATTTATGCCATATTCTATTGTTTACTATAATTATTCTTTCATTTTATTTTTTATGTATTCTATTTCTTCGTTTGCATCTAGTCTTAAGAATATTGGCTCTCCTTTTTCTATTACCTTTAAGTCTGATGTTGTTTTGCCAAATTCTTTTATTGTATCATATTCTTTGCTTGCTTCTTCATTTATTCCTAATTGGCTTAAAATTTTATTTGATGTTTCTGTCATTTCTGGTTTTATTAGTATGGCTACAATTCTTAGAGTTTCTACTAGATGGCTCATTACTGATTCTAGTTTTTCTGTTTCTTCTTGTTTTGCTAGTGTCCATGGAGCTGTTTCGTCTATGTATTTATTTGCTCTAGATATTATTCCCCATATTGACTCTATTGCATTTGAAAAATGCAAGTCTTCCATGTTGTTTTCATATTCTGAAATTTTGCTTGCTACAATCTCTTCTAAGTCTGCATCAACATCGTTTATTCTTCCTGTATAGTTTGGCACATTTCCACCAAAATATTTATTTACCATTCCTATAGTTCTGTTTAGCAAGTTTCCTAAATCGTTACATAAATCGAAATTATATTTATTTACGAAATCCTCTGGTGTAAATATCGCATCTTGTCCATATGGGAATTCTTTTAACAAGAAGTATCTAGTTGCATCTAAGCCATATCTTTCTACAAGCATTTCTGGATATACAACATTTCCCTTTGATTTAGACATTTTTCCGTCTTTCATCATTAAGAAACCGTGTGCATATAATTTCTTTGGTGTTGGTAGTCCAAGTGCCATTAAGAAAATTGGCCAATAAATTCCATGGAATCTTATTATATCTTTTCCAACTATTTGCAAGTCTGCTGGCCAGTATTTCTTAAATAAAGTATCATCATCAGACATATATCCTAACGCTGTTATGTAGTTTGTTAGTGCATCTAACCAAACATAAATTACATGCTTTGGATCTTTTGGTACTTTTATTCCCCAGTCAAATGTTGTTCTTGTAACACATAGGTCTTCTAGTCCTGGTTTTATAAAGTTATTGAATAACTCATTCTTTCTAGACTCTGGTTTTATAAAATCTGGATTTTGCTCATAGAACTCTTCCAATCTCTTTTGATATTTTTTCATATTAAAGAAGTAAGATTCTTCTTTCATTTTCTTAACTTCTCTTCCACAATCTGGGCATTTTCCATCAACTAATTGTGTTTCTGTAAAATATGTTTCACATGGCATACAATACCAGCCCTCATATTCTCCTTTATAAATATCACCTTGCTCCATGAATCTATCAAAAATCTTCTCTACAATTTTAGTATGTCTTTCCTCAGTTGTTCTAATAAAATCATTATATTGAACATCCATCAATTTCCACAAGTCTTTTGCTTGTTTTGCAATCTCATCAACATGTTGTTGTGGAGTTAATCCTCTTTTAACAGCAACCTGCTCAACCTTTTGGCCATGCTCATCAAGACCAGTAAGCATTCGTGCATCGTATCCTCTTTGCTGTTTATATTTTTTTATTGTGTCTGCAAGCACCGTTGTGTACGCTGTTCCTAAATGGAATTTGCCACTTGGATAATAAATTGGTGTTGTAATATAAAATGTTTTTTTCTCCATAAAATTAATCTCCTTTCCACGCAGAATATAAAAAATATAATCTTGACATGCATCAAAATTATATCTTTACTTCTGCCACATGTTTTTCTTGTAATATTGTAGCAATTTTTTTATGATTTTTCAATAGATTTGTTAATTTTCTTTGTTTCACATTATTTATTTTTCCTATTACTTAGATAATTTTTCTTCCACTTCTTTTTCAGTTTACATGTTTTATTTCCAAACATTTATGCTTTTTACCTTTACTACGTTATCTTCTATGTATCCATTTATAAGTATTCGTTCAATACACTGTTTTATTGAGTGCTTACATACTAAATATTCTTCTTATCCATTGCTATATATTCTGCACAAAAAAAATTCTCCCTCATATTTTATAGATCTTATCCTACTATAAAATATGGGGAAGAAAATTACGTTCATGGACATTTTCTCAGTTTAGGGTAAAGCATCCCTGTTTCTAATTTAGCTCTCTGGGCTCTGCTTTTAGCTATGCTCAAATTCGAGTATACAGGGCTCAGGTCTACATAAATAAAGTGAGCCTGAAACCATTGAAAGCGTTGGCATAGTCAGAATAGGAACCGCGAGTACCGGCTGGATAATCCGCGAAAGTGCTGTTGTAATTGCCTCCACGTCGAGCGCAAGGATCTTTCGTGCTCGAAGAGGACTCAGTCGTCCACTCATAAGCATTTCCTCCCATATCGTAAATATTACATACTGGTGTTGTTTGTCCTGTTGGAACTAATACACTTGAACTCTTTGCCTTTGTTTTAGTTGCTCCTGTTATGTCTGTATATGAAAATGTTGTATCTTGATAATTTCCTTCTTCTGAGCTACTTCCATAATCACTATTTACTTTTTGTAAGAATTCTATTGTTGTATCCCATGCATAACTACTCACTAATTTTGTTTTGGCTTTATATCCTTGCTTTGTTGCAAAACCTTCTGCTAAAGAAACTGCTTTTGTTCTTGTTACACAACTATATGGTACTTGGTCAGCTTTTATTGTTACTGAATTACTTGTATCTGAACTGCTTGTTCTAAAAGTTGCCTTTGTAGTCCCCGTACTTTCTTTATCCCCTGCTTCATATCTTCCTATATAAAATCCTTTATATCTTTCTACACTTGTTTTTTCATCTTCTGGTAATGCTTCTGAAAATTTACTAAATGAAACATATCCATGATACCATGTTCTCTTATAATCTGCTAGTGTTGCTACTGGCACCCATACAAATTGGTTTCCATCTTTATCTTCTATTACTACTCCACCTTGCACTGTTGAAGCTGAGTCTGTTGAAATTCTAAATCCTTCTGGAATCCATACTTTTCCGTCTGGATATGTTACTTCTACATTTGCAGCCACATAATCTTTTGCAGTCTTAAATTGGTTTACTGTTACACTAACATTTTTTGTATAACTTTTTCCATTCACCGTTCCTGTTACTTTAAATGTGTATGTTCCGTTTTTTGTTACTGCATATGGAATGGTTTTATTTACTACTGTTGTTCCTCCTGTTATTGAGTGTGAAAATGTTATATAAAGTGTGTTTCCTAAATATACACTATTTGCATCAGTTATTGCTGAACCTGTTCCATCACTGTTTGCTACAACTTTTGCTTCTCCTATTGTAATTTCTGGTGTCTGCGTTTCTCCACCTGTACTACCTCCAGAACTACTTCCTCCTGAAGAATTTGTTTTATTTTCTACTGTTACTGAATATT
>ERZ791884.1811-NODE-1811-length-13713-cov-2.480964_pt1 | contig 13713 bp, 10 predicted proteins | sample MGYA00509941_ERZ791884 | MGnify/ENA primary metagenome ERZ791884 (study PRJEB30046, sample SAMN00792095) | human gut metagenome | study: EMG produced TPA metagenomics assembly of the A metagenome-wide association study of gut microbiota in type 2... | reverse complement strand
CTACACCTACCGCACCGACCCCACCGAGCTGATGAACGTGTGGGAGAACAGAAGCCAGAAGAGAGATCTGGATGCATTCCTCCTGCCCTTTGGTTACGGCGATGGCGGCGGCGGCCCGGCAAGAGACTATCTGGAATATGCGAAGCGTGAGGCTGACCTGGAAGGCTGCCCGAAGGTAAAACTGGAAGGCCCCATCGAGTTCTTCCAGGATATGGAAGCAGAAGGCGGACCGAAGCATACCTATACCGGAGAGCTGTATTTCAGCGCTCACCGCGGAACCTATACTTCTCAGGCAATGGTGAAGAACAACAACAGAAGATGTGAGCTTTCCATGCGTGATCTGGAATTGTGGGGCACGCTGGCAGCCCAGAAGGGACAGACATATCCTGCAGAGGCAATTGAGCGTCTGTGGAAAGAAGTCCTGCTGCATCAGTTCCACGACATCCTGCCCGGTTCTTCCATCGCAAGAGTTTATGAGGACGCGGAAAAAGCATTCCATGCAATTCTGGAGGAAAGCCATGAGCTGACTGCAAAGGCAGTTGCAGGTCTGGTAGAAGCCGGAAATGGCGTGACTGTCGGCAACTCCCTGGGATTTGCATATGACACACTGGTTGAGCTGCCGGAAAGCTTTGCGGTAGGTGCACAGACCAGAGAAGGCAAGGCTGTTCCGACCGAAAAGATCGGTGACAAGGTATATGGTCTTACAGAAGTTCCTGCTTATGGTATGGTTTCCCGGACCAAGGCAGCAGACAGCGTTTCCCTGACTCAGGACGGCGATACCTTCGTTCTGGAAAACAATCAGGTGAAGGCTGTCGTAGACGGCAAGGGCGAGGTTGTATCCTTTGTTCTGAAGGCAAGCGGCAGAGAGTTCGCAGCTGAGCCGATGAACCGTTTCCACTTATATAAAGATGTTCCGCGTCTGTTCGATGCATGGGATATCGATTCCAACTACATCGATCAGGAAATCACCGCTGCAGAGGATGTAACGGTAACCGTTGAAAGCACAGGCAGCCTGCGCAGTGTCCTGAAGGTAACTGGCCGCATCAGCAATTCGCCCTTCGTTCAGTACATCCGTCTGGATGCAGACAGCACAAGACTGGAATTCGAAACTGCCATCGACTGGAAAGAGCTGCATCGCCTGTTAAAGGTTGGCTTCCCGGTCAACGTATTTGCAGAAAACGGGATCAACGAAATGCAGTTCGGTTATGTAGAGCGGCCTACCAGACGCTCCAGAGCATATGAAAAAGACCGGTTTGAGGTTTGCAACCATCGTTACAGCGCTCTGTGTGATCAGGCTCACGGTGCCGCAGTGCTCAATGACTGCAAGTATGGTATCAGCATGAACGGCAATGCACTTGAGCTGACCCTGCTCCGTGCAGCAGCTGCTCCTGAGATGCATGCAGACAACAGAGAACATCACTTTACCTACGGCTTTACTGCATGGGAAGGCAGCTTTGCAGACAGCGACGTAGTTCGTCAGGGCTATGAGATGAACGTAAAGCCTGTTATCACAGATGGTGTTGTGGATACCTTCAGCGCCTTCGGTGTAGAGAAAGACAACGTTATTCTCGAATCCGTGAAGCTGGCTGAGGACGGCAGCGGCGACCTGATCCTGCGTCTGTATGAAGCGAAGAAGGCAGCAGTCAATACGAAAGTATTCACTGCGCTCAACGTTGCACAGGCATGGACCTGCGATATGCTGGAAAAGAAAGAAGCAGAGGTTGCTGTGGAAGATAACACCGTATCCCTTGATTTCAGAGCATTCGAAATCAAGACCCTGCGCCTGAAACTGGCATAAAAAGACTTATCGGAAACATAAAACCCCGGCAGAATCCTTAGGAAAAGCTTCTGTCGGGGTTTTTACGTGAAAGCAACCGGGCGATGTGGCGTAGCGGCAGAAGCAAAGCCTTTTCAGATCAGTCCCTCTGCGTTGTTGTCGATTAAGAGCATGTTGAGCTTTTTCCAGCGCTGCAGCTCGGCTCGGGGGAAAAGAAGATGCTGCTGCAGGTTGTCGGTCAGCTCCTGCGGCTTCAATGTGATGAAGCATTTGAACGCACAGGGCATCAGATCGGTGCTGGAAATACCGCAGAGCAGACCATCTGTGAAACTGCGCCGTTCCAGCGGGTTGAAGATGTAAAGCAGATCTTCCTCCAGCGGATTGTACTGGTTGACGAAAGAAAATCGGATCAGCATGTCACTGTACAAAACGGTGCCGGTATAAAAAGTTTCACTGCTGCGCCCGTTTCCGGAAAGCGTGCAGATTGAGAAGGTTGCTTCATAGGTATTTGGTACGTCGGTCTGCGCGCCGATGTCGATGATGCCGTCTTTGATCCGGCGGCAGCGTCCGTCATAAAAATAAAAATAGAGCCGCCTCGCCTGGAAAAACGGGTTTTTCTGCATTCGACCGGGAACGTCTGTCGTTTCAGTGGCAGCAGGTACGCCAAAGACAAAAGGATGCTGTATATCCGGGCGAATCGCAGTCAGCTGTGCGGGGGAAACCTGCAGAATCTGACTGATTTCATAGAGCGTTTCCAGATCGGGAGAAATCTCGCCGCTTTCATATTTGCAGACGGTGGCGCGGCTTTTGTGGATCGCATCGCCGAGCTGCTGCAGCGTCAGTCTGGCGGCTTTTCGGTAGGATTTGATTTGATTGCCGACATAACAGGTAAATTCGTTCATGGTTCGTCCTCTGTGTATTTGTTTCATATAAATATCCGAAAAACGAAAATCGGATTTTTCCGGATTCAGTATAACAAAAAAATGCCGAAAAAGCAAAATTAAAAGAAACAACTCCGAAATAAGTTTCTTAAAACGAAATTGTGAAAAGTTGCATATTTTTACAGAACAGCTACAATAAACGGCATATCGAAGAAAAATCTGTATCTGCCAAAATGCTGCAACGAGAGCGACAACCGCAGGGAAAACGGGAGGATTCCTGCGGTTTTGAATGTCAAAGCGTTTTGGAAGAAATACGGAACGGAGGAGAGAATGAAAGAGAAAAAAGGGAGCTTCAGCGGCTCAATCGGATTTGTGCTGGCTGCGGCGGGGAGTGCGGTAGGTGTCGGAAATATTTGGCGTTTTCCTTATTTATGTGCAAAGGACGGCGGCGGACTGTTTCTGCTTATTTATCTGGTGCTGGTGTTGACATTTGGTTTTGTTCTTTTGACAACGGATGTGGCGATCGGGAGGAAAACAAAGAAAAATGCGCTGAATGCATTTGCTGCGATTTGTCCGAAGTGGAAATTTCTGGGATATCTGACGTTTCTGGTCCCGGTGCTGATTATGACCTATTATTCGGTCATCGGCGGCTGGATTACGAAATATTTTGTGGAATACCTGGTATCTGGGGATAACGTGCCTGCACAGGACGGATATTTCACTTCGTTTATCACGTCAAAGGCAGCCCCGATCGTGTTTATGCTTCTGTTTCTGGCGCTGACAGCAGCGGTCGTTTACGGCGGTGTGGAAAAGGGAATTGAAAAGGTTTCGAGCTTTATTATGCCTGTACTGGTTGTTTTGATTGTGGCGATTGCGATTTTTTCCCTGACGCTGTCGGCAGAAGGGGAGGACGGTACGGTTCGGACGGGAATGCAGGGACTGGCGATTTATCTGCTGCCGGATTTTCATGGACTGACGGTGAAACGGTTTCTGGAGATTTTGCTGGATGCGATGAGCCAGCTGTTTTTCTCCCTGAGTGTTTCGATGGGCATCATGGTGACTTATGGTTCCTATGTAAAAGATGACGTGGACTTAAATAAAACGACGAGCCAGATCGAAATTTTTGATACAGGAGTTGCATTCCTCGCTGGAATGATGATTCTGCCTGCGGTTTATGTGTTCCTTGGAAAAGAGGGCATGGCGTCCGGTCCCAGCCTGATTTTCATTTCGCTGCCGAAGGTTTTTTCGGCGATGCGAGGCGCAGGAAGAATCGTGGCAATCGCCTTTTTCCTGATGATGGGCTTTGCGGCGCTGACATCGTGTGTATCCGTTATGGAAACGCTGGTTGCAAACTGTATGGAAGTATTTCATCAAACGCGCAAAAAGATGTGTGGACTGATCGGCGTTTATTCGCTGGTAACGGCGGTGCTGATCTGCCTTGGCTACAACGTGCTTTACTTTGAACTGCCGTTGCCAAACGGTTCCACCGGACAGCTGCTCGATGTGATGGACTATATCAGCAACAGCTTTCTGATGCCGTTTATTTCCTTGCTGACGAGTATCCTGATCGGCTGGGTGATTGGCCCGGACTGGATCGTTGGTGAGGTGGAGAAAAACGGTGAGCGCTTTACAAGGGCGAAGCTATATCGTTTTATGATCAAATACGTCGTGCCGGTTGTGATGCTGATTCTGTTTTTGACCTCAACGGGACTGTGGAATAGGATTGCGTAAGGATTGATTCTAATTCTTAAATATATTAAAATTGCATAAAAGCTCTTCTATAAAATAAAATGTATGGTATAATATAACTAACAAAGTCGTTAAAAATCTAATGATTCAGAAAACGTACATCTTATTTACAGGAGGGCTTTTACAATGGCAAGATTTACATTACCAAGAGACTTATATCATGGAAAAGGTGCCCTGGAAGCACTTAAGACATTTAAGGGCAAGAAAGCAATGATTTGTGTTGGCGGTGGCTCCATGAAGCGTTTTGGATTTTTAGCCAGGGCAGAGCAGTATCTGAAAGAAGCCGGCATGGAAGTGCAGTTATTCGAGGGTATCGAACCAGACCCTTCTGTTGAAACTGTTATGAAAGGTGCGGCTGCGATGCAGGCATTTGAGCCGGACTGGATTGTTGCAATGGGCGGAGGTTCTCCAATCGATGCAGCAAAGGCAATGTGGATTAAATACGAATATCCAGATATCACATTTGAAGATATGTGTAAAGTATTTGGGATTCCATCCCTTCGCCAGAAAGCACATTTCTGTGCAATTTCTTCGACATCTGGAACAGCGACCGAAGTGACTGCATTTTCGATCATTACTGATTACGAAAAAGGAATCAAATATCCAATTGCAGATTTTGAGATAACACCGGATGTTGCTATCGTAGACCCGGATTTAGCAGAGACGATGCCACAGAAATTAGTTGCACACACAGGAATGGATGCGATGACACATGCGATTGAAGCTTATGTTTCCACTGCAAACTGTGACTTCACAGATCCGCTTGCCCTGCATGCAATTAAGATGATTCAGAAAGATTTGGTAGATTCTTATCATGGAGACATGGCAAAGAGAGATTCCATGCACAATGCACAATGTCTTGCCGGAATGGCATTTTCCAATGCACTTTTAGGAATTGTACACTCCATGGCACATAAGACAGGCGCAGCGTTTGCAGATTATGGTGCACATATTATCCACGGAGCAGCAAATGCCATGTATCTGCCAAAAGTTATTGCATTCAATGCTAAGGATGAGACTGCAAAGAAACGTTATGGTGAGATTGCAGATTTCATGGAACTTGGCGGAAACAGCCTGGATGAAAAGGTACAGCTTTTGATTGCATACCTTCGCAAGATGAATGATGATTTAAAGATTCCGCATTGTATCAAGAACTACGGACAGGACAGCTACCCAACAGATCAGGGATTCGTTCCGGAAGAAGTGTTCTTAGAAAGATTGTCGGAAATTGCAGCGAATGCAATCCTTGATGCTTGTACAGGTTCAAATCCAAGACAGCCAAGCCAGGAAGAAATGGAAAAATTGCTGAAATGCTGTTATTACGATACAGAAGTAGACTTCTAAGCAAGAATGAAAAGGCGCTCCATCAGAAGTGGTGGTGCGCCTTTCTTATAGGAAACTTCGTTTCCATACGATAAAAAACGCTCTGCGAGGATGCGCACTCGATGTACATGAGATCGAGGCTATTCCGTCAGTTTATGACTGCGGGATAGCCTTGTTTTTTCGTTAGGAGCCTCCGCTGCAACAGCCGGAGGCTCATTCGTTTCAGGGTTCAGTTTTCGTTTGCAGCTGTTTATTCTGCCGCCGGAGCATCGGATTCGGGAGTGGTTTCCTCAGTCTTTGCATTGTCGGAGGTTTCCTCAGCTGCAGGAGCTGCACCGGCTTCAGGCTCGCTGGAGTTTTCCATTGCTTCCGGAGCATCGGTCGCCGGAGCAGATTCTGCTTCTTTTGCAGCCTCTTCCTTTGCAAGTGCCTCCGCAGCCTCCTTTGCCTCTGCAGCAGCTTCGGCTACAGTGGTGTGAACCTTGTCTGCTACGTAGCGGGCAGCGTCTTTGGCCAGATCAGCGGCAGCACTTCCGGCCTGCTTTGCAGCGCCGGCAGCGGTGTGAGCGGCTTCTTCGACAGCCTGTACATCTTCGTTGCTGCGAACCTTGTCGACTGTTTCGTTGATCTTGCCGGTTACGGTTTCGTATTCGCTGCTGTTTTTGATTCTGGAAACGGTGTCGCCGACTTTATTGAAAACAGTGTCGCGCAGCTGGACAGCCTTATCCTGAGCAGCCTTTAAGTCCAGGGTCACATAGGTATGCCCGTCCTCTTTCGTTTCGGAAGAAAAGACGGGAGTGTCTTCTTTTGCTTCTTCTTTGGCTTCCTCCGGATGCTCGCTTTCATCGACGAAATCATCGTCCGTGAAATCGGTGTCGTCAAAGTCATCCTCTGGATCTTTTTCGAAATCATCCTCTTCTTCCGGAGCTTCCTGCACTGCGGCTTTTTTATTCTGGAGATAATAATAAGCAGCGGCAGCAGCGGTGCCGGCGGTAACTGCGAGAGTGAAAAGTTTTCCTAATTTTTTAGCCATAATAATGCCCTCCATACATATACCAGAATATGGTTACTTATTTCTCTCATTTTAATACTATTTTATGAAAATGAAAAGGTCAGTATGTATGAAAAATCTATAAACTTAACATTGAAGTGACCCTGCAGGTATGATAGAATGAAACGACTCAGAAAGTCAATGACGCGGGGACAGACACATGAATGATAAATTTTTTGATTTGAAACAGGAAAAGCAGGACCGGATGATCAACGCATCTCTGAAGATTTTTTCCAGGGGCGGCTATCGACACGCCAGCACGGATGAGATCGTAAAGGAGGCGGGGATCAGTAAGGGACTGCTTTTTCATTATTTTGGAAGTAAACTGGGGCTGTACGGATTTCTGTTTGACTACAGCGCACGCTTTATGTTGTTGGAGCTTTCCAGAGAGGTAAAACGTTCCGAAACGGATTATTTTGCCCTGACAAAGCAGATGGAACAGGCGCGGATGCAGGTGATGAAGCTTTATCCGTATATGCAGCGGTTTCTGGATGTTGCAGTAAAAGAAGAGCATACGGAAGCGGTGGAGCGGATCGCGGAAAAGAAGCTGGATTACGAGGATCGGCTGCGGGCATACAGCATGCAGGCAGATTACAGCATTTTTGCACCATACGGGGATTCTGTGCGCGTGACGAAAATGGTGCGCTATACGATCGACGGGCTGACCGATGAGATGTCGGAGCGCTACGATTTTTCCCCGGAGAAGCTTTTTGCAGAGATCTGCGCTTATCTGGACACGCTGCAGCGGATGACCATAAAAGAGGCTTAAAGGCGCAAGCAACTGCGGAATGGAGGAAGAAGAGTGAAAGAAAAGCTTTATACGATACCGCTGAATGATGCGGTAAATGCGGGCGATGAGTGCCCTTTTTGTTATATCGAGCGGAATGTGGAGCAGGATCTGATGGATTTTGTGCTTGGCTCCTGCGCTTCGTACATGGAGAGCGACGTCCGGGAGGATACAGACCGGGAAGGATTTTGCCGCACGCACATGAAAAAAATGTTCGATTACGGCAACACCCTCGGCAATGGATGGATTTTAAAAACCTACTATAAAAAGCTGCTGTCCGAAATGGATGGCGAATTCAGACATTTCAAGCCGCAGAAGCAGTCGATGGGGGACAAGCTGCGCAAAATTGCACCGAAAAACTCCGTGGCAGACTGGGTGCAGAAAAAGGAAAGCACCTGCTATATCTGCGACCGTTTCCAAAAAGAATACGAGCGCTATCTGGACACTTTTTTCTATTTATATGAAAAAGATCCGGATTTCAAAGCACGGATTGCAAAGAGCAAGGGCTTTTGCCTGCACCATTTTGGGGAGCTTTGCAGCAGCGCAGATACCAGACTGTCGGAGAAGGAAAAAGAGACCTTTTTCCCGGAAATTTTCGAGGTCATGCAGAAAAATATGGAGCGTATGAGTGCAGATGTGGACTGGCTGATTGAAAAATTCGATTACCAGAACAAGGACGCGGACTGGAAAAATTCCAAAGATGCCATACAGCGCGGAATGCAGAATATCCGGGGCGGTTACCCGGCCGATCCGGTTTATAAAATGAATAAATAGACAGGAGAAATGAGAGAAAAGACATGAGTAATGCAAAAGAAACCAAAGTAGAAGACCACGATTATTCCCTGCAGCCGGTGCCTCAGTTTGCACGGCGCAGGCTGCTGACAATGTTTATGATCATGCTTGGCTTTACGTTTTTTTCAGCCAGCATGTGGACGGGACAGACGCTGGGTGACAGCCTTGACCTGTCCGGCTTTATCGGTTCCCTGATTCTGGGAGGTATCATTCTTGCAATTTATACCGGCTCTCTGGCTTATGTCGGTGCCAAAACCGAACTTTCCCTGGATCTGCTGGCACAGCATTCCTTCGGTGCAAAGGGCTCTTATTTGCCGTCTGTGCTGACCAGCTTTACCCAGATCGGATGGTTTGGCGTAGGCGTTGCGATGTTTGCAATTCCGGTTGCAAAACTGATCGCTCCGGAAAATCCCTGGCTGCCTTATTTGCTCGTTGCGATTGCCGGCATTTGCATGACCGGTTCCGCATTTTTCGGAATTAAGGCGATGACCATCGTCAGCTATATTTCCGTTCCGCTGATCGCAATTCTTGGCATTACGGCGATGGTAATGGCGGTCAAAACCGGTGACGTTCCGCTGGCTGAAAAATTTGCAGAAAGCCAGGGTATGAGCGTCATTGCAGGCGCCGGACTGGTCATCGGTTCCTTTGTCAGCGGCGGTACGGCAACTCCGAACTTTGCAAGATTTTCCAAAACGGCACTGCAGTCCGTTATCGTCACAGTAGTCGCATTCTTTATCGGCAACAGTCTGATGTTCTGCTTCGGCGCGTTCAGCGGCGTTTATGTAGGCGGAAACGATATTTTTGAAGTTATGGTTGCGCTGAACCTGACGGTATTTGCGATTATCGTCCTGGGCTTAAATATCTGGACAACCAATGATAACGCGCTTTATACCGCAGGTCTTGGACTGTCCAATATCACAAAAGTGCGTAAACGTCCGATGGTTGTAATTTCCGGTATTCTGGGAACCGTAACCGCGGTATGGCTGTACAACAATTTTGTCGGCTGGCTGAATATCTTAAACTGCACACTGCCTCCGGTTGGCATGATTGTTGTACTTGGCTATTTCTGCCATAAAGAAGAATACGAAAAATGGGATGTGATTCCCAGACAGGTCAACTGGTTCGCAATCGCAGGCGTCCTCATCGGCGCGGCTGTTGCAAATCTGGTTCCGTGGGGCATCGCTTCTGTCAACGGTATGGTTATTGCAGCGGTATGCTACCTCGTTGGCGAACTGGTAGAATGGAAGAAGAAAAAATGACATTACGAGAATTACCAATTGGAAAAACAGCTACAATTAAATCGGTCGGAGGAGAGGGTGCGCTTCGGCAGCACTTTCTGGATATGGGACTGATTCCGCAGGGCGACGTGACGATGGTGAAATATGCGCCCATGGGCGATCCGATGGAGTTGCGGATTCACAGCTATGAACTGACGCTGCGCCTGGCAGATGCGGAGAAAATTGAAATAGAGAATGTGCGGGACGTCTGTCCTGAGACTTCCCGGCAGATGGGGAAGCCGATTCCGCATCCGGGTCTGGGAGAAGAGGGAAAATATCACGATAAGGAAAAGGAAGATCCGCTGCCGGATCAGGAGGTGCTGACGTTTGCCCTTGCCGGCAACCAGAACTGCGGAAAAACGACACTTTTTAATCAGCTGACCGGCTCAAATCAGCATGTCGGAAACTTTCCGGGTGTTACGGTAGACCGAAAGGACGGTCAGATCCGTGGACAGGAAAATACGCTGGTAACGGATCTGCCGGGCATTTATTCGATGTCCCCCTATTCCAGCGAAGAGGTTGTGACGAGAAACTTTCTGCTGGAGGAGCACCCAAAAGGAATTATCAATATCGTGGATGCGACAAATATCGAACGGAACCTTTATTTGACGATGCAGCTGATGGAGCTGGATATCCCGATGGTGCTGGCGCTTAATATGATGGATGAGGTACGGGAAAACGGCGGTTCCATTCTGGTTAATCAGATGGAGGCGCTTCTGGGCATTCCGGTTGTTCCGATTTCCGCAGCCAAAAACGAAGGCATTGAAGAGCTGATTTCCCATGCGGTTCATGTGGCAAAGTATCAGGAGCGCCCCGGACGGGTGGATTTCTGCGACAGTGAGGAAGACGGCGGTGCCGTGCATCGGTGTCTGCATGCGATCATGCATTTTATTGAAGATCATGCAAAAGAAGCGGAGATTCCGGTGCGGTTTGCAGCTTCCAAGCTTGCAGAGGGAGATGTCCTGATCCGGGACAGCCTGAAGCTGGATGAAAATGAAAAGGAAACCCTGGAACATATCATCTGCCAGATGGAAGCAGAGCGGGGGCTGGACCGTGCCGCTGCGATTGCGCACATGCGGTTTGATTTTATCGAAAAGGTGTGCGACGAAACGGTGATTCGCCCCAAAGAGAGTAAAGAACATATCCGCAGTCAGAAAATCGACCGAATTTTAACGGGAAAATATACGGCACTTCCGTGCTTTGCAGGCATTATGGCGCTGGTGTTTTTCCTGACCTTCAGCGTAATCGGATCAGGCCTGTCAGATCTGCTCGATGCAGGGATTACGGCGCTTGGAAGCTGGGTGGATGCGCACATGACAGCGTGGAACGTAAACGATGTGATTCATTCTCTTGTGATGGACGGTATTTTTAACGGCGTCGGAAGCGTGCTGAGCTTTCTGCCCATCATTGTGACGCTGTTTTTCTTTTTGTCGCTGTTGGAGGACAGCGGATATATGGCGCGGGTTGCGTTTGTGATGGACAAGCTGCTGCGCAAAATCGGTCTTTCCGGCAGAAGCATTGTGCCGATGCTGGTTGGATTCGGATGTACCGTGCCGGGCGTTATGGCAAGCCGGACGCTGCCCTCTGCCCGGGACCGGAAAATGACGATTTTGCTGACGCCTTTTATGAGCTGTTCTGCAAAGCTGCCGATTTATGCGTTTTTCACAGCGGCATTTTTCCCGAAACACGGGGCACTTGTGATGATTGCACTGTATTTTGGCGGAATTGTGATCGGGATTTTGATGGCACTTTTCATGCGCGGTACGTTGTTTCAGGGAGAAGCGGTTCCTTTTGTCATGGAGTTGCCAAACTATCGGATGCCGGGAGCCAAAAATGTTGGACATTTGCTCTGGGACAAGGCAAAGGATTTTCTGCAGCGGGCCTTTACCGTTATTTTCATGGCAACGCTGGTGATCTGGTTTTTACAGACCTTTGACCTGCATCTGAACATTGCAGCGGATTCGAAAGACAGCATACTTGCGCTGGCTGCCGGAAGCCTTGCATTTTTGTTTGCACCCATGGGCTTTGGAGACTGGCGGATCTCCACGGCGCTGATCACCGGATTTATGGCAAAGGAAAGCGTGGTTTCGACGCTTTCCGTGTTGTTTGGTTCCACCGGGGCGCTGCAGACGGTTCTGACGCCGCTTTCTGCTGCGAGCCTTCTGGTGTTCTGTCTGCTGTATACGCCCTGTGTGGCGGCGATTGCTTCGATTCGTCGGGAGCTTGGCGGAAAATGGGCGGTATTTGTCGTGGTCGGACAGTGCGTGATCGCCTGGATAGCGGCGTTTGTGGTCTATCAGGTTGGCCATTTGTTTATTTGATAATATAATGCCGGGTCTGCGGCGACTAAAATAGGAAATCAGGAGAGGTACATTATGAAAAACCAAAGCATAACCGAAGCGATGCTTCAATTTATCGAGGAGAGCCCGACGGCATTCCATGCGGCGGCAAACGTAGAAGCGCTGCTTTTGGAGAACGGCTTTGAAAAGCTGGAAAATCTGGCGGAGGGAGCTCTCGTGCCGGGTGGAAGCTATTATACGATGCAGAACGGTTCTGCGGTGCTGGCGGTGAAAATCCCCGAAAATCCTGCCAAGGGTTTCCGGATTGCAGCAAGCCACAGCGATTCTCCGTGCTTTAAAATCAAGGAAGTGCCGGAGATGAAGGTGGAAAACACCTATGTGAAGCTGAATGTGGAAAAATACGGCGGCATGATTTTAAGCCCGTGGCTGGATCGCCCGCTTTCCGTTGCCGGTCGTGTGTTTGCGGCCGGAAAAGATGGAAAACCGGAGGTAAAACTCGTCAATCTGAAAAAAGATCTGTTGATAATTCCCAATGTAGCGATTCATTTTAACCGGGAAATCAACAATGGCTTTGCATACAATCCGCAGACAGACATGGCACCGCTGATGGGGCTGGATCAGGAGCTTTCGATCAAAAAGCTGTGCGCAGAAGCGGCAGACGTGGCGGAAGAGGAGATTCTTGGCAGCGATCTGTATGTGTATAACAGGGATAAAGGGCGCATCATGGGAGCGGACGATTCCCTGATCGGCTCTCCGCGTCTGGACGATCTGCAATGTGCTTATGCAACGCTGCGCGGATTTCTGGCATCGAAGCCGGAAGAATTTATCAGTGTGTATGCGCTGTTTGACAATGAAGAAGTTGGAAGCGGAACGAAGCAGGGCGCAGATTCCACGTTTTTGGAGGAGTTTCTGGAAATTGTTCTGGAAAATATCTATCCGGATAAAAACAGGCTCTGGAAGCGCAGCTTTTATCAGAACAGCTTTCTTTTGTCCGCGGATAACGGACATGCGGTGCATCCGAACCATCCGGAGAAGACCGATCCGACTAACCGTCCGTACTTAAACGGCGGCGTTGTGCTCAAATATAACGGCAGTCAGAAATATACGACAGACGGTTATTCTGCAGCAATTGTCCGCCAGATCTGCAATACCTGGGAGATCCCAGACCTTTGCAAACCGTTCGGATATCGCAGGCGGCTCCACGCTCGGAAATATTTCTACTGCCCATGTCTCCATTCCCTCTGCGGATGTGGGACTGGCACAGCTGGCCATGCATTCTGCATTCGAGACAGCGGGGGTGAAGGATACCGAAGCACTGGCACAGCTGGCAGAGCATTTATTTGTGTGAGTTTCCTTTGATACGAACCTGATGTTGCTACTTGATCCCGAAAAAAACGATATGGATTGAGGCAAGAAGTCGATGACAAATAAAAAAAAGATTCGAATAACGTTAAATGCACCGGTGGTAATCGGTATGGTAGGAATCAGCCTTTTTGCTACGTTGTGTAATTATATTACATCCGGAACTTCGAATAGAGTTTTGTTCATGACTTATCATTCTGCTTTATTATCACCGATGACATGGGTGAGAGCGTTTACCCATATATTTGGACATGCAGACTGGGAGCATTTCATAAGCAATATGAGCTATATATTGTTGCTTGGTCCGATGCTGGAAGAAAAGTATACGTCAAAAACCTTGACAGGAGTTATTGCAATAACTGCATTTGGAACGAGCCTGGTCAATTATGTATTTTTCCCCTAGATCGGAAGAGC
>ERZ791884.1803-NODE-1803-length-13772-cov-5.056062_pt1 | contig 13772 bp, 17 predicted proteins | sample MGYA00509941_ERZ791884 | MGnify/ENA primary metagenome ERZ791884 (study PRJEB30046, sample SAMN00792095) | human gut metagenome | study: EMG produced TPA metagenomics assembly of the A metagenome-wide association study of gut microbiota in type 2... | reverse complement strand
TGATCTGGTGCATCGCGGCTGCGGTTTATGAGAGAAGTCACACTCAATAAAAAAGGAGTCTTGAATATGAAGCCTGACTACAAAAACTGAATTCCCAAGGGAATGCTGGTTTCGCTTATCGCGGGAACAGCACTATCGCTTGCGCTGCTGCTCGTTTTCGGTGCATTCGGCATCGGTGTGAGCGGAAAGCTGCGCGTCGTGCTGGGCGTGGTGTTCGGCATTGCCTTTGTCGTTTGTGCAAAGTACACCCAGTGGTGCGTGTATGCTTATCGGATCTTTTCCTATGACGGCGAGCGCAAGATCTCAAAGCAGATCATTGACGGCACGGCGGAGCATATCACGCTGCCGGAGGGCGGTGTGGGACTGGACATCGGCTGCGGCAGCGGTGCGCTGACCATTGCCTGCGCAAAGCGCAATCCCCAGGGAAAAATGATCGGTATCGATCGCTGGGGCAAGGAATACGCCTCCTTCAGCCTGCCGCTGTGCGAAAAAAACGCCGCTGCGGAGGGCGTGAAGAACGCTTCGTTCAGGCGCGGGAACGCCGTAAAGCTGGATTTCCCCGACGAGAGCTTCGACGCGGTGACCAGCAACTATGTCTATCATAATATCACGGGAAAGGACAAGCAGCAGCTTCTGCTGGAAACGCTGCGTGTGCTGAAAAAAGGCGGAACGTTTGCCATTCACGACCTGATGTCGCCCGGTAGATACGGCGATATGCAGGCGTTTGTCCAAAAGCTCAGGGACATGGGCTATGAGCGCGTGGAGCTGATCGACACGACCGACGGCAGCTTCATGACACCGAAGGAGGCCAAACGCCTGATGCTTCGCGGCTCAACATTGCTGGTGGGAAAAAAGTAAGGAGGCGATGACATCGGCTACACGGCGGGAGAGATCAGCACCGCAGTCTACGAGAAGAAAGGCTTTTTCCATTTCGGGAAGAAGAAACAGTAAGATCATTCCGATGCCGCCATCGCGGCCATCGGTTTGACATATATATTTTATGTTAGGAGGACAATCATTATGAAAAAACTCGGTTTATTTGCAGCAGGCGTGCTGTTCGGCACGGCAGGCATCAAGCTGCTGGGCAGCAAGGATGCCAAGAAAGTCTACGCCCACACCACTGCTGCCGCACTGCGTGCCAAGGAGGGTGTGATGAAAACGGTCACGGCGGTGCGTGAGGGTGCGGAGGATGTTTATGCTGATGCGAAGGCAATCAACGAATGCCGTGCAGAGGCGGAGGCTGCTGCTGTGGTGGAGGACGCTTCTGCGGAGGAAAGCAAGGCGGAGTGAGCCATGAAATGCAAAATCCTACATGAAACGACCGGACGGCTGCGGGTACACCTGTGCTGCGGGCGGATGAGCTTATCCCAAGCGGATGTGCTGGAATATTATCTGCGCGCTCAGGACGGCGTACAGGAGGTCAGGGTCTACGACCGGACGCAGGACGCGGTAGTGCTCTATGACGCGGAGCGTGGAAGCGTACTACGTGCGCTGGCGGTATTCTCCTTCGCCAAGGCGGAAGCTATGGAGCTGGTGCCGGAGCATACCTCCCGGGCACTGAACCGGGAGTTTGAGGACAAGCTGGCGATCACCGTCATGCGGCGGTGTATCTCCAACCTGTTCCTGCCGGCGCCCATCACCACGGCGCTGGCACTGCTCCGCTCCGTAAAGTACATCCGGGAGGGGCTTTCGGCACTGTGGCACGGCAAACTGTCCGTCGCCGTGCTGGATGCCACCGCCGTCACGGTGTCCATGGCACGGGGCGATTTTGCCACCGCCGGCTCTGTCATGTTCATGCTGCATCTGGGCGAAATTCTGGAGGAGTGGACCCACAAAAAGTCCGTGGCCGACCTTGCCTCCGCCATGAGCCTGCAGGTGGACAGCGTCTGGCAGCAGGTAAACGGCACCGAGGTGCTGACGAAGATCACCGATGTGAAGCCGGGGAACCGTATCGTGATCCGCACCGGCGGCATGATCCCGCTGGACGGCCGAGTGGTGGAGGGCGAGGTTATGGTGAACCAGTCCTCCCTCACCGGCGAGTCCATGCCCGTGGCGAAGCACCCAGGCAGTCCCGTCTATGCCGGGACGGTGGCGGAGGAGGGCGAGTGCGTCATCTCCGTGGAGAAATCCTCCGGCAGTGGGCGGTATGACCGGGTGGTTCACATGATCGAGGAGTCGGAGAAGCTGAAATCCACTGCCGAGGACAAAGCCTCCCGGATGGCGGACAGACTGGTGCCCTATACGCTGGGCGGCACGGCGCTGACCTATCTTCTGACCCGGAATGTGACGAAAATGCTCTCGGTGCTGATGGTGGACTTCTCCTGTGCCCTGAAGCTGGCCATCCCCATAGCGGTGCTGTCCGCCATGCGGGAGAGCAGCGGCTATCACATCTCCGTCAAGGGCGGACGCTTTTTGGAGGCGGTGGCCAAGGCGGACACCATTGTGTTCGACAAGACCGGCACGCTGACCTATGCGACGCCCACCGTGGCGGCGGTCGTCCCCTTCGGCGGACACGACGAGGCGGAAATGCTCCGGCTTGCCGCCTGCCTGGAGGAACATTACCCCCATTCCATGGCAAACGCCGTGGTAGCGGAGGCAAAGCGGCACGGGCTCACCCACGAGGAGTATCATTCGCAGGTGCAGTATGTGGTGGCCCACGGCATCTCCAGCATGGTGGAGGGCAAGAAGGTCATCATCGGCAGCGCACACTTTGTCTTTGAGGACGAGGGCTGCCGCATCCCGGAGGGAGAACAGGCGAAATTTGACACCCTGCCCGCCGCGTATTCCCACCTGTACCTCTGCATAGACGGGGAGCTGGCGGCGGTAATCTGCATCCACGATCCCCTGCGCCGGGAGGCGCGGGAGGCGGTAAGAGCGCTGCACGAGAGCGGCTTTGCCAATGTGGTGATGATGACCGGCGACAACCGCCGCACGGCGGAGACCGTGGCCGCCGAGGTGGGCGTGGACGCTGTGTACGCCGAGGTGCTGCCGGAGGACAAGGCCGCGTTTATCCGGCAGGAAAAGGCGAAGGGCCACACCGTTATCATGGTGGGCGACGGCGTCAACGATTCTCCGGCTCTCTCCGAGGCGGACGCGGGCATCGCCATCTCCACCGGCGCGGCCATCGCCCGCGAAATCGCAGACATCACCGTTTCCTCGGAGGATCTCTTTGCGTTGGTAACGCTGCGGAGGCTCAGTCAGGCACTGATGGAGCGCATCCACGGCAGCTACCGCTTCATCGTGGGCTTCAACCTGACGCTGATCGCGCTGGGTGTGGCGGGGGTACTGCCGCCCACCACCTCGGCACTGCTGCACAACGGGTCGACGCTGGGCATCAGCCTGCGGAATATGACCGACCTGCTGGACGATGAAGAAAATACCCAAAAATAAACAAGCAAGTGAGGAAGCACAGAGGCGGCAAGGTGCTTCTCTGCTCCTTGCAGACGCTGTGTTATTAGCGTTAGGGGGGCGGATAAACGCGGAGCATAACAAAGCCCGTATCAGTTTAACTGGTACGGGCTTTGTTGAATGATATGCAAAGTGAAATCAGACTTTCCACCCGGCGGCCTGCTTGCGCTCCACCACAAAGCGGCGGTAGAGCCCGTCAACAGCAACCAGCTCGTCATGGGTGCCCTGCTGGACAATCTTGCCGTGATCGACAACAAAAATTTGGTCGGCATGGCGCACGGTTTTCAGCCGGTGAGCAATCATGATGACCGTCTTATTGTGGGTCAATTCCGCAACAGCCTCCATCAGCTCCTTTTCATTTTCGGGGTCAACATTGGCAGTGGCTTCGTTCCGATTAGCACAACCAGCGCAAACCCGCATAAAACCGGGACTTTTCAAAAATCTAAAGACAATTAAACATCTCTATAATCACACATGAAATGCCTTTTTCGTAAGTCTGCGACGAAAAAGGCATTTCTTTTTGCCCAAGGAAAGGAGGTGACACTATGTACTTTACTTCCGGCCAGAATCGGGCCTTTGAACGGCTGATGCAGGAAAAGCCCGGTTTCGATCACTACGACGGCGGCGGGGCGGACGCGCCGGAGGATTGCGGCACCTGCCGCTTTTATCGCCCGGATTGGAAATATCAATTCTGCGTCTATGCAGAGTGTCCCTATCAGCCGGGCAAGCTCACCGGTCTTGCAGCGGGGCCAAATTCACTGTGAAAGGAGCTGATTTTGATATGGCAGTATTCCGCGTAGAAAAGAATCGAGGCTACACGGTGATGTCAAATCACCACCTGCGGAACAAGGCCCTGTCCCTGAAAGCCAAGGGCCTGCTGTCGCAAATGCTGTCCTTGCCGGAGGATTGGGACTACATCCTAAAGGGCCTGTCCCTTATCAACCGGGAAAGCATCGACGCGATTAGGACGGCGGTATGGGAGCTTGAAAAGGCTGGATATATCAGGCGGGAGCAGGGACGCGACCCGAAAGGCAAAATGGCCGATATGGTCTATACCATCTACGAGCAGCCGGTATTGGAAAACCCGGTATTGGAAAATCCAACATCGGCTGACCCGGTGTTGGAAAATCCGACATCGGATAATCCGTCGTCGGGAAATCCAACGCAATTAAATAAAGATATACAAACAACTTACTTACCAAAGACAGAAAAAATAAATACAGATGGACAAAGTACCGATTCCATTCCTTTCCTCTCCCTGACCCCTCCCCCTGCGGAGGCAGCGGCTACGCCGCCGGAAAGGAAAAGGACGGGAAAGGACGAGGCTGTACGGATTTATCGGGAAATCATTTTGGAGAACATCGAGTATGACTATCTCATTCAGGATTCTCAAATTGACCGGGAGCAGCTTGACGAGATCGTAGACCTGATGCAAGGCTGGGGCCGTGAATACGAATTGCCCGGTCTGCAAAACCAACATGACCGAGTGCTGTGGGCCGGAGCCGCAGGAAAATAAGCCGGAGGAAACCAAGGCCCCACGGGGGGAAGCCAAAAGCAGCGGTTCCGGTGCTGGCGGCCTGATCGTATTCCTTGTGGTGGCACTGGCTGGCGGCGGCGCGGCCCTCTACTATTTCAAATTCAGAAAGCCCAAGGCTGAAACCAAGGGCAGCGACGATCTGGACGAATACGACTTTGGGGACGACGAGGATTTGGAGGACGAGGAACCCGAAACCGAGTTTGACCCGGAGGCAGATTTTGCAAGTGAACAGGAGGACGAGGAATGACCCATAAACTTGTAATCGCAGAAAAACCGAGCGTGGCCCGCAGCATTGCGGGCGTGATCGGAGCCACGGAAAAACACGCCGGCTATTTGGAGGGAAACGGCTATGTGGTGAGCTGGTGTATCGGGCATCTGGTGTCCTTTGCTGACGCTGGCCGCTATGACGAGCGTTTCAAGAAATGGCGCTATGAGGATTTGCCCATCCTCCCGGAGCCGTGGCAGTATATTATTCCCGACGATAAGAAACAGCAGTTTGACGTTCTGCGTTCCCTGATGGAGCGTGACGACGTGACCGGCCTTGTGTGCGCCACTGACGCCGGACGGGAGGGAGAATTGATTTTCCGTTTCGTCTACCAAATGGCCGGATGCAGGAAACCCTTTGAACGCCTCTGGATTTCCTCTATGGAGGACAGCGCCATCAAGGACGGCTTTGCCCATCTGAAACCGGGCCATGACTATGACCCGCTGTATCAATCGGCCCTGTGCCGGGCAAAGGCCGACTGGCTGATCGGCATTAACGCCACCCGGCTTTTCTCTGTCCTGTACCACAAGACCCTGACCGTGGGCCGCGTCCAAACACCGACGCTGAAAATGCTGGTGGACAGGGACGCCAAGATCACCGATTTCAAGAAAGAGAAATATCACATCGTCCATATCGCGGCAGGCGGCGCGGACGCGGTAAGCAGCCGTTTTTCCGATGCTGCCGAGGCAAACCACCGTCAAGGCGGCCTGTGCTGGAGCGCAGGCCGTTTGTGCTTCCATGGCGCGGGAGAAAAAGACGGAGCAGCCGCCCAAGCTCTATGACCTCACCACCTTGCAGCGGGAGGCAAATCGGCTCTTTGGATTCACCGCCAAGCAGACCCTTGACTATGCCCAAACGCTGTATGAAAAGAAGCTGCTGACCTATCCGAGAACGGACAGCCAATAGCAGAACGCCGCCAGTGACCGCAACATGGAGGAATTTCAGTACATTCAGGGCCTACTTGATAAAATCCGCAGCACCGGCATGGGTGGAATCAGCGCCGACGATCCGCAGGCCGTTTCCAAGCTGGAAAAGAAACTGGAAAAGCTGGAAGCGTCACAAGAGCTGATGAAAGCCGTCAATGCCTACTACCGCAAGCATGGGACGCTGGATGGATGCCCCCACCTGACCGAAAAAGGCATTGAAAACCTGAAAGCGGATATGGCGTCAAGCTGGCACTATGAGAAAAAGCCGTTCCAGTCATGGCAGCTCTCCAACAATAACGCCGAAATTCGCCGGTTAAAGGGCCGGATTGAGGAATTGACCCGGCACAAGGAGGCGGCCTATGTAGGCTGGGAGTTTGAGGGCGGCACCGTGGAGATCAACCGGGAGGCCAACCGCCTGCAAATCTACTTTGAGGGGAAGCCGGATGCCACTGTGCGCGACGAGCTGAAAAGCAACGGTTTTCGCTGGTCGCCCAAGGCCGAGGCATGGCAGCGGCAGCTAAACGATACCACTATCCGCGTCACTGACCGTATCAAGTGCATCCAGCCCCTTTCTGGGGAAAAGCCCAGCGCCTTGCAGCTTGCGGCCCGCAGGGAGAAAGAAAAGCCCTCCATCCGGGTGCAGCTCCAAGCGTCAAAGGCAGAACAGGGCCAGAAGCCACCGGCGCGGGAAAAATCAAAGGGATTGGAGGTGGAGTAAATGCAGAAGTTTGAAAATGTGGATGTTCTGGCCGCGCTGGAACAGATCATGCGACAGCATACCGCCTTTTATCAGAATGACTTTGACATTGACAAAAGCATTATCCATCGGGACGCCGCCAGCGATCAGGCCGTGGATAAGGCCCTGCTTTGGATGTCCCGGCCCTCTGGGACATACTGTTTTCGGGAGCGTGACGTTTTCCTGAAAGGCACCCGGCAGCACAACACATGGAAGTTCTATGGAGAACAGACCCGTGACAAGATACTGGCCTATGCGGTGGAGTTGACCGGCACACAGGGCGGCACCATCCGGGGTAATCTCTATGAGCTGGACTATCAGCAGCATTTCCGGCACGTCGTTGAAGCCTCCCAGCCGGTGAGCGTGAACCGGCTCTTTTATGAGCATGGAACCCGTGACATCCCGGATGGCCAGTATTTTGACGGAAGCCCTGACCGGGTGTTGGGAAATTTCCTGCGGTATGAGGCCCAGCCCCATGACCCGGCTGTGCTGCAGGAGGCTTTACGGCAGGAGCAGCACAGCCGGGGGCGGGCCATCCCCGGCGACTTCAAAGCCCACGTTACGGCTTTGCATGACAGCCGGATTGAAACCGAGGCCCGGCGCATCGTGGATAAGCTGAAAGATCTGTCCGCGCCCAACAGCCCCAACAAGACACATTTTATGGTGGAGATCTCACCGCACTTTGACGCACTGGCTTCCACCAAGGACAATGACCGGCTCTTTGCCATGCTGCCCTATAAGTCCCTGTGCTTTACCAGCATAAAAGACCGACACGGGGTATATGCCATGATTAACAAAGATGAGCGCCGTGATGTGAGTATTCGCAAGCCCCGGCCATCTATCCGCAAGCAGCTTGCCGACAGCAAACAGGCCACCAGCCCGAAAAAGGCGGCGGCCAGAACCAAGAAAAATGAATTGGAGGTATGAGGAATGATGCACTTTACCGTGGAAGAAGAAAATTTGATCTGTATGTACCACAACGCAGACCGACGCAGGACGATAGGCAAGATCACCGCAGCCATGCCGGGTATGGACAGGGATATGTGGACGCTGGCCCAGCAGACCCTTTCCAAGCTGAAACGTATGACGGATTCTGACTATGACAGCCAGAAATTCTATTTCACAGACGAGAACGAATAAATAACAGCAGACGCCGGGCGCGGCGGCCATGTGGCCGCTTGCGTCCGGCGTCTTTTCTTTTTGCCTGTTCCTACGCATTTAGAACCCAGTATTGACGGGGATAGGATAAAGTATTCGCCCACCTCTGCAAACGTGCGGGAGAAGCCTTGAAACTGGCGGTTATCAGCCCCGAAAGGCGTAGGTTACAGTCATTATTAGCCCCCGAAAGAGGTACAGACGCGCAGCGGGTGTATCTGTTTCGGGGGTGTGCAGGTGATAGCCGCAAAGCGGCGTAAGAGGGTGCAGCCCTCTTGATCGTTATTCTTGTTCCAGCGGGAAGCTCGGCAACGCTTCCAGCAGTTTTAAGGAAATGTGCTGCCGCATATCCTCGTCAATGACTTTTTTCACTTTGCCGCCCGGCTGCCTGATCTCCACCGTGGAAAGCTCGTCGATGTAGTCCGCATAGTGGGCCAGCACCTTTTCTGTGGCCCACTTCTCACCGGCAACGGCGGCTTTGATTGTTTCATAGTCCAGCAGCTTTTCTTGTCCGTCCATCCTGATACCCCCGTCAGATTGATTTTTTCCATGATACCATATCTGGGAGTATGGAGCCAGAGAAACCGGCGATTTTCTGCTGGTAAATTCTACGCATTTAGAGCGGCACTATGGCGGGGATAGGATAAAACACTCACATACCCCGCCGACTATGCGGGAAAAACCTTGAAATATAGGGCTTTTTAAGGCCCTAAATGCGTAGGTTGGTGCTTTGTTGCGATATGCTCCACGGTTACGGTGTATTGTTCATATTCTGTTTTCGGGAATCTTTATGAAATCTTCAAAATTGCCCGGTATGCTATCCGTAAAATCAAAGAAAGGACTTGATTATATGGATATGATTTTGAAAACGACTGACCTCTGCAAAAATTTCAAGGGGCAAATGGCGGTAAACAATGTGTCACTGAACATCCGGCGCAACTCGGTTTATGGTCTGCTGGGGCCGAATGGGGCTGGCAAATCCACGATCTTAAAAATGCTCACCGGCATTTTGCGCCCCACATCGGGAAGCATCGAGTTTGACGGCCACCCGTGGAAGCGGAATGATCTGGAGCATATCGGTGCTTTGATTGAGATGCCCCCGCTTTACGAAAATCTGACTGCATACGAAAATCTCAAAGTCAGAACTACATTGCTCGGCCTGGACGATGCACGAATTAACGAGGTATTGCAAATTGTCCAGCTCACGAATACCGGCAAGAAACGGGCCGGGCAGTTTTCTCTTGGTATGAAGCAGCGGCTTGGTATTGCTATTGCATTGCTGAACAGTCCCCAGCTTTTGATTCTGGATGAACCGACTAACGGCCTTGACCCTTTAGGGATTGAGGAACTTCGAGAGTTAATTCGCTCTTTTCCCTGCAAAGGGATTACAGTTATTTTGTCCAGCCATATTCTGTCAGAAGTCCAGCAGATTGCAGATCATGTGGGTATCATTGCTGGCGGCGTCCTTGGATATGAGGGAGAGCTTCGCGCCGGTGAAGATTTGGAACAACTCTTTATGGATGTTATTCGCAGAAATGGTAAGGAGGGATATTAAATGGAGATGGCATATATTCAGGCAGAGAACCTAAAGCATAAGAGAACTTTCACAAAAACGCTGATCGTTCTGGCCCCGTTTGTAACTGCGCTTATGAACTTTTTTGCCCCTCTTTGGTTCCAGCTCAATTCTTATAATTGGTGGTATATCCTGCTTTATCCTGGATTCCTTACGCTCACCTGTGCCTTGATTGAACAGCGGGATAATGGCAAACTAAAATATCGTGCCGTTGCTTCATTGCCTGTTTCGCAGAACAAAGTCTGGAAAGCAAAAATTGGAGTGGCCGGTATTTACTCCTGTGTGGGGAATTTCATTTTCCTGGCGCTAAATCTGTTGGGCGGTTTTGCAATATTAGTTATCAACGAAATTCCCCTGACAATCGGAATTTGGCAGGCTGCGGCCGGAACAGCTTGTATTGTCATTGCAAGCCTATGGGAAGTTCCGCTGTGCTTATGGTTATCAAAAAAAGTTGGTATCTTTGTCACGGTTATTCTTAATGCCGGACTTGGAAGCGTTTTAGGGATTTTCACGGCTACAACCTCTTTGTGGATGATCTGCCCGTATAGCTGGGTGCCGCATCTTATGATTTCCGTGTTAGGTATTTTGCCTAATGGTGAGCCGGTTGCAGATCAGAGTACGGCAATGGCATTTTGGATGATTATACTTGTATTGGTCATTTCGCTGGCCTGGTTTGCGGCGCTGTCATTTTTAACTGCAAGATGGTTTGAGAAAAAGGAGGTGGGGTAACTATGGTATCTGTGGTTCGCTGCTGGAAAGCAGAATATCAGAAGTGTAAACATAGCATTTTGCTCTATATGCACAGCATGATTCCGATTATATGTGCGGCGATTTTTGCGGGTTACTATCATATATCCAGATGGGAACTGGCAACCAAAATCAGTGCCTATCTGGAAGTGCTGGCCGTTGCGTTCCCGTTTCTGATCGGCATTATTGTGGGCCTGGTTGTTCAGATCGAAAATCAGGCCGGGCATTATCAGCTTTTGTTGGGAACAATCCCATCTCGCATGGCAACGTATATTGGTAAACTTGGTTTTCTGATGATCTGTGCTTTTGGCGCAACATTTTTAGCGTTAGGAACATTCGCTGCACTATATAGGGATGCTCCGGCAAGCCTTTACCTGAAAGCAGGGATTCTATTGTTGATTACCATGCTTCCCATTTACCTGATTCATTTGTTTGTGGGAATGAGCTTCGGAAAAGGTGCATCTATGGGATTGGGAATTGCAGGGAGTTTAATAGCTGCCCTTATGATAACAGGGCTTGGTGACGCTACATGGAAATATATTCCCTGGGCCTGGGGCGTTCGTGCTATGGATTACACTGTGCTTGCATGGGATAGCCCCCAACTGTATGCACAGGTAAAAACTGATTTTTTCAGCGGTATGATTATTTCTGTATGCTGCACTGTTTGTCTGCTGATTGCCAGTTTGGTTTGGTTTCATGGTTGGGAGGGAGGTAAAAACAGTGAATAAAAAGTGCCTGTTTGCCGTGGTAATTGTGCTTGTAAGTCTTATATGCTTATCGGCCTGCGGTGCGCTCCGCGATACCGCCGATAAAAATAAGGCGTTAAATGAATCTCTGCCGTATTATGAGCTGAACGCCGCAAACTATGATGAAATTTCATATAACGGCCTGACATATACCATAACGGATGAATGTCTTGAAATGTCAGAACTGCAAGAAGAAATCGGGCAGGTATCGAAACGCTTCAAAAATGTGGCGGGGGAAGATTTCAGTTTCGGCTACGTTTACAGTATTGTGGATGTGGATATAAGCAATGCCGTAGCTGTAAATATCAACAATGAATATCGGAAAGCTGACATTAAAAATAATGATGAGTAACCTCGACAATGTGGTATAATGGGGCGGGAGGTGATTTTTTGACCCACTTACTTGTAGTTGACGATGAAGTTTCTATCTTGGAATTGATTAAGAACAGTTTGGGGAAAGATGGATATTTGATAACAGTCTGTCAAAATGCGGATGATGTAGACATCAAAAAGCTGCATTTCTATGACCTCATTCTTTTGGATGTGATGATGCCTGGCACAGACGGGTTTGAGTTTTGCAAACAGATCAGGAATATGGTAGACTGCCCGATTCTCTTTCTGACCGCAAAGACATTAGAGGAAGATATATTGTTTGGATTGGGCATCGGTGCGGATGATTATATTACGAAACCTTTTCGTATTCAGGAGCTTCGCGCCCGTGTCGCGGCACATTTACGCAGAGAAAAAAGGGAGCATCACAGCACACTTTCATTTGAGCCTGATATAAGATTTGACCTTTCCGCAAAGGTACTGTATGTTTCAGAACAGCCGGTTCCCCTTACCAAAAGCGAGTATTCAATCTGTGAATACCTTGCGAAAAACCGGGGACAGGTTTTTGCAAAAGAACAAATCTATGAAGCCGTTTTCGGGTTTGATGGAATAGGCGATAACTCTACGATCTCAACGCATATAAAAAATATTCGTGCGAAATTGGAGCATTTCAAAATAAGTCCGATCAGCACCGTATGGGGGATAGGATATAAATGGGAGTGAAAAAGAAACCTACATTGAAAATATTGTTTCGCCAGTTTGCTATCTCCCTCATTGTCATGCTGGTAGCGGCAATTATTGTCCCTTTTGGTTTGGAGGGACTTGCTGTAAATGCTGGATTAGCTACAAGAGCAAATCTAAGTGAATTGCAGGTAAAAGAGATCATTCCAACGCTGACGATTGCCCCGGATATTACAAAGGTTGTGATTCCACAGGGATGCGGCTACTTAATTCTGGACAAGAACTTTAATGAGCTTTACAGCAATATGGACGATGATGAAAAAGAAATTGCCCTGCTGTACGCAAAGGGAGAATATATTGAATATGCTACGGGGAGGCAGTTTGCACTTGTTGTCCGGGAAAACGAATTTTGCGTTTTAAGGTATTATATTGGTTCTCAATTTACAGTGTCATGGCTACCGGAATATTTTCCATCTCCTGACACGCTTGCGTTTATCCTGATGGCTGTAAATTCGCTGCTGGTCATTATCATACTGACCGCCAGATTTGCTAAGAACCTGCGTACACAACTGACCCCGCTTTTTGAAGCAACTGCGGAGGTTTCAAAGCAAAACCTTGATTTTGAAGTAGGACACGCCAAAATCAAAGAGTTTGAAGATGTCCTTGCATCTTTTTCAGATATGAAAGATAATCTGAAAATTTCGTTAGAACGGCAATGGAAAACCGAACAGACACAGAAAGAGCAAATCGCCGCGCTTGCCCATGATTTGAAAACGCCTCTGACGGTTATTCAAGGAAATGCTGATTTACTCACAGAAACAAATCTTGATGATGAGCAACGATTATACGCTGGTTACGTCGTGGAAAGCTCCGGCCAGATGCAGTCATATATTCAAACCCTGATTGATATATCACGGGCGGCGGTTGGTTATCAGCTCCATATTGAAAGTATAGACTTGCCAGCGTTCATGCAGCACTTGTTCGGTTATATGGAATCACTATGCCGGACAAAAGAAATCCGGCTGCAAATGAATACTGTTTCACTCCCTCAAATGCTGAAATTTGATAGGGTGCTGATAGAACGTGCTATTATGAATGTTATCAGTAATGGGCTGGACTACTCCCCGCAAGGCGGAACGCTTTATGTGGATGTTCAGAGTAACAACGGTTTCGTGGAAATTTCAGTCACAGACGAGGGAACGGGGTTTTCTAAAGAGGCATTATGCCACGCACAGGAACGGTTCTATATGGGCGATCAAAGCCGCAATTCAAAGTTACACTTTGGTATGGGTCTATATATTACAAATTCGATTATGGAACAACATAATGGTCAGCTTATTTTAGAAAATTCAAAAGAAACCGGCGGCGCAAAGGTTACTATGAAACTTCCTTGCTGATTTTCCGATAGTGTAATGGACGTCTTTTATGTCCGTCCATTTTTCAAATCTTTATGGAATCTTCAAAAATTCCTCTTATCATGTATCTAAAGAAAAAACATCTGCCCAGCGGCAGAAAAGAAAAAAACCGCTGCTGGGCAGACCCATTTTCACGCTTAATTTATATTCACTGGTGGCGGTTTTGAGAAATCAAGGCCGCTGCTTTCTTTCTGTCATTCCCAGCAGTTAAAGGCATGGCGGCCCACGGGAGGACGCCGCCATGCTGTTTTAC
>ERZ791884.1797-NODE-1797-length-13836-cov-10.137145_pt1 | contig 13836 bp, 10 predicted proteins | sample MGYA00509941_ERZ791884 | MGnify/ENA primary metagenome ERZ791884 (study PRJEB30046, sample SAMN00792095) | human gut metagenome | study: EMG produced TPA metagenomics assembly of the A metagenome-wide association study of gut microbiota in type 2... | reverse complement strand
AGACAAAATCATCATGCTGATTGCCCTTGTCGTGTTCCGCATAGGCTGGTGGGCAAGAATATATTTAATTTTGCAATAAACTGATATTGTGTAACTTACAATATAAATATGAAGAGAAAATATAATTTAGTACCATTTTAGTACCTATATATTACCAAGGTCTTTAAAAAGTGAAGATTTAAATTCTTTATGTTCAATCCAAATATTGATTATTTGTATAAGAAGCTTAATTGAATGGTTTATAACTTTTGAATGCTGTATAATAGAATTATTATCAAAGCAATATGAGAAAATTCTGTTTTTTCTACAATAATGTTCGGTCTGGGATAAAAAACGATATTCGGTATATAAATATTCGAGTGCACTCAATTCTATATGATTACATTCACCTATCTCTTTGGCCATTTCTTTCAAAGTATAATTTTTATATTTTCCTTCATATCCCTTGAATTTCTCATCAAATTCAGAAAGGAACTCTTCATTAGAGATTATTTTTTCTCCTTTCCGTCTTCTGCCAAAATTATACAACTCATTTCTATCTTTTAAAAAACACCTTATTGATTTTACATATTTACAATCAAGATTATAAAGAACATTTGATAATTCTTCCGTTGACTCCCTCGTCAATAAGAATATACTAGTAATCAAATCACCAATTATAGAACGAGTGATAAGTCGAATGGAAACAATTGAATTTTCTTCAATGGGAAGCCATCGTAAGATTTCAAGATTGCCTTTTATACGTTTCAATATATCATAACCAACTGTTATATAATCTTCGCTGTGATTATTTGATAATAATTCTTCTAATTTTTCTCCCACAGGAGCAATGAGTTCGATACAATCGGAATATATATTAGTAACACTGTCAATTTGATTAACTTTATTCATATACACATTACCCACAATTTTGAATACAAATCTATGAAATAATTATCTAATATACACATTACCTACTATTTATTTAGCAAAGGTAGTGAATTTACAATATCCACTGTCTTGCAAGAGAGGATAATGACCGACAACAGGAGGTCGAGGATATAACGAGGTTGTTCGTGTTCTCTTGACCAGTCGTTAGGGTTGTTCTTGATTTGGGATGCTTTGTCGATGGTGACGGCATAGCGTTCCATTATCCACTCGATAGCAGACTTGCCGTTGACGATGTACTCGTAGGCTTTGAGCGGAATGTTCTCAATGGTGATGTGGCCATTGTAGATGATTTTGCTCTTGTCGGCTAAGAGTTTGCCGTTCTCGTCACGTACTTTGGCAAAACGCATCTTTTCCACGGCGAAGTGCTGGTATGTGGCATCCGTCCATTCGCTTTGCCAGATGTCAATGTCGCCAATGACTTTTACTGCATATGTTTGATAAGCCTTCATGGGCATTTCCGCAAAGTAGGTATAATCGACGTCTTGCCCTGTGGCTTGCACGTTGATGCCTTGTTCATAGTTCAGATGAAGGTCTGCCAGTTCCTTTCCTGCTTTATAAAAGGCCATAAAGTCTTGCACGTTATCCACGATGGGGATGCGAGGCAAAGACTTCTTCAAATCGTCGGCGAAGCGTTCACGGTATTGCGCGGAATGAAGCAATCCATACACATAGTAGAAGATGTGTTCCTTAGTGATAGCTCGTGAGCCTCCGAAGCGGTTGCGAACTTCTTTCAGAATCCAGTCAGTTATGCCATCGCGACGGATATAACGGTGGGTTTCCGCATCATCGAAAAGTGAAACCTGTGGATTTTTGTTTTCTTCGTACCAATATAAGGGGAAACACTTGGTTCCTGCTTCAAAATTATTGTAATCAATAATCGTGTCATACAAAAATAGTGAGAAGTCCTTATGTCCGCCTGTTCCTTTCATACCAATAACTTGGTTTTGACAATTGGGCGGGAAAATATGTTGCCATTGACCAGGCCGTTCTATTAATGAACGCTCATAATACAAGTATGATTTTTGAAAGAGCCTATAAGTGTAAATTGTTACACTTTCAGGGATAAAATTTAGTAAGCAGCCAGTTGATGCTACTTTTTTAAGATTAGCAGACCAACCTATTTGCGTTGGATTATAATTAAAATCTCCAGCTTTGAGATGGCTAATAGACGTGTTATAATTGTCTATCATACGATGAATATTGCTTAACAGTGTATTTTTATCGAAATTGCATACCCATGAATCACGAGAGGATAATACGCCGATAGGTATGTAATTAAAAAATCCTTGCCCTCTTGTATTATCAAATAAAGGAATAAAATTATCAAATATTCCATCACGTTGATTTATCCAATCAGCCTTTTCGTTTGGTTTGATAGTCTTCCAATCTAATTTTTTTGAAGAAATTGAACGGAAATCCTTTACCATTTTGAGCTTCTGCTCACGTGTTAAGTAGTCGCCTATATCGTGGTAATGGATAACTGCTTTCTGTCCTTTCTTTGCCGGATTCTTGACGAGGAAAGTAATGGCAATGGGGGTACGAGAACCACTTCCAAAAATTTTACCACCCTCTTTGCGTGACAATTCACCTGATGTACGTTGATTTCCACGGAGATTCAGCACATAAATTGAAGTAAATTCTTCCTCAAAGCATCTGCGCATGCCATCTTGTGCATTACCATCAAGCCATGCTCCATTGCTTATAAAAGCGACGATACCACCATCATTTTGTGGTATGCGGTCTGATGCCCAACGGAAAGCCTTAATATAAGTGTCATAAAGAGAATTTTTCAAAGTAGTGCTTGATTCCTTTACATATGTATTTGCTATTCGTGTATCCAAATTGGGATAAGAAAGATTCTGTGCATTATCATTAGCTGAGCCTTGTTTGGCAGAATACGGCGGATTCCCCACAATCACCCTTACGTGTGTGGCCATTTGTTTCTTCACCCGTTTGGAATTGTCTTGGAAGAACTCCGTGAACAATTCGTTGTGCTTCTTCTCTGCCAACTGGAAGGTGTCCGTCAGGCAGATGCCGCTGTATGGCAGGTAGGATTCCCGACGGATGATGTCATGGAACACCGATTCGATGTTCACGTCGGCGATATAATAGGCCAGCAGCACAATCTCGTTGCAATGGATTTCATTCAGGTACTTGCGTTCTATGTCCTCCTTGCATATCAGGCCGGACTGCAACAGTCGCGTGATGAACGTGCCTGTGCCCACAAACGGGTCGAGGATATGTACGTTAGGTTCTGTGAGCGAAGTGCCAAACTCCGATTTGAGTATGTCATTTACGGAATGGATAATAAAGTCCACGCACTCCACAGGCGTATAGACAATGCCAAGTTTCTCCACGGTGAGCGGAAACGCGCCCTTGAAGAACTTTTCGTATAGGTTCTTGATGATGGTCTGCTTGCCTTCGAGGTTGTCGATGCCGCCGACATTCGTCCTGACAGACTGGTAGAATTTCTCCAGCACTTCGGTGTCCTTTTCAAATGCCTGTTCCTGCAAGAGGTCAATCATGCGCTGCATGGAACGGCTCACGGCATTGTTGTTCACGAACTGGTAATCCGAGAACAGCGCATCGAACACCGGGCGCGTAATCATGTGCTGCGCCAGCATTTCAATGGCCTGCGCCGCATCGACGGACGGGTTCAAGTCGCGCTGCAACCCCTTGAGGTATTCGTTGAACGCCTTTTTGTGTACGCCCGATTGAATGAGCTTGGATATGCGCTCAATGAACTTGTGGGCGATAAGACCGATTTCCTTTGCCCAATTTTCCCAATAGAGACGGTCGCCGCACTTTTCCACGAGCTTGGCATACATCCCGTCCTGCAACTCTCCGAAACGCAGTTCCAACTGCCGGGCGATTTCCGCCTTCTCGATTTCCCGTGCCTCGGCTTCGCCCTCCTGCGTTCCCAAACCCGGACGGCCTATGGTTACGGATGGCGTAGAGGTCTGCTTGTTGGGTTTCTGCTTGTTCAGCGCAATCTTGTTCACCATCGCGTTGAAACGGTCGTCATGCGAACGGAGTGCGTTCAGGATAGCCCAGACCACATCAAATGTCTTGTTATTGTCAAGTGCTTCCTCTGCCGAAACATCGGACGGAACGACAATAGGGATGATGATGTAGCCGTACTTTTTCTCATCGGGCTGTCCTTTGTGGAAAGTGCGCATCACACGGCCTACCGACTGCACCACGTCCACCTGCGAATTGCGTGCGGAAAGGAACAGCACAGCATCGAGCGACGGCACGTCCACACCTTCGGACAGGCAGCGCACGTTGGTCACCACGCGGCACTCCCGTTCATTCTCCGGCTCATCGGCCAGCCATTGCAGGATTTCGTTGCGCTCCTGCGAGTTCATCGAGCCGTCTATGTGCTTGGTGGCCACGGAAACGGTGTGCGACAGGCTCTCCACATCTAAGTTCTCCTCGTACTTCCGGGATATTCTCGGAAGCACGGAAGCGATGTATTTGGAAGTCCCGGCCTTACTCTCGTTGCCGATGGCGGAACAGAACGCCACGGCACGGCGCATCATGCGCGGGTCGGCATCCCATGTGCGGTGGTCATCACCACGTACCATTTTCGACAGTCCGTTGATTACGCCTATCAACTTGGATGTGTCGTCAAAGTTCAGTTCGGTGGTCGTGTCGGTGATGTCTCGTTTGATGTTCTCCGGTACGTCGTCCTCACTGACGGTCAGGACAAGCACCTTGTAGTCGGTCAGCAGCCCGTTCTGCACGGCATACGAGAAGTTCACACGGTAGAACTCCTCTCCGTAGAGGGCTTTGTCGTCCATTGAGCAGAGGATGCAGTCCTTTTCCGAAGCCTTGATTTTGGCCGATTCCCCATACAGGCGCGGCGTGGCGGTCATATACAGCCGCCTGCGGCCTTGCACGTTGTCATTGGAATGTATCTTGGTGAAGTTGCTCTCGTCCTTGTCGGCAATCTTCACACCCGTGGTGCGGTGGGCTTCGTCACAAATAATGAAGTCAAATATGCCATACTCGCCGTTGGTTTCGGCAAGGATTTCTTGTTGTGCAGCAGAAACGGCATCAATGGACTGGTAGGTGGAGAACACAACCACCAATCCGTTATGTTCCCGGTATTTCTTCAACTGTGCGGCGATGGACTTTGGGTTTGTGGACGCAGGCACGGCAAGGTCAACTACGCTGTCATCCGTATCATCAAAATCGTTGCGCGTTTTCCGTGAAGCCTTGGCATCCGAACAGATGCAGACGGCCTTGATGGGTTTCTTCGCGTCGGCAGACCATGCGTTGAGCGACTGCCCCAACAGGGCAATGGACGGCACCATGAACAGCACAAGCCCTTTGCCGTCAAGTAATTGTTCCGCAATGAGTAGCGATGTATAGGTTTTACCCGTGCCGCAGGCCATGATGAGTTTGCCTCGGTCGTTACCATCCACCATATAATGGGTGTATGCCTTGGATATGGCGGTAAGCTGGTGTTCACGCGGTTTCTTCCCTTCAACAAGGGCGGAATTCCCCGTAAGCCCGTCCAACAGTTTCTGCCAATCGACAGGTGACGAATTGAGGTCGGCCAGCCCGATGCGCGTCACGGGCGGCTCCTGGTTGCGTATGGCTTCCTCGGCGTTGCTTCCCCAATGGGCGGTGGTAGAAATCCATACGCGGTTGGAAAAGCGTGTAGTCTGGAACGTCACTTCGTTGGTGAACGTGCGGCTTGACGTGGCAAGGAACGAATCGACGGCAGGCTTGTCGATGGCGGTGTCCTCGGCGTAGCACTTGCATTGGATGGCCCAATAATCGCCCAGCTCGGTTTTGGCCACGAGGTCGATGCCCGTGTCAGTGCCTCCGAAGTCCTTGCGTCCGGGGAACTCCTCCCACAGCCACACCTTTTCCAGCTCGTTATAGCGCGGGTCTGTCAGCAACCATGAGCGCATCAGACGCTCGAACTTTGTACCTTTCTCTTTCTCCGTGAATGATTCGGTACGGAATTTATGCAGTATCTCCTTGAAATTCATCTCTTGATAAGAGATAAATGTCGTAAGGAGTAATCCTAAGAATCAGCCGGTTAGTAGATGCGTTTGTGCGGACTTGCCAAACAAACCAGCATAAAATCCTTTCAAATCCCATTATAAACGGACGATTTTACCGGATTCTGCAATATTATGCGTACCTTTGCAACATAACAATTAACTCTTATCAAGAGATTTGGTTTTTCCAAAAACAGATTTTATCTGTGTAAAACCGGGATTATTCTTACAAGGATTTCAGAATTAAGCTGTTCGCCTCGTCTATCACACTCGTGTCAAGCGATGCAAGGTAGATGCGCGTGGTTTCCTCCGAATCGTGTCCCATGCCCTCGCTGATGACCGAAAGCGGTATGTTTTTGCTTTTGGCGATACTTGCCCAACTGTGCCTTCCACAGTATATTGTCAGCGGAACGGCAAGTCCTGACAGCCGGGCAACTTCCTTCAAGGCGGTGTTCACCCTATAAATGGCGTTACGGTATTGCTTCCGTCCGTCGGCCAACGGATTGGTGATAATGGGAAGCATGTATTCCGTGTTATAAGTGTCCTTGTACTTGGCGACAATATCATCCATACACCGCTCCCATTTGACGCTTAACTGCTGCCCGGTCTTTCTCCGGCGGTAGGTCAGTATGCCATCCTTCAAGTCCGACTTTTTGAGATAGGCCATGTCTATGAATGACATGCCACGGGTATAGAACGAAAAGAGGAACATATCCCGCGCATAGTCCAGGTGCGGTTTCAGCGTCAGATCAAGTTCCTTGATACGCTTGACGGCTTCCAGCGGCACGGCGCGTTTCACGGTCTTGTCGATGCCTGTATAAACGTGTTTGAACGGATGTCTTTGCTCTGTCAGTTTCTTTTCTACAGCACGGTTATAGACGGCACGTAGGATGCGCATATAGAATGAAACGGTGTTCGGACAGGCACCATTGCCTTTCAGCCATGCCTCATAAAGCTGTATCGTGTCACCGTCAATCTCACATAGCAGGATGTCCTGCCCGTTACGGAACTTCATAAAACTGGCCAGTGCGGATGAGTAGGTTTCCGAAGTGCGTATCCTGTTCAGTTGCTTTAATTGGGTGATGATGCCTTGCATGAAATGAAAGAGGGACAGGCCGTCAGACTGGCTGTTGAACTGTTGAGCCACATCCTCTGCTGTATAACTGTCGCCCTTGCGTTCAAGCCGGGTGATGACGGCTTGCAGGCATTTGAAGTCCCAACGGATTCTTTCGGCAACGGCCTGTAAGTATTTCTTCCGGCTGTCGCTTATTTCGACATATATCCTGACGGATGCAGTCCTCTTGTCCCATTCGCTCTCATACAGGCGGAGTTCCGTACCGATTTGGCGGACTGCGCGGTTGTGGATAACCTGATAATAGATGCTGCCCTCCTTGCCGTCTGTGGCGGATGGGCGGAATTTCACTTTGATGGATGTCATTCACTTTGATTTTTCTTGTTTGGAATTTGTTTGTTATTTCTCACTTTTTCCACCTGCCTGTGGAATACAGCCAGCGTGGAATCAGCACCGACTTTCTCCGCCAATTCCTCGTAGGCGGCGACTGTTACGGAAAGTTGCGGATGCACTTCTTGAACTATGCTTGTGGCCACGCGGTGCTTTCCGGCAATCACTTTCAGCCGCATATTTTCCTCCCGGTACTGGTGCCATTGCACCCAGTTGACAACGAATAAGGCGGAGAACAACAGCATCACGAAAATGCCAGTCCATGCGTAAGGGTTCTTGTACCAGCCATCGGGGATTTTGTGCCACAGTGATTTTATCCGCATGGATATGGCTTTACACTTGGGGGAACATAAAAATCCTTTTGCCTGCCGTTGGCTTTGCTGTCCGTTTTCCGACTTCCGCCTGCTTTCCTCTATATGTTCGGCCAACATCTTGCGGATGCTTATCAAAAGTTCTGTCATGGTCGGTATGCCACGCTTGCGCCTGTCCTTTTCGTCGGCTTCCAAATTCGCCTGCAAACTCGCTATCACTATATCGCCCAATGATTTTCTGTAAGCGGCGATGGTTTCCTCGCTCCTGAATATGTCATTGATATTGTCAATGGTTTTGCCCCCGGCGAAACGGATTAGTGGCTCCAGCTTAACCGCCAGCCTTTTCAATGTCTCTTCCTTGTCCGAAGCATCCTTTTCGTTGAGCTTCGTTTTAATGGTTTCTATGTCCTCGGCCAACGCCCCTATGAGGTCTGTGAGATTCTGCATTTCGTCTTTCATCTTCTTCTCCTTCTTGGTTTGAGTTTGTCCTTATCCTTGTCAGTGTCGCCCCAGCCGTTGTCGTTTCCTCCACCTCCTCCGCCGGATGATACCTTGGCTTGGTGCGGCTGGACGCACAGCTCAATGAGTACGCCGATGCCCACTCGGACAATGGCCGCATCGGTATCGGTGAAATTTCCGCTGTCGGACGGGGATGTTTGCCCATCGTTAGAAATGGATTCCGTTGTCTGTTCAAATGGCCAGTCCGCTTTATAAGAGGATGCCGTTCTTTCTGTTTTCACTTCATCCGTTGGCCGGATGTGGTTCTCTCCATGCAAGCTATCTTTCCATCCCACATTGTCAATGATGTGTCCGCCCAACAGCTTGTCCAACTTATAAAAGCCTATACTGCGGTCAATCCGTGAGCCACTGAATGAAATACCGTCTTTGGTGAACGACACGCCAATGATTTTGCCATTGTGTCTGTCAAACTTAAAGCTGGTTTGGATGCCTTGTCTGGCCAGCCTGTCGCACAATTCCAACCAACTTCCGCAACGGGGCAAGGCTGCTTTGACGCCATCGTGGATTTGGTATTTCACCTTGTCCTTGCCGCGCAATCGGTCGCGCTTCACTTTCACCTTGCCTTTGGAGAAGTGCAGGCCGTATTCCCTCGTGAGAGCCTTGCATACCGCCACGTTCCGCACGGCATCGTTACGGTCGCTGATGGTGTTCCCGTCGTTGTCCACCCTGTTGGCCACGATGTGCAGGTGTGGGTGTTCGGTATCGGTGTGTCGGCTCACGATGTACTGGGTGTTCACTATACCCATACGCTGCATATATTCACGGGCGATTTCGGCCATCAGCTCGTCCGTCAGCTTGGGCGTGTCCTCGTGGGCGAAGTCCAGCGAAATGTGGTATACGGGATTGTTCAGCCTGCGTCCCGGCTTGTCGTCCGCCTGCCCCTGCATACTCGCCGCGATAGTAGCGTTGCTGTCAAGCCGCACGTCCTTGCTGTCGATGAGCCGTGCTTTCTTCGGGTTGTTCACGTAGTTCACCAGCCTGGCGAAGCTCGCCCGTTTCTTCAAGTCGCCCATCATATCCTCGCGATGATTTTGTTGAACTCATCCAGCAGGGCGGTGATTCTTCCTTTGGTTCTCGGAAAGCCCTGCTGGTGCGCCATTTTCGCCAACTGGTTCAGGTTGTTGCAGCCGCCCTCCAGCATCCGTATCTGCTTCCTGTCCTCCTGTGTCCGTGCGGCCACGACCTTGCCTTGCAAAAGGAGTTCGCGCAGAAAGTGCGATGGCTTCTTCCCGGCATCGGCGACGCGCTTCATCACGGTCTTCCATTCGGCCACGGTGAGCCTCGTGGAAACGGTTTTCGTCCGAGCCTTGCCTTTTGCGGACTTTGGCCGTCCGCCTTTATGTCTGTTGTCTGGGTCTGTCATACTCATATTATCGTTGTAGGTTATATCAGTTATAAATGGATGTGTGTTTTAAGGCTATTGGTTGGGCGTGGCTATCCTCCACGAGGTCGGGTCGCCTTTGGTGGCGTCGTTTTCGTGGACGAAAACATTAACTTGCCAGCCCTAAAACACATCCCCTGTAAAAACGTCATTCCCGGCCATGCCTGCCGCTTAATTATAAGAGGTGATGCTATCGAACAGGGAGCGTTCACCCGGCATTGTCGTTGGCCTGTCCTCCGGTTGAGTGGTGCCTCCATCGTTATTGGGCATTGGTGGAGCAGCCGAAGTTTCCATTGGGCTTTCGATTGCTACAGCTTGCTTATCCTCTGAAATGGATTGTTCCGTTGGTTCTATTGTGTCCGACACCCCCGTTAGGTTGGATTCTTTCTCACTTTGGTTTTTCGGTTGCTTCTTCCTTACCGCCGAACTTTTCCGCAGGAGTTCCAGCCTTTGGCCGTTGAACAGGTAGATGCGGACACCCTCGTATGCCTTGACGGTCGGGGTGTATGTTGGATTTTCAACCACCTGTCCGTCCTTCATCCACGACTTCACGCACACCATATCTATGATGGAAGTCACGGGATTGGAAACGACACGGATTAGCCCCCGCTCGCTGAAGTCCTCCAACAGGCGGCTCACGGCCTTGCGCCCGATGTTCCACTCCTTTGCCAATGAAAGCATGGAGCCGTCCGTCTGTCCGGGATGGATGACATAAGCCATGCCCCGTTTGTTGCAGGGTGTGTCCTCCGTCGCCATCCTCGACAAAAGGGAAAAGAAATAGAAGAGGTTGCACGTCCCGCAGGTGGTGCCGTACAGGAAGTACCATGCCTCCACGCTCATGGCTATCTCCATTTTATAGCACGTCAGATTCAGTTGTTTCTGCTGTTTCATAAATCCGTTCATTGTTTGGTGTCCCTTTTCCGTTTCATTTCCCGGTGCCCTTGTCGGCCTCCCTGCTGGTGGCCTTGAGGTTCTTGATTCGGTCAATCTGCTCTTTCGGGAACAGGACGCGCCGACCAATCCGCTGTCCCTTGATATGCCCCAGCTTCTCGTGCCGCCAGATGGTGGCGATGCTCACGCCCCATTTCTCGGACAGTTGCCTGATGGTGTAATACTCCGATGCGTCCTGAGGTGCCTGTGCCTGTCCGTACTCCTCCAGCGCGCACCTTACGCTTGCGCCGATGAGCTGCTGTAGCTCGTCGCGCGATACCAGTACCATTTCCGTCTTTTCCGTCATATAATCGTGGTTTTGAATTAACGGCGGCAAAGTTAGGGCGCGGATGAAACGGGTGAATTTGTGGCGGCTTGTGAAATGCAACGGCATTAAAAAAGCCGTCAAACGGCTGTCGTTTAACGGCTTGTGCTATTTCATAGCTTGTGGTGAATTGTAGCCACGGGTGGATTGTGTCACTATTTTATCATCGGCATCAGTTTCTTCAGCTTGGCGATGAACGCCCTTTCCACATTGTATTTGGCAAGGCTTTCCACGGTAAGACCGATGGATTCGGCTGCTGTCTTGCGGTATTCTTTCCAGTCCTTGAAGTACGCCCGTGAAATGAGGGTGACGATGCAGCGGAGTTTGCCTTTCACGCCATTGGCGTATATCATGGAATAGTCGGCCCGCATGACGGAACGGATGAAGTCATTGTCGGAAACGGCGTTGCCGTCCAGTACGGGCTTGCCCTTGTCGGGGCCGCTCTGCACGGTAAAAGAGGTAAGGAACTGGTACAGCCTTAGAACAGGCACTTGCGCCGTTGTGATGAATGTTTCGCCCATCGTGCTGTCAGCACCGATAAAGGCGGATTGCTTTTCTTCTTTGCAAATGGCGGTCGGCTTGGATGCGTTCTCATACAGTATGTTCCTTTTGACATATCCTATTGTCAGGGCGATATGGAACATCTTAATCCCTGCCGACTGCGTTTGGGGGGTGCCGTTTCGGAACACCACGGAAAGGTGGACGGCTTTTGTGAAGTCCTCCGTGAACAGTTCGGCCAAATCCTTGTCGTTGGCGTTTGTGATGTACTCCTTGACGGCCTCGATTTCGTTCCTGCCGATGTGCGCCAGCGAAGTATAGGCTTCACTCGCCACATCCTCTTTCCCTTTGTTCGCGTCGGCCATTGCCGTGCATTTGCGGATGGCTGCCCGGATGGTGTCTATGCAGTCCGTGGCCTCGGCGCGTGTCATGGGTTTTCTTCTCCCGTCCATTCCCTTGTCTGTGTCCTTGTCAGGGAAGAAGTATTGGCCGATGACTTCCATCGTGGCGTAGGCGATGCCGGAACGGTAGGCTTCCGCTTTCAGTTCGGGATGGAGTGCCACGCAGAAGTCGTGCAGACGCTTGGTGTCGTCCTGCAAGGCGACAAACTGCCGTGCCAAATCCCTGTCGTCGTGCTCGGCGATGTAGTCGCGGATGCCGGACAGGCAAAGCGGCACGGCTTTCAAATCCCGCTTGATTTCCCTATACGCTTGCTTGCGCACGGCTTCATCCTTGTTTCCGTCACAGGCAAGACCTTCCGCCACTTTCAGACTGGCACGGATGCCGTGCGAAAGCTGGAACAGGTCGCTGATGATTGCAAATCTCGTCTTTTCCATAGGCAACCTTTTACATTTCGATGATTCCCTCAAAGTCCTTCAACGCTATCATGGCCTTTTCCTCCGCGTCCAGTTTGAGGTAACGCCGCAGTTGGGCTTCGCTGCTGTGTCCCGTGATGGCTTGGATGGACGACAAAGGCACTCCGGCCTTGTATGCGTTGGTGGCGAAACTTCTCCGTGCCGTATGCGAGAGGAGCATGTCGCAGAACCGCCGTCCCCGTTTCGGGTTGAGCCGCTTCCCGTCAAATCCGCAGTCATGCGTCCAGCCCAGCAACAGGCCGACGGCCTTTATCAGCTTGTTCATTTCGTTGGGGCATACGTGCGGCAGCTTGCCGTCGTATTTGTCAAGGATTTGCCTTACGCGCCTGTCAACGGGGATATACACTTTCTTGTCCGTTTTCTGCTGGGTGAGCAATATGAACTCCACACCGTTTATTTCGGTTATCATGTCCTCGCATATCCTCGCGTAGTCGGACACGCGCTGCCCGGTCAGACACCCGACGATGAAAACGTCCCTCACGTGTTCCAACGTGCGTATGTGGGTGATGCGGCACTTGGATAGCTGCAAGGCTCTTTCCTCCTCGGCTATGTCCAGCTTCTCCAGTCTTTCCTTGACGGCCTCCTTGGTGGAAAGGTCGAGTTCCAGCATTTCCTGTATCTGCTCCGGGGTGATGTAGATGTTGTCCACTTCCTCTTTCTTGGGCACGAAGTCCGAATGGCGGAAATCGTCGCACTTGGTCAGCTTGTCCTCGTAGGCCGCCTTCGCCACGGTGCGGACATCCGTCATATAGGAGTTGATGGCGTTGGGCATGAGGCCGCGCCCTTTCCAGTAACCCACAAGGCTGTTGCGCGTTTCCATCGTCATGTCGTCCAGCCCGATTTTGCGGTGCGCTTCCTTTTGGTAGTTGCGGATTTGACCGAGGATAATGCGCAGCCCCTTGATGTACGCCGGGGTGACTTTCACGGTACGGCCTTTCTTGGTGCGCCGCCCTGTTTCCAAATCCTCTATATAAGAGGTGAGGAAATCCTCGAACAGCATCTTGCCCTTTGGCTTGACCTCCACAATCTGCATCATGCCGTTCAACACGTCGTGCTTGACGCTCTCGATGATGGACTTCGCCTTTTTCGGGTCGAAATCCTCCGCCTCGAACTCCGCCTTTATCCTTGCGAGGACTTGGGCGAACTGCCCGTACTTTATGCCGATGCTTGACATGAGGGCGGACGAGGTGTATTGCAGGGAGCGGTATTTCTCCCATTCAAGCTGCCGGATGGTGAAGCCTGTCACGGCCTTCATGTTGGCCTTGCCTGTGCGCACACGGGCATAGACCGAACCGAAGTCCTCCTTGCCAGCCTTTGCCGATTTTACGAAGATGAAATCCATACGCGAAATGTCTTTGGGTTACTGGCACAAAGGTACGAAATTTATTCTGAAATATAGTACCATTTAGTACCAATAATTTCTAAAACCGTGAAATTTCGTGAGTATTCCAATCAAGTGAAAATATCTGTAAATAGCTGATATATATGAATAATCAATTAAACAAGGTTACACTGAATATAAATAGTGAATAGTGGGCGACGATCTACTGCCAGCAGATATTGCTCGGTATGCTGACGATATTCGGC
>ERZ791884.1785-NODE-1785-length-13919-cov-2.751154_pt1 | contig 13919 bp, 14 predicted proteins | sample MGYA00509941_ERZ791884 | MGnify/ENA primary metagenome ERZ791884 (study PRJEB30046, sample SAMN00792095) | human gut metagenome | study: EMG produced TPA metagenomics assembly of the A metagenome-wide association study of gut microbiota in type 2... | reverse complement strand
TGCATTATCTTGTTACCCATGTAGTTGCGTGGGTCATCAGTAACTTCTGTCCCAAACTTCTTCATGTTCTTAAAGATACGCTCAATGTTCTCAGGGTCTCCTAGACCAGTTTGTTTACGTCTGTCTAACTCTGCTAAACCTTCTTCACCTGTAAGCTCAGTTCCCCAACCTAAGAGAATGTCCATGTTATCCCCGCCCTGGGTAATGCCCTGGTGGATATTCTGGACTACTTGATTACCTCTTTGACCTCTCAGATTTGGGTTACTTTGAGCCAGAAGGGCATTCATGCCCATGAATGAAGCTATGTTAGCTTGAGAGACGTTTACCATGTTCTTTCCTAGAGTATCATTGATTTCTCCCAGGATTTCAACCATTTCGTCTTCTCTACCAACCATGTTAGTCTGTCGAATGCTACCAGCTAGCATGTTAGTGAAAGCTTTCATATTACCAGGTTGAACCACACCTGTTTGAGACATACGTCCGCCAACAGAAGCTAAGTCATTTGGGTCAATCCCCAATCCCTTACCTGCTCGCAACAGAGCATCACTATCTGAAGTCAAAGCGTTTCTTCCGCTGTAACCAGCTTGAGACATGTACTGTCTTTGGAAGTCCATAGTCTGGTCTACGCTCATACCGTAGGGCGTACCTATACCTTGAGCGTATCGTTTACCGCCCCAGAAGTCTGAACCAAACATACCTGTCTTGTTGTAGGTGCTAAAACTCTTTGATTCCACTCTTTGCGCTTCTGCAGCACGTTTTAAGGACTGGGTAACTGCCCAGGTTAATCCCGATACAGCGGACAGCCCTACAATTTTAGCAAGTCCTCCAAGTCCACCCCCTCCAGAGGGAACAGGTGCTTGAGTACCGCCACCGCCTGCGCCAGATGAGCCTGCTGTTCTGTTGTCAGATTCCCGTTTAGCAAGAACCTCAGAAGCTTTCTTTGCTTGTCTAGCTGCTTGTTCAATGCGATTGGAATTTTGAAGAACCATATCAGCAATCCGCTTCTGGTCTTGAGAATTTCTTGCACTCAGCGTGTTAAGTTGTTTGTTTATGTTATCCAGATTCTGGAGAGTTTCTTTAGTTCTTTTTGTTTGCTCTGAGACTGCTTTATCAGTACCAGGTGTTGAGCCCATTTTGCCTTTGCCTAGTTCTTGAAGCTGCTTGTCTAAAGCTTGTAAGTCTCTTTCTGCACGCTTCGTATTTACAGACAAGCGAATACTAGCATCAGCCATTAGTCATCAACTCCTTCCCATTCATCGTCATTTTCAAACGTATTCTTGTTTTCTGAACTTATATCTTGTTTTCCAGTAAACTTACCATTATGGGGGTACTCGTCAACCTCTGAGGTGGGTTTCTGGTCATCGTTTAAGGGAACTCCATAGTCAACTTCCTTCCCTTCCTGGACGGCTTTTGCCCAATCGTCAAATTCATCATCATAAACCGTGTTTTCAATACGTTCGTTGAATTTTGGATTGTCTCTAGCGGTTGACCACTCTAATAAAGCTATATCGTCTTCAGTCAAATCCTGAATGAACTCATGAGTGAAGGGAACTCTGAAAAACTTTACAGCTTTCCAAAGCTCCCTCAGTACCTCATTTTTGGAGACTGTCTCCATTGATATAGCTCTGGTAGTTGTCTTGAAATCGGTTTGCGAAATCAATCACCTCGTCATACATATCTTGGAGAAAGTTGATATCATACAGCTCTTCAAAAGATACCCAACTGGGTTTCTTAACAATCGTACAGCTTAAATAAGCCAACAGGTAAGTTAGATTCAACGTGGTAATATCAAAGGATTCCAGGGTATTACTACCTAACAGGGATGAGCGCATTTGTCCAATACGCACTCTTGTAGCCAAAGAGGGAACTTGGTATACAAATTCACACTCCTCAGCTTCCCCAGTATTCGGGTTGATTAAGGTCTTAACAACCTTATGTGTTCTAGCATCCTTGGAAGTCAGGTTGTAAACGATTTTGTTGGTTTGTTCTTGTTTAGTTTCATTTGTCATTTGTCTTCACTCCTCTTAAATTATTGACTAATATGAAAAATGGGTGCTAGAAATAAACTAGCACCCATTCGTAACCAGTGTTACTCTCCGTCATCACAGGACAGATACTGGCAGGTAACATTTTCACCAGAAATGGTGCCAACACGGAAGTTTTCAGAGTAGTCAGAGCAAGTACATCCACGATAGCAGCGTACTGTTTTCTTCGTAATCTTATCAATAACTTCAATGTCCAAAATCCCTCTGTTAACAATCTCTTCACCCAAGCCTGCAATGCCTGCTTTGGCTAAGTCGGATACCCTCAACAGGTAACGGTCAAGAGTAAAAGAGCCTTCATAACGGTTTTGGATATGCTCTTGCGGCATAATAGAACCAATTTCATAAACACCCTCTGTACCAAAAGAACGTCTTGCATCTAAGCCTTGCGCTCTGCCTACAACAACGCCTTTATACTTAATGAGGACTGTATTGCCAGAATGGACTGTTTGTTCGGTTTGCGAAGCCATTCATATACCCCCTTTTTCTTAAAATTTTACAGGTTATACTGTAATCTGGTCAGAATCTTCAGTAATTGCTTCTAAGTTTTCACTGTAGAAGTGACCTTGAATCAATACGAAGTTAGTAGGTTCAGACGGAGCAACGGAGTATTCCACCCATACCGCACCGTTAGATTTATAGACAATAACGTCTTTGTACGCAACAATAATCTCAGCTTTAACTCTTTGTTTAAAGATGGAAATACAAGTATTTCTAGCTGTAGTAAGAGTAGCGGTTACTGTACGTTTACCTACCAACAAGTTATCCAAGGTTTTACGCAAGTCTTTATTCAAGTTATCTGCAGTAGCACCAATAGCACGTTCTACATACAACGGGTCATTATTGTTAGTCCAGGTAGTAATATCTTGTACGCAACGTACATAAGAGGACGAGAAGTCATCATCGCCAATCAGGAACTCAAAAGTTACTACACCGCCATTAAGCAGGTTGGTAATCTGTTCAGGTTCCAGCTCTTGTTCGATACCTACCATATTGTAAGTGTCGTGGGTAGCAGCTTCACCGTCAGGTAAGAAGGCAGCACGTCCAGCATGTTGAGCTGCTAACACATAAGCAGGCCATAGCTTAACATTACCGTCATCGTCAGAATCGTACATACCTGGGAAAACGTATTGCGCTCTGTCGCTGTCTAAACGCATAGCGTTGTAGATAGCTTGTTCAGGAGTCAGCCCATTACCTCTACCGCAAGTCATACGGCGTTCTTTACCCATTTCTTCAGACATCTTGGTTACATGGTCTTTACACTCTGCGATAATAGACATATCATCAGTTAACGGGGTAATGTAAGACAAGTTGTACCGACTTAACATCTCAAAGTATTCAACCCAGCTCATCGGGGATTTACCTTCAGAACCGCCTACCATGGAAATGAAATCCCAGTTGTTGAATCTAATGTTTTCACGGTTAGCGTAAACTGCTTCAACCAGGTTAGATTGATAGCTCAACAGCTTGTTGAGGTCAGCAACTACGCCAGTGATGTTTAAACCAGTACCTGTATTGATTACTGCGTCTGTAATGAGGTCAATATCATTTACAGATAAGTCTGGATTATAGCTCGGGTACAACTCAACAGAGTAGTTTTCATAAGCAGAAAGAGCTACTACCAAAGATTTAACAGACTTGTACACTTTAGCATCCAACTCAAAGTCCAAGTCAACTTGAGCGGTAGCTGCATCTGCGCCTACTAAGGTCTGTAAGCGGATAGCTTTTCCATTACCATCTAACAGAGTGTTGAGTACAGCATACGGTTGAGTACCAGTATACTTAATACTAAACATACCGCCAAGGTTGTCATAGCTTTCATAGTTATCTTGTTTGGAGTTGTAAACAGTCAGTTTACGAGTACCTACAAGAGTACCGTTAGACATTTTTGTTTGAATGGAGTTAGCAGCTGCGCCCCAATCCTTCGATTGGATGGTGAAAGCTACGTCTTCAGTAGTAACGCCTGCATACAAGGGAACATAGAAGCTATCATCACGGCTGTAAGTACCTTCAGAGAAGCTAATTTGTACGCCTTCATACACTAATGCGTTAGCAGTACTCTCATTTACAGTAAAGCTACCTTCATCTTGAGAAGCTAATCCCCACATGTATTTAGCCTGAGCTTTAGGAGTAGTACCCTCAGAAGTGATGATAACTTTCAGGGTAGCATTAGTTGCTCCAGTATATTCTCCTGCTGCTTTAGCTTTGATTACTACAGGAATTGTAACAGTTACACCAGTAGTAGATTTGAAGCTAATGGTTTTAGTCATCGGGTTGCTAGCATCAAACCAGAGGATTAAACCGTTGGTAACTCCAGCAGTTCCCCATTGTTTAGCTTTGGAAGCTTCTAACTCTTTACCGTCAATTACATTGTAGCCACCTTCATAGGTAGTATCCAATTCATCTAAAGTAAACGGAAGCCCTACAACAACGCCTACCCACTTTTTAGCAGGTAAACCAGAGGTACCAGCGTAATTTTGAAGTGCGCCTGTAAACAAGTTTACAGTACCCTCTTTGAATACAATATCAGTTTCAGTCTGATTAGTTTCAAATTCAGGGTCATTAACCTCATCAAGAAGCCGTACTGCTTTAATCGCTTCTGTAGCGATTTTTACAGTGTCGGAAGTCTCAACAGGGACAACTACAGGAGTGTCTACTACTGCGGATGCGGTAATAGTACCTGTAGAGTTAGCTACACGAGACGTCACTACACGTCCAATAGTTGGGTTCTGAGCTGTTGCTTGAAGAACTTCCAGTCTACCTTTTGTAGCCATGTTAGTACGGATGACTGCGATTAAATTCGCACCGCCGAGTTCAACGCCAACTTTAGTAGCGGAAACAGGATTCCAAGCTTTTTGACAAGCTTTTAACAACATACCTGATTTCAATACCTTTTTAGCTACAGATGGTTCATTAAAGAATTGAACTACACCAGGTTCACCGCCAGTACATTCGCCCAGGATGGCGATAGGTTTAGCAACTGTGCCTGTTTTAGTGGATGTCATTGTACTTTCAATCATAGAGTAGGCGCCAGGGATAGTGATTAGCCTACCATTGAAATAAACACCTTTTACAGTACTGCTTTGTGCCATTTCTAAGTTTCCCCCTTATCCTTTATTTATCGGTTCAAGTAGTTTTGAAGGGTTTGTTCCCATTCCTCTTCAAGCATCCACTCTTTACCATTTAAAAACATCTTGAATCCTGCGATTATACCGCTTTTTAGGTTTTTCCCAAGCAAGAACTCTTTCAGGTTCATTTTTCTACGGCTACGCTGGAAGGCAACCGCAGGTTTAACTTCCGTTGTAATAATCGGCTCTCTTACAGGAGCAGCCTCAGATGCAGGTTTTGGTCTCTGTTTAGCCATAATCTACCCTCCATTATAGTAGTCTATTATTGAATATCTTTGTATCTCTAACAATCTTCATCTTCATAGAACGAATGACTTTTAATATGAAGGTCTTTCTTTACATTAAACGGAATAGGCAGCTGAGCAGGGTCATCTCCTATTGGTACTGTGTTAGCAAAGAACTCGTTTTCATATTTGAATGAGATAGTCAGTGCTCTACGAAATACAAACATAGGGAAATAATCTGGGACTGGTTCTAAGTCTCCACCTGAAGTTGTAGGCTCTACCATACCATTGGCTAGCATTTCCTCTCTAGCAGATAGGATACACCACTTCAACAAAATATACAGGTAAGCAGTTAAATCCCCGTTATCGCTCCAGCATTCAATCCTAAATGTCTGATTGAAGTAGACACCGCACTTTACATACTGCGTCTCTATGTCTGTTTCATCATAAGGCTCTTCAAAGTCATCTATATCATCACCCAAGCCAATAGGGAATTCCTGTTCAGATGCTAGTGTTATTACATAGCAAGGTAAGCTTTGAGGCTCACGTGGAAAACCCAGTAGAGTTTTGATATCACGCTTTACAACAAAATCAGTAAAAGCTGGTAGTGTTGTTTTCAACCCTAGCGTTCCAAAGATTCTAGGAATCATATCAGGGTGTTGTTTAATCCATTCAACCTTCTTGGATACAAGGTTTTTCAGGTATATATCCAGAATAGGTATCATAATCTCACCTACTCGTTAGGAAATTTAGGATTTGAAACAATACCGTCCATAAGCTCAGGACGTTCTTTACAGAGGTCTACAATGTCTTGATATAAAGGCATAAGTTCTCTTAACGTCTTACCTTCTTCCAAAGGATACTCATAACGGATTACAACCCGAGTACCAGAAGGAAGTAACACTTGGGAACGTATGTGACCATCTTCCTTGTAAAAGTCTGTAGCCCAGGCTACGTTTACCTTATGAGCTTGTACCTGTTCATTAGTCGGATTACCATCAGCGTCAATCTGCCCTAACTGGTACTGTTCATCGAGGTACTCGTGAATATCATCCACGGCATCTTCTGCTTGAATAAGCTCAGCTACATAGTCAGGATACTGTCTAGCATCATCTAAACGATATGCGTCAGGATACTCAGGACGGTTAATCAACTCAAGGTATTTCTCATAAGCAACTTTGTACATACCTAGTACCTGTAACGGCGGTAGGATTTCCAGAGCATGGGAACTAATCCCCTTTACCAGACTATCATCTGAACCTTGCATAATGAAAAGCCTGTTGTTTAACGATGTAATGTTCATTCTTTTATACACTCCTTTACAAGCTTTCTGAAATAGCTCTCTGTATGTTGTTTTCCAAAGCACTTTTAGCATACGGCTCCAGCTGCTTAGCAAGGTGTATACCTGGGAATCCAGGATGCCACCAGCTTTTAGGGTCTGACTTGTCAGATACTCTTCTGAATGTAACGTATGTACTTTGCTTTGTTTTACCAGAATAGCTTTTTACAATCCTAGTTAAACCTTCATACTTGAAGCTTTTATGTTGATAACCGTTCCAGCTGATACCTTTAGTATAACCTAGATTTGCTACCTCATCTGCTGTTAGGCTGTCTCCATCTTTAAGTTTGCTTGCTAATTTATAAATATTCTTTGGCATACTATTCCCAAAAGTGCCGTTGCTACCAGGAGTTGAATGACGCATAGGAATCGTCATGTACCAACCGCCTTTAGGTTTTACTTTTTTTAGCTCGCTCTTGGAGAATCCAAGCTTTTCATCAAATGCGCTTGTTCCCGACTCAATCATGTTGGGTAACTTACCCTGCAGGGAAATCAAACCTGAAAACATGTCGTTCCCTAAAGGGTATTTGATAGAATTGAAGTTTAAACCTTGTAAGTACAGAGGTCTAGTGGAATGTAGAGTTGTTTGGGCTTTCCATTGCCACTTGTCTCTTACATCAGCTAGTGTAGCTTGAAGTCCTGCAGAGACTGCTTTAGCCATCTTTTCAGAAAGCTCTCCTACAACACCGCTACTCTGTACGTCAAAAGTTACATCAATCATAGTTCCTCACCTACCAATTCATACCGTCAATTACAGATGCTTTAGGAGCTTCTGGTGAAGAGGTTTCAGCATGCTTTTCAAACTCTTTAGTATCATAGTCAAAGTTGATACGTTTTATCTTGTATTGTTTTGGTAACTCATGATAAGTCTCAGCAGGCTCATAACGCACTGTAGTTGTAGCTCTCAACTCGTGTACCATGTCTTCAACATAGTATTGAGGTCTAGTAAGGTACAAACAGCTGAAATCAAGAGATTCTCCCCACTTACCTGGATATGAGTCTGGTATCGCAAACGCTATGTGGTATCTATCTGGAGTTATAGCAAAATCAACATTGGGCTCCAGGAATACATCATCACGAGATAGAGCGATTACATCAATCAGGTTTCTATTCATAGTATCAGATACCATCATGTTATCTTCTAGGTGGAACTGTATCCGTTCGGAATACTTACATGTAAAGTCTGTAAATGTAAGTCTATCATGATAACCAAATAAATACTCTTGAGGTGGAGTAGCATAAGCAGTGCCTGGTTCCCTGAATCCCATTGCCTCAAACTTCATACCTGTAGCAAAAGAGGTTACTAACACTCTGATGCTCTGTTTAGGCATGTAGATAAATCCGCTACCCTTACAATAGGGACAAGAAAAGTTAGGTTGTCCGCTATCATGAGTTATACACTGACAGACCGAAGCTTGTTCCCAATCTACATACATACCCTTTTGATTGATAAGGTCTCTGAACTGGTCTACATAGAAATCTATTCGATTCATGAACTAATTTCACCACCCTCAACTGTTTCCTGTACTTTAGAGACGAGATAAACCCCTCATACAATAACTCTATTGTACGCATAGAATAAAACTTGTTAGAGCTAACATAAGGAGCTTACCTCAGCAATAAAGCTGAGTATGGGAAGGACGTTTTTGCCTTCCCATAACCTATAGTACAACCATTCTAATGGAACCATACTTTTGACGTAATACTGGAATAGCATCTTCAATATCTTTTCGATAATCGTTAATTCTTGCAGAAGCTCCTCCATACATAGCTGATTGCGTTGTACCTATAGACTGAGATAAACCGTCTATGGAGATTGATTGATTTGCAATTCCTGCGCCGAGAATCAAATCACCAAATGTCTGGAGAATCCCAATGCAAGCCTTTTTATAAATGAGCTCTTTTAATAAAAACGGAATGTCTTCAGGCTCCATACCCGCCGTGTAACATATGTTCCACATCTGAGGAGCATAGCTCCAATAGTTATGAAGTCCATATATTGCTCCAGTTCCTGTAATAATCAAGCTATTTACATTACCTGAAGCAGGGAACATCTGTACTTTGCCTGAGAGCTTATCTATCTTCAGCCAGTCTAAAGGAATATCAAAAGAAGGTCTTGTACCATACAATAATTGAAAACTATTTATGCTTTTTATTGGGCGTTTAAACAGCTGCATGTAGCCCCAGTTGCTCCAGTCATCACGTTCGTAGTCATGAGTTTCATCTTTTACTTCAACCGTCTTTAAGCATATATCAAACATACTCTCAGCGTAGTTAATAGCACTATTGATAAAAGATGCATACATAGACTCAGGAAACGGATTGCCTGATTGGTCTTTTAATGGAAGTCCAAACAAGTATACATCAATCATTTCCTCTTTTGAGAAAGCTGGATTATCAGGCTTCAAATCGCCTGTCTCACTATACTCATTCACGCTAACTTCTGAAGCTACAACATTCTGTGAGGCTACTCTGTTCAACAAGTTATTCTCTGGTTGGAATAATCGTGCTTGAGCTGCTGTAGAGGGCGCACCTTCTAAACGCTTTGAAAGTTCTTCTCTGGTGAGTGCCATTCAGGTCACCCCTTCCAAAATCTTACTCAACCACTTGCAACAAAGCTTCTACAAACTCAGCTTTTTTAGAGAGCTTTTTAACATCAATGCCCTCAGATTTAGCCAGTTTTTCAAGGTCAGCTACTTTCATGGCTTCCAGTTTATCTTCCTGATACTTGGCAACAGGAGCTTCATTTACAGGAGCTTCATTTACAGGAGCTTCCATTTTAGCTTCTACAAACTCATAGCCAATAAGCTGAACTAATGCGTCAGCATAAGTATCAGGCTCAACCTCTGCAATACCTTCTTCGTTAAACTGGAAAGTACCTACGCCAGTATTTAAGCATTTGTTAGCAAGTCCTAAATTTTTTACAAGTTTCATATGCGTTGTCCCCCTTTTAGGTTGTTTAAAAAAGAGGATACACAAAGGGATAGTCCCCAATATGTATCCTCTTTGGTTTAAGAATTATATTTGATTAGATTGCTTGATGAGATTTGATGTTAACAAATTTCATCCATTTTTTCGGAGCGTACAGTTGGGGAACACCGTAGATGAGAATCATCCAGCGGATGGCAGGGCCAAGAACCGCCAGGTTCATTTTCATGATAGGAGCCAACTGTTTAAAGGTCAGTACTTCAGGAGTAAATTCACCCATGAAAGCAGTGTAAGTATTCGGCATAATGGTATTCAAGTCTTTGGTCTCAGTAGTGCCGCTTGCTACTACGGAAGTAGCAGGTACATCTGCGATTTTGTAGAATTTAGTTCCATTAGCTTCAGTACGGTAGATGGAGAACCATTCAGGTGCTACTACCATAGAAGCACTGTTAGCAATAGTCAGCTTAACGGCTTTCAAGTAGTCAGAGGTAGTAACAGCTACATCAGCGGTAGCCATTACAGGGATAGATTCGCCATAACGGTTAGAAGCGGTAACAGCGTATTTATAAGTACCTTCGCCAGAATTAACAAACTCAGCAGTGCTAGCAGTAGCTTCCAAAGCAGCCGTCAAAGTAGCAGGAGCAGTAGGAGCTTTAGAACCGCCGTAACCAGTCATGTTCAACGGTTTAGTTTTCTGCAAGAACAGGTCAGGCTCAAATGCTACAGCGCCACCCGTAGTCTGGAATTTATTTACAACCAGACCCGCTTGGTAACCGCTGTTAGCAGTCGGCATAATTACACGTTCTTTCGGGAAATACTCTTCAGAGAAGTTACCCAAAACTTCAAACGGTAAGTACATATCAGTAGGAGTACCATAATTTTGAATAATCATTTGTGCGCCAGTGTTAATATCAGTGTTAGCAAGGTCTTTGCCTTTGATGTTAACAGTGTTTTCTGCGTCAATGAGTTTATTCAAACCATCGAACTGTACGCCCTCTTTACCAGGAGCAGCTAAAGTGCTGTCACCCCAGAACAGAGCATTTTCCAGTTGTTTCATCAGCCAAAGAATACCGTTACGGTTTTCCAAGGCGATTACGTCACCATGAGCGGAACGTACTAAAGACATAGGATGCGTTACAACTCTGGTAGTACCAAGGAACTTAACGAAGGAAGCACGACGACGGTATTCACTGTCATCTTGTTCAGGCAGAACACCTTCCTCAATAAAACCGCCATGGTTGCTACCGTAGGACAACAATTGGTTGTATTCTTCTACAGTGTTGTAAGCAGGAGTTTTATTAATGCGTTTCCAGAGTTTAACATGTTGTTCAGAGTAGGTCAACACTTTCAAGGAGTTTTCAAGACTTTCTACCTGGAGTGCTGCGCCATTTACTTGAGCATCAACGCCTTGAGCATAAGCACCACCGCCAGTAGATAAAGCTTTACTCAGAGCTTCAACGTCAGAAGCTGGTGCCATACCGAAGCCCTGACCAAAGTTACCATAGTCATTCATAGATACAAAAGACATATTGGTTACCTCACTTTCATATTCTGTATTTTATTTAGATTATTTTTGAGCTTTGGAGTTGACCAGAGCTTCTACCTCAGGACGCAACGGCGCACCCGATTCATATGAAATAATATCTGATTCTGTAACCATATTGTTCCCAGAAGCGAATTCGTTACTCAGAATTCCCAATACCTGGGACTTGCTCAGAGTTACTTCCTCAGTAGCTCCAGTTTCAATGGATTTCTTAAAATTGCGGTCAATTACCCCAATTCTACCTACAGACTTGCGAGTAACAGGCTGAGACAAGACTTCTTCCAAGCTCTCATTAATGCCTTCCAGAGTTTCTCCCATAGTGCGTAAAGATTTACGCAGCATAGTGTTCTCTTTACGGATTTCTGCCATAATCTCATTCTGTTGATGAGAAGCAGAGATAACTGCTTGTAAGGATTTAGCTAAAATCTGGGTAGATTCGGTTTGAGCTACAGAACTATCTCTGATGTCAATACCCATATCGCCCAAAGATTTAGAGATAATAGAGGTCAAAGCAGTCAAGAATTCAGAAGCTTCAACGCCTTGTTTAATAGCTTCTTCAGAATCTAAAGACTTTTTAATGTTTTTGTGAATGTCTTCATCGGACTGTTCACTGTCGTCTTCTTCTTCCTCATCTGCTGTTTCAACTTCGTCATCTTCTTCTACATCGGTCTCATCTTCGCCTTTTTTCAAAGACTTGGAACCACAAGACTTTTTAACTTTAGACTTCTCAACAGTTTCGCCATCTTCTTTTTCAGCTTCGCCGTCTTCATCGTCATCTTCGCCTTTAGCTTCTTTGGTTCCAGCTGTTTTTTCATCTTCGTCTTCATCCTCTTGTTTCGGGATGTTTTCAGAGATTTCATCAGCCTTTACATCGTCATCTTCTTTTTCCTCTTTCAATTCCTGGGCTTTAGAAGACTTCAGCAGCTCATCAGCAGCTGTATCCAGCTCCTGTAAGCTTTTTTCCAGTTTCTTACTCATTAGTTGTTCCCCCTTGTTTCTCAAGTTTTAATACCAAGGCTTCAGCATCTTGCCTAGATAACCCTTTATATAACTGGAAGTACAATGTTAACTCGTCTGTATCTACAGACTTCTGTAAGCCCATCTTCTCTTTCAAGAAGTTCAGTGCTTTACTTGCGTCTTCATTGCCCCCCAAAGCCTTAGCCAGAGTATGAAATGCTGACTCAAGACTTTCTACTTTAATGGCGTTCCCATTTGCTTCCCCATACCCTGCTTCCAAGGATTTTACAAGAGCTTCCCAGGTAGCATCAGTATTAACTGGATTTGGAGTTACCGCCACATTATAGACCTTAGCTTGAAGAATCTGCCCAGAGGAGCTTTTCTTCAGTGTCTTACCTTCAATGGAAAAACCTAACCTTCTTGGAGCATTACTTTTCTGTAACGCTACTGCTGTATCCCAGATACTCTTTGCTAGAGGTACGTTAGGTAACAACACGCCTTCAACATAGAAGCCAGTGTTATCAATCCTCGTTTTAGCAGCATCAGGATAACCAACAATCTTAGTGTTGTCATGGTCATAGTTCAGAAACCCAAAGTCCAGGAAATCAGATATGTCTAATCCTTTTTGAACAACAGAATCGCTCTGCCTATCCCTAGACGGAGTTGAAGCGTACCCACGAATACGCATCTCTGTAGGTTCACCTGCGGCTTGTGACTTTTCTAAATCAATCTCCAAAGGGATGTTGACTAGAAAATTATCATCCAATAAACCGTCCATGTTTTCACCCCTTTCATAGAATAATATATGTTAAATACAAGACAAGTTACTCAATGTCTAGTATAATGGTAGTGAGCTGTTCTTGAGCTTTCTTGAGGTCTGCGTCTATGGACTTCTGAGTTCCTTCGTCTTCCAAGGTATCTTCTTCAGTATCAGCTCCATAATCAGCTTCAGAGCTGTTTGAAGAGGACTCATCCATATCCTCGTCTGTCTCTTCATCTTCATAACCAGTATCAGAGAAATCTCCAGTGTCTGAAGACTGAGAATTCATCATTTCCTGCTGCTGATAATAGTTTAACCAGCTGGGGTCAAGCAGAACATCCCCATACTTCTCTAATGGGTCAATACCGTTAGCAATACGGACTTCGTTTACAGTCTTGTATGCTTTCAACATCTTAGTATCAAGCTCAAGCTGTTCTTCCTCTGTCTTAGAATCAATTCCCACAAAGTTAAATACATAATCGTCAGAGAAGTTGGCGATTAGATACTTGTTAATCATGGTCTCTATGAATCTCAACAAAGGTCTCAAGCCCTTGTCTTTAGAATTCTTCAGCTTAGCTTCGTTAGAGCTTTCAAACACTCCCCCGCCTGTACCGCCTACACCGCCATTGTTAGGGAAGTTTACTTCAGACGGGTCTATCTGATAAATAGCGCAAACTATGTTAATAAGATAGTTCATCCATTTCTCAAACTCCATCTCCCTATTGGACTGGCTAACATTGATGTACTCAATACCATTTGGGACTTGAAGAACAGGAGTTTTCCAAGCACCTGTTAGCCCTGTAACTTGCGCTCTCCATTGACGCTTAAATGAGTTAAGCTCTTGTTGGTTTGCAATCCCGTTAGGGTCAGATTTCAAGTTGATAATACCTTTAGTTGTACCGCCTTGGCTAAAGAATTTACTGTTGTACTCTTCTGCATATAGATGAGATGTTATCTGCGTTATCAGCTGTTCTAGCTCTGAAAACCCATAAGGTTGA
>ERZ791884.1766-NODE-1766-length-14048-cov-2.673480_pt1 | contig 14048 bp, 13 predicted proteins | sample MGYA00509941_ERZ791884 | MGnify/ENA primary metagenome ERZ791884 (study PRJEB30046, sample SAMN00792095) | human gut metagenome | study: EMG produced TPA metagenomics assembly of the A metagenome-wide association study of gut microbiota in type 2... | reverse complement strand
TGGTTTCAGCATATTTCTGCCTCTCTTTTCTGATCGTTCCAATAACCTTTATTTTCTATTTCTTAGTATATGTTCTTTCTATTTTCCCTGCAATGTCATTCAAAGGATTTTTCAAAAATCCCTGTCATCCTTCTACAACCTCACACTGCTTGATCAGGCATTTTTCTTTCCACTTTCCACTCTTATATCGAATCATTCCGAATATGGAGTTCAATGCCCAGCTGGCCGGCGTTCCGATAAAAATACCGATGTATCCGAGCGGGGTAAGATATGCCAGTACATAGGCAATTCCGACTCGCATGAGCAGACCAATTACACTCAGTACCGTAGATGCCGTCGCGTCTCCGGCACCGGTAAGAGTAAAACGGAACGTATAATCAATTCCATTAAAGAAAATGCCAATTGCTGTAGCAATCAAATAGTACGAACCAATCAAAATTGTTGTTTCTGTCGAGGTAAAAAGTCCCATCAGGAAACGTCCGCCAAATCCCAAAACACAGGCAGAGAAAATCGAATAGACTGCAATAATCTTAAAACAGGATGCCAGTCCTTTTCCTACTCTGTCAAATTTACCTGCGCCGACGTTCTGCCCTGCAAAAGTCTGCATACCGTCAGATACTCCTCCGGGCGGATATGCAATCAGCTGTTCCACCTTTGTCGCTGCTGCAAAAGCTGCCATTATCGGCAGTGCCGGTGTTGTGAAATCATTGATCATGGTCTGAATCAGCAATGCGCCGATCGTCATGGTCGAAGATTGCAACGTTGCCGGAATACCGATCTTTAATATCAGCTTTGCTGCTTCTTTATCCGGCTTGAGCGCTTCCGCATCCGGATGGATCGCTTCTGTTTTTCTCCATAGAATTGTCCAGCAGGAAATTGCGGAAATAATATTCGCCAAAACCGTTGCATATGCAACACCATCTGTTTTCATATGAAATACCGTTACAAATAAAATATTTAATGCAATATTCATAACGGCCGTAATGATCAGTACGATCATGGGTGTTACCGAATCCCCCAGCGAGCGGGAAAGCACATTTCCCATATTATAAAATGCAACCGCTATCGTTCCTGCAAAGATAATCCGAAGATATACAACCGCCATTTCCAGCGTTTCACCTTCTACATGCATCATGCGCAGAATCGCCGGACTGAAACTGATTCCGATCACCGTCATCAGAAGCGATACCCCAATCACGATATACATCGCTGTCATCATGCTCTTTTTCACATTTTTATAATCTTTTGCCCCGATAAACTGGGAAACAACGACACCCATTCCGGTCGACAGACCATATACCAGCATCAGGAGCACACTCGAAACCGTACCTGCCGTACCTACCGCGCCCATTGCTGTATCTCCGACAAAATTGCCGATAATCAACGTATCCGCCATATTATAAAAGCTCTGCAAAATCAGGGTACATGCGATCGGCAGAGAAAACATCAACAATTCTTTTGTCGGATTTCCCTGCGTAAAATCCCTGATAGCTTTTTTCTTTCCAACCGCCATTTTAACTTCCTCCTGAACCTCTCGAATCTCTTCCGGATTCCATTTTTTCTGAGAAAAAGGGCGGCTTCACCCAGGTAAGGCCGCCCTTTTTCTCTATTCATGGCAACAGATTGCTCCCAGAGCATACCTGCCATTGTTCCTTACAGCTCTGCTTCAATACATCTCTTGAGCATTTCATGATTTTTGCGGACCTGATCCACTTCATCGATCCACTTATCTCTTGTACAATCCTGCCAAGCTCTCTGTCCTTCAAATTCTGTACAGATGTAGCCGTCCCAGTTATTCTGCTTTAACAGACTGATCACATCTTCAAATCTCTCCGCAGGCTCCGTATAATGTCCGGGCTGTCCGGGAATTTCGATCATATCGTGGCACTTTCCATGGAAGCTGAATACATAAGGCAAAATCGGAATCAGATCAGAAGGATCTGCACACTTGTTCCACTTAAACGCTCTTTCCTGCGCAGGAGTCAGCTTGCCTTTGAAATTCTTTTCGATTTCATCACCCAGCTTATTTAAGTTCATCGGGTACAGGCTTTCATACACAACTCGGATTTCCTTTGCAAGATCCGGATCCATATGACGCAGCTCTCTTTCGATACCATCGATGTAAGGTCCTCTGTTGAAAATACCCATATCCGGAACAAAACCGACCTTCTTGGTTCCTGTCTTCTTGATAAATTCAACGGTTTCCTCTACTGCAGTACCGGGTCTTTCACAAAACAGACCTTTGATGGTAGGATTAGGTCTGATCGGAATCGGAAGATGGATTTCCCATGCAATACCAACATCCAGCTTTTCTGCTGTATCCAGCGCGCCCTCGATAACGTCCGTAGGCAAACCGGTCATGGTACGGATATGCTTAAATCCCATATCATGGGCAAGCTGCAGATCCAGCTTCAGCAGTTCGGAAGCTTCTCTGTGATTTAAAACATGATCTCTGAAACGCATGGTATCCAGGAATCCATCAAATGCAACCGGCTGCAGATTATATCTTGCCATTGTATTGTTCCAGTCGCCGATAAATTCTTTCGAAGGAAACGGATAGCCGGGAACGGTAGCTTCATTGATAATTTCCACACCATCACAGTGCAGGTTGTCATGAAGTTCCTTGCACATATCCTTCCAGTCCATTTCTCCGAAAAACTGTGCCTGCTGATAACTATAAAAAGATACACCTCGTTTGATTGCCATCTTATTTGTCCCCCTTCACTCAAATTTCTACATCGAAATAGTAAACTTCCTGCTGCTTGCCTGCCATTTCTCTCGGCAGAGGAGTGTTGTCAATCCATTCCTGGTCATGTGCCTGCCAGCCATACTGTGTCATCAGACCCTGCATCAGGCCTAAACGATGTTTGCCTTTTGCCAGACCGCCCGGGCATGCAACATACAGTGTTGCATAATCATCATAATCCCAGTGCTCCCATGCTGCTTTGGCGATTTCCTCAAAGGTTCTGGGCGCTTTGTTATTGATCTCGAATTTCTGTGTCTCCAGCGGATATTCCACACCGTCAACTTCTACATAATAGCCTCGCACCAGGCTCAGAAAACACCCTCTGTATTCTCCGATATGTACGTCTACTTTAAATCCTGCTGTTTCGCCGTTTTCCTCATAATTCTGAAAACTGCCGTCCTTAATCAGATAAGCATCAAACATTTGTATACCCCTTCCTTTCTTTTTCCTTACAGAATATCTTCCTGCGCCTTAAAACGCTCCAGGTATTCGTCAAATTTGTCCCCATATCTCGGCTTTCTGCCAAGCTCTACCTGATGTTCCAGAACACCTGCCAGACGCAGTCTGGAACGGTTCTGTTCTTCTTCAGTAAATGTTACCTTAACCTTATGTCCATCCATTTTCAGGGTTCCGTAAATACCACATACCGGGCAGCATACTGTATCTGTTCCGTTCAATGTCATTTCATTGCAGTGACATACAGGACATACACCCGGATCGGATTCCCAGGTAATTTCACTGTTCTTTTTGGAATATGCTTCAACAATCCTGCGTCCCATATGCTTCGCATCTGCAACTGTCTGATCTGTCAGTTCCTGAGATCTCCACATGCCATGCGCATTCATCTGATCAACTACCTTCATGTTGATGCTCATTCCGAACAGATTCAGCTGATTAAGTCCAAAGGAAACCCAGTGATCCGTTGCTGCTCCGCCGATTGAAATATAGGAAACCAGATGTCTCTTTAAGCATCTCTTTTCCAGCGGAACATCCCCTTCTGTATCCTCCCGTTTCGCATTTTCAAACAGCATATATGCTTTGTCATGTGCCGGCCCGAAACGATCTACAAAATCCTTTAACTGTCCGACAGGTCCCAGTACATAAACCGGAGCCGCTACGATAATACAGTCCGCATCCAGCACTGCATCGGAAATTGCTTCATAATCATCCTTTTGAATGCATCTGATCTGCTGCTTTCCGCTTTCCAGCATTCTGGAACAGGCTCCGCACCCGATACAGCGATTGATTTTTTTCGTAACTGTATCAATAATCTCCGTTTCTGCACCGGCTGCCTTTGCTTCTTCCAGAGCAATGTTTAAGTACTTTTTACATTCTCCGTTGATACGTCCGAAATTTAATCCAAGAACTTTAATTTTTCCCGCCATTTGAATTCCTCCTGTATGAATTTTTGACGTCTCTTAACTGATGAGATTATTTTATCAAAGTTCTTTTTTCCCTTCTGCTATTCTTTTATCATCTTTTCATTCATTTTTTGAATATTTTCATTTTATGAAATATTTTTTCATGATAATATCAAAAGTTGATGATTCTTTTTTGATTACCAGCCAAGGATCTTCAAATATTCGCGACTTCTGCGGGCAGCTTCCATCGGATCCAGTTCATAATGCTCATCCTGTTCCACGATCACCCATCTGGAACCAATTTCCACACAGGTCTTTAAGATCGGCTCCCATACCTGTAAACCGAAACCTACCGGGCGGAATTCAAAAATACCGGTATCTCCTTCTTCCTCTTCAGTCTCGATTCCGATCAGCTTGTACATGTTTTTCGGATTTCCTTCTTTATAGAAGTCCTTCAGATGAACAACTTCACATCTTGCCCCGTACTTTTTCAGGTATTCTATAGGGTTCTGTCCGGCAACCTTGATCCAGCACAGATCCGGCTCTACCTTCAGCAGATCTTCCGGAATCTGGGTATAAATATCGTCAAATCCAAACGTTCCGTCCGGCAGGGTTACGAATTCAAAATCATGGTTGTGATATTCCAGCTTGATACCGTTTTCTTTCATCACCTGTCCGATTCTTGCAAACTCTTTCAGTGCGCCTGCATATCCCGGCGTATTGGGTCTGTATTCCTCCGGAAGATACGGAATTGCAATATATTTCACGCCAATTTTTTTGTAGGTATCCGCAACCTTCTGCGCATCCTCCATCATCTCAACAAGCGGAACATGTGCAGAAATCGGAATCAGACCTACCTCATCCAGTACCTGCTTGATATATTCCGGCTCCAGACCATATAAGCCTGCCAGCTCTACGCCGTCATACCCAAGGTTCTTTACCTGCTGCATTACATTTTTGAAATTTTCCGGAGTGTTTTCCAGAAGATCCCTTAAACCATATCCTTGAATTCCTACAGGAAGTGTTTTGCTCATTTTGATATTCCTTTCTTTTAAAGCAAACAGGCACTGCACATTTCAGTGCAGCGCCTGTTTGCACTGTTTTCGTCGGATGCCCCTGTCAGGACACCCTAAAGGTATAAACTTTCAAAGGGGGAACTTTGTATGATAAAGAATTCCGGAAATTAAAATTCTGTATCAAACTTGTATAATTTACCGTTGATCATCTGCTCTCTGACATAAGTCGAAGGAGAGTTTTCAATGATCTCATCATAGGTTACGCTGCGTCCCAGTTTCTGGGAAAGGAAGAAGCCATCCGTTACAATCAGCTGATTCAATGCGATTTCAGGTGTGTTGTAACGAGTTTCATCATCCAGAATACCCAACTTGTAAGCCAGCCACATGCACTGGTTATCATTGTAATACCACATCTTAGGATCCTTGCGGACTTCCATTTTGCCATTCTTATCGCATTCCAGATTTACTTCCACATCTCTTCCTTCTACATTGCCGCGGAAAATCAGATCCGGTTCGCCGCCAAAGTTCGGTCCCATATTCGGATTTTTGCGAGCAAGCTTACCGCCTACAGTATCTGTGTATTTTACTTCCAGACCACCGGAGGAACCAAGGATATAGGTCATATCATAATCCTTATAGTTATTTGCGGAGGTACTCAGAAAATGGAAGCCAACACCATTCTCAAACTTTACAAAACCATCAATCGTATCTTCTACACCGTAGCCATCCTCTACCTGAACCAGGGAAGAATCAAAATCTACAAAGTGACCGGTAAAGGCATTGACCGACTGTACCTTCGGGCAGTCAAACAGGTACAGAATCTGACCGATTACGTAGATACCAAGGTCAATAGAAGGTCCATGTCCGGCATATTTTTCAGACAGGAAATCCTGTGTGAATTCCGGCAGGTCATATCCGGGACGTCTTCTGGAAGTGCACTGTTCAAGGTTTACATAATAAGGTGTTCCCAGTTTACCGCTCTTGATATAATCTTTCGCAACCCTTGTCTGAGGAGTCATCAGCGCGCTGATCTGAACATGGAACTTTCTGTCCAGCTTCTTTGCACAATCAAGCATCAGTTTTGCATCTGCATAGGTTACTGCTGCTGGCTTTTCGCAATAGCAGTCAAATCCAGCTTTCATAACTTCAATCGCAACCGGAACATGCAGATTGTTATGCACGCATACATCGATCGTATCGATATCATCGCGCTTTAACATATCATGATAATCTACATACTGGTCTTTTTCTTCCAGACCGTATTTCTTTCCCCACTCAGCCAGTCTTTCCGGAATAATCTCCGCAACTGCAACGATCTCTGCACGGAAGCCAAGCTCTTCTGCACGCTCGTTGATGTTTTTATAAATCTGCATATGGCGATGAGAAATCATACCGCCGCCAATAATACCTACACGAACTGTTTTTACCATAGCAATACCCTCTCTTTTCTGTTTTAGAAGATTGTAAGGAACCTTTTCTTCAATTCCCGTGCAGGAAATGACTCCTGCACGGGACATTTTTATTATCCTGCTTTTTGTACTTAATTACCTGTACTGTACAGATTACTCATATCCTGTACACCTACTCCGTATAATGCGAAGCCCTGCAGATCAGGTCTTGCAACCGTCAAACCAACGTTTGTATACGTAGTAACCGATACATGATGCTCTCTGAAATATTTCTGAACCTCTGCATAAGCAGCCTTCCGTTCTGTTTCATCATAGGTTGTCAGCGCTTTCTGGCAAAGCTCGGAATATTCTTCATCCTGGTAGCCACAGCCACCTAAAACATCCGCAAAGCTATAGTCCAGACCATCTGTTGTACGAACTGCTTCAGAGTAGTACGCACACTGCTGGGAAGAAACGTACATATCATAATCACCGGTGCCAAGCGCCTGGAAATGAACAGGCATCTCAGCCATTTCGATATTCATCTCAATACCGCCGGCACGGAGTTGTTCCTGAATCATTGTTAATTCTGCAGTTGTAGAAGTTGCACGGCAGGTAACAGACACACCATCTGCATATCCTGCTTCTGCAAGCAGCTGTTTTGCTTTTTCAACGTCAACAGTCTTTGTTGCATTCTCGGAAATACCATCCCACATCGGGCAAACAGGAGAAATTGTAGTATCAGCGACCTGTCCAAGACCGGAGTTTGCAACCTGAAGCAGTGCATTTGCATCGATCAACCAGTAAACCGCTTCTCTTACTTTTTCATCCTTAAACGGTCTGTCCCCAGTGCTGTTTAAGAAAATCGTACTTACCATACCATTATCATTTAATACAGCCTGTACATTTGGATCTGCATCATATACAGAATAATCGGAAACCGCACAGTCAAGCGCTACATCCGCATCACCGGACTGAACAGACATGGCGCGGGCAGAGGAATCATTGATAAATACAAACTTATAGCCTGCAAAGTAACCTTTGTTGTCCTGATCCCAGTAATCTTCGTTTCTTTCCAGTTCGATATACTGACCGGGAACCCATTCTTTAAATTTATATTTACCGGTACCTGCATTTTCCAGATACTGCGCTGTTACATCTGCACCGCCTGCTGCTTCGAAGATATCCTTATCCATTGCCAGACAGGTATTAAAACCAAGGATATTCTGTGCCTGTGCCCACGGTGTTTTCAGTGCCAGAGTAATGTGATAATCATCTACAACTTCTGTATTATCTACATCCCATACAGAATAATAGTCACCTGCATGTACGCCGCGGACACCCTGCTGGAACTGATACAGTACATCGTCTGCTGTAAATTCTTTTCCGCTCTGGAATTTAACGCCTTCGCGCAGTGTCAGCGAAATATGTGTATCGTCCACAAGATCAATTGCCGTTACCAGACCAGAATCAGTAAATGTCATTGTCTTATAATCCTGAATCACAAGAGGCTCATACATCAGTCTTACAACTGCTGCAATATAGTTTCCTAAAAATACAACATCCGGTACCAGACTGTTCGGTTCAGCCTGCAGCGCTACTGTAATCACTTCATCACTCAGACCTTCCGGCTTCTGTGCGGTTGTATCACCGGAAAGCTCCGCCTCTGCAACTGCACTCTCATCCACAGCCTCTGCAGAAGCAGCCGGAGCTGCAGTATCTGCAGTACCTGTACTACCGCATCCTGCGACCATCGACACTGTCATGGCTGCTGCCAGTAACGCCGCCAGCAATTTTTTTCGTCCCTTCATTTTGTAACCTCCCTTTTGCCATACACCCCTCTGTGTCGGCATATTTTATTTATTTAGTTCTTCCACTCTGTGACATTTTACAAAGTGGGTGTTCCCCATATCCCGAAGCTCTGGTTCCCGCTCTCTGCAAAGATCTGTTGCATACGGACAGCGTGCTGCAAATCTGCAGCAGGGTTTCGGATTTACCGGACTCGTAATTTCACCTTTCAGCACAATTCGTTTCTGTCTGTTGTGGATCGAAGGAACCGGTATTGCAGAAAACAGTGCCTGGGAATAAGGATGCAACGGTCTTGCAAACAGCTCCTGATATTCCGCTTTTTCTACAACCTGTCCCAGATACATCACGGCGATGTCATCGGAAATGTGCTTTACAACTGACATATCATGAGTAATGAACATATAGGTCAGATTCTTTTCTTCCTGCAGATCCATCAACAGATTCAGAATCTGTGCCTGAATCGAAACGTCCAGCGCAGATACCGGCTCATCACAGACGATGAATTCCGGGTTTAAGGACAGTGCTCTCGCAATTCCGATTCTCTGTCGTCTTCCTCCGTCCAGCTCATGCGGATAGGAATTGGCAAGCCGTTTTGCAAGTCCAACCTCTTCCATCAACTGAAAGACCATTTCATCCAGTTCCTTTTTATTTTTGGCCAGATGATAAGTCTGGATCGGCTCTGCAATCAGCTGGGAAACGCTCATTCTGGGATCCAGAGAAGCATATGGATCCTGGAAAATCATCTGCATCCGCATCCGCATATTTTTGAATTCATGCTGAGACATATGCGTAACTTCTTTTCCATCGAAATAAACTTCTCCGTCTGTCGCATCCTCCATTCGGATCAGCGTTTTGCCAAGCGTTGATTTTCCACAGCCGGATTCCCCTACGATTCCGATCGTTTTGCCCTTTTCAATATCCATCGTGACGTCATCGATTGCATGAAGCAGTCCACGGGGCGTGTTATAATATTTCTTCAGATGTTTAATTTCAACTAAAGCCATGTTATTTTGCCTCCTTCTGTGCCTGTGCAATCCTGGAACATGCCACGGTATGTCCTGGTGTAATTTCGATCGGCTTCGGATTGCTGTTTTTGCAGCTGTCACATTTTACCGAACATCTGTCATAAAAGCTGCAGTATGACGGCAGATCCATCGGATTGGACATTAGTCCGGGAATCGGCTTCAATCTCGGCGAATCGTCCTGAAGGTTTGGCAGAGAATCAAACAGTCCCTTCGTATACGGGTGTTCCCGGTGATCGAAAATATCTTTCAGAGAACCTTCTTCAATCTTTTCTCCGGCATATACAACCATGCATCTATCACAGATTTCTGCTACAACACCAAAATCGTGTGTAATCAGCATAATCGCTGTTCCGAACTTTCTCTGCAGTTCCTTCATCATTTCCAGAATCTGTGCCTGAATGGTAACATCCAGCGCAGTTGTCGGTTCATCTGCTATAATCAGATCCGGTCGACACGCCAGTGCAATTGCGATGACTACTCTCTGTTTCATACCGCCGGAAAACTGATGCGGATATTCTTTATAACGGTCTCTTGGAATACCAACCAGCTCCAGCATCTCTCCTGCACGCTTTTCTGCTTCTGCCTCAGAAATTTTTTCATGAATCCGAATCACCTCTGCGATCTGATCTCCGACATATAATACCGGGTTCAGTGCAGTCATCGGATCCTGAAACATCATGGAAACCTTTTTGCCGCGAATCGTTCTGTAAATACTTTCCAGACGTTTTTCGTCCCGTTTTCTCGCTTTTTTACGGGCAAAATCGAAAAATCCCTTTGCCTCCGGTTTTTCGGAAAGCATTTCATTTCCTTCTATTTTTATACTGCCAGAAATCACATGAGCCGGAGGTTTGGGAAGCAGTCCCATAATGCTGAGCGCTATTGTTGTTTTACCTGCGCCAGTTTCCCCAACTACTCCAAGAATTTCTCCCGGATGAATATCAAAAGAAATATCATTTACCGCTTCACAGATTCCCTCATCTGTTTCGTAATGAACGGTCAGATTTCTGACTTCCAAAAGATTTTTGGTTTTATCCATCGTAATCTCCCTTCCGGATCTCTTATTTTAATCTGGGATCCAGCGCGTCTCTCAGACCGTTTCCAAATAAGTTAAATGCTACGACTGTAATTGCAATCATCAAACCAGGGAAATACACCATATGTGGTGCCACTGCCATATACTGCTTTCCTTCAGAAAGAATTGCGCCCCATTCCGGAGTCGGAGGGGTCAGGCCAACCCCCAGATAGCTCAGGGAAGAAATCGTTAAAATCGTTCCCGAAATAACACCAATTGCATTGATAACGATCATACCAACTGCATTCGGAATCAGATGTTTCAGCATAATATGCAAATCTGATACGCCGATCGATTTGGATGAATTTACATATTCATTGTTTCTTACCATGAAAACTGCAGCTCTTACGTTTTTCGTCATACCCTGAATCGTTCCGGCTGTAATCGCTACAATCAGCTGCCACATCCCGTTTCCAAGGATAGCAACCAGCGCAATACAGAGCAGAATGCTTGGTATTGCCTGAATGATATCGATGAAACGCATGATAATGTTGTCGGTACGTCCTCCGAAATATGCTGCTGTCAGTCCAAGTCCGCCGCCGATCAAAAGGCCGAGTAAGGTACAGACGATGCCGATCGGAAGAGAATATCTCGCGCCATACACGCAGCGGCTAAACAAATCTCTTCCCAGATGATCTGTTCCAAACAGATGTTTTAAAGATGCTCCTTGCCGGACTGCTGTATAATCCTGTTCCTGATAGCTATACGGTGCAATGACCGGTGCTAAAATTGCCACGATAAACATGATTAGAATAATAATCATTCCTGCCATAGCGGTTTTATTCTTGCGGAGACGTTTAATTGCTTCCCTTCCCGGGGTATTGCTGGTAACTTTTGCATTTTTCTTTACCTTTTTGTCCAGCTTTTCCATAGCAGGTGTTCTGATTTTGGACATTTACGCTACCCCCTTTGCTGCTTTTGTTTTCTTTACAGAAGATTTCATCAGTGTCGTTTTCAGTCTCGGATCAGCTACCGTATAGCCAACATCCACAATAATATTGATAATACAGCAGATCAGTGCAATTACGATGATGCCGCCCTGCAGGGAAGGAAAGTTTCTGGCAGATACCGCATCCGCAATATATTTACCAACACCAGGTACTGCAAAAACCTGTTCCGTTACAACCGCACCACCCATCATGCCTTCCAGACCACCTCCGATACCGGCGATGACCGGAACCAGTGTATTGCGGAATGCATGTTTCCAGATAACGATTGTTTCTTTCTGACCTTTCGCTCTTGCTGTTTTAATGTAATCCTGACGGATAACCTCCAGCATATTCGTTCTGACGCCTCTGGTTGTTGCAGCGACCGAACCGAATGTAATCGACACAATCGGTAAAATCCAGCTCTTTAAGCTTCCGTCATACATAGACGGCACCCAGTGCAGATCAATCGCAAACCACTGAATCAGCATCAATGCCAGCCAGAAACCCGGGACAGAAGCACCGATCATGGTAAAAACGACGATGATGCTGTCTGCAACCGAATTTTGCTTTACCGCAGCCAGAATGCCGAGTGGTGTTGCAATGATCTGTGCGATAAACATTGCCCAGATTGCAATCGTGATCGTATTCGGCAAACGCATCGCGATTTCCTGTGCTACCGGCTGTCTTGTTTTATAAGACGTTCCCAGATCTCCCTGTACTACCCCAAGTACATAAGAGCCGAACTGCTTCAAAACCGGATCATTTAATCCAAGCTGTTCGCGGAGATTATTTTTCATCTCCTCTGTCGCAGTTCCCGGAAGAAGCGATGCTACCGGATCGCCGGGTGTAACTGTCTTCATAATAAAGACGAGGACAATAACACCAAACATAACCGGGATGATGTACAGAATTCGTTTTAAGATGTACTTCAGCATGTTGTTCCCTTTTCCTCCTTTTTCATCGAATTACCTTCCCTTTTCCTTGATGTGTTTTGAAATATTTTCATTTGAATGAAATCTTTCATCTGATGTCAATATAATTCATTTATGCAGTCTTGTCAATATATCTCTATTTTTTATTCTATTTTCGTTATAATGCACATTTTTGTAATTTAGTTTTTATATGTTTTTCATTTCTATGAAATAATTTTCATTTTTATCTTGTTTTCTTTTCATTTTATCCTTATAATTGTTTCATAAAATCAACGAAAGAGGTGAATCATGAAATTCAAAAGAACAACTGTTGCAGAAATTGCCAAAAGAGCACGCCTCTCTCCTGCAACTGTTTCCAGGACTTTGAATCACCCGGAACTTGTCAGCCCAACCACCAGCGCACTGGTTCATTCCACAATCAATCTGCTGAATTCTAAAGCTGAACCACCAATTCCTGATGCATCTGATATTTTGCAGATTCTGGTGAATATTCCGGATCCCGGAAACCTGTTTTACAGTAAACTGCTCGATGGGATTCTGAAATCTGCAGATTTCAGAGGCTACCGTGTTCTGATTACTCGCGATCTTCTGGATTCTCCGGATTCTGTCGATTCCATTATCCGCCAGATTTATCTATGCAATATTCAGGGCATGATCCTTTGTACTTCTCTTTCCGATGCAGGCTATAAAAAAATCGCTGCTCACGTTCCAATCGTACAATGTACGGAAGCAGGTACCGCAGATTATTCCTATGTCGGAATTGATAACTACAAAGCTGCTTTTTCTGCTATGGAACACATTTACTCTACCGGGCACCATAAAATTGCCCTGTTAAATGGATCGCTTTCTTTTACCTATGCCCAGCAAAGGCAAAAAGCCTATTGCGATTTTATGAAGCAGAACAATCTTGTAATCCCAACCGGATATATTCTGAATTTTGCAGGCATTATATATGAAGCTGCTTACGCAAGCGTTTCCCAGTTGCTCTCAACTGCCAATCATCCGGATGCTATTTTTGCCGTATCCGACGTTTTTGCTATTGCTGCCGCCAAAGCTGCTGCTGCGCACCATTTGAAAATTCCAGATGATCTTGTCATCGTCGGTTTTGATAACATCCAGCTACTTTCCGCAGTCAGTACACCGCCTATTTCATCCGTTCAGCAGCCACGCTTTCAAATGGGCTATACCGCAGGTGAAATACTCTATGACTGTATCACTACCGGAATCTCTTCCCTTCCACAACGCATTATTTTACCGACCGAGCTGATTATCCGCTCTTCCTCGTTATTGAAATGAATTTTCACAATTGAAAGGAAATTACTTATGACTAACACAGAAGTCGTACTTGCAATGTACGAAGAATTTTTTAATGGACACGACGTCAACGCCGCGTTAAAATATGTAAAAGAGGATTATATCCAGCATAATCCAGGCCCCGGACAGGGACGTGCCAATCTAATGAGCGCTTTTGGTGAAAAATTTCGAACTAACCCGGATTTTCATTTAAACATTCAGTTTACAATCGCAGAGGATGATAAGGTCGCTGTTTATCTCAAGGCGATCGATCCTCGGGGAAATACCACCTGTCGCGTTGTCGATCTGTATCGTCTGGAGGACGGAAAACTGGCTGAGCATTGGGATGTTTTACAGGGAGTCGGAAAGTAAACAGAACAGGAGGTATTTGTTTATGGTGTCAGAAGAGGAAAGAGCTTTAAGCGGCGTTTTATTCACGCCCGGTGATCCCGAATTAATCGCAATGAAACGCGTTGC
>ERZ791884.1760-NODE-1760-length-14091-cov-21.893132_pt1 | contig 14091 bp, 14 predicted proteins | sample MGYA00509941_ERZ791884 | MGnify/ENA primary metagenome ERZ791884 (study PRJEB30046, sample SAMN00792095) | human gut metagenome | study: EMG produced TPA metagenomics assembly of the A metagenome-wide association study of gut microbiota in type 2... | reverse complement strand
CCTGCTGAGCCGGAAACTGAATCTGTTTCTGATTGTTTTCTTGGTTACTCATATGGTTCCTTGCTTTTCTGTGCGCTCCTTGCGCACGTTTTTCTATCGAACGGTACGAAAAAAGCCCCTCGCGCCGTGCGCGGGAGCTTCTCTGTATCTTTCGACGGTATGATTTTAGCACACTTTTATAGCGTTTGCATCCGCGTTTTTAGACAGGGCAGCGTCGATGTGCTGCTCTCTTGTGAAACTCACTATTACCTTACTTTTATATATGTAGACCTCCTTTACGAGGCACTGATGATTTTTCTCAGCTTGCCAACTGATTCTCCGCATCCATCCCGGCAGGGTTCTGGACAAAGAACTGCGCGGCGGTGACCTCTGTCATAACAACATCGCCGCGCAGCTTCTGCGTCAGGTACCCCTTGACATACACCCGCGCACCGGGTTTCAGCGTCTGCACCGCCCAGTCCGCAAGGCGATTCCACGCATGAACCGTGTAGGTTTCGTGAATCACCTGCTGCTGACGGTTGCGGTGCGAATGCCTCAGCTGACAGACGACATGCGCGGTGTCGCCCGTCGTGGGTGTCTTGACAAGGGTGAGAATCGTGCCAGAAAGGAAAAGTTCGTTCATGGTTAATACCTCCTGTTAGTAGTGTGTTGGGAAATTGTGTAGTATGTAAAGAGGCGGGGATAAAAGCCAGCCCGTCGGCGACTTGTGCGAGGGGCACAGGACGCGACGGGCTGGGAATAGAATATTCTTATGATTGTGTGGATTACTATTGACGATACGCTGCATTATCCTGCAGGTATGTATCTAATATCTTCCACTATTAGTTGTGGTCCAACAAATCTGATTTGAATTTTGCCTCCATTTGTCGCAGGCAACTCACCTAGTCCGCCATACGATGTGACCATTACGTTGTCTTCTGGTACAATCGCACATATATCATTCAAACTGGATACACCTATCTCAATAGCGGACAAGTCATCGATAGTAAAACATTGTTTCATGTTTTCATCTCCATTGGTTTTGTTATGAAAAACAACAATTAAACACACAATTCCACAAAATAATGCTGTCGCAATTATGTAAGAAATTACGTGAGCTTTTTTCAATTTACCTTCTCCTCTCTCACTTAGTAACAGCAAAATATACAGTTTTACTGTTGTAGTAATTATTGCAAATGACTCTACCTGTCTTTGCATACCCATCCATGCTATTTCACTTGGATTATCTCCAGCAATTAAGCGTGAAAGCAGGGAACTGGGTTTGTGCGACCAAGAACCATCACTGTGCTGTAACATAAAATGATAATCCGCGTCACCAGTTCTTAATGCAATTCTGTACTCATTTGCATTGATGGGACTATCATAAGAATCAATAATGCGCATAGCCCTTCCATCAGCCTTTGCATCATCCAATACCATTTGAGCAACATTTTCAACACTGAAATCTTGAACTGCCCCCTCCCTTCCACCAACAAACTTCCATTCCGTTTCACCTAAAGCGTATGCATAGCAGTTATACTCGATAGAAGTCGTTGGCTTGTATGGTGAAGCTGCACCATAGTCTGTTTTAGCAGCGCAGCCACTCAATAGAAGCGTACAAGCAACAAGCATTCCTGCAAGCAGCAGTCCCTGAATAGCAAACAAACCATCGGGATCTATATAGGAGATTACAGAGTTTCCACAGTAGGAAAACAAATTATGCTTGTTGCCTTGTTGGAGCGTCGAAACAAGCGCATCCGCATTCACAAACCTGCACCGCTCCGCGTTATAATACCTACTCCTTAGATAGTACAGCCCCGTTTCCTCATCAAACACATACCCGCGATACCTAAACGGCTGCGCCCTGCCCAGCGTTTCCGCCAGTTCGCCGGTACACCACAGCGGCGCGCCCCACGCATCATACATATAACTAACAACAACATTTCCATCCGCATCAAGAATTGCAATGACTCTACCGGCAAGCATCGCCGTTGTGATACCACGGCAGCTGTCAGGATATTCCTGAAACCTTTAAGAGAGTTGGAATGTTCCAACAGTTTGCCTTTTCTCCTCAAAAGAAGATGCTTACTGGGATAGTTCATCAACATTTCTTGAATTTATCTTGAATACTTTATTAGTTGTGACAAGAAATCATTCAAGTCCGCGTCCGCATCATCTGTATTTGCATAAAGTTCAACATTTAGTTTGAAGAATTTTCCAAATATAGATGATACCATCCATGCTGTAGATAAAGGATAATAGTCTGCTTCGCCATCAATACTACCAATACAAACCTCATTTCCATCTTTTTGAACTACACAGCACACATAGCACTGGTAACCATTCTGGAAACTTCCTCTTTGAAGTATTATAGTGTCTCTCGGAAAGTATTTCCACATAAGCCCCACCTTCAAAGAATATCCACTTTCCTCAAAGAATGGCATGTATTTCTTAGCTTTTTCAAGATACAATGCAAGCATATTATTCTCGTGGAAAATAATTTCATCATCTATTTTATTTGTGTATACCATTTTCTTCATAGTGGCTTCCCCCATATCGTCCAATGCTTAGCACTACCTGTAATGCTATTGTTGTATGGATTCCATGTGTTTTGCTGCCAATGCCAAACATCGTGAGGACCACTTTTATGCGGAGAATGCAACTCTATCGACTTAGTTGTATACTTGCCATTTGCCTTTGGCGTTTGGTATTTAACACCTGAATAACCATCTCCTGGTTTGTTAGAGGGCTTAAGCTTGCCTATCTCTTTTACCTTTATACCTTTTGCAGCAACTGTAGTGAAAGATGCTCCAGCAGTTATTCCGCCCCACATAAATCCATCGCAGGCACCATCTATTGCACCCGTTACAGCGGCTTTTCCTGCACCTTCCCAGCTGCCTGTAGACACGCGATGATTCACCGCGCTAATTCCCGCACCACTAACAGCGCCAATGGCGGCACTTGTAGCAGCAATTTTGAGTGATGCTACTAACACCGGCACTGCAGCGCCTCCAGTAGCAACAGTAGCAATAACACCAACCGCAATAGCCGCTGCTCCAATTGCAATCTTCGCCCAGTTCGGCAGAGACCAGTTTCCGTCAACGTCAAAACGATTGACCGGATCATTCATGCAATACGCAAACAGATTGTAGCTCAAGACGCTGCCGTCTGCACCGAGATATTCTGTATCATCCGCATTTATAAACCGACTGATCTCAGGATCGTAATAACGGCTGGATGCATAATAGAATCCTGCCTCTTCGTCATAGACGTAGCCGCGATACCGGAAGGGATTGATCGTACCCAGCGTGCTGGCGAGTGTACCAGTCTTGCTGATCGGCTTGCCCCATGCATCGTAAGTATAGGATACCATGTGGGTGCCGTTGCTGTCAAGCAGGCCAATGACGTCATCCTGCTGGTTGTAGAGGTAAGCGTAGGCAGTACCATTGAACACCACCACAGCAGGCTTGTTCTGTGCATCGTAGAAGAAGTGCAGTTCATCGCTTCCTCGCGTCATGTGCACAACATTCTTGCCGTGCAGCGTGTACTTCGTCACAACACCATTGACAATTTTCTGCACTCGAAGCCCACTCTCGTTGTAAACGAACCGTGCATCCACGTTGTCACTTTGCATCCGCGCCAACTGCCGCCCGTTTTCCCATGTATACTGCCACTTGCCATCGCTTAGCGGGTTGCCAATCTGGTCGTAGGTGATAGGCGTGCCGTCTACCGCTGTCAACTGGTCTTTCCAATTCGCGTTGCCGTAGCTAAAACACGTCGTTTGCAGCGGTTCGCCGCTCGTGTTCTCATACGGATACAGCTTCTTGCTCAGAATGTTGCCGCCACGGTCGTACTCGTAGACCCACGTCGAACCGTTGTCGCCTGCTCTCGTGTCGCTGTGGTCGTTGACCTGAATCAGCTGCCCCAGCGCATCGTAGGTGTAACCCGTCCACTTGCCGTTCAGCGTCGTGCTCGCAATGTTCCCGTTGTCGTCGTAGCCGTAGCCACAGTTGCAGCCCGGCTGGGTAATCGACGCGACGAGGTTCGTCACGCTGCCGGTGCCGTAGCCGCCCGCCGCGAAGTGGTACTCGCTCGTGAACGTCTTGCTGCCCAGCTTGACCGCCGAGAACGTCGTCCGATTCAGCTTGTCAATGGTCGTCGTGCTCTGCCCAATGGCGGTTGCACCAATGCTGTACGTCAGAGACGTCGGACGATTTTCGTCATCATAGCCGAATTTCGTCCCGAATTCCTGTCGATTTTCACCCACTTTCTCCGTGAATTCGCTCAGGTTGCCGTACACGTTGTCGTATGCGACCTGTCCCGTATACACATGCTGACCAGCTTCTGCGGTCTTCACGCGCACCGGACGATTCGCCAAGTCGTACTCGCTCTGTGTCGTCCGATTCAGCAGGTTGTCGCGGACTCGTGCCACCTGCCCCTTCGCGTTGTAGTCGTATTCGTATCGCGGCGCGGTTTCCTCGCCGTACACCACCCCTGTCACACGGTTGAAATCGTCGTACCGACTGCTGACTTTCGCCCCGTTGCCGTAAGTCGTCGCGGTCAACGTGCCGAAATTCGGCTTCGTCGGATCGTTCTGATACTGGCTCTGCGACAGGGAACGCTGATGAAATGAGGCGACCAGATGGCGGATGAATTTTTCGTCAGATGCAATTGCAAAAATCGAAGGTTTACTGGCGGTAAATCGAGATTTTTGCAAGCAGCAGATGGCGGAAAAGGCATTCGTCAGATGGTTGCCGAATGAATCAGCGTTCCCGTGGTCTGATTCCCGACCTTGACCGCCGTCTGGCGACCCAGCGCGTCCTGCTCGAAGCTGTACACCACGTCGTTCGCGGCGTTCCCGTCCGTATTGTGACGGATTTCGACCAGATTCCCACGCTTTGCCTCATAGGTATATTCGTTATGTACTGTCGCAATTCCTGCTTCTGCGCCCACGTTTGCAGAAGTTTTTACAATTCGACGCAGATTGTCGTATTCATACGTCACCGTCTGTCCCTTCGCGTCGGTGACGCTCGTCGTCGTGCCGCGCTGCAGGTCGGTTTCTGTGCGCACAATCTTGCCGCGCGCGTCCTTCTGCTCCGTGACATAGTTGCCATCATTCGTGTACGAAGTTTCGCCGCGGATGAAGTAGCTCGGATTCGCATCCGCATTCTGCACCTGACTCGTCAGCGGATTTCCAAACGCATCGTAAGTGAACACACTGGCACTGCCCAGCGGCGCAATGCTTTTCAGCAACAGATGCTTCTTCTGCTCTGCTTCCGTATCGCCGTAATGGAAGGTGCTGGACACCGTGCGACCCGCGGCGGTGGTTAATGCCTCCTGTTAGTAGTGTGTTAGAAAAATGTGTAGTAGGTAAAGAAGGGGGGAATGAAAGCCAGCCCGTCGGCGGCTTGTGCGAGAGGCACAGGACGCGGCGGGCTGGGCGAGAAGTAATGTTCCTTCGCTTATAGTCGCATTGTTTATATGCTTATTAAGCATTTATTCTGAAAATATAAATTGGATGCCAATTTTTTTCATTCTCAATCGTATGAGAATCTTTTCGGCTTATCTGATTACAGTAAAAGGCAAAACATTGTGCAATATTATCATGTATGAACAGTCCATATTCATTAATATCTTCTTTGTACGTTTGGAATTGTTGATACGTTAGTTCAGAATAGAAAGAATATTTTTTCTCGTAAGATTGCAAGAATCCGTCACCAAGCGGTGAATAATAACCCGCATTACCACAAATATCAATTCCAAGAAACGTAGTGTGCAAACCACTTGGAACGCAGTTATCATTACTCCAAAAAATCATATCCCCCTTCCATCCACAATTGCTTAACCTCTGATATAGTTCCGTTACCGACGCAAGTGTTTTCCATGAAAATTTCTTGTAGATTCCATCATGTGAGTTGCAAAAATAGTCTTGAATTATTGTTCCAATATCTGCATTCTGATCAAAATCAAGTAGGTCATTGTTACGATAGATACCACGGTATTTAGGGCATTGATCATTTATTACTGCACTAAAGACTCCCACATATTGCATTTTATTTTCCTCCCAAATTAAGCAATTCGATGATAAATTCAATTGCTTCAGGTTCAATTGCAACATGAATACGTGATACGCCAATATGTATATGTGGTATGCCATCCCATGTTTTATGATTTACAACGTTAATCAGGTCATTCAGATGTGCCGAATATTCAACGCCTAATTCGTCACAAAGTCGAATCAGTTCCTTAACCATTGGTATGTAACCATCAAATACTTACTGTAGAAAATGTAATAGTACTGTAATAGTACTATAGAAGGAATATGTTCAAATGATGAGGATAGTTATGATTTTGGAGCGATGTCGACAATAATTTTAGAAAATGGATAATACTTGATTCTATAAGAATTATGCTCAATAAGAGGCTGCTGTTTTACAGTAACAAGATCAATGACGTGCTCTGCATCGTTAATACAACGGATAATGAAATATTTCGCAAACGTTTGTTCTGAAACCCTACGAGACACAGAAAAATGCGAATGACAGGACTGTATCTCTTGAACAGTGAAAGTGTGTGTAACTGATATATTTCGCATGAGATCCACTAGTGCCCAAATGCCGCGCTTCATATCACGTGAAAACACGCATTGAAAGATATAGAGCGCATATCCTAATACGATCAAGGCAGCTCCGGGTGCAACAGAAATAGTAACTAAACCAGTCAATGATAAAAGAATCGGGACCAAAAGAAACAGGGTTATTGACACCAGAGAATCAATGATCCATAGTCGACATTCTTTCCACATAAATATCCCTCCTGAATAGCTATAAATGAGCAAATAGTGAAAACTGCACAAGGCGCATCGAAAAAAAAGAAAACTGTTCGGTCGCAAATCGCAATTTATCGCGTTTTTTACAACCCAAAGGCTACAGCGGAATCGCGGTTTTTGTGCATTTTTTCGGATTTGCTCGTTTATAGCTGAATAGGTTAATCGACACACGTTGCCGTAGTGGATACAAAGACGCTCAAAACAACATCTATTGTAATATCTACTTCTGAGATAATACAGCCCCGTTTCTTCGTCATAGACGTAGCCGCGATACCGGAAGGGCTGCACAGTGCCCAGTGTTCCGGCCATACTACCTGTCTTGCTGATGGGGCGGCCCCATGCATCATACACATAGTTTACCACAGCCGTGCCAGTGCTGTCAAGAATGGCCACAATATCGCCCTGCAGATTCTTGATATAGCTGTACGGTATGTCGTTGTACACAACTACAGCAGGCTTGTTCTGCGCATCATAGAAGAAGTGCAGATTATTGCTGCTCTGGGTCATGTGCACCACATTCTTGCTATGCAGCGTGTATTTCGTTACCACCCCATTTACAGTTTTTTGCATTCTCAAGCCATTTTCATTATAAACGAAAGTGGCTGTGGTGTCAACAGACTGCATCTGCTTGAGCTGCCTACCATTTTCCCATCCGCGTTTTTAGACAGGACAGGGATGATTGTGCTTTTCTCCTTGGAAGCACATGATTGCCCCGCTATCTACTGCACCGTTCCGCGGATAGTTCCACCTGCTGTTGCCAAGCGCATACACAGGCGTTTCAGTCTCTGTCGAAGCGGAAACTGAATCTATTCTCGATAGTTTTCTTTGTTACTCATACATTTCCTTTCTTCGTGTCTCTTTGGCGCACGTTTTTTTTCTATCGAACGGTACGAAAAAAACCCCTCGCGCCGTGCGCGGGAGCTTCTCTGCATCTTTCGACGATATGATTCTACCACACTTTTGTAGCGTGTGCATCCGCGTTTTTAGACAAGTCGGTGGATGGTATACTTTCCTCTCTAACCATCACAAATCCGACTTGTAGAAATGCGGATGCTCCTATGGCATAAACCATTATCAGTCTGTAAATCTTACAGTTCAGCACGGTTTCGCTTTTCTTCCTCGCGGGGGGAGCGCGCGCCATTTCTTCTTTCTCCTTTCTTTGTAACAAAAAGAGCGGCACGATTTCGGCGTGTCGCTCTAAAAAAGCTGCTCAGCGTTTTTGCTGAACAGCCTCTGTGCCTTCCTCGGCACATTTATATCATACCACATTCTTTCGCCAAAATCAACACAATTTTGTCCACATTTGTCCACATTTGTCCACATTTGTCCAAGTTTGTCCAACCTGCGCTCAAAAGCACTGCACCCGCAAGCAAATTTCCATCGCATCAGGAAGCTATCCGTTTTATGCAGCGTTCTTTTTCATGCTGTTCCTTGGGATACGTCTTGATACAGATTTCATGATTTTCAAAGCTGCAAGCTCTGCAAATCAGTCATCTGCCTGATTTCCAAGTTCATCCGACCGTTACCGCGCCCTTTTTACCGCTGAAAGCCACGCCGTATTTATAAACCGTCTTAACCCCAGTGGCTATCAGTTCCGTTTCGTATTTCTTGTCGTTTATCTGCTGCAATGCGGTTTCTGACAACACTTTCAGCTTCTCATCACTGCAATTTTTCTCCGCTTTTAATTCGATGAGAATCCCCGGAAGTCCCTTTTTCGTGGGTTTCAGCTGAATATCATAACGCCCATCGCCAGACTCTCGATTCGAGGTCACGAAAGCACCACCCAATAAAGCACACAGCCCCAGCATAAAGCCGTGATAGAAGTTCTCCCCTGCCGTGTCAAAACAGCTGACCGATTGGGTCAGAAGCGTCTGAATCTGCGCTTTCAATCGTGCGTTGTCGCCGGAGAAGATGGCCTCCTGAACAGCGATGGCCGTAGGCTGCGGAATCATATTCTCCAGCCGCTGCAAAATTTCCTTGTTATACACGAGAGAAATTTCCCGATTCGGCAAGGAAACCTCACACATAAAGTCTCCATTGAAGGATGGCGTCGTTTTCATTGCCTTCAAGTAGCCTGTCACCAGCAGAAAACTATAAATAGTAGCGGGATTGCTCTTGATTTGCGGATAAATCACGCCAGTATCAATGAAGGTGGTGAACGTCTCGCCCTTGACAAGCGCCGTCAGCCGATGATACGTCTCTTCGTCCGCCTGCGCAAGCACTTCGCCGATAATATCATTGCTGCCGGTAGAAACCCAGAAGGCGCGCGGCTCGCACTCATTGCTGAAATAGTTGACCACCGACCACGGGTTGAAAATCTCCGTCTTGCCGAAGCGGTAGCCGTCGTACCACTCGCAAATCTCATCAAATTTGTCAGCCGCACCGTAATATTCTGCCATTCCCTTTACTTCATCCGCCGTAAAGCCGAAGTAAGTGCTGTACTTGTTGTCCAGCACGGAGTTGATGGACAGGTTGTTCATGCCGCTGAAAATGCTCTCCTTCGCCACCCGCAGAATGCCGGTAAGAAAGCCGAAAGACAAATGCTGATTATCCTTGAACCCGCCCGAAAACAGGTTTCTCATAAACTGGATGACCTTGTCGTAGTAGTCCTTCTGATATCCCTGCTGAATCGGCGTATCATACTCGTCAATGATGATGATGGGCGCAATACCGTAGTGCTGATGGAGCATTGCAGACAAATCCAGCAGCGCAGCGGTCAGCTCCACTTCGCTGACCTTGCCCTCAGCCAGCTTTTCATAGGTCTTTTTGCTGTACTCGTCGCATTGACCGCTGGTCAGCAGTTCTTTATGCCGCCGGGTTTCCTTTGCGAAAATATCTCGAATCGCTGCAAAAGTCTCCGCCCAAGTATCGAACTTGACATCCTTGAAAGTCAAGAAAATCACAGGGTACTTTCCCTGATAGTCCCGGTACTTCTGACCGCAGCTCCAAATCTTCTTGTCGCGGAAATAAACCGAGGTATTCTCGTCACTTTTTTCAAAAAAAGTGCGCAGCATATCCATATTCAGCGTCTTGCCGAATCGCCGCGGGCGGGTGAACAGCGTCACCATCGGGCGCTCGTCAATGAAATCCTTAATCATCATCGTCTTGTCGATATAATAGTATTCCGACGATGCAAGGCAGTAGTTGGATACGCCAATGGGCAGCGGCCGCCTCGTCGCCCGCTCTGTTTTTCGGAAAGCGCCCGTCTTAATCCGCTGATCCACTGGCTTCTGCGTATCTGCCGGAATCATCCAGCGTTTCCCCTGCTTTTCCGCACCGACGATTTTTCCGTCTTTGCAGAGCGTCGCAACTCGCCGTTCCGTTATGTTCCAGCACGCCGCCGCTTCTTTGATCGGGATCATTTCAGCCATATGGGACACCTCCGCGCATCACTTTACAGGTACATTATACCCGATTAAACGAACAATGTCAACGTAGTTCGGAATAATGTCACTTCAAAGCAGCACAATGCTATTTTCCTTGACAAAAGCGTGCAAACAGATTATTCGAACAGTTTTCTGTTAGAGTTAATGACATCATCCAGTTCATCCATGAACATACAGGCAATGATGCACTGATACCGCAAATACCGCGTCATCACTGCCGTACCGAACCCCGTCAATTCCATCAATGCGGCAGACAGCAGCGGCGGCATATGCAGGCTGATTACGATGCGCGTAATCTGACGAATATCATACCGAAAGCTGTCATCGCTGCACATTCGGCTGATGGTTGCTTCACTGATTCCCGACCGCAAGGACAACTCCTTCTGTGTTCCGCAGCGGTCATGAATCAGCTGCACAAGGGCGGCGGAAGGGCGGCGCGGAAACGTTTCGAGATACTCCGCATTTTTCTCATCCAGCGCTTCTTCGCTCAGATTTTCATCCAAATCCAAGGAGCAAATCAGCGTATACGAATCTTGATATGCTTGATCCGAATGCAGCTCCCCCACGCCGTAACTGTCTATAACGCTCTTGTATTCCCGATGAAATTTCAGACAGCATACATCCACATGCCCGCGCGCCCATTCCGTCAGCACCGCGCCGCGCTTGTTTTCCTGCCGAACGATACTCGGCGTATTCAGGCAAACATGTCCATCGGCATAAACGTAGCGTTTTTTATCAATCAGTTCCCGGAAATCTTCGTCCTGCTCATAAAGGTCAAGGAACTGTATTCGACTGATGACGAACGTATCACTGCTGCTCACGCTCTCGCGGTCAAACGCAAAGTTTGCAATATACCGTCCGTTCACATAATTGAATGCCCCCTTTGCTGCCGGTGAGCCCAGCCAAATCAGCCGCGTCCGAATCAGCCCTTTGGAGACTTGCTTTTCCTGTGCAATCTGGTAGATGACATGTGCGATTTTATCCCCCGGATTGATGCTCTGATTGACCACTTCCGCCCAATATTTATGTACCATAGGCATCAGTACAGGACGCGGCAATGCAGCAGCCGTGCTTCCATAACTCGCTTGACGCTCCACCCAGCCCACATCCTTTGCCGCTGGACGCGAAGCACGATCCGCTTCTCCATATTCTAAGAGCCGCAAATCGGCGCTGTGCAGCGCTTGCAGGGTGAAAAACATCGTGTGCCATTCATAATGAATGCACTCATGGAAAATTTCTCGTCCGTCACTGTCGGCGCGTTGGAAAGACTTTGCGTTGGAATTGAGCAGAATGGTTTTTGCCGGAATAACCATTTCTTCCATCACTGTTTCGTCGCCCACCTGTCTCTCTGCCCGCGCGATTCCTTCTTGGAAAAACAGAATCGCTTCCGTCCTCCGATTTTTGAACAGCGGCGCACTGCTGATTTGCAATTCCATTGCTTTTGCGAGCTTCCACGCCGCCCGCGGCTGGTAGGCTGTCACCGCTGTTTCTCCCAGATAGGTTTTCAGCATATTCTGAACTTGCAGTTCCATATCATCATACGAGAAAATCGGCACTAAATACTTGGACAGTTTCGTCCATCCCTCCCGCTCCGGACATTCATCCAATAAAACGGTTGATTCCGACAGCCACTGAATCGTCCCGTCCAGCACAAAATCCGTACTCAAATACATGTTTTCCACGAAATAGCGTGGCAGTTCACCGTTCTTTGATGCACCGATTTTCAGCCGAACATACAAGTCCGCCGACATCTTCGTCCGGCTCTTGCGCCAGAAATCCGCCTTCACGATTTTCGATTCCTCATGATGGAGAAACAGCCGTGTGCCTTGTGTACATGATGGCAGCTGTGCTTTAAACCCAGGAAGCTGCTTTTCCACCTCGCACAGCATTTCTGACCAATAATGGTTGGTGATATAGGTGCGCATATCCTGCAGCATCGGCACCATTGCGACCTTCGCTTCGTTACTCATTGCCTTGCCTCCTTCTCTGTTCCCGTCTTTTTGCAAATTACGTCAGGCAAACTTCCGTTCTTATGCAGTCAGTGCTATTAGAATATTTATATGCACTATAAGCATTATTATTCTTACTGCACTTTGCCTGACAGACATATCATACACCATACTTATTGGCTTTGCAAGCGCTTCGCGAAAGTTTGTTCCCTTTTCGTGAATCCTGCTGAATTTTGGCATATGTGGCATAGACAATTTGACGACACTTTGTTCGCATATAGTGTATAACTGATGCTGACAGACTATTGTTAATGATTTTTATAAATTCAATTGCTGAATTTGCACAATCGAGTAGGAGGCTCCCCTAAATAAATAGGAGAGCCGACCTCTCACACCACCGTGCGTACCGACCGGTACACGGCGGTTCAATCGCATGAGTGCAAGGACTCGTAGCAGTTGAGGATACTAAAATATCCTGCTGCTGCGAGTCTTTCGTTTGTAATGGAACACGCTAATACCGGGTTTCCTGCGATTCGCCAGTAGCCCAATCGGGAGTTGCCCCACTGGTATGCCTTGTCCGCTGGAATTCCCAGCTTCTTTAAGTTGGCTACCTTCGTTCGGGGCTTCTTCCATTGCTTCCAGATGTACATGCGAAACCTGCGCCGCAGCCATTCTTCCCAAGACTTCATCATCCGCTTCATCTCAGCTACATGGAAGTAGCCAAGCCATCCACGGATAAACACTTTCACTTCCTGCATCACTCGGCGGACGTTGCGTCCGCGGTTGCGCTTGGTCAAAAGTTTCAGCTTTTCCTTTGCCTTGTTCAGTGACTTTCGGTGCGCACGGATGTAGATGCCGCTTCCATTCCTCCCTATGCAGAATCCAAGAAACTTGAACTCCTCCACTGCGAAAACGCTGGTCACTTTGCTCTTCTCCGTGTTCATTTTCAGTTTCAGCTTTCCTTCCAGATACTTTCGGCTCGATTCCATCAACCGTTCGGCTGCTCGTTTGCTCTTGGCAAACACCACGATGTCGTCTGCATACCTCACCGTCTTTACCCCTCGGCTGTGCATCTCCCAATCAAATTCGTTGAGATAGATGTTCGCCAGCAGTGGTGACAGCGGTCCGCCCTGCGGCGAGCCTTCCTTGGTTTTGCAGACTACGCCGTTCTCCATCACCCCGCTTTTCAGATACTTCTTGATGATGCGCAGTACTCGCATGTCCTGTATCTTCCGGTGCAACAGATTCATGAGCAGTTCGTGGTTCAGTGTATCGAAATACTTGGACAAGTCCACCGATACTGCGTATCTGTATCCTGCTTCCGCATATTCCTTTACTTTCTGAATCGCCTGCTGACCGCTCCGTTTCGGTCGATATCCGTAGCTGCTGTCTGAAAATTGCGGTTCCCATATGTTTTGCAGCTTCTGTGCGATTCCCTGCTGTATCACTCGGTCTACTACCGTCGGGATTCCCAGTTTTCGCACGCCGCCATCTGGTTTCGGGATTTCCTTTCGCCGTACCGGGCTTGGCTCGTAGCTTCCGTCTCGGATGCTCTGCAAAAGTTCTTCCCTATGTTCCTTTAACCATGGCAGCGCTTCCTCTACGCTCATTCCGTCGATTCCCGCTGCTCCGTGGTTGCTCTTGACCCGCTTATACGCTCTGTTCAGGTTATCCCTGTCCAGTATCGCTTCCAGCAGGTTGCTTGCACCGTCTCGTTCTTTCCCTTCGCTGCGGTCTGTGCTCCGCGCTTCTGCATACCCTTGGTGTTCCACACTTTCTCTTTGCAGGAAGCCCTCGTTTCCTCGGTTTTCTGCTTTCATCACACTGACATCCTTCCGGTCTTTACTTGAGACTTACGATTGTTCAGCCCTTCCCTTGAAAAAAAATCAGGGTACTATGGCTTCGGCTGACTTCTTGCAGTTCGTTGTTACTGCGGCTTTCGGATTCT
>ERZ791884.1748-NODE-1748-length-14191-cov-15.496251_pt1 | contig 14191 bp, 9 predicted proteins | sample MGYA00509941_ERZ791884 | MGnify/ENA primary metagenome ERZ791884 (study PRJEB30046, sample SAMN00792095) | human gut metagenome | study: EMG produced TPA metagenomics assembly of the A metagenome-wide association study of gut microbiota in type 2... | reverse complement strand
TTCTTATCAATCGCTTTCTTTAGGGAAGCAGTCATGGCAGGTCCGCTCGAAGTCATCAGTTTATAATCCAATCCATAATCTTTGATGGCCTGATCGGTAGCTTTCATAATACCGGCTCCGGCATCAATGCCGACAATCTGGCCAGAGAAACGTTCCTTTTCCGCATTCAACTCTTCGATCGAGTTGATTGTAACGTAATCCGGAACCACCAGCCCGATACGGGCACCATCATAAATATCCCCGATAACTTCGAGTTTATCTCCGTATTGTTTCATATAATCTTCCATAGTGACAGGCATCCAGACATCCATAAATACGTCTGCTTTCTTACGGGAGATAGAGGTAAATATAGGTGCAAGGTCGGCATTCAGCAACTTTACATCGTACCCCTGATCTTCAAAAATCGCTTTGGCAAGGTTTGTCATGGCAATCCCTTCCGACCAGTTGGCATAAGCGATACTTATCTTCTTACTCTTTCCGTTGTCTCCGCAGGAAACGAAGGTTAAGAGTATGCCGGCAATAAACATTGCCACAATCATTTTTATCTTATTCATTGATTATTCCTTTCTTTGGTGTGATTCTTATTTCTTTTTACTTTTTCTGTTATCTGCCATACCCTGAGTGATGCGGTCCAGCACGATCGCCAATATCACGACTGCGATACCGCCTTCAAATCCGAGTCCGATTTTCATTTGGGTGATACCTTTCAGTACGATTTCTCCCAATCCTCCGGCAGAAATCATGGCGGCAATCACTACCATCGAAAGTGACATCATGATCGTCTGGTTGATTCCCGTCAGAATAGTAGGCAACGCCAAAGGCAATTGCACCTTATAAAGAAGCTGCCAGGGAGTAGCTCCAAAAGAGCGGGAGGCTTCTACTACGTTTTTAGGAACCTGACGAATGCCCAGACCGGTCAGACGAACCACAGGAGGCATTGCAAAGATGATGGTGGCAAAAGCTCCCGGCACAGTTCCCAATCCGAAGAATAGAACGGCAGGAATCAGATAGACAAAGGCAGGCATTGTCTGCATAAAGTCGAGGACAGGGCGCATTATCTTGTTACAACGATCACTGTTGGCAGTCCAGATTCCCAGCGGAACGCCTAAAAGCAATGCCAGACAAGTGGAAGAAAGTACTAACGCCAATGTCTGCATCGTTTCTTCCCAAAAGCCCATGCCGTAAATAAGCAATAAGCCCAAGAGGGTAAATACGGCTGTCCCCTTACCCGACTTAAACCAGGCGAGCGCAGCCAGCACTGCAATTGTGATATAAAAAGGTATTCCAAACAGTACGTGCTGAAAACCGTCTATGAATCCTCCGATCCCCATGCTGAGAGCATCAAAAAAGGAAGCAAAATGTTCTGTGAGCCAATTAATGGCAGTTTCTATATATTGTCCGATATTTATCATAATTCTATTGCGTTTTGAATGATTTCATTAATTTCTTCTTTATCTTTTCCCGTTACTTCGATGATCAATGAGGAAAGTGGCACTACGCCTTCAAACTCCCGATTCTCATTTACGACCCAGATTGGCGAGTTCGTTTTTGTCATCAACGGAAGAATATCTTCCAGCACCGTATCACCCAGCACTGAATGAACTTCATGCCTTACTACGGACTCGATGGAGCGGATTTGCTCTTTTCGCAGTTTCAGCAAGTCATTCAACCGCACCTCTCCTACTAACAGATTATTGGAATCGACTACCGGAAGAACGGTCAGATTCCGTTCGCGCATCTTACGGATCAGCACCTCCGGACCTTCTTTCTTCAAACGTGCCACTATGGGTTTATCTACCATAACAGAGGAAGCCGTAATAATCTTGCTTCGATCTACATTCTCCACAAATCGTTCTACATAAGCGTTGGCAGGTTCGGTCAGGATTTCTTCCGATGTACCGATTTGTACAATTTCTCCATCCTTCATGATAGCAATCCGGTCACCCAATTTAATCGCTTCACTCAGGTCGTGAGTAATAAAGACAATCGTTTTTTTCATCTTCGACTGCAAAGTCAGCAGTTCATCCTGCATCTGCACACGGATCAAAGGATCGAGTGCCGAGAAGGCCTCATCCATCAACAGGACTTCGGGATTATTGGCCAAAGCCCGTGCCAGCCCGACACGCTGCTGCATCCCACCCGACAGTTCACTTACCATCTGATTCTCGTAGCCTTTCAGCCCCACCAGTTGCATACTTTCCATCGCTTTCTGCTCCCGTTCTCCCTTTTTAACTCCCTGTAGTTCGAGTCCGAAAGCTATATTATGCAAGACAGAACGGTGAGGAAGCAGACCGAAGTTCTGAAAGACCATAGCCAGTTCTTTCCGGCGAATCTGCAACAGTTCTTTATCCGACACTTTGGCTATGTCTGTTCCATTGATAATCACTTCTCCGGAAGTAGGGCGTATCAAACGGTTGATGCAGCGGAGTAAAGTGGACTTTCCACTACCGGACAGCCCCATAATGACGAATATTTCGCCTTCATTAATGGAAAGATTCGCATCTTTCACCGCAACCGTACATCCGGTCGCTTTCAATATTTCACTTTTAGTTTTACCTTCTTTCAACATCTTCAAAGCCTTCTGCTTCTCATTGCCAAAAACCAGATAGAGATCTTTAATTTCTATTTTACTCATACAATAAAATGGTTTAGGTTATTAAAATAATATACACAGCAAGACAAGAACAAACGATAACAGGAATCTTTCTTTATATCGTATAAAGTTCTGATTTAAATACGGGACAAATAACAATGAATCCCGAAATAATTAATAAAATGATTATTGACAGACTGAGTAATTAAAAAAGGAATAGAATTTGATAAGATAATCCTTTCAACGAATAGCAAAAAAATAGCATTTTTATGTATAAAAACAGTCTGTTCCAGTATCTTGCTGGCACAAAGATACAAAAAACAGATTAAACATGCAAATTATATTCAAAATCCGGGGCATACAGAGGACTTTATTTGTAATGATATGGAAAGTTTCCGGGTAATATTCCCCTATCACTCAGCAAAATAGAACAAACCAGCAGATAAATATAAAATAAGTTTGAATATTTCACCTAAACACCGTATATTTGGCGTCAATAACTAAACTAGATTTATATGTTCAACAGGGCTATTACAATTTTCCTGGGGAAGGATAATTGTCATTACACAACAAAAGAAAAACAAACAGGTACTGCCACACTAGACGACAAAAGCCAAGTACAGTTCCTTAGTAAAAAGAACCCCAAAATGCCGTTTTTCTATAGCCGGCGGAATCTCTACATGATAGGTTTCCTGCTCGCTTTTATAGTGACTCTGCTCGAATTTATGCGAGGACGGCATCAAAACTTTATGGTCTTCTCAGACGCTACTCAATTCTTCTGGCAAGGCATCAGCCCATACACAACCGAATTTGTAGAAGCTCACGGACGCTACTTCCTTTATTCTCCTGTTTTCACGGTATTGTTCGCTCCGTTTGCGTATCTGCCTGCATGGCTGGGACCTTTCGCGTGGAATCTATTCAATTATTCATTGTTCTTTGTGGCGATCTTCACGCTGCCCCAACAATTCACCCAGCAACAGAAATGCCGTATGTTCCTTTTTCTGTTACTGATTTTAGGACAAAGTTTACTTTCATTTCAGTATAACATAACGGTAGCCTATTTATTCTTATTCGCCTATACGTTATTGGAAAAAGACCGTGGATTTCTGGCTGTTCTGTTAATCATGATTTCGGGATGTACCAAAGTATATGGAATTTTCGAACTAGCATTGTTGCTGTGCTATCCTCACGTATGGCGTAACTTTGGCTATGCCGTTGCAATGGGCATTGTATTGCTTACGTTACCGTTAATCAAAATAGCTCCTGCAGATTTGCTCCCCTATTATGAAGAATGGTGCCATAGTCTTGCTGTTCATCAATCCGCCGGAGCTTATGATTCATTTTTCTATGCCCGCCCCATTGCAGCATGGACATTGCCACACTTCCGTGCACTTCAGATAGGAATGCTCGGTCTACTGACTCTGCTCTTTTTGGGGAATTTCCACAAATGGTCGTCTTTTGCCTTCCGTGCCCAAGCTTTGGGCATTCTCATGGGCTGGGTAGTATTACTGAGTGACTCCGCCGAGAAACATACCTATATTATCGCATTGGCAGGTTTCATGCTCTGGTATTGGAGCAGGCCAACACGTACCGCAACAGACAAGATTCTATTTTGGTGCTGTTTTGTGCTGTTATGCATCGTTCCTATCGACATATTCGTCCCTGTTCCCATCAGAGATTTCATTACCAGGACCTTATGGCTTCATGTATGGGTTTTCTTTATTGTATGGATACGGATGATATGGCTTACCTTCCTTGCATCCTTCATTCATCCACGTGCCACAAATGTTCTTTCAGATTAACGCATCCGTTAGCTTTGAAAGAAACTTCTTCTGCCAGCAAGAGTTGTTTTTGTTCCACCCAACCGGGTACCAGCCTTCCGGTGGAATTTACAACTCTATGGCAAGGAATGGATAATTCATCCGGCACTTCTTTCAATGCACGCCCCACCATCCGCGAACATTGGGGGGCACCCAAAAGCAAAGCAATACCTCCATAGGTAGATACTTTTCCCACAGGTATCTGGGATACGACTTCGTACACTTCCTTCCGAAAGGATTCGGAAAAGCTCTCTTTATCTACTTTATAATCTTTCATATATCCCTCTTTACGATATCAATGAAATCATCCTTTCCTTTTCAGGAAATCTGTCGGGCTCTCTCCAAACTGCTCTTTATAGCACTTGGCGAAATAAGAAGGTGAACTGAAACCGACTTCATAACCAATCTCCGCTACGGTCATGTCCGAAGAAGCAAGCAAAGAAGCTGCCTTCTTCAAACGGGCGATACGGAGCAATTCATTCGGAGAGTAGTTAGTCAACGATTTAATCTTGCGGTAAAGCTGCACACGGCTTAGTCCCATATCCTTGCCCAAGTCCTCCACATTCAAACCGGAGTCTCCCATTTTCTCTTCAATCAATGACTTGAATCTTTCTACAAAATCCTTGTCCATATCGCAAACATCTTCCTTCGCCAATGTCTGCCCGTCACCAAAGAACTGTTTCAGACGACGGTGAGAATCGATCAGGTTGCGGACACGTGCCAGCAACAGTTGTGAACTGAACGGCTTTGAAATATAAGAATCGGCACCACCGTCATATCCCTGAATACGCTGTTCGTCCAGTGAACACGCCGTCAGCAGAATAACCGGAATATGACAGGTCTGTAACTCACTTTTCAGCCGGCGGCAACATTCAATGCCATCAATGCCCGGCATCATCACATCGGAAATAATCAGGTCAGGAACATACTTCATAGCCTTACGGATTCCTTCGGAGCCGTCTGCCGCTTCAATCACCGTATAGTCTGTATGCAACAGCGTATGGACATACGAACGGATATCCTCATTATCATCAATAATCAGTACGGACGATTTGGAAGAGTCATATCCTTTTTCCAGTTCTTCCTCTTCCGCCAATAGAACATCTGTTGTACGGGAATCCGCAGAAACAAGGGTGGTATCCGGTTCGGCAGCAACAGCCTCGCAAGACTGTACAGGCAGTTCAACGGTAAAGACCGTACCCTGTTTCTCATCGCTCTCTACAGAGATCGTACCACCATGCATTTCTACGAAGGCTTTTACCAATGCCAGTCCGATTCCCGAACCGGTATGGTGCATATCGATCTTATAGAAACGGTCGAATACATTGCGGATATGTTCGGCAGAAATCATAGAACCGGTATTTGCCACCGTGAAACGTATCCATCGCTTGTCCTCTTTACAAAGGGAAGACAGACGAACGGCAATTCTTCCATTTTCCGGTGTAAACTTAAAGGCATTGGACAGGAGATTGAAATAAATACGTTCCAGCTTCTCCATGTCTGCCAGTGTATGATAATCCGTATCCGGCATACTATCAAAAGAAAAATGGATATGCTTCTTACGGGCTGCCGCCTGAAAAGACTCATTCCATCCTTCGAAAGAAGAAAGGACATCCACCGTAACCGGAGTATATTCCATCTTGCCATTTTCATATTTACGGAAATCCAGAATCTGATTGACCAGACGCAGAAGAATGTTCACATTCCGCTGAATCAGCATGAGCATCCGGTGCTGATCTCCGCTCAGTGTCTTGTCCGCCAACAAATGTTCTACCGGATCGGCAACCAATGTCAACGGAGTACGGAAGTCGTGAGAAATATTGGTGAAGAATACCAGCTTGGCATGAGTAGCTTCTTCCAGTTGATGAGAAAGTTGTATCAATTGGTCACGCTGTTCTTCCAGTTTGTCACGTTGCTCTTCCAATTGTTGCTTCTGCTTAAAAAGTTCTTTATTCAAGCGATTCTTTGAGCGGAGTGATTTATAAACGACCAATAATAAGCCGGCTACCAATAAAAGGATAATCAGACTGCCGTATAAAACGACCTGTTGTGTAGCTACCTGAGAGAGATAGCCACCGATACGTCCGTTGAGCGTTTCAATCTTTTTGTCGAGTTCGGAAATGTGTGTGGTCTGCAACTGCATGACGTGTGCGTTGGTACGGTCCACAACAGCGGTATTCATCACCGTTTCTTTGGGATAGGGTTTCTTCTCCAGAATATCCATAGCCAGTTGCAGTACCTTATCACCATTGGTCGGATAGATAAAGGTAGCATCCAGCACACTGTCCAGAACCAGCTCCAGCCCGTTTCCCTTACCCGGCAAGGCATCTATGCCGACAAAAATCATTTCCTTCTCCCGCCCTGCCATCTTTGCTGCCTGATAGGCACCCGGAGCGATACGATCATTATGGGCATACACAGCATCAATCTTAGGATGCCTCCGAAGCATACTATCCATTTCTATCTCTGCCGGACCACGTTCCCAAGCAGCATCCGCTTTATCAATCAGCTTTATATCCGGGAATTTACTGATGGCAGCCATAAATCCCTGATGCCGTTCCATTGCAGGAGTCGAACCGCTCAATCCTGTCAGTTCTACTATATTTCCCTTCCCTTTCAGACTGGAGGCAATATAGTTTCCTACCGAACGACCGATTTCATAATTATCGGCTCCGATATAGGCAGTATATTTATCCGAAAGAATCTTCCGGTCTACAAGAATAACGGGGATGCCTTTCTGATAAGCTTCTTCTACAATCGGAGTCATAGGAGCAGCTTCGTTAGCGGAAATAATCAGCAGATCGACTCCTTCGTCCATAAAATAATGGACATCTTCCGCCTGCTTAGTGTTATCATCCCCTGCCGAACGGATTTCCACCGAAACACCATTATAAAACATCGCTTCCCGAAGAATCTCATCATTCATCTTATGTCGCCATGAATCATCGCTGCATTGAGCCACCCCAATACGAAAACGGGGTGTATCCTGCCGGCAAGCCGTCATCCCGGTTAAACAAAACAGCACCAGCATCCACTTCAGATATCTCATCGTCTTCATCCATCTCATCATTTCGTAGTTCTTTCTGTAATCCAATTAAGAACAAAAATAAGAAATAATACTGTAAAGTTCTCTAACTTCAGCTATTTATTATTCTAAAAAGAAGGAAAGCAGTCCTCTTTCAGACCATCGGAAAGTATTAACAAAAGTATAAAGCGTAAAACAAACACTTAATCAATGTTATAAAACATAGCGTTTTACTTGGATAATTTGCAGATTTCACAGAAGTCCGTATCTTTGTACTGTGTTTTTCATAGTATTAGATTTAAGGTTAACAAAGGTTGGAGCAAGGCGTTGCTCCTTTTTTTATGCCCTGACCTTTCATCTACCGGTTAGTTTTCATCCCATTCCTTTTCCAGTTTACCATCAATAGTGTAGCGTTTCCATCGTCCTACACGGCGACCATTCTTATATTCCCCACATTCACGAAGCTGGTCATTCTTTACATAACGAGCTTCGAACGGTCCGTTCTGCCTTCCGTTCACATAGGTAGAAGTTTCCCAATAATCAAAGCGGTTGCTCACTATCAGCCGTCGTTCCTTGCCATGCAATCTGCCGGCCTGATAGGTAGCTTCATATCTCAATTCACCATTTTCCAAATTATATTCACGGTATAAACCGTCTTTACGATCGTTCTTCATATAATATTCTTTCTGCCTTACCCCACTTCCGTTGGCAAATGAGACATGGAGTCCATCTTCTTTTCCATCCAGATAGGTTTCAATCATCAGCGTATCGCCGCTTTCAGCAAAAGTAGTCCAACGACCATTCTTCTTTCCATTCTTATAACTACCCAGTATACGTGGCGAGCCAAACGTAAACACGGACGAATATTCACCGTCCTGAAAACCTTCTTCATTGAAATAAACGGTCTCATACAAATCATATGTACCTTTCAGAAAAGTATACTGTTTGCCTACCTGCTTCCCGTCCTTGTAATTATGCTCTTTCCGCAAAGTACCGTCAGATTCGTACGACAGTTGCTTCCCGTGCTCTTTCCCCATCCGGAAGTTTCTTTCACTTTCCACTTTTCCGGTAGTAAAGTAACTTTTGCTCGTACCGTCCAGCTTACCTTCCTTATAGGACTTTTCTTCTTTCAGCTTACCGTCAAACTTGGAGTTAATCTTGAAGAGACCATCCTTCCGTCCTTCTTTATAACTTCCTTCTGTTATTAATATATTGTCTACATATTCTTTGTATCCGCCATCATAGAAACCATCTTTAAAAGATGCCAGCACATAGGCGGAATGATAACCATCTATGATGCGATGTTCGCCATTCAATGCTTTTTCCGTTTTCAGTTCCTGAAACAACAGTCTGCCATCGCCTACATTGACAACGGATACCTGATCGATCTTATATTCCTTTTGCGCAAACAAAGGAAGAGCAAGATATAAAAACAAAAATACGTTCCAGCTTTTTGATCTGAGGAAGTTTGAAATGTGTTTCATAAAGTAGTTTTCTCTTTTTGATTTATTATTTAAAGACCTGCCGCAAAGATAGGCAATCGGCTTATAAAACAAGGAAAGAAAGAGGGGGACAATTAGAGAAAAGAACATCTGTTATTATCATTCTAATAATTAACAGATTAAGTAGTAAATCAAAACACAGGGAAGGGGGATATTTACTGAAATAAGAAACAGAAAAGAAGATGTGTCAAAAGTAACTAAATTTCCCTCCTTCAGGAAGGAGGGGTGGCTGAAAGCCGGGGTGGTAGGTATATTTCACAGTTGAATATCAATAGCTTATGTATTCACCTACCACCTCCCCCTACGAGTACTCCTCCTTCCCGAAGGAGGAGAGTTTAGTTACTTTTGACACACCTGCTTTTTGTATTTAAAGAGATTCTACAACAATCTGTCTTTCAGAACAACCGGAAGTTCGGGCATTGCACCGCTCTGCGTACAAACATAAGCGGAAACTTCGACAGCCAGCTTATGAGCTTCGGGAACGGACTTGCCATTCAGAATGGAAGCACAGAAAGCGGCAGTAAAGGAATCCCCCGCTCCTACCGTATCAGCTACCGGAACCTTCGGTGTTTCCTGAAAAGAAACGACTCCCGGAGTAAACACATAACTACCATTGATACCGCAAGTAAGAATCAACATTTTCAGATTGTACTTGGCCAACAGAATCCAGCACTTATCCTGTAAGTCGATGCCCGGATAACCGAACATACGGCTGATTGTCACCAGTTCTTCATCGTTTATCTTCAGAATGTTGCAGCGTTTGAAAGACTCGCGCAATACTTCTTTTGTGTAGAAGTCCTGACGGAGGTTGATGTCGAATATCTTCAGCTGTCCGTCTATATCGGGCATTGTATCGAGGAATCGGTTAATTGTAGCACGGCTCACTTCATTGCGTTGAGCCAACGAACCGAAACAAACGGCGCGCGTATTCAAAGCCAGCCGCTTCAGTTCGTCCGTGAAAGGAATGTTATCCCATGCCACTCCTTCTTTGATTTCGTAACAGGGCACCCCTTCGTCATCCAGTGTCACCTGCACCGTACCGGTAGGGTAATCCACCCGCTCGATCTGAGTTTTGAGTTGCTTTTCTTTGAATACTTTCATGATTTCATCTCCCAGTTCGTCATTGCCCACCGCACTTACTACACGGCTGTCGAAACCAAACTGTGAAACATGATAAGCGAAATTAGCCGGAGCACCGCCTATCTTCTTTCCTTCGGGCAATACATCCCATAATGCTTCGCCCATTCCTACAATTATATTATTCATGATCTACGGATTTAATTGTTTTCCAAATATAAAATTATTTTTTGATACGGAAGGTATAGAACAGCAAGTAAAGTACACCGACTGTCATCACAGCAATCGCACCATTCTGCCCCATAGAAGTATCCGAAGCAACTCCCATAGCCAACGGGAAAACGGTTCCTCCGAAGAGTCCCATAATCATCAGACCGGAAACTTCGTTTTTCTTTCCCGGCAGATAAAGCAATGCCTGCGAGAAAATAACAGAGAACACATTCGAGTTACCAAAACCGATCAGAGCGATACAAGTGTAAATCACCGCCTTATCATGGAAGATGAACAACCCTACCATAGCAGCCAGCATCATAACAACACTGATACCGAAGAAAGATTTCGGAGACATCTGACGCAGGATGAATGATCCCAGAAAACAGCCTGCCGTACGGAAGATAAAATAGAGGCTGGTTGCAAAAGCAGCATCATCCAGTGTCATGCCGATACGTTCCATCAGAATCTTAGGCGCAGTAGTGTTTGTTCCGACGTCGATACCAACGTGACACATGATTCCGATAAAACAAAGCAAGATAAACGGTTTGCCGAGCAATGCCAGGCACTGTCCGAAAGTGGAAGGTTTGCCTTCTTCCTTCTCTTCTTCAATCTGTGTCGCGTTGAGCAGCAGAATGGCAAGGATGGCTATTACCATATAAATAGGGAATAATACACGCCACCCCAGATCGAAAGAAGGAATCGCCTGCGTTGCTCCCCACATGGCAATGTACGGTGCAAGGAAAGAAGCGATCGCTTTCACAAATTGTCCGAAGGTAAGGCTGCTTGCCAGACGGTCACCACGAACGATATTGGAAAGAAGCGGGTTCAGTGAAGTCTGCATCAGTGCGTTTCCAATACCTAACAGGGAAAAAGAAATCAGCATCAGTGCGTAACTGTCCCCGAAGACAGGCAACAGTAAAGAAGCAAAAGTCACGATCAAACTGAGCAACACGGTTTTCTTCTGACCGATACGGCTCATCAGCATACCTGTCGGTACGGAGAAAATCAGAAACCAGAAGAACACCAATGAAGGGAAGATGTTTGCTTGTGAGTCTGTCAGACCCAGGTCTGCTTTTACATAATTGGAGGCAATGCCCACCAGATCAACGAATCCCATGGCGAAGAAACAAAGCATCACCGGGACTAGCTTGGAGAGAGAAGCGTTTTTAGTATTTTCCATTGTTTTATCTATTATAATTTCGTATATTAGCACAGTAATTAATTTCCTTTCCCATTGATCCTTTTTCTTTTAGCCTCCTATTTTCTTTGCTTATCACGGCTGTGAACAGATCATATCACAAGGGTGATAAGGCCTTATCACAGTAATGAACAGATCGTATCACGTAGGTGAAACGCTATCTATCTCCCATACATAAGGAGAACATAAAGGCATGTTAACGCAAGGATAAAGGTATGTTAGCGTGTATCAAAAAGAGCGCAGGGAGAAGAAAGTCGTTTTTTATTTCTTCAGTTTGTAAACCACGAATGAATCTACTTTATAGGCACCGCCTTTGCTGTAGAAGCTGATATGATTGTAAGGTTCCGAAGGGAATACCTGATTGGTCATAGCGAAGCGTCCACCGTCACCGAAAGCCTCTACACTTGATCTGTCTACAAACAGGCGGAGTTTCATTTCATCCTTATCCCCTATCGCAGTCCAAGTCAGCATCGGGAAGTTTTCGTTGAAACTTACCTCGCCACTCTTGCGACGGTCCATCGAGAATTTCTTCTCTTTCATGTCATACTGCATATCTACTTCTTCACCCTTGTCATTGTAGAGACGGAAACCGATGACTTCTGCCTGCTGATTCTTGAGGGACAATTCTATTTCGTAAGCACCTTCATTGTTCGGAATCAAATCTTTCACGATACGTGTTCCGTTAACCTTGAACGAGCGCTTTTTGGAAACGTCACGCAGTTTCAACAATTCGGGAGAAGGAGCGGATTGAAGATAAATCCCACCGTCGATGGCAAAGAGACTCAAATCACGAGGAACGGAGTTCGGACTACGATATTGAGAAGTTGGCACGTCATTTGCATATTGCCAGTTGCTCATCCATGCAATGGCGATACGGCGGTTGTCGGGGGCATCGCTCCAAGTAACTGTAGCATAATGGTCTTTTCCCCAGTCCATCCATTTCGTGACATTCGGCTGATTGTCACAACTAAATTTCTTGCCGTCGAAGCTACCGATAAAGTATTGAGTAGCGGAGTCACCGAAAGGACCGTCACCGAGGCTACAAAGCAATACCCATTTCTTTTCGTTGGTGCCCTCTACCGGAAGTTCGAATAAGTCGGGGCATTCCCATACGTTGCCATGAGCACCGTATCCTTCGCCGAAGCTACTTTCAAATGCCCAGTCTTTCAGATTGGGAGAAGAGAAAATCTGCATTTCCTGTCCCACTGCGAGCACCATGATCCAGCGTTTGGTTGCTTCGTACCAAAAGACTTTCGGATCGCGGAAATCGCGTGCTTCGGATACAAGTACAGGGTTGTTTTCGTATTTGGTGAAAGTGCGTCCGTTGTCAGTGCTGTAAGCGATGCTTTGTACCTGACGGTCGCTGTTTTGTGTATAGATGGCGATGATTGCGCCTGCTCCGAAGCCGGCTGTATTGTTATGGTCTACCACGGCAGAGCCGCTGAAGATAGTACCGAGCGCATCCGGTGCTATCGCAACGGGGCGGTGTTCCCAGTTTACGAGGTCTTTGCTGATAGCGTGTCCCCAGTTCATGTTTCCCCATTTGGAGCCATAAGGGTTGTACTGGTAAAAAAGATGGTATTCACCGTCTTTATAAACCATTCCGTTCGGGTCGTTCATCCATCCGTAGAGGGGAGAGAAGTGATAAGTCGGACGAAATTTTTCACGGTTGGTCGTATCGAAGGTGTCGGAAAGTTTCATTTCCTTGCAGCAAGCGGTATTATCCGGCGAAAGATTGACACGGATCGGGTCATTGGAGTTCATCTTAAACTTGAAAGAAACCGTTTTGCCGGGAAAGTCGGAAAGGTCTACCGGAACAAAGTAATCTACTTTATGTATGGCGAGACGCACGTCGAAGTTTTTCACCTCTTTATTATTAACGATCATGCTGATACGTACATCAGGAGACGCATCCTCTACGGGCAGAAGCAGGTACTTCTGAGAAGTATTGACACGTACAAGGCAATGACCTTCTCCCAGATTCTTAATCAGCAAAGGAGAATCCGCCGCTCGGGTTGAAACAGAAATAGTCATGAGAATAAAACAAATCAGAAAGGTCTGAAGTTGTTTGACAGGCAAAAATACATTCATGTTCTATGGTATTAAGGTTGTTATACTTTTGATAGTTGTTACAGTGCAAAGATAGGCGCTTCCAAGGTTAGCGCCTATCACTTTTGTTTCAAACGCTGTAAAAGATGTTACTTGCCGGTGTAGTTTTCATCAATAAGTGCTTACCTGAATGTCTGAGACAGTTATTTCACCTTTATAACAGCAGAGTGACCACGGGTTCTTCTGCATCTGGTAGATGCGGTTGGTGAAAGATAACTGGTCGTTGATATAAGTCACACATACCGACTGATCACTGTAAATCGTCACACGATATTCATTATCTGCCGGAATATTGAATTTATTATCGAATAAGTATTTGGCATCATCACCGTCTTTCTCAAAATTCGCTTTGCCTTCATCGGCATTGACATGGATGCTATACCAGGAAGCAGAATCTGTTCCACGTACAAAAGAGATTCCGAAACGGTCCGTATTCGAAGCGGTCTTTACGGTGAAAGAAATCTTGTTATGTACTTTCAGACGGTTGAAGATGACGGAGGCACCTTCGCCCAAAGTATAGGTTTTACCGCTTTCGGTCACGTTACCAACTTTTGCCATTACTTTCACTTCTTGTACGGAAGTGTATTTACGGTCGATTGCATCGGGTACTCCGAGGGTTAAAGTACCGTCTTCGTGTTGAATCAGACGTTGTGC
>ERZ791884.1720-NODE-1720-length-14362-cov-3.763263_pt1 | contig 14362 bp, 10 predicted proteins | sample MGYA00509941_ERZ791884 | MGnify/ENA primary metagenome ERZ791884 (study PRJEB30046, sample SAMN00792095) | human gut metagenome | study: EMG produced TPA metagenomics assembly of the A metagenome-wide association study of gut microbiota in type 2... | reverse complement strand
TATGTGGAAGGCGTTGATTATATCAACCCGGCCATGAAGCCGATCTTTGAGGAGATCGCCCGCAAAGCATGGAGGGAGGTGCAGAGAGGATGAGCAGAGAAGTAGACCAGCGCGTGGTCGAAATGCGGTTTGACAACGCACAGTTTGAGAAGAACACGCGCGAGAGCATAAAGACTCTGGACCGGCTCCAGGACAAGTTGCAGTTCAAGGACGTGGACAAGGGCTTCGAGAACATCGAAAAAGCCCAGCGGAACGTAAGCTTCGACGAGATGGAAGGCGCACTGGACACCCTGAAGGTGAAGTTCAACGCGCTGGACGTGATGGCTGTGGCCGCACTGACCAACATCACGAACAAGATCGTGAATACCGGCGAACGGCTGGTGAAGAGCCTTTCGGTGGACCAGGTGGCCAGCGGATGGAATAAGTACACCGAGAAGACCTCGAACGTGCAGACCATCATGAACGCGACGGGCGAAAGCATCGACAACGTCAACGGCTACCTGAACAAGCTGATGTGGTACTCGGATGAGACGAGTTACAGCTTCAGCGAGATGACGAGTGCCCTTTCACAGATGACTGCGGCAGGCGGCGACATCAAGAAGATGATCCCCATGATCATGGGCATCGCCAACGCCACCGCCGACGCCGGTAAAACGGGCTTTGCGTTCCAGAGCACCATCCGAAACCTGACCCAGAGTTACAGCGCCGGTCACCTGCAATTGCAGGACTGGAAGAGCCTCAACCTGATGGGCACAGCCACCAAGGCTCTGAAACAGGAACTCATCGACACGGCTGTGGAGATGGGCAAACTGAAAGAGGGCGAGGTGACCATTGCCACCTTCGAAAGCACCCTTTCGAACAAGTGGGCTGACACGAAGGTCATGGAAAAGACCTTCGAAAAGTACGCCTCCATGATGGAAGCTGCGTACGATATGGTGCAGCAGAACCCTGGCATGACCAGCTCCGAGGCACTGGAGAAGCTGAGCGGGCAATATGGCGAGCTGGCTGAGCGCGCGGCGTTGGCGGCCCAGCAGGCAACGAGCTTCGAGCAGGCCATCGACTCCACGAAGGACGCGGTCAGCTCCTCCTGGATGAAAATCTTTGAGACTTTCTTCGGCAACAAGGAGGAAGCGACCGAGACCTGGACGGAACTGGCGAACCGGCTGTACGATATTTTCGTGCCGTCCATCAACGCGCTGAACGAACGGCTGAAAGAGGGTCTCGACACCGGCTGGAAACAGCTGAACGACAAGCTGGGCGACCAGGCGGAGACCTACGACACCGTGCTGCAAAAAGTGGCACTGGCCAGCGGGGCGGTGACCGAAGAATCCATTGAAGAAGCGGGGAGCTTTGCGAACGCATTGCGGGATGGCGGTGTCAACGCCGAGCTGCTTCAAAATGGATTGGACGTGACCCTCGTCAGCCTGGAAAAGTATCTCGCCATGAGTGACGAGGCGCTGGATGCCCGCAATCTGGACAAGGAAGCCATTGAGCGGGACTATGAAGCGCTGAGCCGGTTGAACGAGGAGTTCCGGACCGGAGAAGCCAGCCTGGCAGACTATGCCGCCGGTATGAGCGAGCTTTCGGGCCGCGAACACCTGATGCAGAGTCTGTGGAACATCATGGATGCACTGAGTGCTCTGGTGCAGCCCATCCACGATGCGTTCCAGGAGATCTTCCCGCCGACGAGCGGCAAGCAGATCAAGAGCTTTGCGGAAGGGCTGGACAGTATCACAAAGAAGCTTATCATCAGTGATGAAACGGCCAAGAAGATCAAGACTGCCGCAGAGGGCGTTTTCTCTGTTCTGCGGGTCGGGAAAGATATTCTGGAAGGCATCATTTCTGGCGTGGCGCGGGTTCTGACCCTGGCAAAGCCTTTGGCTGATGTTCTGCTGGATGTGGCATCGGCTGCCGGTGAATTTGTTTCGGAGATCACAAATGGGCTCCACCCGCTGGAATCGATTGGAGCCTGGGTGACTGACTTCGTAGATGCAGCTGCCCCGGTGCTTTATTCTTTTGGATCTGTTGCGGACAAGATTTTTATGCAGTTTGCGCAGAGTGCAAAAGACGCATTCAATGAATTTGACCCGGAGAAATTGAATCAGTTTATTCTGGGCGGCATGGGAGCCAGCATGCTGGTCTCCGTCAAGGGATTCTTTGAAAGCATCAAGGCCATCGGTTCCAGTGCAAAGGATGTGGTCGGCGGTATCAAAGACTGCATCGAATCTCTGGGAGAGGCGGTCGATGCATGGAAATCAGCTAAGAAAGCTGATACTTTGATGACGATCGCAAAGGCTGTGTCATTGATGGCCGGTTCACTGGCAGTGCTCTCCATGGTGAAAGCGGATCGTCTCGGTGCTGCTATCGGTGCATTGACCGTTACGTTTGGCGAACTGCTGGGCGTAATGGCCGTAATGCCCCATCTGACGAAGAATGTGAAGAGCCTGAAGCTGAGCGTTCTGGCCGGTGGTATGGTGGCTGTCTCAGCTGCGATTCTGGTGCTCTCAGGTGCGCTGAAAGTTATTTCGTCCATTGATTCTGACAAACTGTTCGGCAGTGTGGTGGCACTTGGCAGCGTGATGGCAGAGCTGACGGTGATTGCAGTCATTCTATCGAGAGATGGAGGGCGGTTCACCAAGGGCGCTGCAGGCATGATCGCTTTTGCGGCAGGTATCCGGATTCTGGCATCCAGCGTGAAAGCCTTAGGCGGCCTGAGCGTGACAGCACTTGCCAAGGGTATTGCAGGAGCGGGAGCACTATGCGCCGAACTGGTGTTCGCCGCAAAGTTAATGAACGGCACAAAATTCGGCATCGGGAAGGGCACTGGCTTTGTTCTGGTGGCTGCCTCCATGGAAATCCTTCAGGATACCGTTGCAAAATTCGGCGAAATGGACTGGGAATCCATCGGTCGTGGATTACTTGCAATGGCTGGTGGGTTGGGTGCATGTGTGGCTGCATTAAATCTGTCGAAAGGTACCATCGGCGGTGCAATCAGTTTGACCATGATGGCTGCGGCAGTGAACTTACTGGTTCCTGCATTACAGGGACTTGGTAATCTGAGCTGGGAAACCATCGGTAAAGGGCTGTTGACGCTTATCGGTGCGTTTGCTGTGATGGGTGGCGCGGCAGTGATCCTGACTCCTGTGACTCCGGTAATCGTAGCGCTGAGCCTTTCTCTGAGTGCGCTGGCACTGAGCCTTGGCGCACTGCTGGCGCTCAACTCTGCGTCCATGTTCATCGGAAATCTGGCATCGAGTCTGAGTTTACTGAACGGACTGAACTTTCAGGTCTTTCTGAATGGCATCAAATCTGTTGCGTGGCTGCTGGTGGAGTTCATTGCCGGAGTCTTTGAAGGGCTGGCAAAAGTTTCAAGCAGTCTGGTCGGTTCCATTGCCACGATTATTGCGTCGATCTGTGATGCAATCGTACTGGCGGCTCCCTCCATTGGCAATGCCCTGTATGTTGTGGGTGTAACAGTGATCGACACGGTCGTAAAACTGTTGGCATACGTGTGGGAAAAAATCGAACCCGCATTGGATGATCTGTGGGAAAAGTTCACGACATGGGCAGGAAACCACAATCCGCTTGACCCCAAAAATTGGGGTGGACAGGACAAAGGCGTTTCGGCCCAGGCTTTTGTACTGCCTTTTGCGGATATCATGGACGAACTGAAAAATGGCGATTCCGTGGCGGCAGGACTTTATCAACTGTGCACAAGCATTGGTAAGAACGCAAGTAAGGGCGTGGCAGAAGGACAGCTCGAAAGCAAGAATGATGCCGCAGATGCTTCCGAAGAAGTTGCTAATGCCGTAATTGACACCAGCAAAAAGACCCTCGATGTGAATTCTCCGTCCAAGGTCATGGCTCAGATTGGCCAGTATGTTACATTGGGACTGGCACAAGGCATTGCAGACCCGATTGCACTGGCGCAGGCCAAGGCCAGTATGCTGCACGCGGCAACTGCCATCCGGAACGTCTTCACCACCTTCTGGGGCATTCATTCGCCCAGTGACGTTGCTGCCAGCGATGCGGAGAACATCATTGAGGGTGCGATCCTGGGCATTGGCGACAAGACGAAACAGGACGAACTGCGACAGGCGAGTTATTCTGGTGCATTGGTAATGAAAGACGGTGCCCTCCAGGCCATAGACGAGACCATCCTTGCCGTTCAGAAGAAAATACCGGAACTTTATGACGCATTCAAGCAGAGCAGTCTGCGCCCCGGTAATCTGCTGTATCAAAATGGACTGTCCGACGCGATGAACGATTTCAGCAATGCCATGGACGATACCGTTATAATCCCAGGAAAAACCGGCCTGAAGAGAGCAGGTGGCAGTCGGAATGCAACGAAGGCAGAGATCGCAGGCGCAAAACAGGGAAATGCGGATGTGCAGAAGAATCCATACGGTATCCTGAGCAGTTTGTATCAGAAAACGCAGGATACGATCAACGATGCACTCCCGACTGTCACGCCCACAACCTCCAAGGGCGGCACCACGAAGGTGACCAAGACCGAGGCGGACAAACTGGTGGACGAGTACACCAAGAAGCTGAAGGCGAACAAGGCCAAGATGGACGCCGCCGACAAGGAATATGCACTGTGGGAGCTGACCGAAGGCGACACGTCGAGCGTGGAAGCCCTGGTGGAAAAGAAGACCGACAGCCTGACGCAGGCTATCGCGGACCAGACCGACCGGGTGGCCATCGCGAAGGAACAGTACGACAAGATCCTTGCAGAGAAGAGCTCCACCGATACCCAGAAGAGCGATGCGTATGCGACATACCTCAACGAGGAGAAGACGCTGGCTGAGCTGAAAGGCAAGAAGCAGGCAACGCTGTTCCAGGTGATCAAAGACCGGTATGACGACGAAGCCAGCACCGCGACGGACGAGTACGAACTGTGGGCGAGCCTGTACGAAGACACGGCCACGGTGGAGGAAAAGTCAAACAAGAAGATCGAGAACCTGAACAAGAAGATCGGCATCCAGGCGAAGGTCGTGACGGCCGCCGAAGAGGAGTACACCACGCTGAAAGCCGAGTTCGGCGAAGAGAGCCTGAAGACACAGGAAGCCTACCGGCAGTGGCTGGAAGAGCAGAAGGAACAGCAGGACCTCATCAACGAGATGAACCAGGCCCAGCTGGACGCCTTTGACGATGCACTGGCCATGCTGGAAAAGCAGGAAAAGATCATCACGAACCGGCAGAACGTGCTGAAAAAGATCTACAACGACGGCGACCTCTCGCAGCGGGAGGAAGCCTACAAGGCGGCGGTCAAGCAGTACGGTGCAGACAGCAAGGAGGCGCGCCTCGCCTCCACCCAGGGTACGATGACCGCCATTCTGGGCGTTGGTACGGCTCTGGACAGCATGGCCTATTCGGTCAAGAAGCTGACGAACAAACAGAACAAATACAACGAAGCCGTCAAACAGAGCGGCAAGGACAGCGAAGCGGCGCTGGATGCGCTGGCCGAGTGGCAGGGCGAACAGTACAACTTCGTGGGCTTTGCCGAAGATCTGGCCACGACGTTCGATCTGGACGACAGCGGCAAGCGGATGACCATGCAGCTGGGCTATGCCATCGCCCGGAACTGGAAGCCGATCCAAAAGGGATTCCAGGACGTCTGGCAGAAGGTACAGACCAAATTCCCGCAGGCCGCACAGAACATGGCCAACGCCTTCGGGCTGGTGGTGCGGGAAGGCGCGACCGAAGTCATCACCGACGTGTACAGCATGATCACCGCAGCGGTGGGCGGAGACTGGGGACAGGCTCTGACGAGCGGCATTGCGGCCGTGCTGGACTTTATGGGCAGCGACTTCGGAAAGACTGTGCTGGACACCGTCGGTCCGATGCTGGCGACCGCTGGCAAGAAGCTGAGCGGCACACTGGCCGCGACACTGGGCGGTGTGGTGAGCGAAGGCGGGCTTCTGACCACGATCGGCACCAAACTGGCCGGACTGGCAGCGACCATCGGCGGAGAAGGCGGCATCCTGGCCACGGTCGGTGCAAAGCTGGCGGCGCTGGCGGCATCGCTCGGCCCGCATGGTCTGCTCATAGCGGCGGTCGTTGCAGCCGGTGCAGTGGTCATCACCTTGCTGGTGAAGAACTGGGACAAGGTGAAGAACTTCTTCGGCAGGGCGCTGGACTGGCTGCGGAACCTGTTCTCGAAGTTCGTGGAGGTCGGCAAGAACCTCGTCAAGGGACTGTGGGAAGGCATCACCGGGGCAGCGAAGGCTGTGGGTGACGGCATCAAGAACCTGTGCACGGGCCTTGTGAACAGGGTGAAGAGCTTCTTCGGCATCCACTCGCCCTCGACCGTGATGGCCCAGCTGGGCGAATACATGAGTCTTGGCTTTGCCAATGGCATCGCGGACAGCGGGAACGCTGTGGACCGGAGCATGAACGACGTGATGCGCTCGGCGCTGCGCGCTGCGCAGATGAGCGCCGACATGATCCTGAGTTGCTTTGACGAGGACGCGGACTTCCGCCCGACCATCACGCCCGTGGTGGATCTGGAAGGGGTGCGCAACAGTGCCAACTGGATGCAGAGCGCCTTCGCAGACCCGGACGGGACCCTGAACGCCCGCTTCGAACAGCCCACCCAGCTGATGCGCAGCTTTGCCAAGCGCCGGGAAATTCAAAATGGAGAACCGACAGCAGCTGCCGCAAGCGGCAACGACGACGTCGTGGCGGCCATTGAGAGCCTGGGCAGCCGGGTGGACGCGGTGAGCGAGGCGGTGCGGAACATGAAACTTTCCATTGACCGGAGAAAGCTGGTCGGAGAGATCATCGAGGATGTGGATACAAAGCTCATGGAACGGGCAGAACGGAGACGGCGATGAATAGCGTAGATCTGTTGCACCTGTACATCGGCGGAAACCCGCTGGCGGAGTATGCGTCGGTTACGTTCCTGGTAAAGAACGGTGCAGGGCAGTACGAAAGTTGTTCGACAAAAGACCTGAATCTGGTGCCGTTGAGCCCACTGCATGTAAACGCATTTGAAGAAAACTGCAAGACCGTCAGCATCCCTGCGATGCACGGAGCACCGGAATATCCGGCTGCCCTGAGACGGGTGTACAAGAACGCGACGGGAACCTGGGAGTTTTATTACGTCCAGGACGGAACCCTGCATGCAAGCTGGGATGACTATGGCGCAAACAGCCTGAAAGACTGGGTAAAGGTGCGGATGCGATGCGGCATTCCCGGACCGAACGAAATGAGCCTGAAGCTATATCACGGATGGCATACCCGAACCGGCGAGTGGAGCAGCACCTACTACCGACTGATGCGGTTTATTCAGGGAAAAGACTGCAAAGTGCGGATGCACGTGGATGCCACGGCTGTAAGCGGGCCGAGAGATGCCGAATACGAGGGGCGGTGCTGGGTGAGCAGTGTGAAACCCAACGAAGGAAAGATGGTATTTGCCATCAGTTACAACTTCGCGCCCCAGAACGAAGAACGACAATAACCGAAATTTCAAAATGGAGGGAGCAGCATGTATCATTCCATCACCATTGGCGACAAGAACACCTGGGATGACTGGCACATGATCCCGGTCACTCCCCCGGTGATCGCTCCCCCGGTTGAAAAGACCATCTCCCTGGACGTCGAAGGACGGAACGGGGCGGTGTATCTTTCCAAAAGCGTCACGGGCGAGGCGGTATTCAAGGCCCGTGAAGGAAGCTGGGAGTTTTATCTGGATACCGAATCCTGGAGAGGGCGGTATGGTTCCTCGCCAGTTGGAAAACAGGCGCTGGATCATCTTGCAAAAGCACTGAACGAAGACATCGCAAAGCCGATGAAGCAGTCTGTGCGGCTGGAGGATGACCCGGCGTTCTTTTATTTTGGAAGAGTCTGGGTGAGCGGAGGTATCAAGCAGCAGAATGACCATACGGTCATTACGCTGAAATACAGCCTTTACCCGTTCAAATATTTATACAACAACATTCAGGATGACTGGCTCTGGGACCCATTCAACTTTACGACCGACCTGGCGCTGCCGTATGCAAAGAACCTGGTGCTGAAGGGACAGGAGCAGGTAAATCTGTATCTGCCGCCGTCCGAAAAGCCAAGCGTCGTGCGGGCCAGAGGAGGGAGCGGAGTGGTCGCAGGGCTCTACAAAAGCCGTACCCTGCCGTACCGGTATGCAGGGCTTGCAGGACTCTACACGGACCACACAGAGCACCGACTGGTAAACAACATAGAGATCGCGCTTGGCGTCATCGACGACGACCTGCGATATGACGTGTATGAACTGAAGCTGAAGAACACGACCCTGATCCGACAGGTGGTCAATGTGACCTACCTGCCAGCATACTTATAAGGAGCTTTTCAAAATGGGATATCGGGTATATGCCGGAAGCATTGAGCGGGCGGAAGGAGCCTTTCGCGAGGGGAGCTGGGTGGGGTTCCGATGGGTGGACCGGGTGACGCTTTACGACGCAGCGGGCGACCACATCGAAGGAGATGTCCCCGGACAGGTCGTACTGGACCCGGTGCTGACGCAGGAGAAAAACCAGCTGAACAGCTTTGAGTGCAGCATCCCATATGAGATCGAGACGCCGTTTGCTACGATCCGGAATCCCGTATACGACGCGCTGAAGCTGCGCAAGAGCTGGGTATGCGTGGAAGAAGACGACAAGCCCATCTTCGTTGGGCGGGTGACAGAACTGGAAAAGCAGTTTGACCGGAGCTGGCGTGTATACGCCGAGGGGGCTCTTGGTGTGATGCAGGACGAGAGCTGGAAACTGGACCCGGCGACTTACACCCTGACGAAGGCACGGAGCGAAACTTCAAAATGGTTCGATACGTATTATGCAGACACTCTGTTCAACCAGCTGTTCGCTCTGGGAAGGGCTGACTGTGGGTTGATCTGCATCGGGAAAGTGACGGTGCAAAACGGGAAGACCATTGATACGACCGACAAGGGTACCCAGATCGACACCCACTGGAACCTGCTGAACACGCTTTTTCTGGACGAATACGACGGATATCTGCGAACGCGCATCGAAACATCCGGTGATGTGTGGCGCATTTGCGTAGATTACCTGCTGGACATCGAAGAGACGACCCGGCAGGCGATTTATTACGGCTCGAACCTGCTGGACCTGACCTATACCGAGAAGATCCCCAATGACTTTGCGACCCGGATCACGGCGTACGGCTCAAAGACAGAATCGCACGGGTGGTGGATCTGGAAGAAATACTCCACATCGGCCATAGTGGCGGTGGCGAAGAACGACGAAGCGGAAAGCAAATACGGCGTCGTGGAGAAGATCGTGACCGTGGATGGGGATACGACCGAAGCCAGCTTGCAGGAAACGGCGGACAAGCAGCTGAAGGAATACAAGCAGGACGTAGAACCGAGTCTGATGATCGAAGCGTTCGACTACAAAGACACGGGGCGGGACCTGGACCGGCTGCAATTTCTGAAAAAGACCCATGTGGTCTCCGAACCGCATGGAATAGACGGGTGGTATGTTTGCACCAAAACAGCCCTGACACTGGATGCACCGGACAACAAGCGGTATGAATATGGCCTGCCGCCAAGAAAACTGACCGATCAGCAGAACGCGAACACTACAAACCAGAAGACGATCAAGAACCAATTGCGGGGCGTGCTGAGTTGGCTGAACAAATAAAGCGGGGTGATTTTTCAAAATGATGAGTTTCGATGAGATCATTGAGGGCATCCGGAAAGCGCTGTACGGACGCGAGGTACGCGAATACTTTGCCTATGCGATCCAGTGGGTGAAAGAATGGGTGACCGAACAGGTCGAGCAGATGAAGAACTGGCTCGAATGGGCCAAGCACTACGCCCAGGATGCCCAGCGGAGCGCCACGGCCTCGGCTAAGAGCGCAGCAGAATCAAAGGAGAGCGCCAGCCAGAGTGCGGCCAGTGCAGCGAGCTCGAAAGCAAGTGCAGATGCCAGTGCAGCGAGCGCAGCAGAATCGAAGGCAAGCGCCGCAGCCTCGGCCAAGAGCGCCAAAAACTCGAAGCTGAGTGAGGAAAGCTCGAAGCTCTACTCGGAACGGTCGCGGGACATCGTCAACGATTTTCAAAATGACTACAAAGGCGGGTACTATAAGACCTTCAACCTGGTGGCCTACCGGAACAAGTGGGGTACCCTGCCGCAGGCGCAGGGCATCTTCACCTATTACTGCGACATCCCGGTCGAAGACCTGACCGAACGGTTCACGCCGTTTGCCGCTATGACGCTGGAAAGCTATGCCTCGGCCACGGCGGCCGGTGTGGCATGCAGTGTGGAGAGCCGGAAGGGCTGTCTTCGGCTGTTTTCCCGCCGCATCCCGGACGCAGACCTGGACATCATCCTGACCCTATTTGGTGTGGGCACCCTGAATTATTTTCTGGCGGTGCCGACGGCCGACTGGACGCCGCTGCGGCCGACCATTGGCCCGAACCAGTATTACTGCGATGTGGCCGTGAAGAACTGCACCTCCGACATGATCCCGCTGGGCATGACCGACCTTGTGAACTGGGAGGAAGCGGAGAACGCAGGCATGGCAAGTGTTCTGAGCACCGGCGACGGCTACGTGCGGTTCTATGCCGTGCGCAGACCGGAGGCGAACATCCATGTGAACGTCATCCTGCTCAAGCGGGAAGAGCCCGTGAACCGCCCAGCCACCAAGACGGAGCTGGGCCTTGTGATGATCGGTGACGGCATGGACGTGACAGCGGCCGGACGCATTTCGACACGCGGGGCAACGAATGAAGAGTTCCGGACTGCAATGCAGGACGCTTTCGGGGAGGTAGACGGATGGCGGATGTGATCTATGCAAAATTAGAGCAGCTGCATCAGATGGCTTGTTCGATCGGCATGGTGCTGAAGGCATTGCAGGCACAGGTGAAGACCATCGACGAACGGGGCGGCGAAGACAATGTTCTGGAAAAGATCCTTGTAAACGGGACGCAACTGTTCCCTGACCGCGAAAAAGCCGTTCGGATGACGATCCCTACCAAGATCTCAGACCTGGACAACGACAAAAAGTTTCAGGAGAACGTCATCGAGCAGGTGTTGCTGAACGGCACAAAAATGCCGGTGGACAGTCAGAAACGCGTGAGCATTACCATTCCAACCGGTACAAACAACCTGGTGAACGATGCAGGATACCAGACGAACGCGGATGTGCTCGCGGCCATCAGGGCGAATGCCTACGTCCACCCAAGCCACACGGCATATGGGTCGGGGCTGTATAAGATCGTAGTGGACAATCTGGGCCACGTGACGAGCGCAGCAAAGGCTGTGAAGAGCGATATCACGGCACTGGGCATCCCCGGACAGGATACCGTCTACACCCACCCGAAGTACACGGCGCGCGGAACGGGGCTCTACAAGATCGCCGTTGACGCACTTGGCCATGTTTCCAGTGTGGCAGGTGTCACGAAGGGTGATATCACGTCGCTGGGCATTCCGGGACAGGATACCGTCTACATCCATCCGGGCTACACCGGGCACGGGCTGGGGCTTTACAAGTTGGCCGTGGACGGACAGGGACATGTTTCCAGTGTGGCAGGTGTCACGAAGGGTGATATCACGTCGCTGGGCATTCCGGGACAGGACACGAACAGCTGGCGCGGCATCCAGAACAACCTGAGCAGCGACTCCACGAGCGATTCGCTGAGCGCCGCGATGGGAAAGGCCCTGAATACCAGCCTGAACGATGCGATCACCCGTATCGCGACCTGCGAACAGAAGATCAAGGCCATTGGCGGGGTGACCGAAGTTCTTCTTGGAACGGTCGTAAGCCCTGCCATCAAGGGCGACACACTGCAGAAAGGTGCGACCCACACAATGGCAACCTTTGGCAGCGAGGTGGCATTTGTTAAGATTTCTGAGAGAATCAAGATTCTACGTGGCTCTTCCCATGTGGAAGAGCTATGGTCAATATACAATGAAGGGGGTGGCAATTACCATCGCCTGTATGTGCGCTGGGACTTTACGGCAGATGGTAGAGTGACTGCAACCTGCGACACGGAAGTCAGTGACACCAGTTGGAGTTGGTATGACCATACACTGAAGGTGAACATCAACTATTACAAGTACGCGGCGTAAGGAGGAAAATTCAAAATGGCATTTGGACCCATGAGTGTCGGCAACCAGGCGACACTGTCGCTGCTGACCGACCAGACCCTGACTCAGGAGAACATGCCCGCCGATGCCAAAGCGACCGGCACCAGACTGAAAACACTGGACAGCGGTGTAGACAACCTGAACAAACGAATCGTGAAGTATCTGCTGCTGACCGGCGGTACCATGACCGGTGAATTGAAAGCGGAAGGCGGCATCAAAGGCAACCTGACCGGCAGCGCCACCCAGTGGAACAACCACACCCTGCGGAAAAACCGTGCCACTGTGCACGGGACGACCTGGGTGCCTGTGTTCACGGACAACAACATAGACTATGCCACGTTGGACGATCTGCTGCGGGAAGCTACCACCCGCATCTCCACACTGGAACAGAAGTATCAAGCCATTGCCAAGACGACCGAAGTTCTTCTTGGAACGGTCGTAAGCCCTGCCATCAAGGGCGACACACTGCAGAAAGGTGCGACCCACACAATGGCAACCTTTGGCAGCGAGGTGGCATTTGTTAAGATTTCTGAGAGAATCAAGATTCTACGTGGCTCTTCCCATGTGGAAGAGCTATGGTCAATATACAATGAAGGGGGTGGCAATTACCATCGCCTGTATGTGCGCTGGGACTTTACGGCAGATGGTAGAGTGACTGCAACCTGCGACACGGAAGTCAGTGACACCAGTTGGAGTTGGTATGACCATACACTGAAGGTGAACATCAACTATTACAGCTACGCAGTTGCGACCTAAGGAGGCGAAATTTCAAAATGGAGATTTTAGACGTTTCCCGCTGGCAGGGGAATGTGGACTGGAAGAAAGTCAAGGCCAGCGGAAAAGTGGACGGCGTGATGCTGCGGACGGTCTCGACCAGCACGGCATACGGCGGCATCTACATCGACCCGACCTTTGAGAAAAATTACTGGGGCTGTGTGGAGGCCGGACTGCCGGTGGGCGCGTACTACTACACCAAAGCCATCACGGCCATCCATGCCGCACAGGAGCTGGCAAAGCTGCAAGTTGCATTGGAGGGCAAGGACTTTACGCTGCCCATTGCCGTGGACGTGGAAGACCCCAGCCTGAAAGCCCTGCGGCCGGAAGAGCTGGCGAAGCTCGTCAAAATGGAGGCGAAACAGATCGAAGCGTGGGGACTGTATGCCATGGTATACACCTACACGAACTTCGCCGACACGGCACTGGCGCTGCACGAGTTGACCGACTTTGACCTGTGGATCGCGGACTACCGTGGCAAGCGCCCCACCCGCAAGCACGGGATGTGGCAGTACACGAGCAAGGGGCGTGTGCCAGGCGTGAAAAACTGCGTAGACCTCAGCCATGCCTACAAAGACTACCCCAGCATCCTCAAACGGGCCGGGCTGACCCGGATGAAGGAGGCGTGACCCCGATGTGGCAGTTTCTCATGGAATACTGGGCCCAATGGGTCTGTACGCTGATCGGTGCGGGCATTCTGGCTGCGCTGCCGAAGATCAAGGCCCTCTGGGGCGCAGTGCTGGCACTGCTGCACGACCGCATCTACACAGAATGCTACCGGTTCATGGAGCTGGGGTACATCACGCAGGACGGTCTGCGGAACCTGGGATACCTATATAAGACTTACCACATGATGGGCGGGAACGGCACAGGCACGGAACTTTACAATCGCGCCAAGGCCCTGCCCATCCACACCGTATAACGGAGGATTTCAAAATGGACAAAAAAGTATCGACCGCGACCATCGTCCGGACCGTCTGCCTCGCTCTGGCTCTGGTCAACCAGCTGCTCAGCGCTGGCGGGCACAGTGTGATCCCCATCGACAACGAGACCGTGAACCAGCTCGTGACCGCTGGGGTGACCATCGTGACGGCCATCGTGAACTGGTGGTATAACAATTCGTTCACGGAAGCTGCCATCGAGGCGGACAAGACCTTTGAACGGGTCAGGGAGAAGAACCGGAGCTGACGAAATAACAAAACACCCTGCCAGACTGAGAGGCTCCGACGATCGGGTCGGGGAACGCAGTTTTGACAGGGTGTTTTCTTTTTTGAGGGAGTATGGTATACTATTTTATGATATGGATGAATCGTGCCTTTGACACGTAATGGATGTGCAGTGTAGGAATTGCGACTCCTACAGCAGCAGTTAGACGTCATTTTTATTCCTACATTGCACAGTCCGATATTACGATGTAACGTCAATTATATAGGGTTAGAAGGTGTACTATGGAAACAAGCTACTTAAAAACACTTGAGCTTGATAAGATCATTGCCCGC
>ERZ791884.1717-NODE-1717-length-14368-cov-14.875428_pt1 | contig 14368 bp, 10 predicted proteins | sample MGYA00509941_ERZ791884 | MGnify/ENA primary metagenome ERZ791884 (study PRJEB30046, sample SAMN00792095) | human gut metagenome | study: EMG produced TPA metagenomics assembly of the A metagenome-wide association study of gut microbiota in type 2... | reverse complement strand
GAATGGATGCTCAATTTGAGCGGTCGTGCTGCGCAATCTCGCGCGGAATACTCATCTAACAAATTCCGGCGTTGGCGAAGGGGACTACCGCCTTTGTTAGCGTATCTAACACTTGTCTAACAGCACGGTTGGAAATTGCGGTTTTTTACGTTCCTTTGCCCACCATCGAAAACGTAGAAATCTGCTGGAAACGCAGGAAAATCGGGCATTACAGGGCAGTGCAGTTCTCTGAAAGGGAAGCGGTGAGCATCTCTCCTAAGCAGTAGGTCGTGGGTTCGACTCCCACTGGACTCAATCCCCAAACAAGCAATTCTTTCTGGCTGATGTTCTCGCGTGCGTCTTGCCAAACGCACGAAGAGCATCGGCTGGAAAGATTTTTTCTTTTCATTGACAGTTTCTCCAACTTTCAAGCGCCGATAGTACAATTCCACGCTGCTTTTGCTGAAAAAATGTGCTACAATACAAATGCATCAAGGAAGTCGTATAGCCTGTTTGGCAAAAAACGCCGGGCAGCTTTTACCATATCAAACAGCTGTCCGACGAAATAAGCGAGGGGATAACAATGGACATCATCAAAATCAAAGCCGAAGTATACCAGCTTGAACAGCAGGGAAAACGCCTGCCGATTCTGCATTATTTGCAGGACGTGTGGCAGCAGGAGCCGCCGTCTGAGGGTTTGACTGTGCTGGCACTGCGGCAGATGGTTGCCTATGCGGATACGGTGGTTCAATTTTCGGAAAATTCCCCGCTGTGGGAGGCGAAAAATGAGTATTCGCTCTACAAGGCTTTTCTGCTGGATATTATTTCTTGGGGGCTGAAAAACTACCGCACGAGCAAGCAGTTCCTATGGCAAATGTGCTTTTATCTCAATCCGGAATACACCAATTACTATATGTACGGCAGGAAGATAACGGACGACAATGCGGTTTAATGGAAGAAGACGCTGTTTCAGGAAGCCGCCCAGCTATATCCGGACAGCTTGCTTTTCAAGTGCATTGACCCTATCGAGTGCATGGATCATCGGCGGCTGGACAGATTTACGGAAGAAGAGAAAGCGCAGATTCGCGCGGAACTCGCGGAATGGAATTGCAGGAGAATGAACTGGATCACGAAGTTGTGTGGATTTTTGACCACTATCTGTTTCATGAGGGGATTCAGCGATAAGTTTTGCGGGGAATAACAATAAGAAGCTGCGCGGCGATGCCACCATGACGGCAAAGCCGCGCAGTTTTTATCCAGTTTCTTGCCGTGTCAGAAGGCACGCATCACGCCCTCCTCCCACAATTTACAACATATTTACACCCCGCCCCTCGCAATCCCCGCCGCCCCATGTTATACTAAAGTGGGTGATAATTATGCCAAAACGCATTCTCATCGTCGAGGACGACGCGGCGATTTCGCGCCTGCTCGAATCCAACCTGCGCCTGTCCGGGTATCAGCTCATTTGCACGGCGGATGGCTGCCAAGCACTGGAACTGCTGCAAAATCAACCCTTCGATTTGGCGCTGTGCGATATCATGCTGCCCGAAATCGACGGTTTCGAGCTCCTGCCGCACATGCGCGCGCAGGGCGTGCCGGTCATTTTCGTCTCCGCCAAGGCGGACGTGCAGAGCCGGGTGCGCGGGCTGCGGCTGGGCGCGGAGGACTATCTCGTCAAGCCGTTTGACATTCTGGAGCTGCTCGTGCGAATGGAAAAGGTGCTCGCGCGGTCGGACAAGCATCCGCAGAGGTTCCGGTATCGCGATATCGCCGTCGATGAGGCGAGCCACACGGTCACGAAAAGCGGAACACCGGTTTTACTGAAGCCGATGGAGTACGAGCTGCTGCTGACGTTCATCCGCCATCCGGGCATGGTGATGACGCGGGAGGATTTGCTGCATCAGGTGTGGGGCGACGCGTTCATCGGCGAAACGCGCACGGTGGATGTACACGTCGCGGCGCTGCGGCGCAAGTTGGATTTGGGCGGAGAACTTGCCACCGTGTACAAAATTGGCTATCGGCTGGAGGTGCTGGCGTGAAATTGTGGCTCAAGCAGACACTCGTCACCCTTGCGGTGATTCTGCTGTCCGTCAGCATGTGTCTGTACCATTTTGTGGCACAGGAGACCGACCAGCTGATTCAGCAGGCGATCCAGAGCGGCGCGCGCGACACGGCGGTTTTCTGCGACCACTTGTCTACGCTGGAACGTACGTCAACCGCTTATGACATGGATATCATCACCCGGCAAGCGCTGATTCAGTACACGTTTTCGACGTATGCGCATCTGTTGCAGACAGGGGACTGCACGTGGTCGCTGGTGATGGACGGACAGTACTACTACAACACGGCGTCGTGCCAGCCAATGGAAACCCTGCCGATGGCGGAGGATGCCGTCGCCGCCAGCCGCATCGTCGAGCGGGGCGGGACGCACCTGCTGATATCCGCGCAAACCATGTCGGTGCTGCAAACGCCGCTGACGGTCTATCGCGCGGCGAACATCGAATCGACATATCAACATATAAACGATTTAACGCGCGCGGCGCAGCTGTCCCTGCTGGGCTGCCTGCTGCTGTGCGGCGTGCTGCTGCCGCTGTTGCTGCGGAAAACGCTCGCGCCACTGCGGAAATTGGCACAGATTTCGGACAAAATCGCGTGCGGGGCATATGAACTGCGGGTTAATATTTCGGCGGATGACGAGGTGGGTGAGCTGGCGCGCGCGTTTGACCACATGGCGGATACGGTGGAGCAGAAAATTGCCGATTTGGAGGATACCGCCCGGCGGCGCGAGCTGCTGCTGGGGGCGCTGACGCACGAGATGAAAACGCCCATGACGGCAATTATTGGCTTTTCTGGAAGCTTGCTGTCCATGCCGCTGACGGAGGAGGGGCGCATGGAGGCCGCCTACGAGATTCACGAGGCGGCGAAGCGAACCGAGCGCTTGAGCCAGAAGATGATGCAGCTGATTTCACTACAAGAAGGAAATGCGGCGGTGCAGCAAAGGCAGGTGGATGCGCGGGAACTGCTGGAGAGGGTCTGCGCCGCAATGCCGAAAGATACTGCTTTTGAACTTGCGGTTCATACGGAGACGCTGACGGGCGACCTGGATTTGCTCTTCTGCTTCCTGACGAACGTCGTGGACAACGCCATCAAGGCGAGCCCGGCGCACGCCGTTATCCGCTTGTCGGCGAGCAAAGAGGGGCGGCGGCAGGTGCTTGCCGTGGCGGACGCGGGCGGCGGCATTCCGGCGGACAAAATCCCCTTCGTCACCGAACCGTTTTACCGCGTGGATAAGGCGCGCAGCCGGAAATTAGGTGGCGCGGGGCTGGGACTCAGCCTGTGCCGGATGATTGCGGAAGCGCACGGCGGGCAGCTGGAAATCCAAAGCGAGGTCGGGAAAGGCACGACGGTTTCGATGATTTGGTGCACAGAAGAAAAGAAAAGTGCGTAAATGAAGCGGAATATTCCCCGAAACGCCGTGATTTACAACTTGCTTACAGCTTGATTGCAAGTCGATGATGACTTTCGCCCGCCCGCGTGGTACGCTGAAATCGGAGGTGAAGGACATGAAACGAACCCTTTTGCTGATGCTCGCGCTGCTGCTTCCTGCGCTTGCTGCGGCGGATGTATCGGCACAAGTCAACGCACCAGAAACATACAGCGCTGTCTGGCAGAGCAGCACGGGCAGGACGATTGTCACGGTGGATGCCGCGGTTGAAATTCCCGCCGTGCCGCAGCTGATGATTTACCCTGCGGTTCAGCGTACGTTTACTGCCGATGACTTGCAGCGCGCGGCAGTCTGCTTCGGCGGTGCGCCCTATTCGGGGATGCCGAGCAGCTTGGACAGCGTGACCCGCCCCGCCGCGAACACCAATCCGACGAGCGTCGGTATTCGCGCGGAATCGAAAAACGCGGCAGGAAACCGTGCGCTGCTGACGTTCGTTCAGCATCGTCGACATGATGGAAATTTGTGGTACGGAACAATCCAATTCTTGGGGCACGGCGCGGCACGCTATCAGGTGGACGACCTTCCGACAACCGGGGAAGTCAGCGCCGATGCCCGCGAAAAGGCGGTGCAAATCGCCCAGAGCCTTGACGCGGAGATGGCGCTCGCCTACGAGGGGCGCTGCATGGGCTACGAGTACGACGGCGGGATGAGCAGCCTGCGCGGCGACCTGTTCATTTTTACCCGAAAGGTAAACGGCGCGCCGACGGCATGGACGAGCGAGGACTGCCGAGCGTACGACAATTTTGAGGACACCTATCAGCTGAAAACGCCGTACGAAGCGCTGAGAATCATTATTGATCGTTACGATAGCACGATTTGGATGCAGTGGCAAGCGCCGCACACGATTGACCTTGCGTCCAGTCAGGCGGCGACGCTGCTGCCGTTCGACCAGATTGTGACAATCGCCGCGCAGCTGCTGCCGCTGAAATATCAATTTCAAGAACAGTATCTGGCGTACAGGAATCAGGATGCGAACCGAATGACGGTCAACCGCATCACGCTCAGCTATTCGCGAGTGCAGAATCGGGATAATCCGGAGAATTTTTCCATGTTGCCCGTGTGGGATTTCTTTGATGCGGACGACCCGGCGAAGTCGCTGCTGACCATCAGCGCTGTCGACGGCACGGTGATTGACCGCGGCTTTGGGTACTAAGCCGATGAAAGCGATTGTCTGCGATGTTCGCCGCGCACTCGCGGGGCGCTGGTTTGGGGCGGCGCTGCTGGCGACCACGGCGGCGCTGTACCTCTCCATCGGGCAAGCCGCCGAAGCGCTGATGGATGAAACACAAAACTTGCGGTTTACATTGAGCAAGCTCCTGCTGATGGCGCTGTACGGTGATTTCGGGATGCTGACCCTCCCGGCGCTCTCCGCTTTGCCCTTCGCGGCACAGGCGCTGCACGAAATCAAGTGCGGCGCGGTTCGCCCGGCGGTGTTCCGGGCAGGGCGGAGGATGTGGATTTTGGGCAAAGCGGCGGGTTGCATCCTCAGCGGCATGGTGCTGCAAGCGGCGGCGGCGGGGCTGTTGGGGCTGATTCTGTACGCTGTCCGCGGCGGGGGCATCCTGCTGGAAATAAATGCAGAGTTTAATGCGGCACTCCTGCGGCGGATGCTCTGTGGGGGCATTTGGGCGAGCGTCGGATGCGTGATGGCGCTGGCAACGGAAACATCCTCCGCCGCGCACCTCGGCCCGCTGTGCCTGTGCTACGCGCTGATGATGCTCGGCAAGCGCTTTTTCCCGGCGGCGGTGATGCTAAATCCTATAAACTGGATTGACGGCGGCGACGGGATACTTGCGGGGCTGGAAATTGTTTCCATCCTCCTGCAAATCGTCTTTTTGAAGCGAGGTGTCCGGGAATATGTGTAAAATGCAGCCGCCCCTCGTCTGCGCGGGGTGGAATCTGTACAGCCTGCGAAAAAACCCAAGGTTTTATTTAAGCCTGACGCTGGGCTTCCTGCTCTGCTGGCTGCTGACGGACAAAACGATGCAAATCAGCCGAACGTACCTGACCAGCGTGCAGCTTGTCGAGCCGTTCGTATGGTGCTACGCGGACGGGGACAGCATCCTCTACGCCGCGCTGGTGCTGATGCTGATGCTCTCCGCCCTCCCGCGCATGGACACGCCGGCAAGCTACCTGATTTTCCGCACGACGCGGCGGAGCTGGCTCATCGGGCAAATCATCACCACGCTGATTGTAACTTTCGGTTATTGCCTGATGATTCTGCTTAGCTCGATGCTGATGTGCATCGGCTGCAATGTGTACGCCACGAATCGCTGGAGCGAGACCGCGACCATGCTCTCTTTTGCGCCCGCCGGATTTGAAACCGCGCTCACCGTCATGCGAAAGACGGTCAAACTGACCACGCCGTGGGGCTGCTGCGCGCAGATTTTCGGGCTGATGTTCCAGTATGTGCTGCTGCTTTCCATGCTGCAACTGCTGTTTACTGTGCTGAAAAGCAAGAAAACAGGCATATTAGCCGCCATTTTGCTGAATTTTGTCGGATTTGTGCTGACGCCGGAGCGCTTCATGGCGTGGCTGCATCTGCCCACGGAGATGCGCTATTACGCCAACGTGCTCGCGGCGTGGCTCTCGCCATTGCAGCACGCCACCTACACCATGCACAATTTCGGCTACGATTTGCTGCCGCGGCTGCACGTCTCCTACCTGATTTTGGGTGGATTGACCGTGCTGCTGATGGCGCTCGCTGCCATCAAAATGCGTACCTTCCAGTTTGACTTTGCAGGAGGTGTTTCGGATGCGTGAAATCGTCGTGGACGTGCAGCACGTCAGCAAGTCGTTCGGCAGCGAGCAGGTTTTGGAAGCTGTTACCTTGCAATTGATGCGCGGGAAAATCCACGGCATCATCGGGCGGAACGGCAGCGGCAAAACCGTGCTGATGAAATGCATCTGCGGATTCCTGCGGCCGACGGCGGGGAAAATCAGCGTATTCGGCAAAAATATCGGCACGGACTGCGATTTTGCGCCCAAAACGGGAATGCTGATTGAAACCCCCGGTTTTCTGCCGCACGAGACGGGCATGAGCAATCTCCTGTGGCTTGCGAAGTTAGGCAACGGCGCGCGCTGCGAGGACGTGGCGGCGCTGATGCGCTTGGTGGGGCTTGATCCCGCGGCAAAAAAGCGGGTGAGCCAGTATTCGCTGGGGATGCGGCAGCGGCTGGGCATTGCGCAAGCGCTGCTGGACGCGCCAGAGCTGCTGATTTTGGACGAACCGATGAACGGGCTGGATAAAAATGGCACTGCGGAGATTCGCGCGCTGCTGCTTGACTTGAGGGCGCAGGGCAAGACGATTCTGCTCGCCAGCCACTTCGCGCAGGACATCGACGCGCTGTGCGACACGGTGCAGGAGATGGCGCAGGGGCGGATACGGGAGGTGTAATCCGAAGAGAATCCCCTCATGCACTTTACGATTCCCTTATACTATTTCCAAATTCACCTGCGCCATCTGCTTGCGCCTTTTCCCCGTTGGCGTCCGCTCATTCCACTTAGCGTAGCGCTGCTACGCTGCGTTTCATTCGCGTTAGCCAACGTGAAAAATTCGCGGCGCATCTTGGCGCATTCTCATTTGGAAATAGTATTAAATCGTGCTGTGTTTTAAGGGAAAAGCTAAAAATCCACACAAAAATGGGCAGGAAATGCGTCTCCTGCCCTTTTTTTATTGCCTTGTTTTCCGATATTCCCCCGGCGTCAGCCCGGTAATCTGCTTAAACCGGCGGATAAAGCTGTTCAAATTGTAGTACCCCACCGACTCGGACACCATTTGCAGCGGCATCGTCGTGCTTTCCAGCAGGGAGCACGCTTTGCGGATGCGCAGGTCAGCGACGTAGCTGGTCAGCGTGTCGCCGGTCTGCTGCTTGAAGTACTGGCTTAAGTAGCCGGAGGAAAGGTCGAGCTTGGCGGCAACGTCCTGCAGGGAGAAGCTGCAGTCGTCGTAGCTGTCCGCGATGCAGGTGTAGATGCGCTGGAGCAGCTCCGTCACCGGCGCGCCGCTCTCGGCGGTGTCCGGCACAAGCGCCTTCGGGTCGGGCTCCAGCAGGTGGAGCATGAAGGCAAGGTAATCATCCACCGTGCGCAGATAGGTGATGGTGAACAGGTCGTCCATGTTCACCTGCCGCGCGCCGCCCGCCATCAGCAGCTGCACGGCGGAGTTGCAGTAGCTTTTCGCCAGCAGGGAGGGCACGCAGTCTGCCTTCAGCCCGTCGATGAAGCGGCGGATGGTCTGCATCTGCTGCTGCGGGGTCTGGGCGGGCAGGTCGTTCAGGAGGGTGAGGCGGTCGGAGGACGGCACATCAAGGGTGCGCGTCAGTTCGTGATACGGAATCAGCTGATGCTGTCCGCGGATGAAGTGCTCCTTGACGGCTTGCGTGGCTTCAAAACAGGCGGTGGAGAGGTGCGCCACGTCGGTGCAGCAGTTGGACATGCCGATGGAGAACACGAGATTGTATTTTTCGCTGCTGATGTCCAGCAATCGGCGGCAGCAATCCGCCAGCTTCGATTCCTCGTCCGCCTCCATGCCAACCAGACAGACGAACATGGAGTGCTCGAACAGCTCGCGGAACTGCCATGTGAAGTCATCCCCGAAGCACTCCGCAAAGATGGCGGACAGCGTCTGCCGGGGGATGGCGGTATCCTGATTGAAGGCGCGCAGCATCAGCACCTGATAGCACGGCTTGGTGAAGGACATGCCCAGCGCTTCCGCCTCTATATTATAGGAAGCGAAAGAGTCGAATTTGCCCTTGAGCAGCGAAAACAGCAGCGAATCCTTCAGCGCCTGCCCGTCGGGGGAGGTCATCAGCTGACTACGCATGTGGTTGTTCTGCTCGGCGAGGGAGGCAATCGCATCCTTCAGCGACTCCAGATCATCCGCATCCGACCGCCCCAGCGATTCGGTCAGCTCCTGTATCGGGCGGTAATTCACCTTCATCGCATAGTGGATGACCAGCGTGCCCGCCGCCAGCACCACCAGCAGGAACAGCGCCAGCATCGCCTGTGCGCGGTAGAGCGGCGCAAGCGTCTCGCTCGCGGGGAGGAAGAAGTAGTACGTCCAGTTCAGGACGGAGGACGGCTCGCGGTAGATGAGGTAATTCGTGCCGTGCAGGCGGATGGTGCTGATGCCGTCGGTCAGCGGCGCATCCAGTGCCATCGTCGATACGACGACCTGCCCGCTGCTGTCCAGTATCGCGCCCTGCTGGCTGGGGGTGCTCTCCGGCGAGAGGAAGGACAGGAAGTGCCGCTCCTGCACGAAGAAAATCAGGACGCTGTTTTGCAGGCGCGAAAAGACCGACGGCGTGTTGATGAACGCCAGATAGCGTTCCGCGCTGCCGCTCCGCTGTGCCGTGCGGATGATGCGGCGGCTGCTGTCGGCAAGGCTGCTCGCCACGGGGTCGCCTTCCGGGAAGGAGAAGATGCGGTCGAAGAACAGCGCGGCGGAGTACACGGCAGTGGAGGTGTACACCATCTTGGCGTCCGCGTCCGCCAGCGCAATTTCGGAAATCAGGGTGGAGGGGGCAAGCAGATTCTTGAACTCGTTCACCAGCCGCAGGTCGCGCACGGGGCTGGGCGCTTCTAAATAATAGGAAAAGAAATTCTGATTGACTGTCGAAATCTGGTACTCGATGTCGTAAATCTGCTGGAGGTCGCTGTCCATCTCCTGCACGCTCTGCTGCACGAGCGCGCGGTGGTTGTCCTCCAGATTCGTCCGCAGCTGCCGGATGAAGAACACCTGCGACACGAAAACGAGGGCGATGATGGCGGTCAGCAGCAGCGCGCCATAGGATGCCAGATACTTATAGTACGTCTTGGAATGATGCCCGAACATGTTCCCTTCTCCTCCCAGTCACATGGGTTTATTCTATCACAAATCCACCATTTTTTCAAGGAAAGAGGGGACAAAACGCAAATACTGCATATAAAAAGGGGGCATCTACAATTTTTTAGGTGGTGATTTTATGTCCTGCATGGGAAAATGACGACCGAAAAACACAAAAACCATCATTTTGAAGATTGAAAACCGCCGCCGCCTGTGAGAGAATACGCTTGAAACAAGTCCCCCCGAAAATGACGGCGGTGTGCAGCGGGGCACGCCGAAGAGGAGGAAAAACCAAGTGAAGCGTAGCATCGTGCTGTCTCTGATTCTGGCGATTTGCTGCTTATTGCCATTCACCGCGTCGGCAGAGGAATGGTCGGATTTCTTCGCGCTGAACGAGGAAACCGCTATCGGCTATGACGAGGCGCTGACATCGTATCAGAATACCCCGAACGTGCCGGCAGGTACGCGGATTGAACTGCTGCCAAGCGCGGCGATTTTGTCGGGGGATGCGGTGCTTGCGCAGGAGACCATCATCACCGGCGACGGCGAAAGCACGGCGGTCTGGACGGTGGATGTGCCCGTGACTGGACTGTACGAATTGGAAATCACCTACTTCGCGCAGGACGGCAACGAGGCGAAAGTGCAGCGCCGCTTGAGCATCGACGGCATCGTGCCGTATGAGGAAGCGAACAACATCTGCTTATACCGCCGCTTTGTGGAGCGGGCGAGCGAAATCGGCCGCAAGAACTCCATCGACGATGAAGTGTGGGCGCGGCAGGATGAAATCCACCTCTGGCAGACCGTCCGCGCGGCGGATGGGCAGGGCGTGTATGTTGACCCGCTCAAATTCTGCCTGACGGCGGGCCGCCACGAGATTTCCCTTCATTATGTAGACCAGCCGGTGACACTGGGCACGCTGGCGCTGGTCGCCCCGGCGGCTCATCCGACTTACGCGGAAGCGGCGGCGGGCTACGCGGCGCAGGGACTGAAAGCGGCGGACAAGAACGTGCAAATCAAGTTTCAGGCGCAGTGAGAACGTCATCCGCCGCGAATCCGATGCCGACCCGATGACCGAGCCGCGTTCCGGCGCGAACCGCGTGCTGAATGTGATGGGCGGCTGGCGCTGGCGGCTGGGGAATGCGGCGGTCGCGTGGAATTTCGACGTGCCGGAGGACGGGCTGTACGCCATCACCCTGAAGGTGCAGCAGAACAACGACGCGGGGATGCCCTCCTATCGGCAGATTATGGTGGACGGCGAAATTCCCTTCGACGAGCTGCGGCTGTACTCCTTCCCGTACAGCGACCAGTGGTATGCCGAGACGCTGCACGGCGCGGACGGCGAACCGTACCTCTTCCACCTGACGAAGGGCACGCACACGCTGACGATGACCGTGAAGCTGGGGACGATTGGCGAAATCATGACGCGCACGGAGGCGGACACTGCGTATCTCAGCGAGATTCACCGCGAAATCGTCAAAATCACGGGCACTGACCCTGACTACAACTACGAATACGACCTCTACCGCACGATGGCGGGGCTGTCCGATCAGCTGCTGCATCTCGTCGACCGCTTGCAGGAAAGCGCCGACTTGCTGGCTTCCATCTCCAACGAAACGACCTCGATGGAGAGCAACTATCGCCAAATCATCGACCAAATGCGCTTCTTCGCGGAGGATGTTGACCGCATCCCGCGCGCGCTCAGCGACATGGACAACGCGCAGTCCAACCTCGGCACATACATTTCGTCCATTGAGAAGTGCCCGCTGGCGGTGGACTACATCGTCGTGCACGCGCCGGAAGCAAAGGTGGAAATCACCACGTCGAACTTCTTCCAGCGCATGGGCGTGACGGTGGAAAACTTCCTCGCGTCCTTCTACAAGGATTACGATTCCGTCGGGCTGATTGTGGATGAAAACGCGCCGGATGAGGCGGAAAAAACGGTGCTGGATGTGTGGATTGGCCGCGGCACGGAGTGGGGCGAAATTCTGAAGGAATTGGCAGACGAGGACTTCACGCCAAAGACGGGCATCGTCGTCAACCTGCATGTGCTGCCGTCCGGGCAGCTGGCGACGGGGTCAGTCAACACCATTCTGCTCAGCGTGACCTCCGGCACAGCGCCGGACGTGGCGCTCTCGGTGGACTACAACCTGCCCGGCGAGTTCGCCTTCCGCGAAGCCGTGGTGGATTTGACCCAATTCGACGATTTTGAGGAGGTCGCGAGCCAGTTCTACGAATCGAGCCTCGTGCCCTACACCTACCGCGGCGGCGTGTACGCCCTGCCGGAGACGATGGACTTCACCGTCATGATTTACCGGCAGGACGTGATGCGCGAGCTGGGCATCGACCTGCCCGAAACGTGGACGGATTTGTACCAGCGCGTGCTGCCCCGGCTGTACGAGAACAACATGAGCTTCTCCCTGCCGGTGGACACGTCGGTATCTTCCAACTCGCCCGGTGCGCTGCGCGGCTTCACGATGTTGCTGCTGCAAATGGGCGGCGAATACTACAACGGCGACGGTGAATCCTCCGCGCTGGACACGCCTGAAGCCTACAAGGCGTTCAAATTCTGGACGGACATGTACGCCAACTACGGCATTGACGCGGAAAGCAACTTCTTCACCCGCATCCGCACGGGCACGATGCCCATCGGCATCAGCAACTACACGGGCTACTTGCAGCTGCTCACGAGCGCGCCGGAGCTCTACGGCCGCTGGTCGATTGCGCCCGTCCCCGGCACGGTACAGGCGGACGGCACAGTCAGCCACGCGGTGGGCACAACGGCATCCACGGCGGGGGTCATCCTCAGCCAGTCGGACAAGCAGGAGGCGGCGTGGACATTCCTGAAGTGGTGGATGAGCGCGGAAACGCAGACGCGCTACGGGCGTGAATTGGAAGCAATCCTCGGCACGGGCGCGCGCTGGAACACTGCGAACGTTGAATCCTTCTTCTCGCTCCCGTGGGATGCCCGCCATGCGCAGATTATCAAGGCGCAGATGGAGAGCGCCCGCGAGCAGATGATTGTGCCCGGCGGCTACTTCACGGGCCGGCACATCATCAACGCATGGAACAGCGTGGTGGTGAACAACAAGGATGCCCGCGACATGCTGGAGAAGGCGGTCAAGGACATCAACAAGGAACTGAACAACAAGCGCAAGGAATTTGGATTGGATAATTAAGGAGGATAGCCCGTGACTGCCATCTGCCAGAAGAAAAACAAAGGGATGCGTGCATGGCTGCGCAAAAATGCGGTCGGCTACGCCTTCCTGATGCCGTTCCTCGTTCTGTTTGCGATTTTCGTCATCGTGCCGGTCGGCGTGGCGATGTACTACTCGCTGACGAACTACAACATGATTCAAGCGCCCAAGTTCGTGGGATTAAGCAACTACGCACAGCTGATGCTGGACGACGACGTGTTCCTGATTTCGCTCAAGAACACGCTGCTGCTGGCGGTCGTCACCGGGCCGCTGGGGTACTTCGCCTCCTTCCTCATGGCGTGGATTATCACGCTGGTGAAGAAGGGGCGCGGCTTCTTCTCGATGGCGTTCTACGCGCCGTCGCTCACCTCCGGCGTGGCAATGTCCACCATTTGGCTGATTCTCTTCTCCGGCGACCGCTACGGCTACATCAACAACCTGCTCCTGCGCTTCGGCATCATCATGGAGCCGATTCTGTGGACGAAGGATGCGGATTACGTCCTGCCGGTCATCATGATTATCACCATTTGGATGAGCATGGGCAACGGCTTCCTGTCCTTTCTCGCGGGCTTCCAGAACATTGACCCGTCGATGTACGAGGCGGGGCGCGTGGACGGCATCAAGAACAAGTTTCAGGAGCTGCGGCTGATTACTATTCCGCTGATGAAGCCGCAGATGCTCTTCGGTGCCATCAACTCCATCGTGGGTGCGTTCGCCGTGTTTGACGTGGCGACGGCAGTGGCGGGTATGCCCAGCCCAAACTACGCCGCGCACACCATCGTCGCCCACCTGTACGATTACGCCTTCACCCGCTTCAACATGGGCTATGCATCCTCCGTGGCAATGGTGCTGTTCCTCATCACCTTCTTCCTCGGCAGATTGTGTATGCGCCTGTTCCACGACGAAACATGATACTATTTCCAGATTCGCCTGCGCCATCTGCTTGCGCCTTTTTGATTCTAGCGTCCACTCATTCCACTTAGCGTAGCGCTGCTACGCTGCGTTTCATTCGTGTTAGCCAGAACGCAAAAATTCGCGGCGCATCTTGGCGCATTCTTATCTGGAAATAGTATAAGAAAGGAGTGCGAACCATGTCGACGGTATCCCTCAAAATCAGCAGAAAGCGCATTCGGATGCATCGGCCTTCCTTCTCGCGGGTGATGCTGTACATCTTCCTCTGCCTGATGGTGGTGGTCTGCGCGCTGCCGCTGTTCGCAATGGTCTGCCGCGCGCTGATGCCGCTGGATGAACTCTACCTCTATCCGCCGCGCCTCATCGTGCAGAAGCCGACGCTGCGCAATTTCTCGGATTTGCTGACTTCGCTTTCCTCCTCCACCGTGCCGTTTACGCGCTACATCTTCAACAGCCTGTTCACCACTGTCGCGACGGTGCTCGCGTCGATTCTGGTGTGCTGTCTGGGTGCATACGGGCTGGTGAAGCACCGTCCGGCGGGGTCGAACATCATCTTCGGCATCGTGGTGGCGGCGCTGTCCTTCTCCACCCACGTCACGACGATTCCCAACTACTTGGTCGTCAACAAACTGGGGCTCGTGAACACCTGCTGGGCGCTGATTATCCCCAAAATCGCCGTGGCGTACAACTTCTTTCTGGTCAAGCAGTTCTGCGAGCAGCTGCCGGACTCCATTCTGGAAGCGGCGCGCATCGACGGCGCAAGCGAGCTGCACATCTTCTGGAAGATTGCCATGCCGCTGCTCAAGCCCGCATGGACGACCTTGGCGGTGTTCTCCTTCGTCAGCAACTGGAATGACTACTTCTCGCCCCTCATCTTCATTCAGTCCAACGCGCTGAAGACGATGCCGCTGGCGCTGCAAACCATGTCGGGCGGCGCGGGCGTGGTGGCGC
>ERZ791884.1714-NODE-1714-length-14396-cov-2.677289_pt1 | contig 14396 bp, 8 predicted proteins | sample MGYA00509941_ERZ791884 | MGnify/ENA primary metagenome ERZ791884 (study PRJEB30046, sample SAMN00792095) | human gut metagenome | study: EMG produced TPA metagenomics assembly of the A metagenome-wide association study of gut microbiota in type 2... | reverse complement strand
GTGAGAAATGCGTGAAAACACCCCTGTACCATGAGAATTAAGTCGTATTTCATTCATTTTTGACTGAAATACACACTACAAGAACCCTACTTTACATTTTGCAGAAAACATCGCACATTTTTGAAAAAAACACCAATGAGCGGACTCATGACTTCCCTCTATCTTTGCATTGTCGAAAGACAAGAAGGACATGCCTCTCCTTAAAATATAAAAGCATGAAACTTCTTTCAGGTCAATAGGTAACAGCTTATCTTTATATAATAGAAGTTTCTGCAAAACAAAAAAGAGCATAGTTAAAGAACAAAACAATAGTAAACAATAAAACAAACAAAAAACATTTCAAAGAAAAAAGAAACTTTTATTCGGAAGCTCTCTCCTTATTAGATAAGACACTTCCAAATCTACCGAACTCCACACATGAACAGAACCCACATTATTATACTAAATAATAATGTCGCTCTCTCAAAAAAAGTAAGGACCGCACTCCTTGAAAGTGCAAAATCAAAAACAAGAATCAAAAAGTATTAATATTTAATTTTATAGATTATGAAACTAAGAAGTTTATTTTTAGCAGGATTAGCAGTAATGGCTATGGCATCTTGTAGCAATGAAGATGATGCAATCGTTAATGGTGGTGAAAATGCAGCAAAAGATGCAGCATTACAATTCTCAATTGGTTTTCCTCAAACCACAAGAGCTACAACAGCATCAGGAGACAAGTCAGATGAGGGTTTAAGTTGCGAGCAAAAAGTAAACACAATCTCCTTTGTGTTAAAATACAACGATAACACCCCTACAGCTGTTTATGACTTTGACAATAACACTGAAGCAGCTCCTGGCTTTACTCAAGAAGGCCTAATTATTAAGACCGAAAAAGTTGAAGTAAATTCAGGTATTGCAAAAATATTTGTATTCATTAATCCTGTAACAAAGATTACTACTGAAAATTACGCAAATATAATCGGTAAAACAAAATGTGTACGTGAATAAAACAAAATGTCCTGCATTAACAAATATAAATACAAAACAAAATGTAATTTAATACCACTTTAAATGGCTATTGAATATAAAATGATTCGACAGCCATTTATTTTTTTTACTCCTTCTTTATAATTTCAATCAGATTCACACAAGTCATTGCGCTTCGCGTCGGATTTCCCCACCATTTCACTATGAGGTATCCGGAATCATCGGGAACCACATTATCCAGTTCCACAAAATCCGTAAAATTGTTCACCAACGAAAAAGATGGCTGTGCTTGAATTCCATTACATTCATAATACTTATTATCAGTACTCGCTCCATTAGCATTTTTTGTAGAACCCAGTATGCGTACCTTGTACGTTCCCTCCGGTGCCTTGAAGATGATCCTGTGCGGCACGATCGTCTCCGGCTGGTTATATACGTTGTAATATGAGCAGGCCTTGACTAATTCGTAGGTATATACTCCTGTGTATACGGCAGGTTCAACAGGCATTTCCGCTTCCGTTTGTACTCCGATCGATCCGTCAATAGCTGCGGTATCATAAAATTGGATGTCACTTTGCGTTCCGTCATTATATGAAAGAGCGATGTCGTAATTCCGTATCGGCTTCACACGATTTACCACTATATCCCCAACATTGACCTGTTCACTGTTATTCGCCCCAGTCAGCCACAACAGCGACATCACAACTTTCTTTGCTACAACTTTCAATTCTATCGTAGCTGATACCACGCCACTTACCTCCGTTACGGTCTTCACTTTCGCATATACGGTCTTCATGCCGTCTCCCTCTGTCAAGACAAAAGGTACGGATGCACTGTATTTCACCCATTCAATGCCTGTAAAGTCCGGCGTCTCTGACAACATGCAGTGGGTCGGACTCTCCAACCCTGCCACATTGAATGAAACGAAGACTTCCCTGCCACTTGCAACAGCAGCTCCATCATTGATCGAGATGGATCTTAATGCGAATGCCGGAGGTTCATAGGTAACCGTGTCACTCATCACTTCCGACTCTCCGAACTGATTTTTCACTTTGAAATAAATAGTATGCAGACCTTCGGCATTGAGGATTGTGAACATATGGTATACATTCCCGGTCCATTCGGCATCCTTAAAATCCGAATTTTCCGATATCATGTACAAGGTATAGTTTGAGGCTTCGAATTCAAAAGGAACATTAAGATATTCCGTAACGGCTTTTGTCAGGTTAAAGCTTACCAATACCGGCGGTCTGGTAACGGCTTCTATCCGATCCGAATAAGCCGTTTGCAAAGACGGTTTTAGGCGCTGGATAAAATACCCGGCAGCGTCCTTATCCTCATTGTCATACGATTTTTCAAACGCGGCGGTGTATTTCTCCGCACGTGTTTCCAGCGTGGCATCAAGATTTACATTGATCATGAAATAATCTCCTTTCAGTCCGTAACTGAGGCCCTTCACATTACTGCTCTCTGTTACAGTACCGGAACCGATTCCGCCAGCCAGCAATGTCAGTTCCCTCCAGTTGAAATTTTCTAATACGGGCACCTTCAGCGTTATATGCAACACGTCATCGGATACGCTATGTTCGATTACGCTCATCCGGCACAATGACTTATACTGTATAACCTCTTCATTCGTAGCGAACCAGACCGTATCGTTTCCGGGTTCCCCGTACGTGTCACACAACCAGTCGAAGAATCCCGATACGGCGGGCCAGATTTTTTTGTCGGCATTCTTGTTTTTGTCTACCCCGTGACAGCCAAACTCTCCATACATGCCGTTCCCCGGAAAATCCTTAAGAAAGTCCTGTTTGTAAGTATTCAATCCGTCCGCCGGAGATTCATTGAACATGCGGGCAACCTTTAGTTTGTCTGTATTCAGTGATTCGTCTTTCAGACTCACAAATACATATCCGAGATTCGTACTGTGTTGTCTGGTGATCATGCGGATATCAGATACCAATTGCGCGGCGGTAGTATACTTTGCATCCCCATTAGGTTCTGTCATGACCATCGCCTTGCGTCCGAACTTATTCTTCAGGTAATCATTATAGAAATTGATACCGTTTACTATATTTTCAACGGTTCCCCCATAATCCGACATGGCAGGGTCCCATACGTCATGCAATGAAAAGCCCCCGTCGAATTCAAGCATTTCTTCAATCTCCGGCCAAAGGAGATAAGGATACTGCGGGCCTCCTGCATTGTCCGGACGAACCGGTCTGAGCGGGCATACATCGTTTGCCGTATTGACGCAAAAACGTCTTCTCGTTCCGAACCCATCCGTATAAGTCAGGGCGCGAGGGGCATATGAACCCGTCGTACGCTTGTTTATAGTACCGTCTGCCGCATACTTATGAAAATGAATGGCATCATCGATCCACATTCCATTGAAGTATTTGAACAGGACGTTCCAGGCTGAAAGGTGCGTGTCGTCGGAGGTTACACCGTATGCGAATTCTTTATTATATTTCAGTGGCGCAAAGGAAAGGCTGATTCCGGCAGTGTCAACCCCCTGCGGCAATGCCAGATCCAGTGTCACTTCTTCGTAATTCAAGACGATATAATTGATCATGTCCACTTTTATGGCGGACTCGGTAATGTTGTCCTTGAGCTGCAGGTATACTGTCTTTTGTCCGCCTTCGGGAGACAAGGTGAAAGGAATGACAGAAGACTTGGGATCAGGCCATACCACCCACTCCAGTAACGACAAATCGGCATTCTCGCCAATACGGTAGTGCGTAGGTATTCCCTCCTTATCTGCCATGACAAGCACTTCGGGACTATATGTGCTTGCATCGTCATTGTTTATATAAGCATTACGGAGCACAAGCGGGACGTACGGATCTTTAAAATTAACGCCGATCCTGCGCACATTAGATTCCGAATAGTTGTTTTTCACCTGTACATACAAGGTTTTCTCACCATAACCTTCGCTTAACCTGTACGGTACGTCCATGATGCCCTCTACGATATCACTCCATGATGCGCCGGTTACATCCTCCCATTCGGAGATACGGTAGGCAGTTGCCGTGCCGATACAGTTGAGGTGTACGGTCAAGTCCTGAAATTTGACAATACCGTCCCCATCGTCCTCGATTATCGTAGCATCCCGTAACCAGACATTTTTGTTTTCCGGCTCACTTCCGGATTTAAACTCTTCAATAACCATGAAAGCGGTCAACGGGTAGCCCTTTGATGTATCCCCCTCATCAACAGCGTTGATGATATCTATATTCAGTGTACCGTCAATTGGCTTACAATCCTCTATCGTAAGGAATGAGGTCTTGTTCCCGTACTGTGCCAGCGGTCCTGCATAAGTATCATTCACTTTCATTTTCACAAGGGTATCAGAACCATATCTTCTTGCCCCGAAATGGTTAATAGTATAACGGTGCTCGTTGTTCAATCCAGACAGGCGCAATCTTGCGACAATTTTTTCGGTAATGTCACTCTTGTAGGAAGGACCGCGCCAGACATATTTGTATACTGCTGTTTCGATGCCGTCTATCTCACAATACCCGCTGTCTTCAGGAGAGGCCCAGGAGTATTTAGGTTTCTCCTGTACCGGAGAAACGAAAATATCCGAAGGACGTCCGTAAATATCCGTCAAATTGACAGAGATAGCATCCGACTCAGGATTTCCGACAATATTGTTCCATTCGGCACTTTCCGGAAGAGGGGCTTCAGCCGAACAGAAATTCAACTTGTAGGTTGCCTCGATATTGGTATAGTTACCGATGACGTTGATGACTTTGACATTTGTAAATCCGTCAAGCGTCACACCATATTCCGACACGATACTCCCACCGGCGTAATCCAGCCGGATGTCACTTCCCTGGTCGTAATCCCTTAAGGAGTCCTGGCTGACAGATAAAAATAGTTTTTTTGTATCCGATTCATCGCGGGATACATAATTGACCAGCCTCAGGTTTCCGTCCTCGGATAATGTGAACCTGTCTTTTGCATCCTCGCCTATGGCACCGATCGGAAGATCAAATGTCAATACGATCTTGCTGCCCAGTTTGTCCGTCATGGCACGTTGTAATGCCGGCGAACATTCTTCCGCAAGCAAAGTACGCGTATCTATCTCGGATGTATACATGCTCTGTCCGTTCAGACCAACCGCCCGAATCCTGTATTTGTAAGCGGTGCCAACGGACAGCCCGACATCCGTATAGGAAAGGACAGACTTATCTTCCACTTTCCCGACCAATGTAAACGTACCGCTACTATCGGCGCGAAACACAGCGTAGTACACGAATTCAGCAACCTGTCCGGAGACGTAGTCCCAGGACAGGACTATACTTGACGCCGTGCGGCCTGACACGCGCAGGTTTTCCGGTGCGGGAAGCTCGCTGAAAGTTTTCACACTCGTGTATTCGCTCAACTCTCCGCATTTCGTACCGCATTTGGCACGGACCTTGAAATAATAAGTTGTATTCTCATTCAATCCGGCTATCTGAATGCTGTTTTCGACTCCGGCGACCATCTCCTTGAAGAGCGTATATCCGCTCTCGGGCATGTCGCTCATGAATATCTCATATCCGGTATCTTTCGGATTATGGTTATTCCAGTACAATTTCACAGAACTGCTGTTGACGGGAGTTCCGGTAAGGTCTGTAACTTCACTCTTAAAATCAGGGTCGGGAACCGCGTCGAAGAAATAGTACACAGGGAATTCAGTCACATTATCAACAATATTTCCTCTTAACGCCTCCATAAACGTCTCGTCTCCGCGGATGCCGTGCTGTCCGTCCTCAGTGTAGTCAATATAGTCGCATACGGCATGTACCTGGCGCCAGGCAAGATAATTATTTACGGACACCGACCATTTCGGAGTGCCGTCATCCTTGACAGGATCATTGGGATCTATATGTTCGTACTGGTTGGCACCGGGATTATTTCCATGCGTGCTGTATTTTCCACCGACGGGACCGACTATCGGAAAATAGGGATTCTCCTCATGAGAAGGGATAACGGTTACCGTATCTCCTTCCAGCGGATTTTCCGGATAATCCGCCGGTAACTGTGAAAATGATTCATACACCTTATTATCAGGTTTCTTATTTTGAATGACCCACTGCCCACCGATATACTTCTCATATCTTGATGTCGGCAACTGCGTACGGGGCTGATCGTATTCGATATTCGATGGAAGCTTTTCCGGACTGGGAAGTTCCGGTATCCATGTCTCCACTTTGATAAAAGAGGAAACATTGTCGGGCAACGGTATCTCAGCATCGGAGATCCCATTGTTTTCATCCGTGTTCATCCATACCACGTAAGCTCCTTTATCTTCATTTTTCTTACGGAAACAGGCCACGCAAATGCGTTCATCCGCTAAATATTTACGTCCGGTGTAGACATAGCCTTTCAATCTTGTGCGGAAAGTTGCAATCCACCAATAGGCCCGGCTAATAGGAAAACCGCCACAGCCCAACAACGGGCCGAACAGTCCGGTAACGGAGAATCCTCCACGGGCATAGCCATGCTCGTATCTCTTTATCGCCTCGGCCTTCGCACCCGGAGTCAGGTCCGTGCAATCGTTCCAGTGAAACATTTCATAACCGGCACCGCTGTCCCAGTTTCCAGCGCCGAAATAGCTGCCTTCCATTTCGGTTGAATAATAATTCACAAGTGAGACACCGAGTTCAAGCATGCCCAATACAGCACGCAGCGTCCAGGCACCCTTTACGTCCGAACGGTGCCGGTCGGGTACTGTAAGGCTGCCGACTTGCCGGCCGGGCTGGGTGTAGCATTGATACTTGCTCTGAGTATTCCGGCCTCCGGCCTCACCATACCCGAACTCGGTTATCCATATCTCCTTATCGTTAAGATACCTGTTGCGAAAGTCCGTTATCTTGTAGAACTCCGACGCCTCTCCCTTGAGGGCTTCTTCAAAAGTGACGGCATATTGCACGGGAATCGTGTTATCACCGGCCTGATTGCCTATGTTGGAAAAGTAGGAATGGAAGTTAAGAACGTCCGCAGGAAACTTTCCGTCCAGGCGGTGAGCCTTGCACCATTCGTATGCGGCACGTATATATCCGGTATTGATACCTGCCATGCCGGGCATGATAACCAGACAATCACTGTTGAAACTCCGTATTCCGTATTTTGACGTGTTTCCGTCCTCATCAGACAGTATGCCGTTATGCCCGTCATATACAGCACTCAACTGGGCGGCAAGTTCTTCGGGTTGCATGTATCCCATCCATCCTTCCCACGTCTTGTCAGGCTCGTTGTCGAACTCTATGCCGGAAAGAAGGTGCAAGCCGCTGTCCTTGCTTTCATCGGCTGGATACAGGTCGAGCATGTCCGGAGATACAGCCGTATTACCGTAAATGGCGGCCAGATGGTGGCATGTCTTTGCTAGTGTCTTGTAATTCTCCGGATTGGTAGTTTCCGACAGGTATTTCTCATACCCACGGATGCCTTTGCTGGGCAATGGTATCCATTTGTCAGGCAACCAGTAATTATCTATTTGCTTGTTCTGTTTCTTGCCTTCCGTATAGCCCGGCCATCGACAATAGTCTATTATACTTGTACCGGTGATTAGAGGAGACAAACCATAAGGACGGTAGGTCTTTTCAAAAGTTTCCTTTAAATATATTTCCAGACCGTTATGGCCAAAGACCCACGGAATCCTGTTAGGACGCACGCAATAGTCCGCAATACGGGTATAATCCGTATCGGAAGGAGAAGGACCGAAATGTCCGAATGCGCCGTAAAGCCGTACATGACTGCCGGAACATTTGGAGTGGATGCGACCCTGCTGGTAGAAGTGTCCGTTCGTACAAAAGAACTCGTCCATCGTCCGGTCCGGAACGGCCAGACGGGCGGGAGGAAGGATGAACGCAGGCTTGTCGCTGGTCTGACGGCCGTAAAGCCGAAGGCAATGGATGCCGGAGACGGAGTTGGACTGGTTGAACGTCGGATATACTTCTTCACCGTCTGCAACGTTCTCCTGTATGGAGAAAATGTCATTGTCAAACTGGAGGTGGATGAATCTTGCAATCTTCCCTTTCAAGTCAATAACGGAAAAGCCGTTGTAGACGACCTCGGGAGTGGTTATGTATTCCCGAGCGAAACCGGTGTCAGTTGAAATGAAGAGACGGTAGAGGTTTTTTGTGCGGCAATACAGGTATAACTTGTCCAATACATGCCGGGAATGAAGATCGATGGTCAGTTCGTAAGGGTTGTCGATACCCGATAGACGCGGTTCCCAACCGGTTTCATACGTCCTGTTAGACGTATCAAGATATCCATCAACAAGATATACATCTTTTTCCTGCTCGTCAATGGCACCATCAAGACTGCATGTGACGCCGTCCACCATCTTCACATTGCGCTTTGACGGATACAGCATGTCCGGGCGGAGGTCAATACGGTAATAACCGCCTTCGTCACTCATGCCGCCCTTGGTCTTACAGTAGATGGGAGCACTTGACAATGAAGTGTATTTAACGCCATAGTTCAACTTGACGGACTTTATGTATATATAATATTCGCGGTTGGAATCAAGACCGGTGACAGTCATACGCTGGAGTTCGCCGGGAGAGGCGGGAAGAGGCGCAGAATTGACTTGACGCATGCCATTCCATACCGACGGGTCATCAGCATCCACCTCGGAATTGGCATAGCGTATGTCATATTCTGTTGCACTGTCATAGATATTATTCGCATAGGGAGCGGTCCAGGTCATCGCACATACGCTGTTGTCGTAATAGGTTATGCTAAAATCCGAAATGCGTTGCGGCGTAGGAAACTGCACGTCACCCAATACCGTATTGCTATGCATATAAATTGTATCTCCGATCCGGTTGTAAGTCAGCAGGGCGATCGTATTTGCATTTAAAGGAAGATCCACGGTGCCTTTTATATTTTCAGCTACGGAAACCTGTTTGAAACCGGTCTGGAACACGAGAATCTTTCCGCAAACACCCTCTTTCGTGTTGACTATGGAAAGGTTGTGAATCCTGTTGCCACCGGACAGTGAGACTTTTGCATAAGGGGTTTTACTAAAATCAACGGTAATATCACTTCCCACAGGATTAACCTCAATAAATTGCTCAAGGCTGAAAGTCTGGAAAACATCCAAATTTAATATCTCATAAGCCGATCCGGTCCATGCGTACAGTAAATCGCCGACTTTGAACAGCCCGTTTTCCAAGGGTCCGTCCGGGTACGCGGATATCAATTGCCCGAGATTTCCATAACTGCCGAGTATACGGAATTCAAGGGCATCCCCTTTGTCACCCTTATCACCCTTGTCTCCTTTTCCTCCGCCCGTGCCCAGTTTGGCCCACTCGCTCCATTTTTCGCCGTCATAAGTACGATAAGATAATTCGGGGATCGGAAAATTGGGGTTAGTATTAATGTATGTCTGCTTTGTCAAATCGTGCTCACTGGAATAGGTAACGAACATGATATCATTCGTTATCGAATCGCTGTCATAGACCCGGTATATACCGCCGGTCGTGGCCGTATCTATATTGTCATAGCTGACACTCTTCAAAAATGACAGATTGTTTATCAATGACAAAGATTCATAAAATGTCTTTTTGGTACCGGTATAACCATTCGACATAGCTTCTTCATAAACACTGGTTGTTTCCCACTCCGTCCATTCACCCGTACGTTTATTGTAGTATCTTCTGTAAATTTGGCCTTTATAGAAACGGTCCTGTTCACAGCCGATCGCGTTGGAATCGGGATAATGCACATACAGCATTCCCGGAGCATAGTCTTCTTCACTGCGATATACATAGATACCCATCTCAAATCCTATATTATCAAAAAAAGACAAGGGAACGATTCCCAAATCCTTGAACTGCTTCACGGAACCAAGATCTTTCCACTCGCTCCATGCTTCACCGTCATAAGTACGATAAGATAATTCGGGGATCGGAAAATTGGGGTTAGTATTAATGTATGTCTGCTTTGTCAAATCGTGCTCACTGGAATAGGTAACGAACATGATATCATTCGTTATCGAATCGCTGTCATAGACCCGGTATATACCGCCGGTCGTGGCCGTATCTATATTGTCATAGCTGACACTCTTCAAAAATGACAGATTGTTTATCAATGACAAAGATTCATAAAATGTCTTTTTGGTACCGGTATAACCATTCGACATAGCTTCTTCATAAACACTGAATGTAGTCCATTCGTCCCAAACCATTTCGTCAGGATTAAAGGAACGTCTGTATGTTTTGCCGAGTTCATGTTTAACTTGCATGGTTGCAACAACACCGGGATACGAGACATCAGAAACTACTAATAAACCTTTTACGGCTTCGCCTTCATTATACTCCTTTTGATACATGTAATATCCTGGTGTTGTAACATCTGCAAAACCGTCAGAGTACATCTCATCTATTATTCCAAGATCTGTAAAGAGTGTTTCATTATTCAATTGTTCTGTAAAGAATTTCTGAGAAATAGCGTCAGTTTCACTATTACCAAAATCAGATACAACATTAATTGCTGTCGTAGTAGCCAATTTCCATCCCGGATTCTGAAATGCATAAACGCCCCCATTTTCCTCCGAGCTCGGATTATTTTCGTCATAAACGCTGACTAACTGTCCAAAACGGATTGGCTTACCATCATTTCCGACCGGGCTAATACGATCCACTTGCATGGCAGCTATAGAAGAATATGTTTTTCGTATACCTAATCCGACAACATTCTTATTATATTCATCAATGATATTTAATGTATCTTCAATAAGATTCCCGACTTCAACAGGAGACACAGAATTAACTTCATTTTTTTCAGATAATTCTTTTGCCCGTTTTTTAAGATCGTATATAGTCGACATAATATAAAGGTATTAGATTAATACATTGACACTAAAGCTTCCGGCTTTCAATGTTTTCACCGGATTCCCATTTATGTCATAAATATAAGCTGCGCCATTCGCCAGCCTGATCGCATATAGCGCACCACCGTAAACGATTGGTGTTGATAATCCGAACATTGGATTAGCGGTATAAGAAAAAAGAATATTGGAGGATTGAGTGACTTCTTCCGGTACGGAAAAAGTGATCCTGCATATATCAATCCCCTGATTATTTTTTAATCTTTCCACGGTAGCTGTATTTTTGGATGTTGTAACTTGATAGAGTAAATTCTCCTTTTTGTAAGTCATAAAGTAATCGTTTACCGTTTTTACAGTATTTACGGGGACATAAGTATCTGAACTTCCTACTCCGGAAACTATAGTGGCTTTATTTGTTCTGTAAATTTTATTTTGAGAACCATTTTCAAATTCAACATTTTGAGAATCTGTATTAATAACCTTCCAATACAGGTTATCTAAAGATGAAGCTACAATGCTACCAGCATCCACACGATATACATTCTCACTAATGATGATACACCCGGCTGTCCAGTTTACATTATCTCCTGAGACGGACAGCTTACATCCACTCAATATCATATTTCCGTATGCGCTTGCAAGCCCTGTTATTACCTCCGCAAATGCATTTTGCAAGAAGTCAATGTCTTCAAGTCCAAAAGGCTGTCCTCCCGAAAAAGTCAATAGTTTATTCATAATCGTATATCTCTATTTTAAAGCTTCTGCCTGCTGGTTTATAATAATTTACCTGATTTCGTATATCCGTCTCATACTCTTTCAGGAAAGAAGGTATGTGAACGATAAAATTACCTTCATAACTGCCCTCGTCACGGTATTTTAAAACGGTTTTTCCTTTTTCTGACCGTTTGTATATGTATATAGGTATTTGCCCTTCCGTTCGTTTGTGCAGGTATGTTACCGAGTCTTCTATGTCCGTAATAAATATTTCCCGATTTTTCAGATAAAAACGGTCATTCAACGCTTTCTCAATATAGATTACCTGACCGTTTATATTTTGCTTGTCAATCGACTGTTTTCTATACTTCTTAAATGAACTATATATAAAAATCAGAGAAAGCTGGAAAACAGATATGAGCGCAAATACCTTCTTTTTACGCAACACCGGAGGGAGTACGTATTGCGCATATTTTATAATGTCAAAATCATACCACATAAGTCAAAGAGGTTTCAAGCCCGTTTGCAATAAAGCACCCTGAAATGGCTGTATAGTTATTATTATTAATCACATTGTAGTCCTCAGTAGAGGCACTCTTAGCTTTACATTCTGTAATTTCGACATCAATGACCCCTTCCACGTTCTGTATAGCATCTACCAATTTGGTTTTGTTGAAATTTCCACCATATTCGATACTATTCAGATACTTATTTATAGCAATGACAACAGGTTTACTGCCATCTGACAAGCGGATACCGGAAGCATTTATTGTCATCGGATCAACTTCTATAATAGCATTGATACGAATATCATCTGCAGGTATGGACTGTATCGACAATATCACTCCTGCAATTTTAATGCTATTCATATAGGATTTAAACGCGGTTAAAACGTCATCGGACAGAGGTTCGGGAAGGTTGTTTTTATCGCCTGACACAAGTATCTGAATACTTCCACCACGATCTTTTACAGCAGCGTATTTCACCAGCCTTTTTGTTTCGTCATAAGTGGAATACCGAAACCGGAACTTCTCCGGGTCATACACTAATGAATCTCCGTATTGAAAAGCTAACGCGCTGCTATGATACCAGCGAACAGTTGGTACAATATTAGCGTCAATTCTCTCATCCACATCCGCCCGGAACTGGTCAAACATCTGTTCTATAACATAGGCTGTTGCCGCATAAATATAAAACAGGATACTTTCAATAGACGTAACGGAGAATGTCGCGTCAAAATCAGCGTCACCTGTTATTCCGTAGGCTTCGCGAATTGTATTGTTTGACATGAAAGCGTCCGTCATTTCCTTCTTGATTTCTGCAATTGTTCTTGACATAACTATTTGAATTGTTCAGTAAACTGTTCGGTAAATATTCTCAAACGTATTGCATTGGAAGCAGTCTCAGAGGTGGCCGGACAAACATTATTCCGTTGGCAGTAATCAGCCAGTTCGCTGTTAAATACCTTCTCCGGTATTTCAATTTCCCGTCCGGCCTGCAGGGTATCCGTTATGCTCATATCGTTTGCTTTAGCAAGCATAAATACCGCTTCGATTGTTCCATATTCCTGTATGGCAATATCCAACAATGTTTGTCCGGCCTGTACGACTGTTTTCATTTTTTTATATTCTTATAAAAGGAGATTATAAAAGCAATAAGCAATACTACTATCAATATTTTCACCCACGGAGGGACGTATGTTGTTTTTTCAACTATTTGAGTATCATTCCTCTCTTGTTTATCCAGAAGCTCATTTATATGAGTTATCATTTCCCTGACTTCCTGAATCTGCACCTGCAACTGCTGATTATATGTTTCCTTCTCTTGTTTTGTAGATGTTCCGGTAGCTTTCTCCGTTGAAGTCGGGTATTGTTTCCCGGTCGAATCAGGAGGCGAATAATTTGTTTTCTGCCAATCAAATTCAAACTGTTGCATCATTTCTTTCATCTGTTCAATGTTCCTGATAACATCGGCTTGCATCTTATAAGCAGATGAATCCGTTCGATTAGTCTGCTTTTTTTCCGTATTGGTTTGATGGACGGTTGTATCAATCTTAGACGAACGGCAGGAACAGATTGAAAGCACCACTATTGCTGCAATAAAAATGATAATATTCTTCATGGCCGGACAATTACAGGTGGTAAAAATGAGGTAAATTCACTCTTTACGTCGAAGCAGGGACATTCTTTCATCCACTCACATTTTTCAACAACACCGTTCCCGTTTTTATCCGGACTGGTATCACGGTGTCCCAGAACGTCAATGATAGGATAACGGGAACAAATGTCCTGTACCAGTTCGCGCATTGCTTTCTTCTGTGCTTCGGTTCTTGTGTCCTTCGCCTTACCGTTCATACTCAATCCACCCTCGTAGCAGATACCGATTGAATTATAGTTGAAGCTACATCCTTCCGGTGATTTAAAACTATCATGTGCCCCTGTTTCATTTTCTGCCCGCATTGGGATAACTTTTCCGTCTTTGCGGATATAGTAATGATAGCCCCATTTGGCAAAACCACGGGCCACATGCGCTTCGTTAATCTGTTTCTCTGTAAAATCCTTATCCTCGCGTGTCGCGGAACAATGGACAATTATGTAGGTCGGTTTATTCATCTTTCTTTTCCTCCTTGTTATCTATTTCGTTTTCGCCTTTAATGTATTTTTTATATTTACACTTATACCTGTAGTCCACTCCGAAAAGTGCGCCTGCAAAAGTTGAAACCTCGCCATAGGCCACTAATACAGAATTATCTATCTGCCCGGTTGGAACTACCCAGAACCCGCAAAAGAGAAGGGTCATTCCTGATACGGACAAAAAGACCGCTATCCACAATTGCACATGTAATCTTTTCATGCCACATATTTTAATCGTTAGTAATTTC
>ERZ791884.1711-NODE-1711-length-14413-cov-2.297813_pt1 | contig 14413 bp, 15 predicted proteins | sample MGYA00509941_ERZ791884 | MGnify/ENA primary metagenome ERZ791884 (study PRJEB30046, sample SAMN00792095) | human gut metagenome | study: EMG produced TPA metagenomics assembly of the A metagenome-wide association study of gut microbiota in type 2... | reverse complement strand
TATCCGCTCCGGGGGTCTATGAGCTTCCGGCAGGCAGCAGAATTATAGACGCCGTGGAGGCCGGAGGCGGTTTTTTGCCGGAAGCAGAGGAAGCATGCTGCAACCTGGCGGAAGAAATCGTGGACGGTTGTCAGATTTATATCATGACAAAATCGGAAAGCTGCGCCGACGGACAGACAGAAAAGAAAGCCGGGATCCAGACTTCGCCGGACAGCGATATGCAAACGACAGACAGAAATGTGCGAAGCAACAGCGCTCCGGCCTTGGAGAACGGTCTGGTCAACCTCAACACAGCGGATATCGCTGCACTCATGACGCTGCCTGGAATCGGGGAAAGCCGGGCAAAGGCGATCATAAGCTATCGGGAGCAGCATGGAGCGTTTGCGCAGATTGAGGATATCATGAAAATCAGCGGAATCAAGCAGGCTGCATTTTCAAAAATCAAAGACAAAATTACAGTTTAATCATAGACAGAAAGAATCCGGACAAACAGCGAGAAACGGATTGTCCGGTCGGGAAAAGGGAGAAACATGGCAAAGAAAGTTTTGGTTGTGGACGATGAAAAGCTGATTGTAAAAGGAATCCGGTTCAGCCTGGAGCAGGACGGAATGGAAGTGACCTGCGCATATGACGGAGAAGAGGCGCTGCAGTGTGCGAAAGAGCAGAAATTTGATATGATTCTGCTCGATATTATGCTGCCAAAACTGAGCGGAACCGAAGTATGCCAGCAGATTCGGGAGTTTTCGGATGTTCCGATCGTAATGCTCACAGCCAAAAACGACGACATGGACAAAATTATGGGACTGGAATATGGTGCAGATGATTATATCACCAAGCCCTTTAACATCCTTGAGGTAAAGGCGCGCATCAAGGCGATCATGCGCCGTACCTCTGCAAGAGGACAGATCGCAAAGCCGGAAAGCATTCTGGAAAGCGGAGATATGCGCGTGGACTGCGAAAGCCGCCGCGTCAGCATTTCCGGCAGAGAGGTCAATCTCACTGCAAAAGAATTCGACCTGCTGGAGCTTTTGATCCGCAATCCAAATAAAGTCTACAGCCGTGAAAAACTTCTGAACCTCGTCTGGGGCCCGGACTATCCCGGGGATGTCCGCACCGTAGATGTCCACATCCGCCGCCTCCGCGAAAAAATTGAAACCAACCCCAGCGAACCCCGCTACGTCCACACCAAATGGGGAGGGGGGTACTTTTTCCGCGTATAAGCAGAACCGGACTACGGATGAAAAATGGCGAACTTTCTGCTTGCAGAAAAGTTCGCCGGTTTTCAGACGGTAACCCGGTGAGCAACGCGAACCGGACTTTTGCGAAGCAAAAGGTCCGGTTTCCCGTCGGCAGCGTCCCGGACGCCAGCCCCATCCTTTTACACCCCTTCCCCCGGAGGCATCCATGAACACAAGCAGCAAAACCCCCGGATTCTTCCGGCGGCTCACTTATAAAATTCCGATCTTCCGCAGCCTGAAGGCCTACATTTTCCTCCTGATGCTGATCATCGGAATCGTGCCCAGCGACATCATGCGGCTGGGCATTCTGAATAATTACGAAGAACGTGCGGTGAATCTGCGCGGCTCGGACGTCGCGTCCCAGTACCGGATTATCGCAAACCACCTGGTCAATTACAACTACCTGCAAAATCCAACCTCCGATGTCGTCAATGCCGAGCTGGAGCAGATGTCCAACCTGTATGACGGCCGTGTGCTGATTATCAACAGCAATTTTCGCATTGTGAAAGACACCTACGCCATGAGCGAGGGGAAAACGATGATTTCCGAGGAAGTGATCAAGTGCTTCCGCGGGGAAAAGACGAACGGCTATATCGAGATGACGGTTCCGATTACGGAGACGGTAGACGGAGAAAACGGGCAGACGAGCATCGTGCACGGCGTGATTCTGGCCAGTGCATCGACGGACAGCATTGCGACGACGCTGGACATCCTGAGCCGGAAAGCCCTGATTCTGGAAATCGTGATGGGAATTATCATTATCGGCATCGTCTTTTTCTTCTCGCACATCCTGATTATGCCCTTTAAGCGCGTAACCCAGGCGATCAGTGAGGTCAAGGACGGTTTCACGGACGAGCCGATTTCCGTACCGGATTATCTGGAACCGAGCATATCGTGGATGCCTTCAACCAGCTGCTGGGCAGAATGAAGGTCATCAACGATTCCAGGCAGGAATTCGTATCGAATGTCTCTCACGAGCTGAAAACGCCCATGACCTCGATCAAGGTGCTGGCGGATTCCCTGAATCAGCAGCCGGACGTGCCGGTGGAGCTGTATCAGGAGTTTATGCAGGACATTACGGAGGAAATCGAGCGGGAAAATAAAATCATCAACGACCTGCTTTCCCTTGTAAAAATGGACAAAACCGAAGGCTCAATGGACATTTCCGCAGTGGATATCAACGAGCTGTTGGAAACGACGCTAAAGCGCCTGCGTCCCATCGCCCGCAAACGGGACATCGAGGTGGTTCTGGAAAGCCTGCGCCCGGTTACGGCAGAGGTGGACGAGGTCAAAATATCTCAGATTTTCACGAACCTTGTGGAAAATGCGATTAAATACAATAAAGAACACGGCTGGGTCAAGGTGCTTCTGGATGCGGATCATCAGTTTTTCACGGTAGAGGTTTCCGACTCCGGCATCGGTATCCCGGAGGAGGATTACGAGCATATTTATGAACGTTTTTACAGAGTAGATAAATCGCATTCCCGTGAAATCGGCGGCACCGGTCTTGGACTTGCCATCACCAGAAATGCGATTCTGCTGCACCGCGGTTCGATCAAAGTGAGCAGCGTGGAAGGACAGGGCACGGCCTTTACGGTGAAAATCCCCTTGTCCTACATCAAGTGATTTCAGAAAATTTGGAGAAGACTATGTCAGAGATCAGAAAAATGCGGGCGGTTGCGCTGCTTTTGGGCTGTCTGCTGTTGACCGGAATATTTGCCGGGTGCGGGAAGAAAGAAGAGACGCCTGCAAATACGGTCAGCGTTTATTATATTAATAAAGAAGAAACGAAAATCACGGCAGTGGAAAAAGAGCCGGAGGGCGACACCCTTTCCAAACAGGCGGAATGGGGTATTTCCCAGCTGAAGGAAAATCCGGTAGAGCTGTCTTTGCGCTCACCGATCAGTGGTTTTACGATCAACAGCTGGAATGTCAAAGACGATCAGCTGGTGCTGGACATGAGTGTGGAATATAAAAAGCTGTCTCCGTCCTCAGAAGTGCTGGTTCGGGCTGCAATTGTGCGCACGATGACGCAACTGGAAGGAATTTCCTATGTTTCGGTGACGGTCGGCGGAGAAGCGCTGACGGACAGCCTCGGCAATGTGGTCGGCCCTATGACGGCAGATCTGTTTATTGACAACGCCGGAAATGAAATCAATGCATACGAAAAAACGCGCCTGCTTCTTTACTTTACCAATGAAAGCGGCGAGCGCCTGATCGGCGTCCAGACAAAACCGGTTGTATACAGCAGCAACATTTCCATGGAAAAGCTGGTGGTAGAGCGGCTGATTGCCGGACCGGATGCAGAAAACGAAGAGCTTTATCCGGTCATCAACCCTGCGACAAAGGTGCTGGGCGTGACGGTAAAGGATGGAACATGTTATGTAAACCTGGATAACGGTTTTCTGACACAGACCTATAATGTTTCCGCAGAGGTTCAGATCTATTCCATTGTCAACTCTCTGGTAGAATTGTCGAACATCAACAAGGTGCAGATTGCGGTAAACGGGAATACAGATATGATTTTCCGGGAAAAAATTTCACTGTCTAACGTGTTTGACCGGAACCTTGATCTGGTTTACGAAACGGAGGAATTACAATCATAAAAAATTGCAGAAGACCGCTGTGTACGGCAATCCTGATTTTCCTGACCCTCTATCTGGCAGCGCGTCTGCTGCCGGAGTGGGTGGGAACGGACGCTGGCACAGACACGTCAGAGAAAGCGCCCATTGGCGGACGCACCTCGCTTACACAGCTTGACACCTGGCTGGAAGCCATGGATGGCGAAACCCTGTGCCTGACGGGCAAAGTCACAGACTGCTGGCAGCCTGTAGATGGAGCGCAGGAAAACGCCAGCTTTTATTTAAAAGACCTTTCTATCGAGGCAGATGCCTCATCTTTTGTTTTTTCAGGGGATTCGGCGGAAACGACCGATAACCTGTCACAGATATCCGGTTCGGCAGATGCGGACCAGATGTCAGTCCTTATTTCTTCTCAGAAAACAATCTCACAAATCAATGAAATGCAGGAAATATTCGGGAAAAACGCGAGTGCGCTGTGCTATTTGCAGGAAGACGAAGCGCTGCCAAGAGCAGGCAGCTATGTTCGGGTTTTCGGTGAAGTGTCGCCATTTTTGCAGGCAACGAATCCTGGAGAATTCGACGCAGCAGCCTATTATCGGAGAAAAGACTGCCTGTTTGCGCTGAGAAAAACAAAAATTACCGCTCAGACGAAAACCTATGGACGGCTGGAAGAATTTCTTTCACAGCTGCGCTATGAATCGGAGGTATTGTTCCGGAAGCTGCTGGGGGAAAAGAACGGTGCGACCGCATCCGCCATGGTGCTCGGACGGAAAAAAGGAATGGACAGCGAAGTAAAAGCGCTATACCAGGGCGCAGGAATCAGCCATCTTCTGGCAATTTCCGGACTGCACCTGTCCCTGATCGGCGCAGGACTGTTCGGACTTTTGAAAAAAGTACGGCTTCCGGTTGCTTTGAGCGCCGGAATTTCCACATGGATTCTGATTGTATACGCGCAGCTGACCGGAATGGGCATTTCTACCCGGCGCGCCCTTGTCATGTTTTTGCTGTTTTTGGCGGCGGGACTGCTCAAGCGCACGCCCGATCTGCCAACCTCCCTTGCGGTGGCGGCGTTGCTTCTGCTTGTGCCCAGGCCACAGCGGATTCTGGATGCAGGCTTCCAGCTTTCGTTTTCGGCAGTGATCGGGATTGCGGTAATGATTCCGGTTTTGCAGGATGGTTGGGAGGAAGCAGCACCCTCACTGCGAGTCGCCAATCGAGTCACCGATGGAGTTGCCGGGTGGAATATTGCCCGGGCTGCCATCGCCCGGACCTGCCGTCTCCTCCGCAAAAATATCCTTGCCGGTCTGGGCATTACCATGACGATGCTGCCGTTTCTGCTGATTCATTTTTATGAATGGAGTCCGTGGTCGGTGCTGCTGAATCTGGCAGTCATTCCGTTGATGGGAATCTTGCTGCCGTGCCTGATCGGACTGCAGCTGGTCGCCCGTCTGACTGCGCTTGCCCACTGCCTGGAGCTTCCCCAGCACCTTCTTTGCGCCGCCATCGAAGCGATTTTTTCCTGCTATGAGCAGCTGTGCCGGTTCACAACGGCGCTTCCGGGCAGTATCCTGCACACCGGATATCCGACCTGGCAGGCACTGGCCGCGTATACAATCGGACTGATTGCTTTGGCTGTGTCAGGCAAAAAACTCCGTCCACACCTCCGGCTTGCAGCAGCTATGTGTCTGATGGGGATTTTTCTGATCCGCCTGCCGGGCGAACTGAACGTCACGATGCTGGACGTCGGGCAGGGAGAGTGCGTTGGAATCGAAACCCGGGAGCATCATGTATATCTGGTGGATGCCGGAAGTACGTCGAAGAAAAAGACCGGACAGTACCAGATTATTCCATGGCTGAAATATATCGGGACGCAGAGCGTGGAAGGAATTTTCATCACGCACTGGGACGAAGACCACATCAGCGCGGTAGGGGAGCTGTTGGAGTGGTCGAAAAGCAGTCGGGCCAAAATCCGGCGCATTTTTCTGCCGGATGTGGCGTTGAAGGATGAAGTGCTGGAAACGCTGCTGCAGCAGATCGAAGAGGCGAACGTCTCCGTGGAATACCTTTCTGCGGGAGAGCACATGAGCGATGGCGCGCTGCAGATCTCCTGCCTGCACCCCTATGCGAAAAAAGTGCCGGAGGATCGCAACGATGCGTCGCTGGTGCTGCGCCTGTCACAGGACGATTTTCAGATGCTGCTGACCGGAGATCTGGAAAAAAGCGGCGAAGACTGGCTGGTGGAGCAGGCGCGACCCGCTACGCAAAATCCCCTCCGCTGCACCATCCTCGACGCCGGGCACCACGGCGCGTCCAACGCAACGGGAGAAGCACTGCTGGATTTGGCACAGCCGGGTGTGGTTCTGATTTCCTGTGGCAAAAACAACCGGTACGGGCATCCAGCGCCGGAAACGCTGCAACGCCTGGAAGAGCGGGGAATCCGCTGGTATTCCACGGCGGAGGTGGGGGCGATACAGGTGCAGGTCGGAAAGAAAAAAGTGAAAATGAAACAATACATACAGAACTGAAAATACGAAAAAACGTCTGTATGATAAAAGAGAAAAAAACTGCGAAAAAGCAAAACCAACCATAAAATAAACAGAATTGCACGGTTGAACGAACAAAAAAAATGAAAAACAAAAATGAACCATATAACAATATAAAAATGGTTAAAATTTGATCGGGGGGGGGTGAAAGCCGGAAAATAGCGGGGAAAACAGAGAATATTCAGGCGAACAGGATTCCAGGGAAAACATGCCAATTGAAAAGGAAAGAATCCGAAGTACGAGATACGAGAGGAGGTTTTCTATCAAATTTTAACACTTTTCATAGAAATTGAATCAAAATGCCATAAATATTTGCCACGTTGTCTGCTTGCAAAGAAACCCTTAGATGGTATAATGAATTAGTCGGCAAGAAGTTTGGAATTTCGACAAAAAACGTAACTGCAGGAGTAGAACTACGTTAGGATGAACAAGAAGAAACAGGTGGGGGCAGGATGAAGAGAAAGCAGGAGAAGCCGGCATATGACCGGATAGCTGCCGGAGAGCGGCTGCGCTGTCGGAGGCTTGAGCTCGGCTGGAGCAGAGAGCTGGTGGCAGAGCGGCTCGGTGTCGTCAACAAATATTATGCGGATATCGAGCGGGGAACCTGCGGCATGAGTGTGGAAACACTGATTAACCTATCCCGCTTGTATGGAGTGAGTCTGGATACGCTGATTTACGGTGAGAAAGAGAAACAATCCCCGGTAAGTCAGGGAGAACAGTTGATGCGGGGACTCGACAGGATGCCTCAGGTTGTACAGGATTACTGCCTGCGGATGCTGTGGCTGTTTGCCGACGGGCTTCGGGCAGCACAGGAGGAAACGGCAGAATACGAGACCGTAAAAAGCAGTTCGGACAGCGAAGAAAACTCCGGAAGCGAGGACTGAGATGCCGGAAAAGAAAAATCAGTACATAGATATTCACTGTCATATTTTGCCGGAGGTGGATGACGGCGCGAGAAATCTGGAAGAGAGCCTGGCGATGCTGCGCCAGGAGGTAAAACAGGGCGTGGAGGCCGTTATCCTGACTCCGCACCAGAAACCCAACAGACCCAGCATTACCGCTGCTTCTGTATTGGAACGGACACAGAAGCTGCAGCAGGCTGCGACAGAAAACGGAATTGACATCAGACTTTACAGCGGCGGTGAGATTTTCTGCTGCATGGACACCATAGAGCTGTTAAAACAGGGCAAGGCGGGAACCCTCGCCGGATCGGATTATATTCTGACAGAATTTTCGCCGGAGGAAGAATGGGCATACATCCGGAACTGCCTGTATGAACTGCTTTGCGAGGGCTACCGCCCGATTGTCGCCCACACCGAGCGCTATCGGAACGTTGTAAAGGATTTCAACCGGGTCGAAGAATTAAAGGATATGGGGTGCCGGATCCAGATCAACGCAGGAGAACTGCCGGGACTGCTGGGCGGACAGCTAAAGCGCACTGCACGGAGCCTGGTAAAAGAAGAGCTTGCAGATCTTATGGGAACGGATGCCCACAGAGCAGAGGGAGAGAGGTCTGTATCCATGGCGGAAGGAGCCGCGTGGCTGCAAAGACACTGCAGCCTGGAATATGCGGCTCGTCTGCTCTACAAAAACGCAGCACACATTCTGGATAATACAGATATGGAAGACATCGAATAAAAAAGGGGAACGAGACATGGAAAATCAAAACCAGAGAAATAACGAGGAAACCGAAATCGATCTGGTAGAACTTTTTTGGGTACTCTGGAGAAAACTTCCACTGATGATTGCAGTGGGACTGTTTACAGCGCTTCTGGCCTTTGGGGGAAGCAAATTTCTGATGACGCCTACGTATCAGTCTGTAACAAAGATCTATGTCCTGAACAAACAGGACAACAGCAACACAAATGTAACCTACAGCGACCTGCAGGCAGGCACGCAGCTGGTTAAGGACTATTCGGAGCTGATCAAAAGCCGTTTTGTACTGGAAGCGGTGATCGAGCAGCTGGGTCTGCCCCTAAGTTATGAGAAGTTAAGCCGTAAGGTTACCGTGAGCACACCCGCAGACACCCGAGTGATCTCCATTGCGGTGACGAACAGCAATCCGGTTATGGCAATGAAAATTGCGAATGCAATCCGTGAAACGGCCTCGACCCATATATGCAATGTTATGGATATCGAAGCAGTGAATATTGTAGAAACAGCAAACGTACCGACCCATAAGGCGAGCCCCTCTGTCGGAAAGAACACGATGCTGGGCGGAATGCTTGGCATTCTGATGGTAGCAGCTATCGTCATCCTTTCTCACCTGATGAACGATACGATTCAGACGGAAGAGGATGTGGAAAAATATCTTGGAATTTCCACCCTTGCGATGATTCCGCTGAATGAAGCTGAAAGCAGGAAGAAAAAGAAAAAATATAAAAAACAGGCGACAAGCGGAAAGTGAGGTGACAGGGAAACATGCAGAACGTAGTAATTCGCGCCATCGAGCGTCTGGATTTCAGAACAAAAGAAGCCTATAAAACATTGCGTACCAATCTGAGCTTTGCAGGAAAAAATGTCAAAGTGATTTCCCTGACCAGCTGTACGCCGAACGAAGGAAAGACAAGTGTTTCCTTCCAGTTATGTCTGTCCCTTGCAGAAAGCGGCAAGCAGACGATCCTGGTTGACGCAGACCTGCGCAAATCCGTACTGCGGGGCCGTTATAAAGCAAACCGTGAAAAATACGGACTGTCCCATTATCTGAGCGGACAGGTGGAGCTGGATGATGCATGCTGCAGAACCAACGTCAACAATTTCGATATTATTTTTGCAGGACCTGTACCGCCCAACCCCAGTGAGCTTCTGGGAGGCGATGCCTTTCGAAATATGCTGGAGGTGCTGCGCATGAAATACGATTATGTCATCGTAGATACCCCTCCGCTGGGCAGCGTGATTGATGCTGCGATTGTAGGTGCAATCTGTGACGGAACGGTAATCGTTGTGGAAAGCGGCGCCATCAGCTACAAATTTGTCCAGAATGTAAAAGAACAGCTGAACAAGGTAGGCTGCCGGATTCTTGGATGCGTCCTGAACAAGGTCAACACCAAAAAGAATCCTTATTATGGAAAATATTATGGTCATTACTATGGAAACTATTACGGCAACGGACAGGATGGCACAGAGGAAGCACAGGAGGATCTGCCGCCGGATGCAGGTTCTAAAACCGACGGGACAGCTGCTGAGACAAAAACTGCTGTACCGGGACAGAACACAGGAGAAAAGGAGAGTGCGAAGTGAGTACAAAAGGTCTGACCATTGGATTTTTTATTGCAGACGCAGTATTGATTGCGCTTTGCGCATTCTTCTACTTACAAATGGACCGGACAGCACCGGTCATTACACTGCCGGATACTGAGCAGACCTATACAACCGGCACAGATACCCATCAGTTGCTGGAGGGCGTAACAGCTTACGATTCCCATGACGGAGATGTGACAGCCTCCTTACTGATTGAAAAGGTTACAGAAACCGGAAATGGTAAAGTGATCGTAACCTATGCCGCTGTGGATTCTTCCAGTAACGTGACAGAACAGTCACGGATTCTGAAAGTAGAGAAATAAACTGGGTATGACGCGCAACGGAGCGGAGGATGTTTCCGGATAAGGCCGGAAGCATCCCGTACCGGAAAAAGGTTTTGATGAACAAGAATAAGAACATGCTTCAGAGGGATGGTATCGAAAAAAACTTACAGAGAAAAGACGAAACTTAACCGCAACATCGAATGCAAAGGCGCATACTCTGTTGCGGATTTGTTTTTGTGGATGAAATTGGATGGAGGAGTCAGTATTATGAAAAGACTATAAAATTGCGATTGCTGGAACGGGTTATGTTGGATTGGCGATTGCGACCCTGCTTTCCCAGCATCATCATGTGACCGCTGTGGATATTATCCCGGAGAAGGTGGACATGATCAATAACCGGAAGTCCCCGATTCAGGATGACTATATTGAAAAGTATCTGGCAGAAAAGAATCTGGATCTGACTGCAACTTTGGATGCAAAGGCTGCATATTCGGATGCGGATTTTGTTGTAATAGCCGCCCTGACCAATGTCTACTCAACAAACAGACGCAACGTAGCATAGTCAAAAAAGGTCCAATTTTCACACTCAACATACCGAAGATTCGTTGCAAAACACCCTGATATATGGGGTGAAAATGGGTGATATTTACACAGTTTGCCGGTGGATGAGGAACACATAGCGGGAGGGACAAGGCGGATGTGGGCTGAATGAGAAAAATGGTGGAGCAGATGATAAATTCATCAAAAATCCATGAGCTTATCACCTACTCTGCTAATGTTCTATTAAGTATACTGTCTCCGGTAAATATGAGGGCTACTTTGCTTCGGTTTGTTGAGTCATGAAAATATCGGGAAAAGTGGCGATTTCTACTTCGCAACTTTTTTGTTGAGTAGACCTGTCGTGGAGATGATAGGTACATAAGGACAGGGTGTCGAGGGTGAAAAGTCTGCATGATTTGTTCATAGTGACTATGAGAGCGTGGCTGAGAACGGATGATATATACAGTTTCAACAACATATATGCATCTGCGCCCTTTGAGTGTATAAAACAGCACTTCGCAAAAATGGGGTAGGAACATGGACGGGGTTCGACAGTATAAAACAACACTTCGATGCTTGCAAAAGCAAGACAGGTGTACTCGATAAACCGGAGAAAAGTAGAAATATGATTGCTGCGCCGAAAGGGTACGACAGTAAGGGAAAAGACTTGGAAGAGTGTGTGATGAACACAAATGTGGGTATTGTACCGCACTTTATAAATAAGCATTTTCATCCGGATGGATGTACACATAAATATTTTGGGAATGGAGGGGGTTGAATTATGAAAGTATGTTTAGTGGGTTCATCGGGTGGTCATTTGAACCACCTATATATGTTAAAGCCATTCTGGAAAGATAAGGATCATTTTTGGGTTACGTTTGATAAAGAGGATGCAAGAAGCTTACTCGAAGGTGAAAAAATGTATCCTTGTTATTATCCGACAAACCGGAGTCTAAAGGCTCTTATTAAGAATACCAAGATTGCATGGAATGTGCTTCACAAGGAAAAGCCAGATTTAATCATTTCCTGTGGCGCAGCTGTAGCCGTTCCGTTCTTCTATCTTGGAAAGATGATGGGGGCAAAGTTGGTTTATATTGAAGTGTTTGATCGCATTGATAAGCCGACAATGACCGGTAAGATGGTTTATCCCATTGTAGACAAGTTTGTTGTGCAGTGGGAAGAACAAAAGAAGGTTTATCCGAAAGCGGTTAACCTTGGCAGCATATTCTAAGTAGGTGACGAGAAAATGATTTTTGTGACGGTGGGAACACATGAGCAGCCGTTTAATCGGCTGATTCAAAAAATAGATGAATTAAAAAAAGATGGTACGATTCAGGACGATGTAATCATTCAAACGGGATTCAGTACATACGAACCTAAATACTGCAAGTGGAGCAAGCTGATTCCATATCAGCAGATGGTTAAAAATGTGGCAGATGCACGAATTGTGATCACACACGGTGGCCCGGCAAGTTTCATCATGCCACTGCAGGTCGGCAAGACACCAATCGTTGTGCCGCGCCAACACCAGTTCAATGAACACGTGAATGACCATCAGGTAGAATTCGCACGAAATGTGTCAAAGCGGATGGGCACAATCATTGATGTGGAAGATATTGAGACGCTGGGTGATACTATAACGAACTACGACCAGATTGTTGCAGACATGGGACATGGTATGAGTAGCAATAACGCAAAGTTCAATGAAGAACTGGAGAAGCTGGTAGACAAGTTGTTTTGAGGATGAATAGATGAAAAAAGTTGGAATCATGTCAATGCAGCGCATTGCGAATTATGGCTCTTTTTTGCAGGCATATGCACTGAAGCAGTTGATAGAAGAATTAGGACATAAAGTGGAATTTGTAGATTACCATGTCGGTGCACCGGTTATTGCCGAAAATGCGGATAGTAAGAACAAATTCATTCGCAAATTGGAAAAAGGACTGGAAACATTTCAGTATCAGGCTCCGCTTTCCCATAAATTGTCATTCATTCGATATAAGCAGTCTTTCGCTAAAAAGTATATGCCGCTTTTGGGAATTACCGATGAGATGAATTACAATCCCACGCTGGATTGTCTGGTTATTGGAAGCGACGAAGTTTTTAACTGTATTCAGAAAAATTCCAACGTAGGCTATTCAACAGAACTGTTTGGCAAAGATAATCGTGCAGACAGATTGATTACTTATGCAGCATCGTTTGGAAACACAACACTGGAAAAGCTGGAAAAGTATCAAAAAGCTGGTGAAGTTGGAAATCTTCTGAAAGAGTTTGATGCAATTTCTGTGAGAGATGCAAACTCTGGAAGCATTGTAGAGCAATTCACTGGGGAAGAACCGGTATATAATCTGGACCCGGTTTTGACGTATGACTATATGAATTGCTGCGACAGGATTCCACAGATCGAAGCAACCGAGAAATATTTGATTCTGTATGCATACGCTGGGCGTATTTCTAACGAAGAGGCAGATTGGATCGCAGAATATGCAAAGAAAAAGAATTTGAAAGTTTATGCCATTGGAGGCATCCAGAAGTGTGCAGACCGGTTTGTCGACTGCTCGCCGTTTGAGGTTCTGGCTTATTTCAGAAATGCAGAAGAAGTGATTACAGATACTTTCCATGGCAGTATCTTCTCTGTGATTACACACCGTCCATTTACAACACTGATTCGTAAGAGCGTAGGAAACAGCTACGGAAATGAAGAAAAACTCAGTGATTTGTTGAATCGTTTGGTTCTGACAGAGCGGATGACAACGAAAGTAGAAGATACGGAACGAATCAATCAGCAGCCAATTGACTATAAAAAAGTAGATGATGTTTTGCAGAAACAGAGGGAAATAGCAAAGAAGTATCTGCAGAATAATATTGAGGGATGACATGGAGAATATATCGCGGATCAAGGAGAAATGTGTCGGTTGCAAAAGCTGTGAGCAAAGCTGTCCAAAACATTGCATTTCCATAGGAGAAAACAAAGAGGGCTTCTGGTATCCGATTGTCGATGAAAAAAACTGTGTTGAATGTGGTAAGTGCTTAAAAACCTGCCCCGCAGAAAACATAGAACAACATCGGAATATGCCTCAAACGGTGTGGGCATGGCGCAACAAAAACGATGCGGATATTATGAAATCTGCATCTGGCGGCGCTGCAGACAGTGCTGCAAAAGCAGTGTTGCAAATGGGTGGTGTAGTCTATGGTGCTGCCTGCGATGAACAGCTTGTTGTAAGCCATATTGAGATTGAAAGCAACGCGGAGAGAGAAAAAATCCAATCCTCCAAATATGTTCAATCCGATCCGAAGTACAGCTATTCAAAAGTAAAGCAGCGGCTTGCAGAAGGAAAAAAAGTTCTTTATACAGGAACACCCTGTCAGATTGCTGGATTATATGCGTTTCTCGGCGGAGATAAGCCAAACCTGTATACGGTTGATTTGATTTGTCATGGTGTTCCATCGCCTAAATTTTTCAAAAAGTATATTGAATATCAGAATAGGCAAACAGATGGTCGAGTAATTTACTTCAATTTCCGTTCAAAAGATAAAAGAGGCTGGGGAACACAATATTTACTAAAGACAAAGACAAAGACAAAGACAAAGACAAAGACAAAGACACTCTCCCTTGATCGCTATGGAAAACATTTTATGGATGGCGATTGTTATAGAGAGAGCTGTTATCAGTGCCGCGTGGGTGATATTACCGTGGGCGATTTTTGGGGAATTGCAAAGAGTCATCCGGGATTTAATTCGCCCAAAGGGGTATCCAGCGTATTTGTGAATACGGAAAAAGGACAAGAGCTTTTTGAAAAGATGAAGCCATTTGCCGAGACAGAGCAGGCAACATTGAAAGAAGCAATGGTAAAACAGCATAATCTCGTACAGCCAAGCCACAGACCAGAAAATAGAAGCAATTTTTATAAGGAAATTGATGAACCAGATTTTGTATCAAATCTGAAGGTGGGATTACAGCTCAAAGCCCGGATAAAGGCTATTTT